>PPCM01000247.1_pt1 | contig 65753 bp, 57 predicted proteins | sample 1555541 | NCBI WGS metagenome assembly PPCM01 (sample SAMN05284479, study PRJNA326546) | Marine sediment metagenome, whole genome shotgun sequencing project. | isolation source: marine sediment | place: Germany: Wadden Sea | collected 2012-09-05 | reverse complement strand
ACTGGGCAGAAACGGTTTACCCATTTCTAGTCAATCAAGGATGGAGCGAACCGATTGGAAACTTCCTGGTCACGGTGTCCTCCCCATTTGATCCATATATCGTGTGGAAAATGGACGCGATCAAGTTTCCAATCAACTCGTATGAGAGTTACTTCATCGCCATGGTGAGTGGTGTCGCAGCCTACCTCATCGGCTCATGGATCACCTACAAAGAGCCTTACAACATGGATCGCCTCCTTCACCGCGGCGAATACAGCATCGACGGCATCAAGCACATCAAGACTAAATGGACTGCGCGTAACTTCGTTAGCAAGATCATTGGTATCACTCCCGACTATACACGTGGTGACAGAATGATCGCTTGGTCCGTATTCGGCTATGCCATCGTTTATAAGATGGGGTTCTGTTTCCTCGTCGTTCTCATTTGGAACTTAATTTCCCCATGGCCCGAAGAATGGTGGAGCCATTATTTCTTCTACACCAGCATTGTTGCCTCAGTCATACTGGCCAGCGTCTCCACCGTCTGGTTCTCAATCGGTGGAGTCATCGATACTCGCCGACTCTTTAAGGATCTCGCGAAGCGCGTCGACAACCCGCTCGATGACGGAACCGTCGTCGGACACGTGTCACTTGCGGATAAGGCTGTTTTCGAAGCGAAAACACATAAACCAGAAGATGATTAAGCACGTCTATCGGGCAAACTGACATTCATTTAATCATACACTAAGTATGGATTACTCACTATTTGAACGCCCCCAATGGGATGCAGGGCAGATGATTGCCTTCTCCGGGCTGGATGGACAAACCGACTATAGAAATGGACTCGTCGCTCGCACTTCGACGGCTCCCGCTGGCATCGAAATCATAGACCCGGGCAAAGTGCGCATCGCCTTTAAGTCTGCAATTTCAGGTCAGGTTATTTTTGGTGGCGATTTCTTTTCAGTCACGACTGAAGCTGGCTCAATCCGTGGCGCTGTTCTAGACGCAACTCACATACTCATCGAAGGTGCCGTTGAGGTCTTATCGCAGGACGATACCATTCAATACAAGAAAGCGGACGGACGCCTATTGCTGGGCACCGCCCAAAACTTTGATCCATCATTAATCACAAGCAATTTGGACGACACCTTCGTCGCTCGGAGCGAATGGATCCTTACGCGTAAACTCCCCGAAGGCATCGCGCCGGAAAGACAGCGGACAGTCGTGCGAGCTCTGACTGCGATGAAAAGCCAAGTTTGGTCGCCTGAAGGTAAAATCTCCCATCGTTGGACGACACCAGAGCGCTGGCCCCATAAAGACATGTGGATTTGGGATACTGCCTTCCACGCGATCGGATGGCGTCATATTGATCCAGCCTTATCGATGGAACTGATTAATGGTTTGTTCGAGCTGCAACGCGAAGACGGCTTCCTGACCTACCGTGGCACCCCGGATGGCCCCTACTTCCATTTGGGCGATTTACTCACACAGCCTCCGGTGCTCGCAATGGCGGTACAGTTGGTTCACGACGTGACGAAAGATGATATATGGCTCAAGAACATGTATCCCAAACTGTGTGCGTACCTTGAATGGGATCTAACCAATCGAGACTTAGATGGCGGGGGCTTAGTCGAATGGTTCATCGAAGAGAATGAGGAATGTCGCAGTGGTGAAAGCGGCATGGACAACTCACCTCGCTTTGATGATGCCATCGCGCTAGACGCAGTTGATTTCAATGCCTATCTCGCCAATGAATATCAAGTGGTCGCATCGATCGCAGAAAAATTTGGCATTTCGGATGAAGCTGAAAAGTGGCATGCGCGGGCCTCCAACATCTGTAATCTAATCGAGAGCAAGCTGTGGTCTGACACGCATCAATTCTATTGTGATTTGAACCCAGCGACTCAGCAACAAACCTCGGTCCTCGCAAGTTCTGGCTTCATGCCCCTACTCTGCGGTTCCCCCAACCAGGAACGTGCAAAAGTTCTCGAAAAGAACCTTTTGGATCCCCAACGCTTCGGTTCTGTCTTCCCAGTTGCGTCAATCGCAGTGTGCGATGTCGAGCATTACGAAAAAGATATGTGGCGCGGGCCGACATGGATCAATGTCAATTGGCTCATCGCGAAAGGCTTTGAGCGTTACGGAATGGAGAAGTGCTCCAACTCGATCCTGAATCGATCCATTGAAGAAATCGAAGCGAAGGCCGAAAAGTTTGGCACCTTCTTCGAATACTACGATGACCGCGTCGAAATCGATCCTCCAATGCTCAATCGTAAAGGTGAATGTGCCCCTGAAAAGAATCCATTTAGACAGGTCGTTTATGAATTCGGGTGGAGCTACACACTCTACATCGATATGGTTTACACAGCGCAAACGTCCTAAAGTTAGTTGAAAAAGTTCTACGAAATATAATGAAACAAGAAACATATAATGTGAATGACTTTGGAGCCACGGGAGTCGCCGTTGCTGCGGAGACATTGTGGCTAGAAAATTTTCAGTATGAGTGGTTGGTCTACAAAGAAGGAACCCATGCAACGATCTACCGTGCGAAATCGGGTGCTGAATTTGATTCGATTGGCATTCAAAAAGCCATCGATGCCGCGCACAGTCATGGGGGCGGCACCGTCATCGTGCCATCCGGAGACTACCTGATTGGGCCGATCCAATTGAAGAGTTGCGTGCGACTCCAACTCGAACCAGGCGCTAGACTCTGGGGCAGCCCTGATATCGAAGATTATGCGCTCCCAACCGGAGGCACGATCCCGCCCTACACATTATCCAATGGCTACAATCGAGCGTCCGAAGGTCTCGATCGAGACTTTCGTCGTTTATTTTCCGCAGACCAGGCGCATGACATCTCGATTGTCGGCGCAGGCCAGATTTCGGCGCAATCTCCCGCATTTGTCATTCCATGGCTGAACAGCAATCCCTACAATCTGTTAACACTCTATCGTCCTCAAGACACATTCATCTTTTACCAATGTAACAACATTCGACTTGATGGCATTCAAATACGAGACACCCCGTCGTGGTCCATCGTGTTTGATACATGTGTTGGCGTGCATGTCCATGCAATCAAGCTCGATTGCTTCAAAATCATCAATTCCGATGGAATTGACTTGGTGAACTCCTCTAAAGTAACGATTTCGGATTGCCACCTAAACTGCACCGACGATGCGATTTGTCTGAAAAACACCGTCCCCAATGCAACGATGGGAAACATCGCGGTGACGAATTGCGTGTTACGCACGCTGTGTAATGGCTTTAAAATTGGAACCGATAGCGTTGGAAATTTTGAAGACGTCACGCTCAACAATCTAATCATTAAAATTCCGGACGATGAAATCGGCGGCGATCGTGGCGGCATCAATATCAACGCACTCGATGGCGGAACCATTAAGAACATCAATGTGAATAACATTGTGATGCACAATGTGTATTGCCCATTTTATCTCTATGCCACCGCACGAACTGGCCCACAAGAAGCCTTAGGCTTAGAGAAGCGCCCCGGAAAGATTCAAAACATCTCACTGACCAACATCATTGCAGATGGCACACGTTACCCCTGCTACGCAGTAGGAGATCCAGAACAAGCCATCTCAGATTTGTATCTATCAAATATCAATTGCGTCAAAAAGCGCGATTTCTACACCGAACAACCGCCGATGCCCGTGCCCCATGTTCCAGATGTGTATCCGACCCCGTTCACCTTCGGAACGCGTGAAACTGGCGATCAACTCCCGGCACATGGCCTGTATTTGAGAAATATCGACGGCGCCACCATTCGAGATTTCAAAGTCACCTGTCTCGACTACGACTGCCGTGAGGTCTTCTTTGCAGAATGCTGCGACGATGTTGAATCGAGTGGTCTCAAAGCAAAATGCGCTTTAGATCTAGTCCTCAACAAATAGAGCGCCCCACGTATTTAGAGAACAGCTTGCAATAAACGGATTCGATCCCATCGATTTCCATGCTAGAGTCGGCAATTGACATCGGGTTGTTGTCGCAATTTTTTAGTGTACAAATACATCCGAAAGATATGACCTACACACAACATCAAATTGTCAAACGTCTCGGAATCAGCCGAGCGACCCTCCACCGTGTTTTGACAGATTCTCCGAAGGTAAAAACGGCGACTCGGGAGCGTGTGCTCAAAGAGCTGGATGCACTGAACTACGTGCCCAATGCTATCGCCCAAAGCTTAAAGACATCGAAAACTCAAACTTTGGGCATCATGGGCCCCGCCACTGCAAATGCTTCACAAATCGACAAACTAACTTCGATTTATGTCGCGGCCAGAGAGCTCGGATATTCCATTATCTTTGCATACAGCGATGGTAGCCCCGAGGCTGATGCGAATAGTATTCGCGAACTAAAATCCCGCATGGTCGATGGAATCATTGCATTTGACCGCGGTCTTCACGCCAATACTCAACTCTACAAATCCATAATAGATAATGGCAAACCACTGGTCACACTCTACCCCACCCCCGGCGTCGAAACAGACTGTATTTACGTCGACACACGAAATGCATTTAAACGTGTAACCAAACACCTGATTGATCTGGGGCACAAAGACATCGGCCTACTCATAACGGCCTCTAAGTCCAACTATATTGTGAATCGTGAGTTGGGTTTTCGCGATGCGATGCAGAAAGCAAAACTGCCAGTCAATGACAACTGGATTATTTATGCCTCACCCGACGGCATGAATACCATCAATAGCGATGAAGAGGAAGCAGTTGCTTGGAAAATTTCGGACTATCAATACGGGTTCTGGGGAGCGTCTTTACTGTTAGCCAAGCGTACGCGCCCCACCGCCCTCGTGTGCTTCACCGATGAAGCTGCCATCGGCGCCTTACGCGCGGCCCAAGTGGCTGAAGTTTCCATCCCGGATGAGCTAGCAATTGTGGGTTACAATGATAAGGAAGATGCCAAATTTGCACGGGTTCCCTTAACCACCATGCACCAACCCGACGAATTAATCGGCAAAAAAGTGCTTCAAACTCTAGTCAGACGAATCAACGGCGAACTGACTGACAGCCCGGTTGTAGAGGCACTCTCGGCTAAACTCATTGTTCGTGAATCCTGCGGCGCTGCGACAACGAACTAGGCACACTGGGTTCAACCTGCGCGTGTTCACGATATAAAATTCGCATACACTCAAACGCTTACAGGTTATTCGCAAGCCCGCGCCTCACACGCCTGCCTAAAGACTTCGAGTTCAGTCAATACTTCGGACGGATCGTAGGTATCTGCATTTTGACCACTCCGTGCCAGGTGACTGGCAAAAATACCTGCGGCTTCACCGGTGGCAACCGCATTGCCAGTGACCCGATAGCTCGCATGCGCATGGAAGTCACCACTGATGCAACGTCCCGCCATGGCTAAGTTATCGACATCAGCGGCGATCAACGCACGTAATGGAATATCATAAGGCAACGACGGCGCATGCGCCGAATCAGCGCCATACCCTCCCCCTTCACTTTTCATGATGCTATGCACATCGATCGGAAAGGTGACCCGAGCCACCGCATCGTCATGCCTTCGGCCCGCGACCAAGTCATCTAGAGTGATGTAGAATCGACCGCGGACACGACGGCCTTCACGAACGCCGATATGCGAGGCCGATGCTACGAGTTGCACCTCGCTCCATTCGCCCCCCGGAAACTTGCGCATCGCTGCGACCGCTTCGTGTAACTCCTTACGGGCTTGAATACTGGCCGCGGTCAAATCCTCCGAGTTCAAAGCACTCTTCTCGTAGATGTGATTCGACATGATACAGCAGAGCCCATTACTCAGAGGAAATAAGCTTGGCTTCGTATAGCTTGGAGTGCACCCCGCATCCACCAGCAATCGATAGAACGCATCTTTATCGATACAGCATCCACTCGTCGCACCTGTGAAGGGTGCATTGCGAATAGACGCCGGCACACCCGAGATCATGGCCAGTAGCGACATGGGTTGTTGCATGGAATCTTGTGCCCGACCTAAGTCAAATTGACAGCCCGCATAGGCAGCTAAATCACCGTCGCCCGTCGTGTCGACGAAGGCATCGCCTGCGATCGCAAAACGGCCTTCTTTAGCCTCCAAGATGATATGCGTCATACGACGCCCCTCAAGCTTTGCGGAGACTAACCGAGTGTAGAGTCGAACATCAACCGCCGCACGCTCACACAGATCCTCAAGCACCAACTTCATTATTTCCGCATCATACAAATCGCGCGTCTGCTCTATCGCATTGTGACGTCTCAACTCACTGCGAATTTCAACGATTAGGCCCGGCTTCTGCTGCGCATCGAGGATCAATGTCAGCAAGCCTGCGGTCCAGATCCCACCGAGCATACCTTGATGTTCGACCAGGCAAACTTTCGCCCCCGAACGCCCCGCTGCAATAGCCGCAGCGATCCCCGCAGGACCGCCACCAGCAACGACGACATCGTAGTGACCACGCACCGGCAACTCAACCGCCTGTTCAAGAATGGCTTTAGCTTCGCTCATAGGATGGCGTATCGAATTGGATTAAGTTTACGGAATCTGGGAACCGGGTTGGTCGACACGGTCAATCGATCCTACCAATGATAAGAACCGCTAGACTTCGCCGAACAAGCGCGCCGTAAGATGATCATGAAACGCTGTCAAGTTGCGCCAGCGTATCGCGACTCGTGCAGAGAAAGCTCCCTTTTCATTGCGGCGAGTAAAACCATCCTCACTCACATCGAAGCGCACCTCCTCGATCTCAAGCAGATCCTCGGCATAAGAGAGGTAGACAGCCACACAGTCGAATAGGATACTCGAACGCAGCGCAAAAAAGTCGCAATGCATCCAAGACACACGAGAAGCGAAAAAACAATAATTCTCAATGATCGACCGAAGCATCGGGTCAGCGGTCGCGCTCCAGACACGACGATAATTCTCCCCATCTAAAATCGCCATGCCACAGGTATCAAGCGGCGTGAGCAGGATATCCATCCACGGCGCAGACAGCACCTGCCGAAGTGCAACAGGGGCGTTGCGAACGTTGGACTCTGCAACCGGAAGCCCCGCGCCATTATAGCCCACGTCAAAACTGCCAAACATACCGACGAGACGACAACGAGCGGCAATGCCTGGGGCACGTTCCAATGCAGCAGCTATGTTGATCGCTGGGCCGATGGCGATGACGGTAACCGGCAGAGGAGACGACTCAATGATTTTGATCATTCGGCCGACTCCATCTTCTGCAATCTCCTCAGGATAATCGCTAAGTTCGTACTCCTTGACCCAAGGCTCTTGATTGCGAAGCTCAAGCGGAGTATCCATGACGGGCACACCACGACCGACTGGCACGTCGGTGCGCCCAGAAACCTGTAAGAACTTGGCGACCAGTTTGGTGCGGTAGCTAATGTCTCCAGAACCAGTGAGGATCAGCTGGGGATCCAGTTCTGGGCTACGGAGTAGTTGCGCAAGCGCCCAAGTGTCGTCCATGTCCGACCCGATGTCTGTGTCAAAGATAACAGGCAGGGGCGCGTCCTCAGGTGAAAGGGGAGACTTCATTGATTCAATGCCTTTGCGGGAGAGAACTCCTCAAATTTTTCAGATCGAGGCGAGATGTAGCCGTGCGTGGATCCTTGATACCAGACGATCTTCTTTGCCACATTCAGATTGTTATAAAACGCAGCCAAACCTGACGGCGGGCTGGTATAATCGCCCAATGCAGCACGTGTGACTTCAACCGGGCATTGTATATAAGGTGCGTGATTGACCGTGTCATAATACCCCAACTCACTCACCCACTTTGGATGCCAACCACCTAGGCGCCCTGCCTCACTGGCTCCAGCAATGTCCGTGCACCAGATAATGGAAGCTTGGCATAGACTCACATCGTGATCAAGCGCAGCTGCCCAAACAGCTTGCAAGCCCCCTTGGCTGCCGCCAATAACGACAAGCGTCTCTCCATCCCATTGAGACAGTGATTTTGCATATTCCACGGCACGCATCACACGCAAGGCCATGCCATTAAAATAGGCCTCCTCGGGATCGCTATTCTGCTTCGGATCAAAGCCATAGATCTGCCCATTCGACCGAATGCCATTTTTAAACTTAGCGTAATACTCGTCCTCTCGGGCGACCTCAAAACCATGCGCGTTGACGCCGAAGGTAATCTCACCGTCAGTCCCCCGGTGCGGGAAATGCGATCCGACTCCATAACCATAAAAGCGCACGCGTATCGGCAGCGACTTGTCAGCAGCCTCCGTTGGGATGGTAATGTAGCCAGTCACGGGCCGCGGCCCCGCGCAATCGACCTGCACGGCAAAGGTATCGAAGCCGGGCGACTTCGATTCAACCGGCTCCATCTTGCCGTTCATCGGCACCGCATCCAAACGAACGCGTTGACGCTTCCAGAACGTGACAAAATCATCGGGCGCGGGCACTGCTTGCTCTATCTGATCCACAGCAGCCCCTGCCCCACCTTCAAAAGCAATCTTCGCGGTGCGGCCTGGCCTTTCCCAATTATCCTGCTTCAGAGCCACTCCTGCGGCATCAACCAACTCAGTTTGAAGCCGCACGAAGCCAGGGCGACTGATTGATGCCTCAAATACAAATGGCAGCTCCGATATACTCACACGGCCATGGTTGCTCACTCCATCATCACTTGATGATTTCCAATCGATAAAATGCTCCCCCGCGAGCGTTTGACCACCGAGATCCAGATCGATGGTAAATATCATTTCCTCATCCACCTGATAGTCGACCGGGTCTTTATCCGTAGTAAAAGAAAGCTGCACCCGATTCAGGTCAATTGGAGCACTGACCGACTCCGCTTGCCCAATCAAGGCACCGAAAAATAAGAACGTAGCAGAGAAAAGAGATAAATTACATTTCATGATTTATTCGAGCTTGATGAGGAGATCAGACATGTCCTATTTTAAGAGTTACAACGTAATAGCTTCCGATCGACACGCAAGGAACATAAATTGGGCACGTGCTCCAATCAAGGAAATTCAAAACGTGCACCGCTAAAAAGATAAAGGGAATCATCTGTATGAGTAACTATAATATTAAAGATTTTGGCGCGATTGCCGATGGAATGACTGTCAATACGGCCTCTATTCAGACTGCGGTCGACACTGCAAATCAAGCGGGAGGCGGCACAGTCAAAGTGCCCACCGGCACCTTTGTAACCGGGACGATTTTCCTTAAAGACAATGTATGCATCGATTTCGAGCACGGCTCGACGATTTTAGGCAGCACAGACATCGCGGATTATCCACAAGTGGAAATGCCGGAATACAAATCCCAAAAAGCCATGGGGCCTCAATGTGCTTTGTTTTACGCGGAAAAAGCGGATAATATTGCCCTCACCGGCAGCGGAACGATTGATGGGCGTGGCGATTCATTTACAACCCGAGGAACCGACCTGGAAATGCGTCCCAGAAACATTCAGTTCGTCAGCTGCAATCGAGTGAAAGTGAGCGGATTAACACTTCGCAACTCCGGAATGTGGATGCAGCATTACAATAATTGCGAAGATGTTCTGGTTGAGAACCTCAATGTCTATAATCATGCCAATGCCAACAATGACATGATCGATATCGATTCCTGCCGGCGTTTCATTTTAAACAATATGACTGGTGATACCGATGACGATGGCATCACCATCAAGTCTACTGGCCCCGCCCCTTGTAAGGATGTAGCGATTAGCAATTGCGTGATTCACGCCCACTGTAATGCGATTAAAATTGGCACGGAGACCACGGCTCATTTCGAAAACATCACGCTATCCAATATTACAATCTCTCGCTCCAGAAATGAGAAGGTTCACTTTGGATTAGGAAATGGCATTTCCGGGATCTCTTTGGAGATGGTGGACGGCGGCGTCATTGATGGAATCACGATGGATAACATCAATATGGATGGCGTCGAGGTCCCGATTTTCATCCGCATCGGAAAGCGAGGCAGAGCCTACTTTACAGGAGCTCCAGCAGTCGGCGTCGGACAAATCAAGCGCGTTTCACTCTCAAATATCATGATTCGCAATGCCGGGCGAACGGGTTCCTCAATCACTGGACAGCCCGGCTACAAGGTTGAAGACATCTACATGAGCAATATCAGATGGTTCACCAAAGGAGGTATCACCGAGATGCCTGATGTGAATGTCGATGACATGCCCATGGGCTATCCTGAAGGAACGATGTTCGGCCTATTGCCTGCCGCAGGCATGACTATTAAACATGCTAAAGATATTTATATGAACGGCGTGACAGTTGGTGTGGATGTCGACGACGTCAGACCTGCTTTCTACATCGAAGATGTGGAGACTTTAAGAATCAATGAGCTGAATCTCAAAAAATTGGAACAGCCAGTCATGGAATGTGAAGGTTCCAATTCAAATATAAGTGTCCGCTGCGTTTAGTTCAAATTCAGGTTAATCTCAGCTGCAGGAGATCATTCGCAATTAGATTGTAGACGCTTTGAGACTGGGGGTTCTTCTAGCACTTCCTGAATTGCGTAGTAGGCGGGCTTAGCCTTGCCATCGAAATCAAACAGCGTGCCTTCCTTATCCCTGTTCAGACTGTAGGCCAGGGCGTCGGTGACATTCCAGACGTTCCAGGTTACCTCACCATTCTCACGGTGCTCAAGCACTGCACTCACGATGGCCGCAAAGGTCTCAGCCTGGGCATCGTAGTCCTTGTTGTCGTCTACCCACGAGTTCATCTCCGTCACATGAAATCCGAGATCGTTCTCATGACACCAGTCGATGAGCTCATGCAGGCTCTTCATCCTTTCCGAATCCTTTTCAAACCCAGTATCGACATGCGCCTGCCAACCGAGTCCATCCACACGTAATCCCTGCTTCCGCAGATACGGCACCAAAGCTTGAACCATCTTCATTTCTTTTGTCCCGGGAGAGGAGTGCTGATTGATAACCAGCTTAGTATTGGGCGCATGCTTCGTGGCAATCTCAAAGGCAAGCTTGATATAAAGCGGTGGCCTGAGAGGATCGGTCTCATCATATCCAATTTTGGGCCAGGGATTCTCCCAGCTGTCCGTCCCCTCCTGCGGGCCATGCCATCCGCCGTCATGAACAGTCTCATTGACGACGTCCATCCATTTGACGTGTTCATATTTGTCGTAACGCTGGCACTGCGCAGTCATAAACTCGATGAGGTTCTGCCTTAGCTCCTCAGCCGTTCGGCAGTCGTCCTTCGCCCACTTTGAGGCTTGAGGACTAATCGGCCCATGGAGGCGAATGACCTGTTCCGTTTGCTCGCAGTGTTCGATCCATGCATCGCCCAGTTCCCAGTTCCACTGCCCAGGCTCGGGATGGGCTTTGCTCTGTTTGAAGTCGTTCTCAGGGCACATATAGTTGAACTCCCTATCTGCGATGACGCCCGATCCCATCTCTCGCTTTTCCCATCCCGTCGTGCCCCCAATGTAGAAGCTTCCGCCGGGGAACTGTTCAGCCACGATGTCACGCAAGCGGCGACCGTCAGGTTCCGTGGCACTCGCAGATGCTGCGATTTGCGGAAGTAGGCTAAGGATAAGTAGAGTTTGTAGTAATGTTTTCATTTTTCTTTCTGTGAATGTGGAGACCGGACAACCGGCCTAGCGGATCCTCACCTGCTCTCGTGCCACGCACACTCAGACGCCCGCGGCGAACGGCGAAGGTGGAACTTCGCCCTCCATGTAAGGCGTCATTGAGCATCACTTTCCCGCTAGTCGACGATGACCCTAAAAAAAGGCGCAGTGACGAAGCACTGCGCCTTAACCTATATATACCCCTATATATAACCCTAATGAAAAATCATGGGGAGCACTGGCAGGCTATTTCGCCTGAGTGATGATCACTTGAGCGAAGTTAGCCGCATTACTGCCGGATGAGGCCGCAGTGCCATTTCGACTATTAATAACCAAGGAAGTAAATAAGCCTGCATCTAAGCCCGAACCAGTCGCCGCTGGAACACTACCTGCCCCCGAGGTATCTCCAGGGAACGCAACATAAGTCGACATCACTGAATCGTAATAATACGCCTGAAGCGTCGCCATGCCATCAGCTGTAGGTGTAATGGTTAGCTTAAAAGTGTAGTAGGCAGCCGCATCTGTAATGACACCCGTCGCATATGTTTTGCCGAGATTGTCGGTGACGCTATTCCCAGATGACATACGGTATTGAAGATACGAAAATTGCTTCGCGACACCATTGCCCGGCTAAATCTGAAAAGTGAATTTGGCATTTCTGCCGCCATTCGGGCCACGAAGCTCCATGCCATAGCGCGCATTTGCAGGATTTTTAACGATGTCTTCAACATTGACATTCATGTACAGCGAAAGAGCTCCATCAGCAAGGTCCAGTTCGTTCAAGTCCACAGAGGACCGGACCTCTCCACCGTCGTTTTCGATCGTAGGCACCCAGACGCCGCCTGCAATTTTCGCCTGCTTCGTAGCCGCCTCCCCCACCCCGTCAATGATGGCGACATTCGTCCATCCAGCGTAGTTATTGTCAAAACTTTCAGTAAAAACTACGGCCTCTCCCTCAGAAATGGAGATTTGAGCGCTCAAAGTTACCGCAGTGAAGAGGGAACCGATTAAACTTAGATATGCGATGCTATTCATTTTCATTTATATATTGGAGTTGAGGTGAAAGCGACAATGAGCAGAGAAATGTTCACGTGCTTCATTTTAGATAATTGTGCTCATCCCCGCTGTTGTCAATAGACGATTCAATAATGTAGCAGAGTCCTACAGTTGAGTACCGACTCACTCCGAAGTTGAATAACTTCCATTCTCAAATTCAAATCGGATGTTCCGAATCTCGTATCGTCATTTTTTTCCACTCTAGATGTGTGCCTGCGCTGGCCTCGGCCTTGCTTGTATTGGCGAAGGCAATCAAGCCATCCTGCATTTTGATCATAGCGCAGGCGGCCTGATCAGCAAGATAAGGCTAAGGATGTATCCTGTGTGGTCGTTTTGAATACAACCAGTTGTTCCGCCAACAATTAGAAGCCTAGCTCTCGCAACCAATGTTCCGCCAGTGAACGCCATTGTTCTGCAGAGCCTTGTCGGCGTGTGTCGATGGTGCCGAGACCAATACCATGACCGCCTGTAGGGAAGACGTGAAGCTCATGCGGGATCTCCGCTTTCTGCAAAGCGATTCCCATTTGGTAACTATTTTCAACCGGCACGACAGGATCTTCGGCGGTGTGCCAAAGGAAAGTTGCAGGGGCAGCTGGGTGGACATGATCCTCCCAGCAAACAGTTTTTTGTATCTCAGTATTTACTTGAGAACCAAAGAGATTCTCCATGCTACCACGGTGCATGTAGAGTGAGAATGAGCTAAGCACGGCATAGGATAGAATCGATGCGTCTGGACGCGCCGAGACTCCGTCGAAGCAATGATCTGGATCGATCAGCCATTCCTTACGGTCAAATCCATGAGATACACAGGCAGCTAAGTGCCCCCCCGCGGAGAAACCGATCACACCGATCTTGCCTGAGTTGATGTTCAGTTTTGCTGCGTTCGACCGCAGCCAGCGCATAGCATAGAGGGCTTGTTGTTGCGGCTTCGGATAGGTGCCGGAGCCTTCGTCTGAACTGACGGAATATTCAAGCACGACAGCCGAGATCCCCATGGAATTTAACCAACCCGCCACAGGTGGACCTTCCTGATGACTAACTTGGTTGTAGCCACCGCCTGGAAGCACCAGCATGCAGGCGAAGTCTTCGCCATCTTCTAGGAAGTAAGGATATAATCTGGCCGATGAAAGCGCAGGGTCAGTTGCATGGAGTGCTTGGGAGGGCTCTTTAAACATAGCTTAGAAATAGATACGACTTTTGTTCAGAAAAGCTCAACGGGAATTTCTCTAAATCTCCATTCACTACAAGTAAATCAACTGATCGGCTCTCTTCCCGGGTTCCAGCGTCATCGTCGACTGCATCCCCGAGTCGCTCCACTGAGAATTGGTGAAGATTCGATAGGATCCGTGGAAGCCACGGAAGCAGAAGTAACCATCGGCGTCGGTGACACCCTCTTCCGTCGTGCGCCACTCATTGTGGATCAAATCATACAGTGCGTGATAGGCCGGTTTTGGACTCAGGTCTTCGAATAACAGGCCAGAGTAAACATGCTGTTCACCCGGAGCTGCGCAACCGTCTGGAAGATTCCACCAAGTGATGCCTTCGACTGCAGCGTGGCTGAACCACAGGCGGTAAAGGTTCTTCGCAACGAGAGCCTGAGCTGCCAACCCCGCTTCACTATTCTCAGGCGCAGTGAGTGTGATCTCACTGACGTGCAGTGGTAAGTTGAACTGCGAGTAATGATCGAGCGCATCCAGTAAATCCATGGGCAGGAAACTATCCCCCGCCAGCATTTTAAGCAGATCCTTGTCTTTAAATAGGTGAAATTGTAAGCCAATGGCTCCCATGCGGCACTGCTCCTTTAAAATGCCTTCAATCAATTGGGAATACTCAGGGTCCTTCATATCCCATGCTCCGGTCGCCTCATTGATGTCCAGGCGAGTCCCGGCGGGGAAATACTTCTCAGACCAAGCGAAAGAGCTGCTTCCGTAATTCGGCTGCATGGCCATGCCGTCCGGATTCTTTTCATAGTGACAGACGATCTCGTTGACGACGTCCCAGCTAGGGATGGCATCCCCATAGCGCTCTGCGATCTCTTGAATGCGTTTCTCCCAAAGCGGAGCCGCCTGATCAGGATCGGTGGGCAACCAGTCCGGTGTCGACCATTTGCGGAAATTCCAAACCAAGGTATGGCCATGCATACGTAGGCCTTTATCTTGGCAAAACTCAACCACGCGGTCGGGCGGAGGACGGCGAGCTATCGGCACGCTGTGTTTGCTGAAGCGTGGACGTCCTTGCTCAGGTTCTAGGCTGCGCCAGTAAAACGGCACGGTGGCTCGGTTGAAGATGTTACAAAATGCATCTTCATATTTGCTGTTGAGTGCGGCTTCAGGGAAGTCGCCTAATTTAAAGATATTGGCCCCAAAATTGAAGGGAGAATCCTGCTGCTCTACCTTGATTCCGACGCCTTCCAATGGCTTGCCACTAAAGTCGGTAATGCGGACGCGACCATCGCTTTGACGATTCATCCGAATCCCCTCATTTATGCGACTCACGAGGTCTGGCGCAGACCAGAGTTCGCTATATTTTTCAGTAATTATGGAGCTCATGTGTTGATGATTGATAGACTAATTTTAGTAACAGTGAGTAAAATGTTTCACGAATGCATGGGCTCGGAAACACTAAAGTAATAACATATTTATCAATAGTGATAAACCCCCGTAGGCTACGGTCGAAATGGCTTCGCCAGTCCGCTACAGTGCAATCGTGTAGCGGAATCCGCGAAGCGGTTTCGACGCATCGTGTAAGCTCGTGTCCTGCGGTCGAGTGATCGGGCTTCCCCGCTAATCGATGAACCCCAAAAAAGCCGTCGAATGGATCCGACGGCTTTTGCAAAAATAAACTCGGGGAATTCACCCCGATAATTCAACGCTCAAAAAGACGTAACTCGATTAAGACCGGCGACGGCGAGTCACTAAGACCACACCAACTGAAAGCCCCATCAAGAGAGCATAGCTCGATGGTTCGGGAATCGCAGAGGCAGTGAAGGTAAGATCGTCAATCCCCATCACAGCATGTAGTGTGCTCACGTCATTCCAGCGCAACCAGAGTTCTTCACCCGCACCCCAATTGACACCGGAAATCGTTTCAGAGAACAGTTCTTTGTTTGCAGTAGCGTTCCCATCAAGCCACGTGCTACCTGAACTGGTTGTAATAGGCGCAACAAATGTAAAATCACCGACGCCCGTCCAACCAGTGGCAGCAGTCAGACTGCCACCAGAACTGAAGACCTGATAGTCAAAAGTTAACTGATCGGCCGCCTGGTTATTAATGGTGCGCCATTGCTCGGCGGTAAAGCTCAGAGTAAACTCATTTAAGGTGGCTCCCGTATCATTAGTCAGCTGTAAGCCATAACGAGCAAAATCTGAAGTCGTATCGGTTCCACTACTCCTAGTTTGTGTGCCCAAAGCACGATCAGTATTATACTCACCAATACTTAAAGGGTAGTCCTGTTGATAGGTGAGACCACCGTTCCCCGGCTCTCGACTGACCACCGTATACTGAGTTTCTGTTGCACCGTCAGGATCTGCCCAATACCAACCTTCCAGAGTGCTACCATCTGTCCAAGTGTACCGTTGATCCGGCGACGCACTTTCCAGCGAATCGAAGTCTTGGGTATAGCTGGCACCTTCGGTACCATACAAAACGGCAGCCTGCAGGCTAGAAGACAGCAATACGCTGGCAACGGGAATCGCGATGAGTGGTAGAATTGATTTAGCTTTCATATTTTTCAGGAGTTGAGGGGAGTTGAGGGGAGTTGGATTATTGTGAGAGATTGACCTCACTATTTTGATAACATGGAGCGCATGCTGTGTGCACGTGTATCAAAATGCAAGAAAATTCAGCAAACAATCATCGATGCTAAAATCTGCTTACAATCCCATTACCTAATAATAAGGACTACTTTGCCGAGGTTCTCTTGACGCTCTAGGATGGCATGTGCCGCTTCAGCTTCCGTGATAGGCAGCGTCTCATGGATTAAGACCTTGATCGCCCCAGAGGACAAAGAAGTCCATAGTTTCGCTTCTAGTTCCTGCAGGATTTCAGCCTTCATCTCACTGCTACGACTGCGCAAGGTGCTGCCGATCAACTTCACACCACGCACAAAGAAATCGCGCATGTTGAGTTCACTGCTGACCGAACCCAGCGTTGCGATCACAATCCAACGACCACCGCGTGCCATTGTTTCCAAGCATGGTCCGAGGTTGGGACCCGCCACACAGTCCATGGCCACATCTACTGGATGCTTCGCAAGTTCCTCGGCAATGTTCTGTTGCTTGCGGTTAATGACCACATCCGCTCCCAGAGCACGCACGAATTGTGCCTTTTCTTCTGAACTCACCGTAGTCACCACTTTAGCGCCCAAGGTCTTGGCCAGCTGAATGGCAGCCATCCCGAGTCCGCTCGCGCCCGCTTGAATAAAGACGGTGTCGCCCGCCTGCATGCCCCCTTCGAGGCAGAGATTGAGATACGAGGTTGTAAAGGCTTCAGGAATCGCAGCGGCCTCGGCCATGGAGAGACCTTCAGGCACGGGCAAAGCCATGTCGGCCGGCAACACAATTTTCTCAGCGTAACCACCCCCGCCGACCAAAGCGCAAATCTTGTCGCCGACTTTCCAGCGTCCACCCTCAGGTGCTTCAAGCACGACACCCGCCACTTCGAGGCCCGGCCATGTAGGCCAGCCTGGAGGGGGCGGATAGTTGCCTGCGCGTTGCATCAGGTCGGCGCGGTTCAATGCCGCGGCGTGCACTTCAACCAGGATTTCGTTGGCTGCTGGGACTGGATCTGGAACATCGGACCAGACTAGGTTTTGATCGTTATCGATTATGACTGCTTTCATATTATTTTGATTTGTTTGCTGACTTATTTTTTAAGTGATAATCCTCATGGAAAAGGAGTTAGCCTTGATTCCCTCCGCCAATGGTGCCCTGAGCCGTATCGCGACCGTGCATCCAGTCGACGTTGTCCAAGACAGCCCGCTGGGCACGCAACAAAGGCTGATCCATGTGCGCGACCGGTTTATAGCTCTGACCGCAGATAGCGAAGCAGGACCCAAACATAGGAGAGACGGCACGGAGCACCTTGCCCCACTGCCCCATGCAGACATGCAGGAACGGGACGTTCAGCTTGTTCTTCACCAGCACGGTGGTGCGCAAGGCTTCGATCATTTCTTCCTCGCTGCGGACTGCTGAAGCGATCTTGACGATATCGCCACCGCGAGCCTCCAGCGCTTGAGCATGCTCGAGTGTCTCCTCCATGGTCAGGTAGTCGAAAATGTGGGATGACATCATGACTTCGGCACCCAGAGAGTGCACCTCCTCGATGACCTCTCGCTGACGCTCGATGGCGCTGCTGTTTTGAGTGAGTTCCTTGGGAGTGCGGTCGAACATGTCGCCCATGAAATCGATCATGGAGGAGCCGGCACGCACGCCCATCAATTGCTCTGCGGTGAGCTGCTCGTCGGTCTTTCCTCTCTCCGCGATGCGGTAGTTCATCGTGTAGATCGGCTTGTCGCCGGCGTAGTTGAAGATCCTCCTTAGATCCTCCTCGTTGATGTGTTCCTGCTTCATCATTTCCAGATGCAGCGAGAACGCGTCCGTGCCATCAAAGATGGCATTGCGCATGGTGCAAATGATCTCCGACGGTGTGGGGTCGTTCATCGAAGTCATCAGAAGTGGAAGCTTCTGCTTGGAGATTAGAGGCTTTGTGAATGAAGAGTTGTTGTTCATCGTATGGTGTTCCCAAGTTATTTGCTCACGTTTGAGAGCTTGACGTCTTTATTGACAAGATTGGTAGGCACCTCACCGCGTAGGGCCGCAGCGACATTCGCGGCGGCGATGCGACGAAGATCGATAATGGATTCTTCACTGAACCAAGCAGAGTGTGGCGTGATCAAGGCGTTCTCGCAGGCGAGCAGCGGATGAGCCTTTGGAATCGGTTCAGGGTCGACTGTATCGAGCGCGGCCATGCCGATTTCACCCGCGTTAAGCGCTTCGACAAGATCGTCCGTGTTGATGATTGGACCGCGGCTGCAGTTCACCAAGATGGCGTCCTTCTTCATCTTGCCTAGAAACGTCTTATCGACGATCCCTCGGGTGCTATCAATCAAAGGCATATGCAGACTCAAGACATCGGACACTTGCAGGAGTTCATCCATGCTGACGGATCGAGCTAGAGGAGATTCATTTACAAACGGATCGTGAAAGACAATATCCATACCCAAGCCTGAAGCCCGCGTCGCGAGCCCCTGTCCAATGGCGCCGAATCCTAGAATCCCGAGGGTGCGTCCTTTGAGACGACGAATCTTGCCCCCTCCAAGCGGCGCCCATTCACCCGCTTTGACCGAGATGGCATGTTGAGTGACGCGACGCCATGCAGAAAGCATCAGTGCGAGCGCGTGTTCGGCCACTTCGTCGATGCAGTAGGAAGGATTATTGGTCACCATAATACCAAGATCAGTGGCGGCCTGGACGTCGATGGAGTCGTAACCGATCCCGTAGCGAGCCACCACCTTGCAGTTTGGCATTCCTGCCAATTCGCTGCGGTTCATCGGTTTTGCGTTCGTGGTCATGAGCGCATCACAGTCTTTAATTGCTGCCATGAATGCTTCGGCCGGCTGTGCCTTGCAGAGAACAATCTCGACATCTGCCCCCAGAACTTCGCTCTCAATCTCAATGTTGCCGTCAACGTGTTCTGCGATCACTACTTTGTGTTTCATATTCTTCATATTTATTTTGTAAAAGGATTTGCGAGACGGCCGAGGCCTTCGATGCTGGATTCGAGTAACCAGCCATCTTCGATAAATTTCGGTGGCGTGCGACCAGAGCCGACACCGGCTGGAGTGCCGCTGAAGATGATATCACCGACACGCAGTTCACAGATGCCAGAGAGGTATTCAATGAGCGTGGGCACATCGAAAATCATGTCCTCCGTATTCCCATCTTGGAGCACCTCGCCCCCGCCCTCGCAGGTCAGACTGAGATGGCTCATATCCACTTCATCCGCGCTCGTCAACCAGGGTCCGATAGGGCCGAAGCCTGCATAGCTTTTTGCGATGCTGAACTGAGGCGGATTATTTGCCTTTTGAAGTTTGCGTTCCGAAATGTCCTGGCCCACGCAGAATCCGGCGATGTGATCCAGCGCAGACGCTTTGCTAATGTGACGGCCGCTCTTTCCAATCACCACAACCAGTTCCACTTCCCAGTCGACCGTGTCGGCAGGAAGGCGGACGGTCGCTCCGGGACCCACGATGCAAGACGGGAACTTGGTGAAGATCATCGGTTCAAGTGGGAGCGCCCTGCCCACCTCGGCGGTGTGGGCCTGGTAATTGAGCCCAATGGCGAAGACCTGGTTAGGATTCGGCACAGGCGCCTCTAAACGAGTCAGATCCTGCTGTAGCTTATCGGTGCTAAGCGAAGGATCCTCTGCTGGCTTAGTTTTTTCATACCATGCCTTGAGCGAATCGAGCTGCGCAATGATCAGCTGTGAATCCGCGCTGAATTTCCCTTCAGATGCTGCTTCGATATCGATGCCACCGGTTGGTGTCACAATATGCGCACGTCCTTTAATATTGGCTATTTTCATGTTCGTTAAATTCTACTTTGTAAAATGCTTCTTACTTTAAATGGATCGGTAAAGTGACGGTGCGACGCTCAAGGTGAGCGACCTGGATACCATAAATCATTTCGACGACCACACGGGCATCGTCGAGTGTGGCGACTGGTTCGCGGTCCGCTTCAATGGCTTGCATGAGATCCCAGACTGCAAAGCGATTGGCTGCTAAAAACCATGGAGCGCGTGGCACGTTCGGACTACCAGAGAGTGAAGTGTCCAGCGGTTCGGCACCGGGGATGACTCGATCCTCGATCAACGGAACTGCTTCAAACTCAGGGTTATTTTCGGGGTAGCAACGCTGCCGACTGATCAGCAAAGGTTGATCGCCGGCATCGTCGAAGCGCAGCGAAAGCACGCCTTCGGTGCCCATCACACGGATGCCCATGTGCGGAACGGGCTGTCCTTGCTGATACAATCCGCGTCGTGTTTCAAAGGTGCTGCGCACACCGTTTTTCAATTGAAAGGCAGCAAAGATGTCGTCTCCAATCACAGGGCCGATCGGCTCCACGGTTTCGACGCGGTCCGAGCGTTCGGATAAACGTCCATCCGTGCGGATGTCAGCCATCACCGACTCGGGCGCACCGAAGAAATACGTCTGCAAATCAAGGATGTGGGTGCCGAGGACGACCAAGTCTTCCCCTCCCCCACGATGATCACACTTGCCACGTCCAACCACCGACAGTGGTGTGCCGATGTCGCCCGCCTCGATCAGTCGCTTCATCGTCCGAAAACCAAGATCGTGACGCGCAGGATGTGCCATACCGATTTTGATACGACAGTCTTTCGCGATTTGAATGATCTCATCGGCTTCGGCTAACGAAACACTAATCGGCTTTTCACAATAGATATGACAGCCACGTTGCGCAATCAGTCGGATCTGCCCGAGATGGTCACTAGGATGTCGCGACGTGATCACCACAAGGTCCGGAGTTTCATGCTCCAACATCTCACTGCAAGTCGCGTAGTGACGCTGCGCCTGCGTCTCAGCCATCTTCTGCTCCAGGTCGTCCGCATTGGAATCCACCAATGCGACGACTGTCACATGGGGCAGCCCTCGAAACGCAGTATGCAGGCCATGCAGGCCCAACATCGGTTTCGAGCTATCTTTGATAATGGCTACCTTCCAGTCTCTCATCACTTCAATTGTTTCCAGTCAAACACAGCACCGACGGGGAAATTCTTATTTTCGGCCAAGGCGTTAAACACTTCGGTCGAATCCTGTGGTGCATACACTGCAGACAAAATCTTGCTCATGTCTAAACGGCCATCTGACATGAAATTGAGCACGGCACGCGCATCCTCTTGCCACGTCCATGAATGCGGACGCGATTCAACATTCGGACGCGAACGAGCATGCGCGCCGATGATTTCAATCCCGGGACGATGCACCTGCTGATAGTAATCGATCGATGCATCTGAAACACGTGAGCATCCCAGTAATGCGATACGCCCAAACGGCGCAGTGAACTCAAGCGCCTGCTTCATCGCAATGGACTGCCCCGTCACCTCAATGACTGCATTCACCCCACCGCGCGCCGCAGCTTTCACCTTTGCCGCGTATTCAGAATCCGCAGGATCGAAGGCCACGTGTGCCCCCAGTTCCAATGCTAACTGACGGCGCTCGGCGTTTAGATCTGTCGCGATGACAGGAGCCGCGCCAGCGATCCGACACAAGGCAACCGAGAGCAGTCCCAAAATACCGAGTCCGACCACTGCCGCACTTTCGCCCAGCTCCAGACGCGTCTTACGCAGACCATTGAGCGAGAACGTCGCGATCACCGCAAAGACCGCATGCTCGGAAGGCAAGGAATCATCCTCAATTTTGACCATGCCATCTTCAGGCAAACGAATGAAGTTCGAGTGTATACTGCCCCGGTGTGTCAGCACACGATCCCCGACCTGAATGTTCTTTATGTTTTTGCCGACTTCAATCACACGCCCGACACCACTATAGCCAAGACACTTCGGAAAGTTCCCAGGAGGCTCATCCGCTAAGTTTGGCAGGTCCATAAGACAGGCACGCTCGGTGCCCGCACTAATCGCCGAAATCTCGTTGGCGACCAGTGTATCGTTATCGCCCACCACGGGCATGTCATCCTCTTGGAGTTCCGCATGGCCAACTCTGGTAAATACTATTTTTTTTCTGTTCATCTTAATTGTAGCTACGCCTTCTAGCCATGTTTCTGCGTTTATCAAAGTCGTGTCCTCAACCAGCGTAGTTGCCTCCACAGCAACGGCCACCATCGATCACATAATTGGTGCCGGTAATGAAACCCGCGTCTTCGGAGCTGAGGTAAAGAATCAACTTGGTCACTTCATCCGGCTCCGCCTGACGCCCGAGCGGGGTCTTCATCACGACCATTCCCGGTCGAGTCATGACAGGGCCGGGTGACACACAACAGGCACGCACCTCGTATTTGGCACCGACAAGTGCCAGCGACTTGGTCAGACCAATGATACCGCTCTTCGCGGCACCATAAACAACGCCACCAACCGCACCGGTGACACCATCCACAGAGCCCAAGTTAATAATGACGCCGCTCTTTTGCTGCATCATTGTCGGCAGCACCGCGCGACTAAAATAGATCGGTCCCGTGAAATTCACATCAATGCCCCAATCCATCGCCTCAACGGTCATCTCCTCGAATCCACCCGGGCAATTGCAAACACGGTGCGGATTACCACCGGCACAGTTGACCAAAATATCGATTCGCCCATAACGCTCCAAGGTAAATTCGACTGCCTTCTGCACTTCATCATAGTGACGAATATCGAGCGCAAACGCACTGGCTTCGCCACCGTCTTGACAGATAGCCGCCGCCGCGGCATGAACCGCCTCGCTGTTGACGTCAGTCAGGACGACTTTTGCGCCCTCGGCGGCATATTGTTGTGCACTGAGAAGCCCCATACCTGAGGCGGCTCCGGTGACGATGGCTACTTTATCTTTAAATCTCATAAATTATTAAATTTCGGTGGTTATAACAGAGTAATGAAAGCGTTGATTGCCTCGATGACCGAGCCTTCGCATGATCAATGGCTTGTTTAACACAAGGTGTGATCAAATGATAGCCCCTTAGCATAGGGAGCCCCATAGCCGCAGGCTAGCAAATGACATTTCTGCACCAGTAACTCGTGCTGATAGGAATAAGGATTTTCGATTTCGCCTCGAAGGATACGTGCGAATTCCAGCGTTTGGCCTTCGTAGCGGCAGGTATAGGGAGGTTGTGGGATTTCTTGCAGGCCTTTTTTATAGCCGCCCGAATCTTCCAAAAGGTTCAGGAATACTTTGCCTCCCGCTCGATCGCCTTCGACTTCGATCGGCTGCACCACCACGGTGCCCTTGTCGCCACAGACGATGAGATTACGTCGCTCAAAACCACCCACCTCGACGATCGTCGTACGAAGCGTCGCCGTGCACCCTCCGGGAAAGGTCATCACCGCGAGCCCATTATCCACGACACCGTCATCCCGCGTGCAGGTAGACAATGGGATGACTCGCTCAGGTGCGCCCATCATGATCACCGCCATATCAACAAGGTGACAGAGGAACACATAGGCCGCGCCCCCTTTAAACGTTTTCATCAGATCGCGAAACTCCTGGCCATCGTAACGACTCATCACCGCATCGATCGTTGAAATATTGCCGAGCAGTCCATCGCGCACGGCTTTAAAACAAAATTCGATCGCCGGGCTGTTGCGATACATATAGCCCAGCTGCACAATCAATTGCTTCGCTTCCGCCTCAGCCAACAAGGCCTCAAAGGCCGGTAAAGACTCCCCTCCCGGCTTGTCCATTTGAATATGTTTGCCCGCCCGAATACAGCGTTGCGCCACTTCAATTGTATCGTGCTCTTCCACTTCAACGAAGACAGCATCCAACTCTGGCAAGGCTAACAACTCATCACTCGTCATCCAATTGAGCTCACGGTAAATGCTACTGCCTTGAGCGCTCTCCCGACGTGCAGGATCATCCTCCGCAATACCGACAATTTCAAAAATTTCAGGAAACTGACGCAGTGCCTTAATTTTGTAAGCGTGCAAATGTCCCGTGCCGATTTGGCCAATCTTAATTTTCTTCATTATCCTAGATCCGGTAGTAGAAACTGCGTGTATTTTCTAACCACAGATGGACACAGATAGACACGGATAATAGAAACTCACCAAAATGGCGGTCAGAAAACAATCACACCCAGTTCGGATACTTCGACGTAAAGCACTGTCCTCGTATAACTTACGCGTCATCAATCCGTGTCTAGCTGTGTTCATCCGTGGTTTAATTAATTTATTTTGGATTATCCGATCCATTTGAACTGAGGGTTCTGCTGTTTCACAATTTCAGTGATACGCACCACTTCGAGTCCTTCGCTATTTTTAACTGGAAACGGGATGCCATTGCAAATCGCTTCGAAGAGATGCCGCGCCAGTTCGACTTCAACTTGCTCCCACATGTTACGGCTGGGGGTAACGGCTCGTATCTCTTCAATCCATGGCAGGTTTTCATCTGCCGCAAAGCGTCGATCCGCGCCTTCGCTGGCAGTCGCCTCAGGCCATTGAAATGCGGGATCCAAATATTTAAGACGAATCTCTTTCTGGGCTTGATCGTAAATCAAGGTGCCACGATCTCCATAAATCGTGCAATAAGGCCCCGCAATCGCCACGAAGTTGCTAATCTCCAGTTCCGCCACCACACCATTCTCAGCTTCCAGCATAATGCGCACATGATCATCCGCATCGCCTGGAGTCAGCACGCGGCGCAGGTAACTCCAGACATCACGCACGGGAGCGCCAAGCAATTGAAGCCCCTGATCAAGGAGATGCGGTGCCCACACGCTAAGCTGCCCACCGCCGCAATCCAAGCGCATCTGCCAATCGTTGCGGCGCATGAAGTCATGATGTTTGCTGAGCTTAACCACTTGAACCGCTCCCAACAAACCCGCAGCGATGATCGCGCGTGTATTTTCAAAGGCAGGTTCAAATCGGTGATTGTGACCGAAGTAGAGTTTCCCGGGATACGCTTTGTCGAGTTGCAGTAGCAGTTGGTAATCTGCAGCCGTCACGCCAATCGGTTTTTCCAGCAGCACAGTCTTTCCGGCAAGCAATGCCTGTTCCGCATGCTTGGCATGATCCAAGGAGCGAGTCGCGATGATGACCAACTCCAGCTCAGAATTCGCCAGAAAGTCCGCGTATTCACTGTAGGCGTGCCCACCAAAATCCGCCGCCACAGCCTCGGCTCGTTCAGCATCAATATCACAGAGAGCCACCACTTGATAGTGCTCGGGCTCTTGGGAAAAATAACGACAATGCTCCAGGCCGAATCGACCCAGTCCACAGACTCCGAATTTAATGGGGGCTTTCATCGCAGGTTCTCACCAAATGGACTATTTCAATGCGCTATCCGTAAACAGCTGCTGATTTTGCTTCGCCAAATTCATTTCAACCGATTTAGCCAAGGCAACCTCATCCACCGGCTTGAGTTCAAAATACAGAAATTCATTCGACTCAAGTGATAGACTGAAACGCGCGGATTCGCAGGCATCAACCACTTCAAACGAATACTCAGGCTCTGCCAGTGTCCGCAGCGCTGCCTCCTGTATCGGTGTCAGGTTTTGAGGACGTCCCATGGCAACCCACGTTTCTTTGGCACTGCCTGCGCCCACCTTAACCTTGGCGACAGTCAACAAATGCTTGCCCGGCGCATCCACACTCGCATTCAAATCGATTGAGAATGCCTCACGCTCAGCCTTGGTAATGAACAGGTGATTATAAACAAAGCCGTGCGTCGTCTTCAGTTCTTTGGTCGCAACCATTCCACAACCATGCGGCGGTGCACCCTCAAACTCGAGTTCCAGCTTCTTACCGCGCAACTTCGACATCAGTCGAAATGCATTGGCAGTTGCCTTTGGAATCCCAACTTGCGTTACGATGCCATAGCTGCAGGCAAAGGGTGCATTTGAAATGAGATGCTCTTCAAAGATATCAGATGCCGCCCAATAAGCCATCGAGTCGCAGGTCTGATCTAGTTCAATACAATTGAAGGCCACCAGCGAACCACCATACAAATTGTCCATCGCTTCATTATCCATGAAGGTCACATCCGCTTTAGTGGTGGCCGTTTGCGCATTCCATTCAGTCCAGTGGATCTCCAAGTCCGGCAAAGCCGAATCTCTGACGATTTTCTCAACGTCCTTAAAGACATCGATCATAAACTGTCCCTCTTCATTTGGACTCGCCTCAACCGAACCATAGTCGATCGGCTCATCGAGTTGGTAAACGTGCGTCGAAACAAAATCGATCGGCACATCCTTTTCCACACAATGCTCGATCATTTCTTTAACCCAGCCCGCATATGCAGTGGCGGGGCCGCCGACACGGAGCGTGGGATCGATGCCTTTTATCGCAAACGCAGCGGCATCATACAGCTTGAAATAGTCCTCCAGCGGATTATCCGACCACCAGAAACATTTCAAGTTGGGCTCATTCCATACTTCGAAATACCATTGTTGCACCTCTTCGAGCCCATAGCGCTCGATACAGTGCTCTGTAAATTTCTCGACCAACAGCCCCCACTCCTCGTAGAGGCGCGGCGGTGTCACGTTCATCTTGTAATGAAACATGGTGGTGTCGCCCGAAGCCATGTCCTTAGGCATCGGATTCAACTCAACAAAGGGTCTCAAGCCCATCGCCAACAATGCATCGTAAATCTTATCCACATGATGCCACTGGAAACTTAAGCTGCCGTCCTTCCGGCGCTTCACCACTCCCATGTCGTCATGAAACAGAGCATGAAAACGAATATATTGATAACCAATCGTCTTCTGTAAGTAGCGCAGATGGTCTAAAACATCTGCACGGATCAAGTCGTAAGCCCGACCCACAGTAATAGTTTTCTTCCAAGGCAGGTTGAGTTGATCTAACTGTGTGCTCGTAATATCGACATTCATATCTTCTTAAGTGATCCCCTCACAAACATCCACAAGGCGCGGCGTGTAATACCATTTTCTAAAAATGTTTGATCCTTACCGATCATTTTCTTGTAGCCTCGGTTCTTTGAACCGGGGTCGAACGGACAAGACCCCGAAACTGAGTTTCGAGGCTACGAACGAAGTCAGTATTCAGGTCAAACTTTTTTCGAATGGGTATAATATCAAGCCTGAAACTAAAAGGCCAGAGGTCTATAATGATTACAAACCTCTGACTCTCTCTATTTAATGCTGCTTAAACATGAACGTATAGCTCAGATCGAAACCAGCACAGTAAATCTATAGTGACCGAATGCCTTAGCTGCGACGGCGACGTCCACCGATCAGCAAGAGTGCGCTTCCACCCATGATCAGTGCGAAGGCCGAAGGCTCAGGCACGGCAGCAGTGACCCACAGGTCGTTGCCAGTGATACCAAAGGACCACACGTCGGTGTCGACTCCGGACGCAAATGCTAATCCATTGTCAGTAATGCCACCTGCGGCACTCAAGATTGTCCAAGTGCCAGACTGTGCGCCGCTTTTGAAGTCGAGGTCGAGAAACGAACCGCTAGCAAAAGTTGCTTTGCCGTCCTTGGTTCCATTCGTTCCAGTTCCTACGTTAATAAGGGTGGAGCCCTGTGCAGTGCCACCATCAACGGAGATCGACAATGTAGCACCCGTTGCTTGCTCCCAAGCCCCGTTATAGTCATCGGAAGTGCCTCCAATTTGGATGGAGCTGGATGCATCATATCCGTTGACATGGAAGACGCTCGTGCCTGTTCCAGCTGTAAAGACGGTAAAACCTTCTCTGGTTTCTAAAGTGCCCGCGGTAAAGTTAAAAAGGCCTGCACCGTTGGTCGTTCCCATACTAACCGATGTGCCAGTACCTCCCGCAAACCTTAAAGTACCGCCCGTCTGATTGACCGTTCCAGAAGTGGCGCCAGCAGATCCAATACTTGTGTTATTCGTATTATTATTAAAAGTAAGGGAACCACTGGATATATCCAAGGTACCAGAATTTCCAGAACCATATCCAAAACCATTTCGTGTATTCGTACCGCCAGATGTCAGATCGGCTCCAGATACAATCAGTTTTCCAATAGGATGGGTGGCTTCAACGCCGACGCGCATATAAGTAAATGAGTAAGTGCCGCTGCTGGCGGTCACCGGGCCGGCGGTCGCGAGGCTACCAATGATCGGCGCTTGCGAAGAGTAAGTCGGCGCGCCTGCACTCCAGTTCGCTGCCGTTTCCCATTTGCCATCTCCGCTGCTATTGTTCCATGTAGTCCAACCAGCTTGTGCGGTCGTGCAGGCTAAAAAAGTTCCGGCGACACATAGAGCGCCAAGTGTGCATTTCAAATTACAAGTAGATGAGGTCATTTTTTCCTTTTCGTTTATTTTTGGGTATTAACGATCCACGGGCAATCAATGTGCACGTGTATCCTGCGCGCACATCAGAAAATGTGCACGTGTCTCCTTTGCAAGCTTTCTTTTTACGATTCTTTGTTTTATAAACTGGATAAAGACAATCTGACCGACCTATGGTCATAGAGAAAATGAAAACTGAATATCCCTACCAAGATCCAAAAAATCCTGTCGAAACGCGCATCGATGACTTGATGCAGCGCATGACTTTAGAGGAGAAAGTCGGCCAATTGATGCAAGTCAACGGCCAGAATCGAGACGAGGCATTGGAAAAATTAAACTCCCAGCACGCAGGCTCTTTTTTACAAGTCCGCTGGGATTGGTTGGCCGATTTCATCAAAGCTGCCGCCGAAACACGCCTCGGCATTCCATTGATTCTAGGCAACGATTGTATTCACGGATTCTCCTTTTGGAAAGATGCGACCATTCTGCCGACACAATTGGCGGCTGCCAGCTCCTGGAATACCGACCTGATCGAACAAGGTGCGCGGATCACTGCGGAAGAAATGGTGCACTCCGGTTGCTCTTGGACCTTTTCGCCCGTGCTGTGCATTACCCGCGACTTACGCTGGGGCCGCGTGAGTGAAACTTTTGGCGAAGACCCCTATCTGATCGGTGAATTCGCGGCGGCGATGATTCGAGGCTACCAAGGTGAGGATCTCTCCGCTGAAAATGCAGTTTTGGCCTGCGCGAAACACTACGCGGGCTATTCGGAAACACTGGGCGGCCGCGATGCCTCCGAGGCGGAACTCTCGCGTCGGAAGTTAAAATCGTTTTTCCTCCCCCCCTTCCAACGTGCCGTCGAAGCGGGCGTTGGCACATTCATGACGGGGTATCAAGCCATCGACGGTCAGCCTTCAACCGCGAATCGCTGGTTACTGCGCGAAACCCTGAAGGACGAATGGGGCTTTGACGGCTTTCTGGTCACTGACTGGAACAATGTGGGACACATGGTCGAGAATCAGAGAGTCTGCCGCGACTATACCGAGGCCGCCAAGGTCGCGGTCGAAGCAGGCAATGACATGATCATGACGACGCCGAACTTTTATGAAGGTTGCCTGGATGCCGTGAACTCCGGACAGTTGGACATCAAATGGGTCGACGACGCGGTGAGGCGCATCCTTCGTTACAAATTCAAATTAGGTTTGTTTGAAAATCCGCGTATGCCGGACTTAGCCAAGGTGGACGAACGTAAGCAATCGCCCGCGCATCGCGAGGTCGCGCTCAACATGGCGCGCGAAAGCGCCGTGCTACTGGAGAATAATGGCGTGCTGCCCATCCAATCCAAGCAAGTGAAGACGATCGCCGTCATCGGCCCGAATGCGGACGACCATCTGGCACAGCTCGGGGATTGGTCGCTGGGTAGCGGGCAAGCGATTAAGAACAGTGAGCATAACAAAGAGGCAGTCGTCACAGTACTGGACGGGATCAAGACTCACTTCGATGGCGAGGTGCTCTATGAAAAAGGCTGCGAAGTCCTATCCGATGCCACCGATGGCATTGCGGCGGCAGTCGAAATCGCCAAACAATCAGACGTTGCCGTGGTCGTGCTGGGTGACTGCAAGGGACTGATGGGCGAATGGCTGTCCACTGCCACGCTTGACCTGCAAGGACCGCAGCTGGAATTACTCAAAGCCGTGCGTGCCACGGGAGTGAAGACGGTCGTGGTGCTCATTCACAGTAAGCCCAACATTCTGCCTGCGATCGTCACCGAAGCAGATGCCGTGGTGGAGCTCTTCAATCCCGGCATTCGCGGCGGCGATGCTTTCGGCGAAATTCTAACTGGTGAAACAAACCCTTCCGGAAAATTAACGGTGTCTATCCCACGCCACATCGGACAAAGTCCCGTTTTTTACAATCAAGTGCGCGGGCAACACGGAGACCGCTACGCCGATCTCTCCCAGGAGCCCTCCTATGCCTTCGGCTACGGCAAATCTTACAATAGCTATCGCTACGAAAATGCGCGACTCAAACAGACTCAATTAGGGTTAGAGGATTGCGTTGAAGTCTCAGTCGAGGTGACGAACGAAGGACAGTATGTCGGCAACGAAACCGTGCAGGCCTACATTTCGGATCTCTACACATCAGCCACTTGGCCATTGAAAGAACTCAAGAGCTATGCCCGCGTGCGGATTGAACCCGGCGCGACAGCGACTGTGAACATCACCATTCCCGTGAGTGCCTGCAGTCTCGTCAATGTAGCCGGCGAACGTGTGGTTGAACCAGGAGAATTCCAATGCCTAGTCGGCCCATCATCCCGCAACGAGGATCTAGTCGCGTTGGACTTTGCCGTGAACTCCAGTCCAAGCAAAAACTAATCACACCCGATTCAGAATAAAGCTGCCGTCAGTATCGATGGCAGCTTCTTTTGAATCACTACATTCCCCATGGATCCGGATAATCTCCGAGTTCACTGAAGACTCTAAAATTGGCCACACTTGCACTCGGCGAACCATTTGTAGCCAATATTCGGATACGAACGGCGCTGGCTTGCACTGCTGACTTCAACTGATGAAAGCGGTTGAGTTGGAAGTTACCAGTCATCGTTTCAACCGTTTTCCATGCGCCATCGATTTCAACTTGCACTTCATAGTCGCGCACAATCTCGGCATCCACCGACAGCGGGGCATTACGGCATAGCTCATATTTCAGATTCCCACCGAACTGCACTTCTACTTGTTGCACTCGCTGCGGGGAGTCCCATCGACAGGTCAACGATTGCGGCATCGCTGCGGCCGGATCACTGCGCCACATGCCTGAGTTCACAAACGGACGATTGTGCGCCTTGCCTACATTGCTGGCCGCGAAGGCGGGTAAGGCTGGCTCGACTGAGAACCCGTAGGTGCCCACTCCGTGTATTCGGCGGTAACGCTCGCCACGCTTGGCGGGATCGGCGCAGGGCAATAGATAATGCGCCGGACATGCAATTTGAGACACCGCAGCAATCTCCCAGCACAACTCTTCGGGCGCTGCCATCAGCAGTTCGATTCGAACATAGCCGCCAACTTGCAAGGCTTCAGGAAGATCGATATCGACGTCCCAACGTGACCATTGCGCCACGCCTGGTTGCACAGTGACAGTGCCTTCGGCCAAAACCTCGCCATCGGCCTGGTTATAATTCCAAATTGATTTGATATGACGCAGCACCACTGGCACCTCGATCGCAGCTTCCGCATTGAGCGACATGCATAGGTTAATCGCATCTATCCGTGGACCGGCCACTGGAAAACACTGAGCCAAGTCTGCCGGCTGCTTATGCGGACGCGCCGCACGTTCAGATGACGACGGCACATTAACCGAGCTCCCCACCATCGACTCTTCAGAGCTGGCAGACAGTTCGCCCACGACCACAAGATCGCCGACGACAGTAGTTGAGATATTTGGCAAGAAGGCACCCTCACGACGCAGTACATCCTGAACCACGCTGATTTGTTTTTTAGACAAATTGGTTAAGTCATTCCCATCGCGTATCGCCACAGCGGCAGCAGTCCCAAGTGCCTGTCCCAACACACCACAAGTCTGCATAACTCGGATCGACCCCAGTGCTGCTTTAGTGGCACTCACATCACGCCCCGCAAAGCCGAGATTATCAATATCGCGACTTTGTAAAATCCCCAAAGGTAGCCCGTATGGACCGACATGCCCCTTAGATGCTTCAATATTATGACCGTCATATCCAGTCGCCGCGCATGCCTCAGCGTTCTCGGCCAACAACCCACCCGGCGTGTGCAAATCAATAAACCAACCACCATAGGCAATTTCATCTTCAAAGGCATGCTCGAGTTTCAGTTCATTCTCGTTAATGAAATGCTTGCCCATAATGCGTCGACTCTCTCGCTTGCCGGGCAATTGCCCCACCCAGTCCAGCACATAGTTCGCACAGCGTTCACGCATGACTGGATCTTTATTTTTCATCCAATCCCACACACCGAGCGTCCACTCAGTCAGCTCTTCACGAATGCTTTCATTGTCGTGAATCGTATTATAAGGCACTCCGATCTCAATCCACCAAAAGCCACCACGAGGGTTATTCGGCACACGGCCAGTACCACTATAAAAGAAATCGGCGTCATCGAGTTGCTTTGCCCACGGCGGCGCCTGAAAAGGAACCGGGCTCCCCGTATCCTGGCAGTAAAACTGTAGCGAGCTCCCCATCGTTAACGCATTGGGCTCACTGGGTGCATGTATTTCATTAAACTCATCTGCGCCTTCCGAGCCCCACCGCCAAGAACAACCGGCTAAATGCGCACAGAGACCATCGCCGGTACAATCAATGAACTGCTTTCCCTGGATACGTAACTGCGTCTCCGCATTCGCGACCAAACATTCAACTTCAACAATACGACGCGAAGGATTGATCGCCGGGCGTTCCATATAGCCCGCATCGGTGGTGACGCGTTCATCGTTCGGATCCAGCGTCGAGCCTCTGGTGCCATCCTCTAAGATGACATCCGTCAAAGTCGTGTTCATCTGCAGCGTCAAGTTCGGCGTGCGCTTGCAGATATCATACAAAGCTAAATCCCATTGACTATTATTCCAGCCATTCTCCATCGCATGTATATGGCAACGTGAACGCTCGGCCAGACTCGCTTCCGACATCAAGCCCGTTTCCGTCGCATACTGATGGTGAAGTCCTGCGCCATGCGGGGTGACCCGAATCTCGGACGAGGAATTACCACCGAGCACCGGACGATCCTGAACCAAGATCGTTTTGGCGCCATGACGCGCCGCCGCCACGGCAGCCGCAAAGCCAGCTAAACCACCACCGATAACAACGAGGTCGGACTCAATTATGTTCTTTTTCATTCTCTTAATAGATTGGGGATGTTCTGCCGCACTCGTAGTAAGGCGCTGTAATTAACCATTCCAATACCAGCGTTGACTCCGACGAGTTTCAAAATGTAAATGTGCTTTAACAGTAAAACATTATGCCCTCAAAACGCATCACTCAAAGCGACATCGCCAAAGCGATGAATCTAAGCACACAGACCATTTCGATGGCACTACGCGGACACAATCGCATTGGTGAAGCGACGCGAAAACGTGTCGAAGCCGCAGCCACGAAAATGGGCTACCGACCGGATCCAACTCTTTCGGCCTTGGCGCATTACCGCACGAAGCAAGCGCGACAGCAAACGAAGTGGGAGCGCATCGCCCTACTCCACGACTGGGAAAGCGAAGATGCCTGGCTCAAGCACTCACACTATAAACGACTACACACAGCCCTGAAGAACGAGACCGAGCAACGCGGCATCGATCTGGAAGTGTATTGGGTCGGCGCTCAGGGAAAAAACAGAGTCTCCGTGCTACGCAAGTTACGGGCGCGCGGCATCCAAAGCATCATCCTCGCGCCTCCATCCGAAGGGCTCAACCCGAGCCCGATCCAAGTCTCTAAAAATCAATTTAACATCGTCACCTTTGGACCCGACTCCGTGTATTCAGATTTACACGTCATCCAATTTGACTACTACGAGAACTTACGACTCACCTGGCAAAAGCTATGGCAACAAGGATACCGGCGGATTGGATTGACCTACGAAGATCGCCTCGGCTGGCGTACGAATCACGGCTGGTTGGCTGCCTATTTAATGGAGCAGCAGTTGGCAGGCATCGCCCCGGAAACGCTGCCCACTAAAATCCAATCCCAAGAGGGCGGCATCCAGAAAGTGATCCACTGGATCGAGCAATACAACATCGACGCCGTCATCACGCCAAACTCTGGCCTCATTGCTGATTTAAAGGCAGCCGATGTGTTGACCATGCCTGTATCCATGCACCGAGTCGGCACCGAGGGTGGTGTCGACCCGAATCCGGAACAAGCCGCCTTTGCCGCGCTCGAAATCTTACAATTTGAGATGGAGCATTCCCTGCTGAAGAAAAGAGACTTCAACCTGCGAGTCCATATCCCCGGACGTTGGATCGACTAGCTCAGCTTGGCTACAGATCCTCAAGCACAATACTCTTGCTCAGACGTAGATCCACGCAGGACCGGCCAATGTGCACGATAAACTCACCGGGCTCGGCTTTCCAGGCGCCTGCGACATCATCGTAAAACGACAAGTCACGCACTGTGAGCTCGAAGCGCACGGTCTGCGTCTGCCCCGAGGCAATCTCAATTTTATCAAAGCCCTTCAGCTCAAGCTTCGGGCGAAATACCGAAGCCTCGACGTCCTCTAGATACAACTGCACCACTTCTTTTGCATCGCACGAACCAACGTTACTGACATCGACCGTGGCACTTAGAGCAAACGCTCCTTGACCCGCTGTCACCTGCAGATTGCTGTATTCAAATTCCGTATACGCCAAACCATGGCCAAAGGCGAAGAGTGGCTGTATCGACTGAGTCGTATAATACCGATAGCCCACCTGTAAACCCTCCGAGTAAACACTTTTCACAGGATCATAGGTGCCCAACTTATGTGCGGGCGACTCTGCGAGTGAGTTGGGGAAGGTCATCGGCAGGCGACCTGACGGCGAGCACTCGCCAAAGATGAGTTCAGCTGCAGCGTGGCCGCCTTCCATCCCCGCATACCACATCCACAGCACCGCTTTGGCTTGATTTATCCATGGCATCAACACAGGCGAACCGCCGGTGAGGGCGATCACGATATTTGGATTCACTTTCAGCAACGCTTCAATCAGTTGATCCTGCTCATCCGGCAGCGACAAGTGCTGGCGATCCTGCCCCTCCAGATCTTCACGGTGCGTCAAACCGCCGCAATAAATCACCGCATCTGCGTCTTGGGCAAGTGCCAGCGCACTGGCAAACTCCGCATACGGCTCCGCTTCATCGGCCCAGCAAGGCACCCAGCCGAAGTATAGAGAATACATCGAACCACGGCATTTATAAGACAACTCCAGCACATAGCTTTTGCCCGCCTCAAATGCACACCTTACCGTGCGCTTCTCACGCTCCGTCAATCCATCCGTGCTTTCCAACACGACGCCATCGACTTTAAAGGTCACATCACCATCGGTCACGAAAGACATCAAATAATCGCCAGTTTCCTTCGCAACGAGCGTCGAACGAAACACGGCCGAGTGTAGGCTGCGATCAATGCCTTCCGGAGCCATAAACTCATCGCGCGCAAAGCGAGGTGCTTCCGTGTATTCACGAACGACCACTGGCCCTTCGAACTGCTGATTCCCATAGTAACTGAGACTCCAACCCTTCACCCCCGAGCCCTCATCGACAGTCGCCAAATGCTCCGTGCTAATGATGTTCAAGCCCGCATCGCCACCACTATAGCCAGCCTCGTAGACGATCTTGGCGGAATCCCCTAAATACTCCTGAAAGCCCTGCAAGGGTGTGACTTCATAGAGGCACTTCACCGCAGAACTATGACCACCATTCGAATGCTTCGTGACCGCATTCTTACCAATCACCGCGAGCTTCTTAATGGCCTTCGGGTTTAGAGGTAACACGGCATTGTCGTTCTTCAAAAGAACCATGGCCTCCCGCGCCGTGTTGCGCGCTGTGGCTTGGTGCTCCTTGGTATTTCGCGCACCCGGTTTGCGATCCGCATCGAAACCACCCACCAGATAAAGCGTCCTCAAATTACGCCGCACCTTATCATTGAGTTGATCCTCGGTATAGATTCCCGACGCCAAGCCCTTACGAAATTCATCCGCGAGGAAATAATCCTTGTATGGCTTACTGGTGCCCATCTCCAAATCCATTCCACACTCCACCGCTTCTTGGGTCGTATGCACCCCCGCCCAATCACTGATGTAAGTGCCCTTAAATCCCCACTCTCCTTTCAAAATATCATTCACCAAGTATTGATGATGACAGCAATACTGCCCACGGAATTTATTGTAAGCACCCATCGCAGTGAGCACTGTTCCCTCCTTTACTGTCGCCTCAAACCCTGGCAGATAAATCTCACGCAGCGTCCGTTCGTCCATCTCGACGTCCGTCTTACTGCGCCACCACTCTTGGCTATTGGCGGCAAAGTGTTTCACGCAGGCCGCAGTGTCTTCTGCTTGGATCGCTTGCACTGCAGGCACCGCCAGCTCCTTAATGAGATAAGGATCCTCACTGTAATATTCAAAATTTCGACCGCATAGAGGGGTGCGGATAATGTTAAAGCCTGGCCCGAGGATCACATCCTTACCACGCTCACGAGCCTCTGCTCCCAAAACACTGCCGCAGCCAGCTAAGACCGAACGACTCCATGTGGCCGCTTGCGCGGTGCCCGTGGGTAAATACGTGCTGTGATCGTTATCCCAGCCCGCCGGATCCCAGCTATCTTTACTAATCTCCTGCCGTACGCCATGCGGACCATCCGACATCGTCATCGCGGGAATCCCCAAGCGCTCGACGGGCGCGTTCGCAAATTTCGAAGCCGCATGACAAAGCGAGAGCTTCTCCTCTGTCGTCAGCTTCGAAATCAAATTCTCAACAAAACCATCAACCAATTGTGCACGTTCTTCATATGTGGGCATCGCGTCATATTTCCGCTGGATATACGCACTTCAAGCCCAATTGTGCTTTACGCATAGGACATACGATAAATCGGTCAAAATCATAAAATAAAGCACTACCGAATCCAACGATTGAGCCAAACGGGGCTGCTGCGGGCACCCGACTCTTGTCCGATTGTAAGGAATAGCTCCAAAGTTGCCCAACCTAGCTCCTTGGTTTTCTTCGCCAAGCACAGACGCTGCACATTGCTCAAACGAAGCTTTTTAGTTGATGCGTCCAGTTGCTGTTTCATCACCCGGTTCTCCTCCAGCAGATACTAATAACTGACTGCGGCTTTCGGTTAACCTGTCCCGGCGTAGCCATTGCGAAGACGAATCCAACCTACTAAAGTGACTAAAAATAATGTAACTTGCTTATTCTAGGGCTTCTCAGTTACGCCTCTGCTGCGGCTTGTCAATCAGCGTAATAATGGAACTCGATCGCTTCGCGTGTATTCGCAAGTGCATCTTCGTAAGAATCACCCACACTGAAGCAGCCGGGTAAATCGGGAATGATTACTGGAAGATCCATTTTAATACCTTTCGCTTTTAGAGTTTGATACCTGCTTGCTTGGCGATTGCCTTTACTGTTCCGATGGGGAGTTTCTTCTTAGGATGCGGCACCGTCACGCGACCTGTTTTAGCGAGGCGCTTGAACTGTTGATGACTGCCTTTCACGTGCACAAGGAACCATCCATCCACTTTGAGTGTTTTGATTACGTCTCCGCTCTTTGCCGAGACCCCAACTTCACCCTACACCGTTGAGCGTTCCGGACAAACGGAAGACTTCTGTCCCCCCCGGTTCTTAAAAGGGGGGGATTTTGAGTTTATGCTTCATAGGAATTTGCCAATTTGCCATTTAAAATTGGCAAATGTTGAGCATAATTGGCGGAGAGGGAGGGATTGGTTTTGCTTCGCAAAATCTCTTCGAGATCGCCTGCGGCGCCCCATCTCCAGTCGCTACGCTCCTTTCGTCGAACTTCGTTTTCATCCCTCGCTCGCTCCGCGAGTGGTTTGTTCGACTGTGTCGAATGGCGGAGAGGGAGGGATTCGAACCCTCGGTGCCGTTTCCAGCACACATCCTTTCCAGGGATGCACAATCGGCCACTCTGTCACCTCTCCTTGGGAAGCTGTGGAGCAAATTAGCCCTAGCCCACAGGTCAATCCATAAATGCAGGAATTATTGTTTCGTCTCTAATGATGCCTACATTCCACACTTCGTGTTGTTGAGTTCACGAAAAGTTGAAAGTTGACGCCATCCGACCGTTTTCTCACGATTAACGTTAGTTTAACGCAAAACACGATCATTATGAAAACTGTAACTGTTTCAATTCTCGCCTCACTAGTTGGCGCGCTTTCATCGCTCGCAGCTCAAAGCGAGAATTCTATTTTTTCGGATGTGGGCATTCGCCTCGGTGTGGATGCTGAAAATCGGGTCAACCTAGTCAGCTACGAAATCTTCGGAACATTGGACATGGATTGGTCATGGAACTTGAACGAGAGCATCCGGTTGGATCTGGCTGTCGAAACCGCCATTGGCGGGCTCTCCGGAGAGGGGGAAACGGCGGTCTATGGCCGGGTGGCTCCTGTCGCCGAGATTCAATTCGGTAATTTCCCCGTCACCTTGGTCTTGAGCTCCGGGCCATCACTGTATTCTGAAGACACTTTCGATCAATACGATATCGGCGGCAACTTCCAGTTCACCAGCGGCCTCGGGCTGAACTGGGAATTCGACGACGCTTGGGCAATCGGCTATCGCTTCCAACACACCTCCAACGCCGATATCGGCGATCCGAACCCTGGGTTGGATATGCACACGGTCAGTATCGCCTACTCCTTTTAGTCAAGTTGATCGACTGGCTGCCCTTGAATCATACGCCAGAGGCGATCAAAGGCGCGCTGTGAGGGGTCTCTAAAATATTCAAGCGAGACGTGCGCACTCGGCTCGGCAGGATTCAATCGTATACCCCACAAGGGCTCAATCGAGTCGGGATACATGGCGTAGCGTAAATCGCCAACGACATCTGTCTCATTGGGGTATCGATAGAGGTAGCCTTGTGAAAAAAATCGGAAGCGTTCGACGTCATTGGCAATTACGCTGTTGGCGGGCAACTCGACCTGAGCGGATTCCATAGTAAAAGCCTCCACTTCGGATCCGGAATAATGCGCCGGATCCGAAAAAGGTGTTGTCCGAATGGCATCGACGAAATATTGATCACCCACGCGATAGACGATCCGCCAGAGCAGTACATTGGCCAGCGAGGGGCGCACAGTCAGTTCTTCTGGGGCATGCCCTCGCGATTGGGCGAGCGACGCCGCAAACTGCGCGGCTTGACAGCGCTGATAGACCCCGAAGCTCAGATACATCAGGCAAAGACCTATCGCCACTTGCGCAAAGCGTGGTCGTCGAAAAGCAAAGGCAATCACCGTGAGCAGGGCTAAGGGGATCGTAAATATAGGGTCAATTATCGAGATAATATCCCAAGACTCACGGTGCCGGCTTATCGGCCAATAGAGCAAGGTGCCATAACTGGTGCAGGTATCGATCAGACCATGCGTGAGCGCTCCCATCACACCAAACAGGGCTAAACGCCGAAAGGGCCAGTGTTTCCAAAAAAAGAACCCCTTGTAGAGCGCAGCAATCAGGAGACCGATCAAAGGAGCAAGCAGAAGGGAGTGCGTGAAATGCCGATGATACTCCAAGGCAAGCAGCGGATCGGCATCGGAGCGAATCAACACATCGAGATCCGGAGCGGCTCCGGCCAATGCGCCTAAGAGGACGGCGCACCGTGTTTCCGAACGACGGCAAACCATAGCCGCCGCAGCCGCACCGATGCTTGCCTGTGTTAATGGATCCATAGACCTACGCTGCCATGAGAGATTCCTTCTGCAAGTCGATCAGCCAGTTCTTTTATCCTTTCAAAGCGGCTGGAACGATAGTCATATCTTAGACACATGATATGGTTCTATCGCCTGCTTTATTTGCCGGGGCTTCTGTTCGCCCTGCCCTACTACATCCTACGGATGTGGCGGCGTGGCGGCTACCGTAAGAGCTTCCAACACCGTTTCGGGCGCTTTAATCGCTTGGGACCAGTCGCAGCGGGCAAGAAGCGGATATGGCTACAAGCGGTCAGCGTAGGCGAGGTTCTGGCAGTCGGCCCACTGATTGACGCTCTGCAACGCGATCCAAACATCGAAATCGTGCTGACGACCACCACTAGCACAGGCTACGCGGAGGCGCGCAAGCGATACGCCAGTATCGTCTTAAGCATTGGCATCTTTCCTTTGGATTTCTGGCTCTTCAGCCGATCGGCTTGGCAGCGCATCCAGCCGGACGCGGTTATCATGACGGAGAGCGAACTCTGGCCGGAGCACTTGCATCAGGCCAGAAAGCGAAAAGTACCCACCTACTTAGTCAACGCGCGCATCTCCGACACGAGTTTCCGTCGCTACCAGAAAGTGCCTACCCTCGCCCGCCGTATGCTGAAGAAGTTTCGTGGCATTTACGCGGCCAGCGATCTGGATCGCTCGCGTTTGATTGGCTTGGGCTGCCCGGCAGAGCGCATCGCCATGGCAGGGAGTATCAAATTCGACGTCAGCATTGGGCAACAATTGACCGAGGACGAAAAGCAGGACCTGCGTCACTCACTCGGATTCGGCGAAGGAAGCCCTTTTATTCTTCTGGGGTCCTCCACTTGGCCGGGCGAGGAAGCCGCACTCTTGAATACGCAGCAGGCGGCGCTCAAAGCAGGGATCGACTGCCGACTCTTACTCGTGCCGCGCCATGCAGAGCGCGCGCCGGAACTGGTGCAGATGCTCAACGCCCAAGACCTGACATGGCATCAACGCTCGACTGACCTACAAGCCGGCGAAGGGCTCCGTATTCATTTAGCGGATACTACAGGAGAGCTCGCTCGGCTGACTCAAGCGGCCGATCTAGCCTTCATAGGGAAGAGCCTCGCTCCGAACGAGGGAGGGCAAACACCCATCGAAGCGGCCGGCCTAGGCGTGCCGCTTTTAATGGGGCCTAATATGAACAACTTCAAAGACGTCACCAAATCACTGGTTCGAGCAGGTGCCGCAGAACGAGTCTCCAACCCAGAGGAATTGACGGTAACTGTGCTCAGACTGACAAACGATGCGAATACGCGCAATGCGATGGGACGCGCAGGAACCGAATGGCACCAAGCAAATCGTGGCAGCAGCGAGCGGATCGCGAATCAAATACTGGAGAGCTTACTTCGGTAGGCTCAGGGCAGGAAGAAAAAAACCAGCGATTAACGTCCGAACAGCTTACCGAGGAAGCCGGACTTCTTATTGTCGTCGATCTCTAGATGCAGCTTAGCTAGAACAAGCGCTATGCGCTCGCGGCGTGGATCATTGATCATAATGAAATAGCGCTCTGGCGAACCACCCGTGGCGAACACTTGCTCCAAGTCGGCTGCCTCGGCGGTGAACCACTCGCAGACTTTGGCAACCTTTTCCACTGCGGATTTGGTCGAAGCTTCAATATTCAGAGTGCTCGCTTTGGACAGTGTGGCCATCTCCTCATCGGTCAGAGAAACCTCGCCTTGAGCAAGCAGATGCAGCTGTGCCGCCTCCGGCAAGTCTCCAGCGATGAGACCGATGGCTTCGGCTAAGTGCAGACCGCGAATACTGCGGCGATAAGGCAAGTGCTTGGCGATGCCGACTTCATCCTTATGCGCAAGTCCGTTGAGGAAAGTCTTCAAGTCTCCACCGACCACGACATTGCGTGCGATTTTTTGGCCGAAATGAATAATCTCAATCAGGGTGTTCACGTCCTCGTTTTTGAGAAGTTCCTTCGTATCTGGCTCAAAGTGGATAAACTCTACCGGGTAGTTGGGTGGGATCTCCAATTTCGCGAGGATTCGCTCAAAGGTATCGTCCTCCTCACTCTCAGACTCGACGGTATCGACCATATCGGAGAATGGATCGTCGAAGGCGAGCGTTTCGCGCAAAATATCCATGAGAGTCTGAATGCGGCGTTGTTTGCCGACGAGTCCGGGCACGGATTGGAGTTCCTCAAAGTCGTATTCGATGTATTTCGAGGCAGTCTCGCCCTTACCCTTAAACGGCCAGGAGATGCCTACGTTTTGGCCGAGCTTGGCAATCTCAGTGTCGTTAAGAATTGAATTAAAGAAGCGTTTGCGGATGTGATTCCACTCTTCCGCTGAATATTTTTCTAAAGGTGCGTCGCTCATGTGATTAAATTAGTTAAATAGATACCGCTGGTGTGTCGAGTAGCTCTTGAGTGACGACGGTATAATCGTCGCGGACGGACTCCTCCTGTTTTACATTGCCTACGAGGCCAACGGGTAAGCCCAAGGTGACAGCACGGCGCACGACGATGGCGTCGCGCACGTGCGCATTGAAAATGCGACAGTCTTTAGCCACGCGGCCTTGATTCTTAAATTGATTGATGCGGAACTGCATGCGCATCTTCGGCACGTCGATATCGACGTTGCTTTTAATGGAATTAAAAATCACCCCGCGCACCTGAGCCTGTGGCTGCATACCAGCAACGCGGAAACTGGCACTGAGGTGATGGAATTGCTGCAATTTACCAACAAGCAAAGTAAAACCAATGAGACTAAGCGCATCGGGATTGGACGGCACGTAGATCTCGCTACTGCAAAAGACGCCACACTGCGAAGAGTAGAGCACATTGGGCGGACAATCGAAGAGGATGAAGTCGTAGTCGTCTTCAATTTCGGCAAGCTGTTCTTGGAAAATGGCAAAGGCAGGTCGGCCATCGGGAGATTCGTAATCGTGCTCCAGATCCACGAGAGTGAACGTCGTCGGCACGATATCGAGACCGGGAAGCAATGCCTCGCCGTCTTTCCCGCGGACGACGTCTTTCTCCACACAATCGCGCAGGCGGCAGACGCCTGGCTCGAAAATGGAATACAGGTGGCCGGCATCCGCGGTGTTGAGCGGATTCCAGCGCTCTAGGCGCATGAGCCATATGCTGGAATTGGATTGCGCATCGAGATCAACTAGCAGGACGCGCTTACCTGCCTGCGCAAGAGAGGCCGCGATGTTGACGACAAGTGAGGTCTTACCGACTCCACCCTTGTAATTGATAAAGCTTATTTTACGGGGCATTTCAACTTAGAGTAGAAGCTTAGATCGTGCCCGAGACAACCCGCATTTGATGAAAAATGAGTTAAAAGGCAGGCACGAGTCGAAAGCGGTTCCCGTGAAATGCCCTCTGGGTGCTTCCGCTACAGCGGCAGGGGCGGACTTACTTCTTAGCGGGATTCGGCGTGGGGGGTGCCTTGAGGTTCCTGGCTTCCAAGTTCCAGCGCGAGGCCGTGACGGGCTCACCGCAGGCTTCCGCGATCGGTGCACCGCCCTCGTAGAGCGAGATACGTAAACGCTTATCGAGGTCGCGCTCTTTGAGGATGTTTTGATAGAGCGTAAACGCCAACTCGCTCTCGCCTCGTTTGTGGAGGAAGTTGGCGATCTTTCGCACGAGCACAAACTCGTCGGGCGAGAAAGTCGAAATGTAACGGATGATTTTGAGCGCTTGCACGGCTTCGGTGTCTTTTCCCTCAGCCGCATAGAGCTGCGCCAAACGGTAGGCCAAGGCCAGCGATGGCTGACTGACAAACTTGGATCGAGCAAAAGTAATGGCAGCTTCGCTCCCCTCCTCGGCCAGCAATCGGTTGATCTGGCGGATGCTGGCATAGGCAGCGAAACGCGCATCTCCAGAATCAGCGAGTTGCGCTTCGAGATTCAGCTTGAACGGACGGTAGAGCGGATCGCCGATGGCCACGCTCTGCCAACTGAGCGAGGGCATGCTGAGCATGACAGCGTCGCCGAAATTGCCGCCTGACATGAGATGAGCGAGCAGGATCTGCGGGCGATGGGTAAAATTCAAGTAGGGCTCGTAGACATTACCAACCGTGGCACAGTACCCTTGCGAGACGAAGGCACCGAGCCATGTCTTAGTGCTGCGCACCGAGGTGGCGGAAAAACTATGCAGGTGGAACCCAATCGCTCCGGGCGGCACAGGCCAACGAGGTGCGCGCCACTGTGCATAGGCATGCGGACGGTACCAGCCCATGTAGATCGCGGGGGCATCGAGACGGTCGCGGTGATCCATCGCGCGCTTAGTGGTTTCGTAGTCGATATCGAAGTGAGCGGCCTCGGCGATTTCGCCTGCAGCGCGAATCCAAGTATCGCCATCTGCATGCGGGCCGCCCGTGTCGATATAGGCACGCCCCATTAAACCGGTTTTCTCGGCTTCGAGTGTGCGATCGATGAGTTGAATGACGTCCATTTTAGTCGGTCCGTCCAGACGACTGACACGAAGGACACGATTTGCATCGGTTGAGGAAACAGAGCTCTTTCCGAAATATGGATTGGGCACCAATGCCGTCATCGATATGCTGGGTGGAGCGAGCAACATCGCGATCTCCCCATCGACGGAGCCATTATTCACTCGGAATTGTGTGGGCACATTTTCCGGCATCTCTTCGATCAAGGCAGGATCGTTGGCGATACGCAGTGGCACGCCTCGTATCAAGACGACAAAGGGGATCTTGTGAATCGAGACGGAGAGGCGATCACGCCCGTAGCGATCCTTGGAGCTATCTTTAACACCCTTGACCCACTCGTTCTCAAGAAGTGCATCGAGCAAAGGGTTGGCAATCGTCTCTACGTATTGAGCCACCGTAATCGTCTCTGCTGTAGGTGTACTGAGCTGCACAATGTTCGATTCGGGGATACCGCGTTGACTGGCGTAATATTGACCGATGGCGAGCGAGTCGGGATCGTTTCGGTTCACGACGAGGATCATATCTTTGGCCAGCGTTTCGTTCGACTCCGCGGGGAGCGATTGAAACGCGAACAGAATAAGCACGACGCTGAGAGTATTTTTCAATAAAGACATAGACTATGGAATACGTTGAAGGCGTTTACCGTAGAGGACAATGCCATCGTAAAGACTTTGGGCAAGTGTTTGACGAAAGACAGCCGTGCGCAGCTTTTGTGCTGTGCTGGGATTGGAGACAAAGCCGAGCTCCACGAGGACGCCGGGGCAATCGAGCTCGCGGAGGACTGCCCATCGGGCGCGCTTAAGCCCTCGGTCAGGACCGCCGACACGCTGCACGAGGGCGCGTTGCACATGGTAGCCGAGCAATGTGTTCCAAGGATCCTGATCATTTGCCGCATAACGTTTGCTATCGCCGCGCCCAGGCTTGGAATACTTGGACGAGGCTTGATATTGAGGGGTGAGCGCGAATGTTTCAAAACCCTCCGCAGTGCTGGAGCCAGCAGCATTGAAGTGGATACTCAAGAAGAGATCGCCATTTTCGCGGTTGGCGATGAGTGGGCGTCGCTCCAACGGAATGAAAACGTCGCTGTCACGTGTCATGACAACTTCGTAGCCGGCTTGCTGGAGCATCGACTTCAGGCGACGCGATACATCTAAGGTGAGGTCTTTTTCGTAGAGACGATAGGCATCGTTCTTAGCGCCGACATCAGTGCCACCATGCCCGGCGTCAATCACAATGCGCCGAAGGCTAGGCTTCCCCGAGAAGGCCTGTGGCGTGAGGATGGGCTGCAGTACATGTAGGTAATCCGCCTTGGCCATGTAGAGACGCCCGCTCGATTCGAGCGTCGGAAAGCCGAGATAGATCGGTAGGCGATTCAGATAGAGTATGCGCTTCCCTTTGCCGACATCGATATTCGTCCACTGGCTGCGCAGGCGAAAAGTTTTATAGCCCTTAAGCCAATAGGCCTTCATGCCGAGTCGCCCACCTGCCGTCGCAAGATCGATATAGGTGCGCCCGTCGTGCTGGATTTCGACGCGCTGTGCGACTGCCTGCGACGAGGCCGCAAGCACTAAAACGACGATCAGCAGCCGAAGAACTGAAGCGAATCGGATACAATCTCCCTGAAGGGCGCCGACCCGCATAGCTCAAGCCTTAGGACTGTGCCTCTTCCTCTTCTTCGTGGTCGAAGTCGTCTTCGTCGTGGTCTTCGTGATCTTCAAGCGAATGATCGGGTGCATTGAATTTCAATACGCGTTTCGCTTCGGGAAGTGGAGAAAGAATCTGCGTCACTTGGCGACCAACCAGACGTGGCTCGGAATCGGCAGTGGCCACTCCGGCGAGTTCCTTTGAGGCCAGTTTCACACGCTCGTAGCCAAGCTCACGGTGTTCGTTTTCACGGCCACGGAATTGGAGAGTCAATTTGACCTTATTGCCATGATCGAGGAAACCTTCAGCACGACGAAGCTTTGTCTCAAAGTCGTGCTCGCCGATAGAGACGCGAAACTTAACCTCTTTCAGCTTGGTGCTGGCTTGCTTGGTATCCTTCGCTTTTTTGCTTTCTTCGTAAAGGAACTTACCAAAATCGAGAATACGGCAGACGGGTGGACGCGCAGAGGGCGATACTTCGATCAAGTCGAGCCCCACTTTTTTCGCCAGTTCGAGCGCCTTACGTGGAGGCATCACACCGAGGTTAGTGCCTTCGGGGCCAATCACGCGGACTTCAGTCGCGCGAATGCGATCATTTCTTCTGAGCCCTTTAGGGCCACGATTACGGTTTTGATATTTGCCGCGGGAGTTCGGGTATTTTGCCATTAATTGATTCTGAGTATTAACATCTTGATGCTGGGTTCTGTAAGGAGAATCCCAAAGCGCAAGCCAGAGTAGCTCTGTGCTACTTCGTTCTGTGCTGCATTACGCCGCCATAGTTTGGGTTGATTGACCATTCAAGAAAGAGACGTTCTAAACCCTCGGGGCTACGTTTCAACTCTAAATACTAAAGCTTTCGCCGCAGCTGCAGCTCGATTTAGCATTGGGGTTACTGAACTTAAAGCCACCGCCGACCATTTTATCAGAATAGTCGAGGTGCGTCCCCCGCAAATAAAGCGCACTCTTGGTGTCTACCAGGATCTGAGCGCCCGCAGAGCGCACGAGGATGTCGCCCCGCTTCGGCTCGGACACAAATTTCATCTTGTAGCTGAGCCCGTTGCAACCACCGCCGGTGATCTTAACGCGAAGGTAGTCGCCCTTCTGCTCGCGCTCGATCAACGAACATAGCTTGGTGCCCGCCGCTTCTGTGACCAGAACCAGTTTCTCATTGCCGAGGCGCACGCCTGCGGGGACTTCGATTGTATCAACCATTCAGTGTAGCGGTATGCATATCTCAGGGCGCGTCAAGCAGAGGTGACTCTCAAATATCTTAATCTTAATCCTACTCATAATCTTACTCAAATCTAGGAACATGCCCTGACATATGCCTCTGGGGATTAGGATTACGATGAAGAGTAGGATTAAGAGAAAATCACGCAGTCATTTGCCGCGCGACAGCGAGTGCAGCGGCGAAACTCGAAGGATTCGCCCTGCCCTGCCCAGCCAGCGCGAACGCGGTGCCGTGGTCGGGGCTCGTGCGAACAAAGGGCAAACCCAGCGTGAGATTAACGGCAGCGTCGAACTCCAGTGTCTTGACGGCAGCCAAGGCTTGATCGTGGTAGGCGGCCACCACCACATCAAAGTCACCTTTTCGCTGTCGGTGAAAAACCGTGTCTCCGGGCAAACAGACGGAAAGCCTAGGCATAGTCTCGCGGAGCCGATCCAGAGCCGGGTCGAGCACCTCGAGCTCTTCGCGCCCGAGAATACCGCCCTCGCCCGCGTGCGGGTTGAGACCGCAGACACCAATCCGCGGCTCGCCGACACCCAACTGTTGCGCCAGCGCATAGGCGCGCCGGACGGCTTTTTCCAAACAGGCGGCATCCAAGGCCTCCGAGACTTCACGCAAAGGGATGTGCCAAGTTGCCAAAACCACACGCAACTCCTGACCGACAAAAGCCATAGTGGGATCACCGCCCCAGGCATCGGCAAAAAACTCCGTCTGCCCCGGAAAGCGAAAGCCCGCTTGCTGAAGCCAGTGCTTACTCACGGGACCGGTAACGACTCCTCGAAAACGTCCTTCGCGGCAACCGGCGGCGGCCTGCTCCATCGCGTCGAGCGCGAGACGGGCGCCTTCGACCGAAGGCTGGCCGGGCTCGATAGAAAAATCGGGACTGCCGACGACTTCGGTTTGGATGCCAAACTTCTCACTCATAGCAGCCGTCCACTGCTGCGAGCCGATGAGCACGCAGTCGCGACCACCTTGCGGATCGGTGCGGAGCATTTGCTCAATCACCTCGGGGCTAATCCCGGCAGGATCGCCGCAAGTCATGGCCAAAGGCAGAGATGGATCAGGCTTAATCACGAGTCGATTGGATGAAGCCGCGTTTACCACTCTCAAAAAAGCTCAGGAAACGCGCCCCGGCGGGCGTCGTGCCAAACTCGGTCTCGCGAGCCGCTTCTTCGGCTTTCTTTTTCAAATTACCGCCGCCGAAAAATACTGCTCTGTAGCAGCGTTTCAGATCTTTGATTTCACGCTGTTCGAATCCTCCGCGACGCAGACCGACGAGATTGAGTCCGTGCGCTTCGCTGCGTTCGGCCGCCATGACATAGGGCGGCACGTCGGCTGTGATCGAAGCGTTCCCCGCAATCATGCAGTAGGCGCCGATGCGACAAAATTGATGGATGCCCGCGCCGCCACCGATAAAAGTTTTCTCTCCGATATGGATATGGCCGGCGATCATCGCGTTGTTGGCGAGGATGACGCCATTCTTCAATTCACAATCGTGCGCGATGTGGGAATTGGCCATGAGAAAGCAGTCCTCGCCGATCACAGTTTTGGCACCGGCGGCACTCGCTCGATTGACTGTAACCGCCTCGCGCAGAATGGTGCGGTCGCCGATCACGACATGGCTCACCGTCTTAGGATCGAAGCCTAAGGACTGCGGGTTGCCACCGACGACGCAAAATGAATCAACCTGAACGGCGTCGCCGAGGATCGAGCCCTGACGAATGATCGCATAGGCAGCGATCTGGCAATCGCGCCCGATACGGACGCCCGCTTCGACCAGAGCTCCGGCACCGATTGTGGTGCCCTCCCCGATCTGAGCGGTTTCGTCGATAATGGCCGTTTGGTGAACTTTCATAGTATTCACAAACTCACGGAGCGCGTTGAAAGTCAACTATGACGACGAACGGTCTACTTAATCGTATTGTGTTGGAGTCCCGCCTTTAGGCGGTCTAGTTGAATTGGCTAATCCTCCGCTGCCGCCTAAAGGCGGGACTCCAACCTAATTGAACAAATTCATCTGCGGCTCTTTGACCATATCATAGATTTTGAGAATACGCATCAGCTGGAGCAGGTCGGACTTTTGATAGCTGTGATTGACCTCTACGTTGCGGAGGAGGTTTTCCAGAATGGTGCTGAAGGTAATGATACCGTCGACGCCGCGCTCTTTCAGCAGCTCGATACTTTCGCTGCGCTGTGGATCACTCGCGGGCAGGCCGGGCAGCACAAGAATCTTCGTAAAGCCCCCCGAGCCGACGACCTCGGGATCGACCTCTGACTCATCAAAGCTGAAGTAGGTCTCCGCCTTGTTGAGCACATCCTTCTTTAAGAAATCGAAAACCCGCGAGCTACTCTTGAGCATGGCGGGCGTGAAACGCGAAGTATGCCAAGCTTTCACAACGACGATCGCGCGACGGATCTTGGCCATATCGGCAGAGAACAGCTGAAAACCGGCGGGCACCCCATCGATCGGTGCGTTGGGATTATAGACGACAAGATCGATCTCCTCATCCGCCCGTTTCTTGCGCGATTGCACGAGATACTTACGCAGCTGACGCACGAAGAATCCATTGAGTTCAAAATACTCACGCACTATGTTTTCGTCAAAGCCTGCCATGGGGCGTGATTCAACGCAGTGATTACGCAAAGGTCAATGCTGCGGAATCGGTGGTTTCAATGCCGTGGAAGTAATATCCGATGCAGCTGTGAGCAGAAAAATAGCCCCCGCTCTAACACTTCAATCGTTAGTTTTCTGTTGCGGACGGATTTGTTTGTGGGTTAATTTTTAAAATGCATCACTTCGACAACAACCGTCGCCTGTGCGTATTGGTACTAATAGTCTCAAGCGTTCTCTCATTCCAACAAGCACACGCGCTGGATGTTACACTCAAAGTGTTAAAAATGGACACGGTGTATGCGGATGGCCTACAACACAGGCTATTAACAGGTGGAACGGAGGCCATTGATGCGATAGAGAAAGTCAGTAGCTTTATCCAAAGCGGGAAAGTCGAGCTACTGGAAGAAGTTAGCCTGTCCCTAAAGGAGAGAAAACTCACCGAATCCAGAAGTTCAGACGATCAGTTCGAACCTAAAGTTTCGTCCGGTAAAATTAGAGATATACTCGAAGAGCAAGGCTGGAAATTTAACCGCGGCCTGACAGCCAAGATGGTACTCGGCCAAAACGACCTTCTAATTTACGAAATCCAATATATTCAGGAACTGAAGGAGAAACCGAACATTTACAAATTGGAACTCGGTTCAGAAATATATTTCTCTAACACGGCACCCCTCCTACTCCATCGATGGGAAGACTCCACTGGCATTTATTTGCTAACCTTAGAGAGTGACGAATACGCCAAGGCAACAAGTGACACAGAAGCAGCCAACCATTATTTTCGAACCAACTATTACGACTCGGAAAGCGCCGCGCGCTCGAGTAATCAGCCAACAAGTAGTATCCTCACAGCCTGCACCAGCGGCAGACAAACCACCTACAGTATCACTCGGATGATCTGGTATTTCGCTTCATCCAATGATCGTAACATGGTCGCACTTGACCTTGGCCCCTCGAGCCGATTCGTAATCATGAAAGGGCGTTCGGATAGCTCAATGAAACTCTTCGTTGCTAATTACTGTCATTTAGGGGACGGAAAGGTTCGCAATGAGGCAGGCGCGCGCGTTCCAAAATTTTCGCAATACGCAGTTGAGGATAATTTTCAACTAGAAGCAGAGACTCCGAAACTCATTCCGCTCACATACCAATCAAGCTCCAGTTTAGAAGAAAGCGACACTACGAACTGGCATGTGAAAATCGAACTGGTGCAATAAAGTTGACCGAGTAAAGCCAACTCCACTTGTCCTACAATAGCATCCAGAGGACTTAAACCCTCTGGCGCTACGTCCTGAGAGGCCGATGACTACGAAGATACCGGCTGGTCTTGCTCGAAGCGGAGGGCTTTGCCCTCTTCGTCGACCATGACCTTGATCGGTTCGCCGGGCTTGATCTCTCCAGAGAGAATGGCTTCGGCGAGGGAGTCTTCCAGGTATTTCTCGACGGCACGGCGGAGTGGACGGGCACCATACTTTTCGTCGTAGCCCTTCTCGATGAGGAAGTCCTTCATCTCGTCGGAGAACTCGAAGATCAGCTCACGCTCTTTCAAGCGATCGGAGACATTGCGGAGTTCGAGGTCGACGATGGCCTTCATGTCCTCGCGAGCGAGTGACTTAAAGATAACCAAATCATTCAGACGATTGAGGAATTCGGGCTTAAAGACACGCTTGGTCTCATCGAGGATCTTTTCGCGGATCTTCTCGTATTCGTTCTCGGCGTTGCTCTCGATCCCGAAGCCCATCGATGTGTTGCGCTGCAGGATGTCCGCACCGACGTTGGACGTCATAATCAGAATGGTGTTTCGGAAATCAATCTTGCGGCCAAGGCTATCAGTCAGGCGACCTTCTTCGAGCACTTGGAGGAGGAGCTGGACGACGTCGGGGTGCGCTTTTTCGATTTCGTCGAAGAGCACGACTGAGTATGGCTTGCGGCGCACCGCTTCAGTTAGTTGGCCGCCTTCTTCATAACCGACGTAGCCCGGAGGCGAACCGACGAGTCGGGAGACGGCAAACTTTTCCATGTATTCGGACATGTCAATTTGGATGATGGCATCCTTATCGCCGAACATTTCTTCAGCCAAAACCTTAGCGAGGAGCGTCTTCCCCACGCCTGTGGGGCCGAGGAACATGAACGAACCAATCGGGCGCTTGGGATCTTTAAGGTCGGCGCGCGAGCGGCGGAGAGCCTTGGAAATGACTTCGGTGGCGATGGTCTGACCGATGACTTCGCGCTGGAGCTCGGACTCGAGCTTGAGGAGCTTTTTGCTCTCGGCCTCTTCCATCTTGGAAAGTGGGATACCTGTCCACGCGGCGACGACTTGAAGCATTTCCTCTTCGTCGACGACTAGGCGGTTTTCCTCGCGGTTCTTCTTCCACTCTTCGATCACATCGGCCTGCTTCTTGCGCAGCTGCTTTTCTTCGTCGCGGTATTTGGCCGCACCTTCGAAGTGCTGCTTGGCGATAGCGTCTTCTTTCTTGGCGCAGACATCTTCGATCTCGGCGGTCATGGCCTCGATTTCGGGTGGCTGCTTGAGCGATTCAATGCGCGCACGTGCGCCCGACTCATCGAGGATGTCGATGGCTTTGTCAGGCAAGAAGCGAGCGGTGATGTAGCGCTCGGAAAGTTTGGCTGCGGCTTCGAGCGCACTGTCCGTGAAGGTACACTTGTGGTGATCTTCATATTTACCACGGATGCCTTTGAGAATGAGAATGGTGTCTTCGATCGAAGGGGCTTCGACTTTGACCGACTGGAAGCGGCGGTCGAGTGCACTGTCCTTCTCGATGTATTTGCGGTATTCGGCCAGCGTGGTGGCACCGATACACTGAAGCTCGCCGCGACTGAGGGCGGGCTTGAAAATGTTAGATGCATCCATGGCACCCTCGGCGGCACCGGCACCAACGATGGTGTGAAGCTCGTCGATGAAGATAATGACGTTCTTGGCACGACGAATCTCGTCCATCACGGCCTTGATGCGCTCTTCGAATTGACCACGGTATTTGGTGCCCGCGACCATGAGAGCGAGGTCGAGCGTGATGACGCGCTTATCAGCGAGAATCTCGGGCACGATGCCAGAGGAGATTTCCTGGGCGAGGCCTTCGACGATGGCAGTCTTACCTACACCGGCTTCGCCGATGAGGACGGGATTGTTTTTTGTACGACGGCAAAGGATCTGAACGACGCGACGAATCTCATCGGCACGGCCGATGACAGGGTCGAGTTCGCCTTTCTTGGCGAGTTCAGTAAGGTCGCGGCCGAAAGCTTTAAGAGCGGGCGTTTTGCTATCTTTCTTATCTTCGGCACCTCCGGCCTTACCGGCCGAAGCGGCTTCTTCGGGTTCACCGGAAAAGTTGGGATCGAGCTCAGCGAGGATCTCGTTGCGGCAGCGCTCGATGTCGACATCGAGGGATTTGAGCACGCGGGCGGCCACACCTTCGCCTTCGCGAAGAAGGCCAAGCAGGATGTGCTCCGTGCCGACGTAAGAGTGATTAAGGGCTTTGGCTTCTTTACCGGCAAGAGCCAGCACTTTCTTAACGCGGGGCGTGTAAGGAATGTTGCCGGAGGGCTTACTTTCGGGGCCGGTACCAACTTGTTTTTCCACTGCGGAACGGACGGTCTGGAGATCGAGCCCCATTTTCTGGAGCACATTGACAGCCACCCCTTGGCCGAGATTGATAAGGCCGAGGAGCAAGTGCTCCGTGCCGACGTAGTTATGGTGAAAGCGGTCGGCCTCTTTACGGGCGAGCGCAAGAACTTGCTGAGCGCGTGGGGTGAAATTGTTCATTGGTTCCATATGTATCGGCTATTGGGTTTCTAAATTACTAAGCGGGATGGTTCACCTTGTCAAAATCGAGTGCAGGTAATTGGGCAAATTCTTCGCGGAGCTTGTCGGCTCGACAGAGGTCGCGCGCGTCGGGCTCGATCCCCTCGCCTGCTGCGTGCTGGATGTGGCCGGGCTGACACTCGATGACGAGGCGGTCGATATCGGAGCGGTTAGCCTCGGGCAGCATCTCAAAATCAACGGCTAGGCGCATAAGCGAGAGCAAGTTCATCGCCTCATTGGAATTGAGCACGTGAGCGTTTTGCAGCACTCCGAACGCGCGACCGATTTGGTCGAGCAAGCGGGCGCGGTTCTCCTCAAGATATTTGAAGCGGGCGTTGATCTCGTGATCGATGATGGTCTTAAAGACATTACCGAGGCGGGACATAATCTCCTCTTCGCTCTCGCCAAGGGTCTGCTGATTGGAGATCTGAAAAACGTGACCAGTGGCGTCGGAGCCCTCGCCGAAAAGACCACGCACGGTGATACCGAGCTGGTTGACGGCACGGATCACTTTATCCATGTGCTCGGAGATCACAAGCCCGGGCAGGTGCATCATGACGGAAGCGCGCAGCGCGGTGCCGAGATTCGTCGGGCAAGCGGTGAGGTAGCCGAACTCGTGGGAGAAGGCGACGTCGAGCCCCTCTTCGAGGCTGGAATCGAAGCGGTCGATCTGCTTCCAGACCGAGCGCAGGCTGAAGCCTGTCTTCAAAAACTGAATACGGAGGTGATCCTCCTCGTTGATCATGACTGAACAGGTCTGATCTTTGTTGATAAAAACACCGGAGCCGGATTCTGCCTCGCAAAGCTCTCGGCTAATGAGGTGGCGCTCGACGAGCACTTGCTTTTCGAGATCAGAAAGTTCGGCGATATCGAAGAAAGCGCCGTGCTTCATTTGAGTCAAATCGGCGATCTGCTCGGCGCACTTGGTCATAACGTCACTCCGCTGTGCCGTACTGGCACGCTCGGGAAAAGGTGTGCCCACCAAGTTACGAGCGAGGCGCACGCGAGTACTGAGGACGACGGGCGAGCCTTTTTTCGTGCTTTGGGTGAGCTCGGCGTTGTCGGATTTGATGAGTGATTCGATCATGAATTTACCGTCTCCTCCGGAGCGTTTTCGGCAGCTTCCTTAATCGCGTGAATCTGGTCGCGATATTTTGCAGCGTCTTCGTAAGCCTCCTCCGCGATCGCGCGTTGGAGGGCATTTTCGAGCGCTTGCAGCTCGGCAGCAGAGGACTGGCGACTGAGCGCGACTTGAGGTACTTTACCCTTATGCTGAGTGCCGGCGTGCATATCTTCGAGCACAGGGCGAACCAGCGGGACGAAGCTCTGGTAGCAGGCTGCGCAGCCGAGGCGACCTGTACGACGGAAGTCAGCGGTGGTCAGACCGCAGTCTGGGCAGGTGATTTGCGGCTCGCCATTTTCGGGGGCGATATTCGTCTTCGAGAGCAGGTCGGCGAGCGAGAAACCCTCGGGATCGGTCACCCCTTTGGCCTGAGCACAGGACTCGCAGAGATCGACTTTAATAATCTTGTTATTAACGATCTGAGTCAGGTGAACAGTCGCGGGGTTGTCGCAGTGACTACACTTCAGATTTTCGGGCATAATTATAGAATATCGGTGCCTGACAGGATCGCAAAGCTAAAGCGTATTTTGTCGCCGAGCGAGCCTGTGGAATTGGCTGGTTTGATAAAGATTTGACAACAAATTGCAGAAATTGTGCCAATCCTCCGAAACAGGGTGCCTATTAGAGCTTTGTGCCATCCACGCAAACGCGGCGGCGGAAAGCTTCGAGGAACTGAGCCGTGATCTTGCCCGGCTTGCCGTCGCCTATCTTGCGCGCGTCGACTTCGACGATCGGAACGATCTCCGCAGCGGTGCCCGTAAGAAAGAGTTCGTCAGCCACCCAGACGTCGTAGCGAGTCATGTTCGCTTCGCGCCAGGGGATGCCGAGCTCGTCGGCGATTTCCAAGGCAGTGTCGCGAGTGATGCCCTTGAGCGCACCTGCGCTGGCGGACGGCGTGATAAGTTCGCCCTTATGGATGATAAAGACGTTATCGCCGGTGCACTCGGCGACGTAGCCCTGATCGTTGAGCATGATCGCCTCGTGATAGCCGAGGTGCTGCGCTTCGATTTTGGCCAGAATGTTGTTCAAATAATTGAGCGACTTGACCGTAGGCGGCAGCGCGGCCGGGTTGCAGCGGCGGGTCGGCACGGTGATGATGGCGAGGCCATTCTCGTAAAACTCCTGCGGGTAGAGCTGGATGGTGTCGGCGATGATGATGAGCTGCGGCCGATCGCAGTTCTTGATCGAAAGGCCGAGGCTGCCCACTCCGCGGGTCACGACCAGACGGATGTAGCCGTTTTGCAAGCCATTGGCACGGCAAGTCTCGCAGACCGCGTCGGAAATCTCCTGACGTGTCCACGGCATATCCAGCATGATCGCTTTGGCCGAGTATTCGAGACGCTCAAGGTGTTCTTCGAGCTTAAAAACGCAACCATCATAGAGGCGGATCCCTTCGAAAATACCGTCCCCATAAAGCAGCCCGTGATCGAATACAGAGACCTTGGCCTCAGAGGAATCGACTAATTGATCGTTTAAGTAAATCTTCATAAAACTGCAGATATTGTGAGCCTGAGGGCTTTTGTCTAGTCCTCATGTTAAACTTTGCAGTCGTGCAAAAAAAGAGCGCCGTCTCTCAAGAGAGACGGCGCGCAACAAACAACAAACTTAGAAAAACAACAAAGCGTATATGTTGTATATAGACGCAGAACGACCGCCCGCGTTCAATTTTCAGAAAGTTTTTTGAAGAAAAATTAGCCACAAATCCATAACCTACTGTGAACCTGCAACTTACTCTATAATTTTTCTTCAATTTTTTCCTGCATATCTTTGGCATCTTCCCAATCGCTGAGATAAATGACGAGCGCATGCAGATATTTATGCGCGGGTGCTTCTCCATCGAGCAGGGCTTCGTAAAGAACGCCCAGCGAACGGGCTGGATTGTAGTAGGCTGGATTGATCCGCGCCATGCGCAGGAGCAGTATCTCGTAGCGGGCTCGAATCAGCTCCTGAACTTCCGACTGCGCGCGATGTTTCCATATAGAGCGTAAATTAAGCGTGACCGCATCAGACTCCAATTCGAGCGGTGCGTTAAAACGCGCTAAACTGGCGAGCCACTCCCGAGAGGTCTCCATCGTCTCGACGACCTCGTATTCGCGGCCAAGCAGAGCGGCCACTTGCCCACTCCACCACATTTCAACAGGTAGCAATTCGTCGGTCGGCTCTGTTGGTTGAACTGCCGCGGCAAGTGCCTCTTCGATATCAATGCCGGCGACCGCTTGTTGAAAAAGGCTACGCACGACAGGCCGATCCAGACCACCGGACTTCATGACTTCGAGTAACCAATAACTATAAGTAAGATCCTCCGTGTCGGAAGCATGCAGCGGTGCCTCCGCAACACTCGTCAATTCAGGTAGCTCGCGGAGACGCGCCTGCTCCACTAGATCGATAAAATAAGCGGGGCGTAGCGCAATGTAGATTTCTTGAGCCAAGGCTTCGACCGGCCATGCACGCAGATTCGCAGCTCCCCCCAAGCCATGATTATAGACCGCATACTGCACGAGTAGTGCCTCGCTCAAAGCGCGGCAAGTGCCTTCAAGCGTCGTCGATTCCTCCCAACGTATGTCCAGCTCGACCGAGCCGCGCTCTTCTATGCGAATACGATAATCTCCCTCAAAGGGCGCATGGGCTTCCGGGCGCAAACTCACTAAAATCGGACGCGGAAAGGTCATCCCCCGGCGATCTAGATAGCGGTCGGCGATCTGAATCGCAAAAGCACTGAGCTCGTTGACGAAAGAGACGGAACGGACATCCAAGCCAACTATCTCAAAATGAGAGTTGCCCATATTGCGCAAAGACGGAGCAGCCCGCAAAGACACTAAACCAATCAGCCAAGAGGCTAGCAGAAGAACAGAAATTCTGACTACGAAACGGTGGCGCATATATAGGCGCTAGCGTAAATTCAAGATCAGCTCGCCGCCAGCGACTTCAACCGACTCGGCACGTGCAAAGGCATCTGAAATGATCTGATACTCATCGGTTGATTGGTAACCTTGTGAGAGCGTTTCAATGATCTTCCGCCCTAAAAGGTTGGGCAGCGGCACTTTCGCACTGCTTACTTGAATGGTGGCAAAATCAAAACCGGTCTCGTTGGCGACACAGCGAGCGGATATGGTAAAATCATTCGTGCTCCCATAGGCCGTGATCGTAGTCGGCAAGTTCAGATAGAGCGTGCCCGCTTCGGTCATCGCGAAATTAGGCACGCCTGGCACAATCAGAACACTGGGCGCATCATCACCGGCGGGGCTGACTCCGGGGCGAAACTTCGCCGCCATCCACGAGTTAATCTCACCGGCGGACAAGCGAACCTTTTGTGAGCCGGAAGCTTCCAGTTGCTGACGTTTAGCCTCCCATGTGCGCGTTTGTAAGACTGCCCCTTCCACATAATAGGCATCGCCAGGTTTCGCCGCAGGAATCGGCTCTTCGAGATCTTCTAAAGAAGCCTCATAGTCTTTTTGGCTGGAAAACGCCTGCGCCGGAAAAGTCGTCATGTAAACGAATCCCAGCAAAGCGCCGAAAAGTGCCACCAAAACGGCGTAAAAATAGGCTCCGAGCGCGCTCGGTGATTTTTCTGTTTTATCAGACATAGTGAAAGGAAATCAATTAAAACGACACGGACTTCTTCTGTTCTATACTTCGATAGCGCAAGCTCGTGTATGTAATCAGCAAAAGGAAGCCTCCAAAGAGTGCGAATCCATAAAGCGGCAGAAGCCAGACAAAAACACCCAGAAAAACAAAGGACGGTATGACCAGACGGGGCAACTCCATCATCGTCATCCGAAAAATCAGACTTATATCGAGTAAATCCTTAAAGTCCTTCCGCATATTATAACGATAGAGCGCAGAGCTGAATAAGACATTCGCAAGAAGAAACACCGTCACAATGAAGATATTGGACAGAGCGCCCAAACTAAAAAGCATAATCCACCAGGTGATGCCCGCCGCCAACAGGAGAGGCAAGAACCAGTAAGCCAGCCAGACGGCGCCAAAACGCAGCCCATCCATAAAAAGCCCCTCCCAATCGTTCCACTCGGGTAATACCGGCTGCCCCGACTTGCGCACTGCGCGCGACATCCGGTACAAATAGCCAAAGGCAAATATATTCACAATAGGCACGAAAGACAGCAGCCCCCCAATCAGTAGCTTCACCCAAAAACCGGGCAACTTGATCAGACGATTGAAAACTTCTTCAAATATTGGCGTTTCCTTCATAAAAAGTATTCTGCAAGCTATCGCAGTGAATCCCGTATTAAAAGAAAAATTGGAGCAGTATCGCCAACGCGTTGAGCGCGGCATCGATCAGCTGCTACCCACGACCGACACACGTCCGGCGAAGCTACACGCCGCCATGCGCTACTCGATGGAAGCCGGCGGCAAGCGCATCCGCCCCGCCCTGCTCTTCGCGGCGAGCGAACTCTTCAGCTCCGAGGCCGACCCGACCGCCGCCGCCGTCGCCATCGAGTGCCTCCATACCTACACGCTGATCCACGACGACCTGCCCTCGATCGACGATAGCGACCTGCGCCGTGGACGCCCCAGCTGCCACGCGCAATTCAACGAACACACCGCGATCCTCGCAGGCGATGCGCTTCTCACCTACGCCTTTCAACTTCTCGCCCGCGAATACCAGGCGCAACCCGCACTCGCCACCCGCCTTGTTAGCGAACTGGCCGAGGCCAGCGGCAGCGAGCGTCTCATCGGCGGCCAGCAGGAAGACATCGACAACGAAGGCCTGCCCCTCGACGCCGACACTCTCCGCTACATCCACGAAAACAAAACCGCCGCTCTACTCACCGCCGCGCTCAAGATGGGGATCGCCTTCTGCCAACCCACCGACGCGCAAATCGAGCTCGTGCAAAGCGCCGGCTATCACCTCGGGCTCGCTTTTCAAATCGTCGACGATATCCTTGACGCCACCTCCGACCCCGAAACGATGGGTAAACCCGTCGGGAACGACGCCGCAGCAGAGAAGTCCACCTACGTCGCCCTCCACGGCATCGAAGGCGCCCACGCGGAAGCCAAACGCCACACGGAGGCCGCCATCGCTGCCCTCGAATCACTTGGCGGTAACAACACTCTACTCATCGACCTCGTCCGCGAGATGGAAACACGCATCCACTAATATGGCCAAGATCGCCCAATACAATACACTCACCGTGCTCGAAACCAGCGACCACGGCCTCTACCTCGACGGTGGTGAGCATGATAAAATCCTCATGCCCACTCGCTACGTCACGCCTGACATGAAGGTCGGCTCCGAGGTGGAAGTCTTCGTCTATAACGATTCGGAGGATCGCCTCGTCGCCACCACCGAGACCCCCTACGCGAAAGCCGGCGAGTTTGCCTACCTCGAAGTGGTCAGCGTGCACCCCACCGCAGGTGCCTTTCTAGACTGGGGCTTGAGCAAAGACCTTCTCCTGCCCTACCGCGAACAGGGCGACATCCATTTCACCGAAGGCGACGGCGCGATCGTCGCCGTGTATGTCGACGAATACACGAACCGTGTAGTCGCCTCCACCCGCCTGCACAATCACCTCCCGCCGGAAAAACCGCCCTACGAAGTGGGCGACGCCGTGCAAGTGCTCATCTACGGCGACTCGCCGCTCGGCTTTAAGTCGATCATCGACAAGCGCTACCGCGGCCTCCTCTACCACGAGGAAACCTCCGACAAGCTCGAGCCCGGCGACCAATTCACCGGCTACATTAAAAAAGTGCACAACGACGGTAAAATCGATCTCCGCCGCGACCCGTCCGGCTACGGCCGCGTGACTGGCGTCAGCCAAATCATTTTAGAGAAGCTCGAAGCCGCCGGCGGCTCAATGCCCTTTAACGACAAGAGCAGCCCCGAAGACATTCGTGCCACCTTCGACACCAGCAAAAAGGCTTTCAAGCAAGGCCTTGGAAAACTCTACAAAGAGCGACGTATTCAGTTTACGGAGAACGGGATCGAACTCACCAGTAAAGACGCCCGATAAACATTAAAAATCCTTAAAAACTCAAAGATGCGCCACTCTTACTCGTAATTCAGGCGCTTTCCTGCTTATATAGCAGCGCTATGAATACCCCTCGAATCGTTCTCATCGGCTCTGTGATTTGCGCGGCCGCCTCGCTTTTTTTCATCAACAGCCGCGAGACCACAGTCTCGCTTTTGGAGAACAGTCAATCGCTGGAAGTCAGCGAAACTCCTGTCGCAACCGGAGATCACGCGATCGAACAGTTCGTGGAATGGCGCGCCCAACATAGCGCGAGCGCGAATCCTTCGCAGCTCACAGAAGGCATACGCCTCGCGAACGAGCGCAGGACGGCCATGCGCGCACTCATGCGTCACGATCCGGACGCCGCCCTAGAGGCCGCGATCAGCTATGCCGCATACGCAAAACTCCCCGAAGAGATTCAGGCACTCATCGAAGAGCCCTTTTCCGAATCGGCCTCACTCTACGTTGAGATTTCCTGTGGTGAAAATCATATCAGCCAGATCGATTACTATCTGGAAACACAGGATCAAAGCCGGCTTAAAGTTTACCTGCCCAGTAAAGAACGCATCAGTCTGAGTAAACGCGATCTACCGCTCCAAGGCATTCGGCTGGATGGAATCGCCGTTATCCGAGGCACTGTCTTTCAAAAACTCAACAACACTGACACCGTATACGTCCAAAACAATTGGCCAGCGGGTCAGTCGAATCCTGAACACAGCTATGTTAGCGGAAAGCCGATCGAAGGCGACGGCATCTCGGCGATCGCCGGCGGTCGTTACTACCGCTTCCAGGATGAAGTCGAATTACAAAAGATCGAAGAGGCACTGTTTGAGGCCGACCAACTCCCCGGCCTAGATGTCGGCAGCCAATGGATCACTCGCACGATCGAAGCCGATGGGTTTCCCTTCGAGCAGTTCAGCCAAGAGATGGCCAGCGCCGCATACGCCAGTACGACGGGTAACAAAACAGCCTTGTTTCTGCTCGTCACTTTTCCTGATAGAACGGCCGCACCTGTGAGTGCAGTCACATTGGAACAAGTGATCGACCTCGATGTAAGTAACGCCCTCGTCGACTACTCCTACGGCGACACAAGTATGGACGCCACCGTTTACCCCACCCTGATCCAAGTGGATCATAACAGCGGGGACTACATCGGCGGCGACTTAAACGAAGACGACATTCAAGATACACCTTATAATAGCAGCGACCTCTACGAGGAAGCCGTCGATAAATACATGGCGACCGTCGGCACAGCAACCGACCCCCGCACGCTCTACGATACGGTCGGCATTTACTTTACCGAGATTGGCTACTCGTGGGCAGGCCTCGCTTCTGTGGGCGGTCAGCGCATGTGGATCGAGAACACCACCAGCAGCGGGGTGATCCTACACGAATTCGGGCACAACTACGGTCTCAGCCATGCCAACTACTGGGTGCATGATGCGACGAATGCTGCGTCGACCGATCCAGTCGATCCCACCGGTGAGGACGATGAATATGGAGACGAATTCGACGTCATGGGCAGCGGCTCCACTGAGGACGGACATTTCCACATGGGTGCCAAGCAGTTTCTAGGATGGATTCAAAGCAACGCGTGGGATGACCTCAGCACAAATACAGACAACGGCACCTACCGGGTCTATCGCATCGATGGCGGCTCTCGAAACGGACTGCAGGCTCTACGTATCGGCAAATCGGATACGAGCGACCATTACTGGGTCGGCTATCGGAATAATTACTCTGACCTCGAATCCTTCAGTAAGGGCGTCTACCTCACCTGGGAGCGCGCGGGCGGAAACCCCTCCCGCAATCAATCCTGGCTCATCGACACCACCCCCGGCTCCACCGATGGCATCGATGACGCACCCATTGCGCTTGGCCTCACTTACTCTGACACCGCATCGGATGTTTATATCACGCCCATCGCACTCGGCGGCTCGACACCCGACGAATACATCGACCTCGTGGTGAACTTCGGCCCTTTCCCCGGAAATGCGGCACCCGATGGAAGTATCTCCGGCTACGACACAGTAGAAGCGCGACAACTCGTGCTTTTCAGCGCCAGCGTGACCGACGCCGACGGCGACACCCTCGCCTATTCGTGGGATATGGGCGACGGAGAGGTTAAAGCGAACAGCCCCACCATTACCTACATTTGGAACAGCAGCGGCACCTACGAGATCGCGCTGACCGTCAGCGACATGAAGGGCGGCAGCGTGCGCTTGACCAAGAACATCACGGTCAACGATCCGCTCAGCACTTGGAGTCCACGAACATCCGGAACGATTGAGCACTTATATGGCATTGTAGCTAACGAGAACTACGTGGTCGCACTTGGTGGCGACTATGATTCTCAAAGGGATGCGGATCCAACAATATTGCGCTCCTCCGATGGAGCCACCTGGGCAGATGTCTCTCCTAATAACGATTACCTTTTCTTTAGGGACGGCGTTTGGACAGGAAGCGCATTCTACGTAGTGGGACACGACTACGACTTTACCGCCGGAGGATGGGAAGGCGTCATCTATAGCTCAACGGATGGCCAGAATTGGACCCTCGAGCACGAGACAAACACAGCAGATACGCAACTATTTGGGATCGCTTATGATGGTAGCTCCACTCTAGTTGCCGTAGGTAGATCCGCTACGGTTCTTCGTCAAAGTGGTGCAGGCTCGTGGGGTTCAGTCAGCACGGGCATCACCAGCACACACATACTTCAAGATGTCGCCTATGGTGATAGCAACTTTGTATTGGTAGGGCATACCACGACGCCTCCACCTGCTTTCAACGGAGACGTCGCTGTCTTCCGCTCCACTGATGGATTAAGCTGGAACGACGTTTCCAGCAACACAGGGCTCAGTTCCTGGATGGACTTTAGAGAAATCGAGTTCTTAGAAGGCGAATTTCATGCCGGTGGATTCTACGCACAGCCACGACGCTCCGCAGATGCCGGGCAAAATTGGAGCACCGCAGTCAGCGGAGATCGCTACCAAATCGAAGGCTTCGCTAGTATCGATGGTCTGCACTATGCAGTCGGCCGAAACCGAGACGATAGCGCTGCCGACGCGGACTTGATTTCCACTGACGGCGTCAACTGGACGGCGATCGATCCCGGCGCCCTCGACGATCGCAACGAAATCACTGATTTCAACAGCACCTTTATCACCGTGGGCGAGAACGGCAGTATCCGCCAAAGCGGCATGGTCGCCAACTCAATAGGTTTTGAACCTTTCGCCGAAGGATATTTTCCCGGTGGTGGTTCGGATGCGGAAGAAGCCTCCAACCCCGACTTCGATTGGGCTAACAACTTAATCGAATACGCACTAGGCGGAAACCCTGACTCCACAACTGATGTACCGGCTCGCCCGACCATGTATTTCGACGAATCGGATTACGCTGTCTTCGAGATCGTGCGCGATGCGAAGCAGCAAGACGTCGCCTATTCGGTTTGGTGGTCGCAAAATTTGGAAACTTGGACGCAGGCTGGCCTCACTATCATAGAGGATACCGCGACCAGCCTGAAAGTGCGCACCAACCAAACCTTCGACCAGCAGGATAAAGCCTTCTTCCGACTGCAACTGGATCGTTAAAATCTACTCCGACTCGCCCAAGATAGCGGCCTCTTGATACAGCTCGCGATTGCTCGATTGGAATTCGGCTTTGAGGCGCACACGGAAGTCGATCAAATCGACGACCTTCCACGCCTCCAGTTGCCAGCGGCCGTCGACTTTGCCGCCGTGCGCGATGCCGACGATCAGGTGGCTGGCTTCGTCGAGGATTTTGTTCGTCGCGCGCTTCGGCTCGAAATAGAAAGTACGAAAGCTGCTCGTTTCGCTGCCTGCTTTATAAACCTTGGGGTCGATGTAGAAAACGCGCCCGCTTTCAACGTGGAGCAAACGGAGGTCGGGGTAGCCGGAGCGCTGCACCTCACCCGATGCGTTGAGCGGGATGCTACAGGTATAGACGGCCTCTTGATTGAGATGTTCGAGCAGGAAGTCTTCCACGTGGCGGCTGATCTCATTGACGCGGCCGACTGCGTGGATCGGATTCTCGGGCTCCGCCAGCTCCAGCAGCATGGTGTCGAGCGTGGCTTGCACATGCGCGAGCATAGCGGCGTCGACCGCATTGGTAGGATCGACTGGCAGCACGGCTTTGCCGGAAACGGCCTCCGCCACTTCGGCGAAGCGGACGTCTTCGAGGCGCTCGCCGTCGTCGAGGAGCCATTGCACGAAGGGTTCGATCTCCGCATTTCCAGTCGGCTCCGACTCGGCGGAGCAGCCGAAACTGATACTCAGGAAAATGCAGAGAATAAGTGTTTGGAATTTCATTATTCGGTGATTCGTTGGAGTCCCGCCTTTAGGCGGCAATGCATGCGTGGCCGCCTAAAGGCGGGACTCCAACCTAAGCATCGCGCCAATAATCAATCCGCGCGGCCACTTGCTTCGGCCCCGGCATGCCGGGCTTGTCACGGGCAGCGAGGGCTTTTTCAAGATCGAAGGCCTGCACCCAGTCTTCGCCGAGTGCTTCGTGGATCTTGGCTACTTCGGCGTAAGGCAACTTGTTCAGCGGCGTGTCCAGTTGCTCGGAGAGGCCGACGAGTGCGCCGACCACGTGGTGCGCTTCGCGGAAAGGCACGCCTTTGTTGACGAGATAGTCGACCACATCGGTGGCGAGGAGCGCAGGGTCGGCCACGGCAGCGGCGCAGCGTTTGGCATCTGCCTTCACGCCGGGTAGGCAGGCGGCCACGCAATCGAGGATCAGCTTGGTCTGATCGAAGCTGTCGAAAACGGGCGGCTTATCTTCCTGTAAGTCGCGGTTGTAGGTAAGCGGCAGGCCTTTGACCATAGTCAGTAACATTTGGAGGTTACCGGTGAGCCGTGCGGACTTGCCCCGGATCAGCTCGAAGGCGTCCGGGTTTTTCTTCTGCGGCATCAGGCTGGAGCCGGTCGTAAAGGCGTCGGGCAATTTCACGAAACCGAACTCGGCGCTACTC
>PPCM01000246.1_pt1 | contig 65908 bp, 37 predicted proteins | sample 1555541 | NCBI WGS metagenome assembly PPCM01 (sample SAMN05284479, study PRJNA326546) | Marine sediment metagenome, whole genome shotgun sequencing project. | isolation source: marine sediment | place: Germany: Wadden Sea | collected 2012-09-05 | reverse complement strand
GCATACAGTCCACCAAATGGTAATGATGTAAAGTAGTTTATATCTGCTACTTCATCAAACAAGATACCGTTTCCTACATCTCCTGCACCATATATATCTGTACTATTTGCTCTTATTACTGTTGTGTCATGGGTTGGTGCTACTGTTCTTACATTGGTTATTGGATTATTATCACTGTCTTTTACGATTGTTGGTATTGTTATGTTTCCACTTTGATTTACGCCTACTTGTCCTGAGTATTCATTTCCCCATGCATACATCTTTCCTGTATTGTCTATGGCTGCCATCATTGTATAGTTTCGTCCAAATATGTTTTTTACATTACTTGGGCTTGCTAAGTTTTGTAATGTGCTTACATTCGTTTGGCTATCTGTTCCTAATTGATTATACTGTCCATTTCCTACTGTTTGAATGCTTCCATCTTCTTTCAACACTACCGTTGTCCATGTCCCTTGCATATCTAACAACTCTACAAAACTTGTGCTTTCCGTTAGACTCGTCACATCATTTGTAGTACCTGTTGCCAATTCTCCATTTGTACTTTCTCCCCATACTAATACGGTACCATCTTTTCTTTGCATTGCACCATTCTTATATGACATTTCATATAGTTTAGCTATATCTTTATATTCATTATTTGTTATTTGAGTTAAATTATATGTATCATCTGCCACTGTTGGTATCGAATAGTTCCTATTTGCTATTGCATCATTGTCCGTGTCTGTTTCTCCTACTCTATATACTTCTCCATCATTATTTAATATTGTTACATTGTCTGCTCCTACGTACATGTCTATTGCTTCTGATCCATCATAATCGGTTGGGTCGTATAATAGATTTGCAGAGTAATCTGTTTTTGTTGTTTTTCCTGTTTGGTAACTATCATTATTTCCCCATGTAATTACTTGTCCGTTATCTAATAGTATTGCTGCTGTATTATCTGCTAAACTTACTTTTATTATTTTATTGCTTCCTACTAATGTAGCTAGCTCACTATTTACTGCTAATATATCTGTTATTCCTAATACTACAGTTTCATCTTTATTTGGGTCCAATACTTCTTTTCCGTTTTTTCCCCATCCGTACAAGGTCCCATCTGCCATCAACCTTAATACCATTGTTGATCCTATTGCCCCCGTTAGTTGATCATTGTCATATACTTTTTGGTATGACTTAGCATCTTTTGTTATGCCTGAAACCAAACCACTAGCCTTTACTTGGATTGTAAAGAACTGGTCTTCTACCATTTCACCGCTATATCCTAATGTAATCAATGCAGTTATTCCATCTAATGCACTTGCACTTGTTATGGTTAATCCTGAAATACTTGTTAAGTGTGCTGGATAAATTAATTCTAAATCATTTGCACTGAAAGTATCTGTAAACGCGTCTAACTGTAGTGTCATTTTTATTTGAGCACCATTAAGTGTCGTTTCTGTTAGTGCGTCTATTGGTCTTGCATAAACTTCTTTTTCACTATCTAGTTCTAAAGCTACCATATAGTTAATATCTGCTAATTCATCAAATATTATACCTTTAGCTGAATCTCCTGAACCATATAGCTGGTCATTACTTGTTCTTATGACCGTATTTTGATATGTTGCAACTACTTCATTTACATTTGTTACTATACTTCCATCACTTGTTTTTACTAATGTTGGTGTTGCCATATTCCCAGCTTCATTTATTCCTAAATGTCCTTGCTGCTCTTGCCCCCATGCATACAAACCACCTTGGCTTGTAATTGCACTTGCAAAGAAATAGCTTACATAAACATTTTTTATTCCGCTTATACTTGTTATATTTTGTAATGTGTATTGATCAGTTGTTATTTCACCTGTTCCAAGCATGTATGTAGCTGCATCTCCTACAGATTGTACTGTTCCATCAGGTTTTAATATTATTGTTGTTCTTGCTCCTTTTATATCTAGCATATCCGTTATATTTGCATTGTATTGGACAGTTGATAAATCAAGATTTGTGCCTGTTCCCAGCTCACCATAATCAGTGTTTTCTCCCCATACATAAACTTTGCCATCTTCCGCTTGTATTATTCCATTAGAGTTATTCATCTCAAATATTCTTGCGATGCTATCTATATCTGTATTTGTAATTTCTACAAATGTATTTTGATCGACTGTTTTAAGTGGTATTGCATAGCTAGTATTTGTTGAATTTCCTATACGATACACTTGTCCTGTTTCAGTTAAAACAGTTATATTATTAAGGCCTACATAGACATCAATAGCTGCATCTGTCGTCCCACTATCCCAAATCAGATTTGGTCCTTCATTTCCTGTATCTGTAATGCCAAGTTGAGAATCACTATTATCTCCCCAAGCTACTATGCTTCCATCTGCTAGTAATACTACTGCTGTAGATTCTCCTACACTCATTCTTACTATTTCGTTACTTTCCGTTACATAGTCTGCTAACTTATTTTCTGTTACATCTACTATTCCATAAATAGCATCTTCATTATAGTCGCTTAATACTTTATCTACGTTTTTACCCCAACCATATAGTCTATTATTTTCTGCTAAGTATAATACAAAGTCTGTATTCATTCCACCTGCTAAAGAGCCTAAACTGTTATATGCTTTGAAGTAAATTTCTGCTGTTTTTTCTGTTCCTGAGTCTAGACCGCTTCCTAGTACTTTCACTGTAAAGAACTGGTCTTCTTCCATTGTTCCCGTGTATCCTAGCGTTATTATTACTTCTAATCCGCTTGTTGTTGTCTCTATTGCTGTTATTGTAAGGCCACTAATTTCTCCGTTATTTTCTGGATATATTAGTGATATATCATTTACTGATATATCATTTGCAAATGTATCTGATACTACTGTTAATTTTATTTGTGCGCCATTCAATGTCTTTTCTGTTAATGCATCTAGTGGTCTTGCATATATTTGTGCTAATGTTAACTCTTTATAGTAGTTTATATCATCAGATTCTCCTAATAACATACCTGTATCTACATCTCCAGTTCCATAAACAGATGTATTACTTGCACGTACTATAGATGATATTAATCCACCAACTATTTCATGTACACTACTCAATGGATTATTTTCACTATCTCTTGCTAATACTGGTGTTGTTTGGCCTCCAACTAGATTAGAACCTAGTTCTCCGGACTCATTAAGTCCCCATACGTAAAGTGCTCCTTGGGATGTTATTGCGCCCGCTAAGTCTTCTGTTACGTATACAAGTCTTGCATCTGTTATTCCTGCCACTGTTTGTAGTGTTAATTCATTTGATGTACTTCCAATTCCTAGTAAGTTATTGCCGCCTCTTCCTGTTGTTTTCACATTACCATTCTTAGTTAAAACGATGGTAGTCCACGCTTCTTTTATGTCTAATGCTTCACTCATAGCTTCGTTTAATTCTAGTCCGTTTTGTGCAACTGTATCGTTTGTCCCAAGTTGGCCTATTTCATTGCGTCCCCAAGTATAGATGTTTCCATCTCTATCTTGAATTGCTCCAGTTTGGTATTTCATTTCATATATTCTTGCAATGTTTTTAATATCTTCGGTTGTTACTAATGTCAATGTTGATGTTTGTGCATCTACATTTGGTATTGATGGGTAACCACCAGATGCGCCTGACCATCCTACTCTATATACATTACCATCTTCTGTTAATGTTGTAATGTTTGCATGTCCTACATACATATCAATTACTTTTATATCGCTATTTTCTGATGCGTCATATAGTATTGATGCAGTATTTCCAGAAGTTGTGCCTCTTTGGTTCCATGTATTGTTACCCCAGGTAATGACATCACCATTGTCTAATAATATGGCCGCTGTAATGTAAGTTACTGCTTCTTCATTGTATGCACTTACTCTTATAATCTTTTGACTTCCTACTAAAGCTGCCAAAGTATCGTTTGTCTCTAATATTTTTGTTAATCCTAATATTGTTGATTCTGCTTTATTTGAATCTAGTGTGTTATCTATATTTTTACCCCAACCATATAGTGTGCCATCTGCTGTTAATTGGAATACTGCTTCTGTGTTATCTCCTGTTATTTGTTCTTGGCTATATGCTTTCATAAATGACTTAGCATCTTTAGTTACACCAGAAACCAAACCACTGTCTTTTACTTGTATTGTAAAGAACTGGTCTTCTACCATAGATCCTGTATATCCTAATGTAACTAATGCAGTTGTTCCATCTATTGCTGTTGTACTTGTTATGCTTAGTCCTGCTATTTCTGTTAAGTGTGTTGGATATACTATTGCTAAATCACTTGCACTAAAAGTATCTTTGAACTCATCAAGCTGTAATGTTACTTCTATTTGTGCACCGTTTAGTGTTACTTCTGTTAATGCATCTATTGGTCTTGCATGTACTTCTTTTTCACTATCTAGCTGTAGTGGTTTCATGTAGTTAATGTCTGCTAGCTCATCAAATATTATACCTTTTGCTGAGTCTCCTGCACCATATAGCTGGTCATTACTTGTTCTAATAACCGTATTTTGATATGTTGCAACTACTTCATTTACATTTGTTACTATACTTCCATCACTTGTTTTTACTAGTGTTGGCGTTGTCATATGTCCAGCTTCATTTATTCCTAAATGACCTTGCTGGTCTTGTCCCCATGCATATAAACTACTTTGGCTTGTAATTGCACTTGCAAAATGATAGCCTACATATATATTTTTTATGCCACTTATACTTGTTATATTTTGTAGTGTGATTTGATCAGTTGTTATCTCTCCTGTTCCTAACATATAATTTCCTGCATCTCCTACAGATTGTACTGTTCCATCAGGATTTAATATTATTGTTGTCCAAGCAGATTTTATGTCTAATACATCTGTTATATTTGCATTATATTGTACCGTTGACAAATCAGCTTTTGTACCTGTTCCCAAGTCACCATAATCACTGTTTTCGCCCCATACATAAACTTTGCCATCTTCTGCTTGTATTGTTCCATTATAGTTATTCATCTCATATATTCTTGCTATATGATTAATATTTACTGTTGTTATTTCTATAAATTCACTTTGATTTGCTTCTAACCCTGGTATTGCATAGTTAGTATTTGCTGAACTACCTATACGATACACTTGTCCTGTTTCTGTTAAAACAGTTATATTATTAACGCCTACATATACATCAATCGCTGCATCTGTCGTCTCGCTATCCCAAATCAAGTTTGGTCCTTCATTATTTACATCTGTACTGCCTAGTTGATAGTGACTATTGTCTCCCCATGCTACTACGCTTCCATCTTCTAGTAATACGACTGCTGTATCTTCTCCTACACTCATTCTTACTATTTGGTTGCTTTCAGTCACATAACTTGATAGTTTATTTTCTGTTACATCTACTATTTCATGAACTATATTTTCGTTATAGTCACTTAATACTTTATCTATATTTTGACCCCAACCATATAGTCTGTTATTTTCTGCTAGGTATAATACAAATTTTGTATTCATTCCACCTGCTAAAATCCCTAGACTGTTATATGCTTTTAGATAAACTGCTGCTGTTTTTTCTGCGCCTGAAGCTAAACCTGTTCCCAGTACTTTTACTGTAAAGAACTTGTCTTCTTCCATTGTTCCTGTATAGCCTAATGTTATTGTTGCTTCTAGTCCGCTATTGGTTACTTCTATTGCTGTTATTGTAAGTCCACTAATTGCTCCGTTGTTTTCTGGATATATTATTTCTATATCACTTATTGCTATATCATTTGCAAACGTATCTGATACTGCTGTTAATTTTATTTGTGCACCATTCAATGTTTTTTCTGTTAATGCATCAAGTGGTCTTGCATATAGCTCGCCTGTTGCCATTTGAACAAAGTAATTTACATCTTCTGATGTTCCTAGGATAAGCCCTTTGTTCACATCTCCTGCTGCATATATTTCTGTATCATTTGCTCTTATTACTGTAGTTTCATGTGTTAAACTTACGCTATTTACATTGGCTATTACTGCATCACTGCTATTTTTCACAAGTGTTGGTAATATCGTATTACCATCTGCATTTATTCCCAGGTGACCCGCTACATCCATTCCCCAAGCATACAGACTGCCTTGTGATGTTATTGCTGCAGATTGTTGTGTTCCTACATAAATATTTTTAATGTCTTCTATACTTGTTACGTCTTGTAATGTGCTTATATCTACTAAGCTTCCTGTTCCTAATTGATAGTAAGGTCCATTTCCTACTGTTTGTATTGTTCCGTCACTATGAAGCAATGTGGTTGTTTCATACCCTTTCATGTCTAATACATCTATCATATCTTTGTTATCTATTGCTGTTGTTACATTTGCTATTCCACCCGTTCCTAGTTGTCCACTTGAATTATATCCCCAAACATATACTTTACCGTCTTTTCCTTGAACTGCTCCATTTAAGTTGCCCATTTCATACAGTCTTGCTACGGCTCTTATACTTTGACTTTCTTCTGTCACTCGCTTAAATATTTCTGTACTTGATGTATATGTTGGTATTGTTGAATGAGTAGCTGCACTATATCCTATTCGATATACATGCCCTTCCTCTGTTAACATGGTAATGCTATGGTATTGAGAATATACGTCTATCGCACTACTTCCCTCAACACTTGCATCCCATATTAAGTTTGGTGTATTATCATTAGTTACTGCACTACCTATTTGCTTATTTCCGTTATATCCCCATGCAATAACATCGCCATTATCTAGTAATATTACTGCTGCGTCGTATCCTAAGCTTACTCTAATAATTTTATTGCCATCTACTAATGTTGCAATTTCATCATTAGTTGCTAATATATCTGTTATACCTAATACGGCTGATGTATCTTTATTTTGATCTAATACTTTATATGTATTTGTTCCCCAACCATATAGGGTTCCTTCTGCTGTTAATCTTAGTACCATATCTGAGTCTATACCAGTGATTTGGTCATTGTCATATGCTTTTAAGTAACTCTTAGCTTGATTTTCTTGTGCTGATACAACACCTGTTCCTAATATCTTTATTGTAAAGAACTGGTCTTCTGTCATTGTTCCGCTATATGCTAATGTTACTACTGCTTCTAGGTTTGACTCTCTTACTACTGACGCAATACTTAAATCAGTTATATCACCATTGTTTACTGGATAGATTAATTCTAAGTCGCCTATACTTAAGGTCTCTTTAAATTCATCAAGTTCCATACTGATTTTAATTTGTGCGCCTTGTAATGTTTCTTCTGTTAATGCGTCTATTGGTCTTGCGTGTAATGCTTTATATGTTCCCATATTTAAGCTTGCAAATTCATTGATATCTGTCGTTGTTCCTAATATTGCATCCGCATTACCACTACCATAGATCTCTTCTGTGTTTTTTCTAATAAGCGTTGTGGTATATATGCCTACTAGCTCATTTATTCCTGTTCCTGCACTTGTTATTAGTGTTGCTGTTGCATTACTTGTATTTGTACCTGCTCCTAATGATATGCCTGAGTTACCCCACATCCATAATGCGCCGTTTGATGTGATTGCTCCTGATTGTTGTTCTCCAACTTCTATTGCTTTTATGTCACTTGGTCCATTTATTAATGTTAATGTATCTTCATCTACTGTTGATCCTGTTCCAAGTCCATATAGAGCACCATAACCTGCTGAATAGATACTGCCATCTGGTCTTAATATCATCATTGAGTTATGTGCTTTTGCATCTAATATATCTACAACACTTTGCTGTAATGTTATAGTCGTTAAGCTTTCGCCAGCGCCTAATGTTTCTGTACTTGGTAGGGCTAGTCTTCCTTGGTCTTTTAATCCCCATACGTATACTTTTCCATCACTGCTTTGTACCATTCCATTGAATGTATCAAATTCAAATAATCTTGCTATGTTATTTATGTCATCTGTTGTTATTTCAACTAATGCATTTGTTGATCCATCTCCTGCTTGCTGTGATGTTGAATTATATATTTTTCTTCCTGATCTATATACTTTTCCTTCTTCTGTTAATACTGTTATGTTGTTTGCGCCAACATACATATCAACTACTTTCATGCCATCTACTGATGCATCATAAAGCAAGTTGCCTGCATTATCTGCTGTATTTGTACTACCTGTTTGTAGATTATCATTATCTCCCCATGCCACAACATCTCCATTGTCTAATAATAATGCTGCTGTTCTATCGAAAACATCTACTTTAGCAATACTGCTTCCGCTTACTAAGTCTGCTAAGGTTCCATTCATTTCTAATATATCTGTTATGCCTAATTCTTCTGTTGTTAATTTATTTGGGTTTAATACTTTATTCTCATTTGTTCCCCAACCATATAGTCTACCATTTTCGCCAATGTACATTGCAAAGAATTGGTATGCACCTACTAGGCTGTTTGTATCTTCTACTTTGAAGTATACTTTTGCAGTCTTTGTTGCGCCTGAAGCTAAACCTGTTCCTAATACCCTTACTTTAAAGAACTGGTCTTCTACTACGTTACCTGTGTAGCCTAATGTGATGACTGCATCTATTCCGCCTGCAGTTGCTATGATACTTGCTACTGTTAGTCCACTTATTTCGCCATTATTTTCTGGATATATAAATTCTATATCACTTCCACTTATACCATCTGCAAATGTATCTGATGCTAATGTCAGTTTAATTTGTGCGCCGTTTAATGTTTTTTCTGTCATTGCATCTAGTGCTCTTACATAAACTTCTCCTGTTGCTAATGGAATAAAGTAGTCTACATCTTCTGTTTCTTCAAATAGTATTCCTTTAACTACTTGTCCAGCACCATAAATCTCTATTTCATTTGCTCTGATTAATGTTGTGTTATATGTCGGTGCTACTTGATTTACATTTGCTATTGTACTACCTTCACTATCTTTTACTAATATAGGTTCACTTGTATCGTTATTGCCAATATCAATTCCTAGTTGTCCATTAATATACTGACCCCAAGTGTATAAGCTACCTTGTGATGTAATTGCTGATGCAAATCTGTGTGTTACATATATATTCTTTATACCTGAAATACTTGTTATATCTTGTAATGTTGATGTATCCACTGTGCTTCCTGTTCCAAGCTGTGAATATGTCCCATCTCCTACACTTTGAATGTTTCCATCTTCATGTAAAACTATTGTTGCTTGGAAACTTTTTATATCTAATACGTCTGTTATGTTTTCATTTACTGTTACTGTTGTAACATCTGTAGTTGTTCCTACGCCTAGTTCACCATTACTATTTTCACCCCAGACATATATATCGCCTGATTTACCTTGTGCAATTCCATTGCTATATTCCATTTCATATAGTCTTGCTATTTTTTCTACATTTTGTGCATCTACTGTTATTTGTTTTAATTCACTTGCACCTGTTGAGGCTGTTGGTATTGAATAATTAGTCGTTGCTGATGCACCTATTCTATATACTTCACCCGTATTGGTTAATGTTGTTAGGGTGCCATAGCCTGCGTACATGTCTATCACTATTTCACCTTCAACATCTGCATCCCAAACAATATTTGGCACGTTAGCGCCTGCTTGTGAACTACCATTGGCACCCCAAGCGATTACATCACCATTATCTAGTAAGATAGCTGCTGTATTAGCATTTAGGCTAACTTTTATTATTTCGTTGCTACCTACTAATGTTGAAATTTCACTATTTGTTTCTAATATATCTGTTATGCCTAATATTACACTTGAAAGCTTGTTTTGGTCTAATACATTTGATACATTTGTTCCCCAACCATATAGCTTACCATCTGTTGATAGTCTTAGTACCATATCTGATAAACCATTTCCTACTAGTTGGTCATCATCGTGAACTTTGAAGTTTGTTCTTGCTTCATAGTCTATTCCTGATACTACGCCTGTTCCATATAGCTCTATTGTGAAGAACTGGTCTTCTACCATTGTTCCACTGTAGGCTAATGTTACTATTGCTTCTGTGTTTGATACTATTGCTACTGATGAGATACTTAAGTTTGTTATATCTCCATTGTTTACTGGATATATTAAACCTATATCACTTGTATTTAATGTGTCTTTGAATTCATCTAGCTCTACATTAATTACTATTTGTGCGCCGTTTAATGTGTCTTGCGTTAATGCTGTTATTGGTCTTGCTTGTAACTCTTTATATGTTTCTATTTCTAAGTTTGTAAACACTGTTGCATCTACTGTTTCATCTAACAGTACGCCATTAACATAGTCACCTGTTCCATATATTTCATCATTATTTATTCTTAGTAATGTTGCTTCTCTTACTAATGCAAATTCATTTATGCCACTAGCAATATTTCCATTGCTATCTTTTACTAATGTTGGTAATAATTGGTTTGCTGTTGTTCCTATTCCTAGTTGTCCTATATATAGACCGTTATTTTGTCCCCAAGTATATGCTGCCCCTTGTGACGTTACTGCTGCGCCCATACCTATTACTGTATATAGATTCTTTATTCCTGATAACTCTGTTATCTGTGTAAATATACCTGTATCCGCTGTACTTCCTGTTCCCAGTGCACTAAATGCTCCTGATCCAGCTGAATAGACACTACCATCTACTTTCAAGATGAAAATATTTACTGCTTCTTTTACATCTAGCACATCTGTTATTGTTTGGTTAAGTGTTAGTGCTGTTTTGTTTGATAATGATGATATTCCTAATCTACCATCTATATTGTATCCCCATTCATAAACTTTTCCATCTTCTGCTTGGAATCCACCTGTGAAGTTTGTCATTTCAAATAGTCTTGCTGCATTTTTTATATTCGTATTTGTCATTTCTATAAAGACACTTTGGTCTACTGTAAGACCCATTAGTGCGGTGTAGTCTGCTGCACCAATTCTATGGACTGTTCCATCTTCTTTTAATATTGTTATGTTTTGCGTACCTACATACATATCTATTATCTTTATATTATTATTAGCTGGTTCTGTTACGTCATATGTTTTGTATCCGTATGATCCTGTTGTTCCACCATCACCTATTTGTTTGTTTGTATTCCCGCCCCATGTTACTAAATCTCCATTATCTAATAGAAGCGCTATTGTGTATTGATTATGACTTACTTTTATTATTTCATTGTCGCCTACTAGTGCTGCTAAACCATCGTTCATTTCTAATATGTCTGTTACGTCTTGTGTTGATGCGCCACCGTTTTCATTTATACTATAGAAATGATTATATCCCCATCCATATAGTCTACCGTTTTCTGCTAAGTAGAATACTTTATCACTATCATTGGTTCCTACTAATTGTTGTCCATCATATACTTTCATGTATACTTTTGCTGTTTTTTCTCCACCTGAAGCTAGTCCTGTTCCCAGTACTTGAATTGTAAAGAACATATCATTTTCTATTGTTCCGCTATATCCAAATGTTATTGTTGCTTCTAGTCCTTCTGCTGTTACTTCTATTGCTGTTATTGTAAGCCCATTTATATCCCCACTGTTTACTGGATATATTAAAGCTATATCACTTGGATCTATATCGTTATTGAATGTATCTGATGCTAATGTTAATTTTACTTGTGCACCATCTAATGTTTTTTCTGTTAATGCATCTAGTGGTCTTGCATACAGTCCACCAAATGGTAATGATGTAAAGTAGTTTATATCTGCTACTTCATTAAATAGGATACCTGTTCCTATGTATCCTGCACCATATATATCTGTACTGTTTGCTCTTATTAATGTTGTCGTATGGGTTGGTGCTACCATATTTACATTTGCTATTGTTACATCTTCGCTATCTTTTACTAACGTTGGTGTTGTTGCATCTCCTGATGCATTTATTCCTAGTTGTCCTGAGAACTCATCACCCCATACATATAGATTACCTGTTGCTGTTATTGCTGTTGCTTGGGTATATCCTACATATATGTTTTTAACATTGTTTGGTGTTCCTATATTTTGCAGTATAGCTGTATCTCCTGCTACTCCTGTTCCTAGCACACTAAATGAATCAGATCCTACTGTTTGTATACTACCATCTTCATTTAATATGACTGTTGTTAACATTGCTTTCATATCTAATATATTGTTTATATTTTCACTGACTGTCATTACTTCTATTTCTGTATCTCCTGCTATTCCTAATGTACCTTCTAGGTTTTCACCCCATACATATAGCTCTCCTGTTTTGCCCTGTACAGCTCCATTTCTTCCGCTCATTTCATACAGTCTTGCTATATCTTTATAGTCGCCTGTCGTTATTTTTATTAATGCACTTTGATTTCCATCGTATCCTGGTATTGAATAGTCTCTACTTGTTAGTGTTTCATGGTTTATCTCTGATGCACCATTTCTATATACATGACCTTCTTCTGTCAATACGGTTACGTTGTCATAGCCTACATACATATCTATTGCCTTATTTGTTGTTGGTGCGTCGTATAGTAGGTTTGGACTAACTATTGTCGTTCCTGTATTTCCTGTTTGTAATTGGGCATTATCTCCCCATGCGATTATATCTCCATTATCTAGGAGTATTGCTGCTGTATTATCGCTTAGGCTTACTTTTATTATTTGATTGCTTCCTACTAATGTTGCTAGTTCTGTATTTGTTGCTAATATATCTGTTATTCCTAATATGATTGTTGCATCTTTACTTTGGTCTAATACTAGACTGGTATTCTTTCCCCATCCATATAGGGTTCCGTCTGCTGTTAATCTTAATACCATATCTGATATGTTATTTCCTACTAGTTGGTCATTGTCGTATACTTTTTGATATACTTCGGTTTGATTTATATATATATCATTTGATGTTATGCTTAACCCTGCATTATATATATTTATTTTAAAGAACTGATCTTCATTTAATGTTCCTGTATAGTTCATAGTTACAAGTGCTTTTGTTTCGGAAATAATTGCTACAGATGATATTGATAAACCAACAATATCACCATTGTTTACAGGGTACGTTAAGTATAAATTTGAAATACTTAATGTATCTTCAAAGCTATCACCCTCTACTTCTATTTCTATTTGAGCACCTTTTAAAGTTCCTTCTGATAGTATATCTATTGGTCTAGAGTATATTTTAGGTTCTATTATAAAGTCATTAAAATTTATCCCTGAATCCTTAATATCATCTAAAATAAGGCCTGATGAGTAATCCCCCGCGCCTAGCAAGCCATAAGATACTGACTTAACAAGTGTAGTATTACTGTTAAATGCCACACTTTCAATAGTATTTAGGTTCCCTGAACCAAACAGTTCTGCCAATACTGGTATATTACTTGACGTTCCTGCTGCTGTGTCATGTCCTAGTTCTCCAGATGTATTTTTACCCCATGTATATAAATAATCATCTTGCTTTGATGCTGCTGCAGCTTCTCTACCTATAAATATATTCTCAATATTGGATAAAGCTGAAATTGTTACAAAATAATTTGTATTGTTATCACTACCTTCACCTAATTGTTGATAGCCTCCATAGCCTGTAGACCATACCGAACCATCATTATTAAGAACTAGAGTTGCTTGGTCTGACTTTATATCTAATGGGTTAATTATTGAAGTGTTTAAAGTAAATAATGATCGATCTGTAACGTCCGTAAGTCCAAGTTGTCCTTCGTCATTTCTACCCCAGCAATATATCTCGCCATTCTCTGCTCTTACAAAACCATTATATATATTTGATTCAAATAGCTGTGCAATATTTGGTGATTCTGTCCCCGTTATTTCTACAAGACCTACCTGGCTCGATGCATATTCTGATGTTAAAGTAGAATCAGTTTGTCTACCTGATCTAAAAACATTACCTTCATCATCAAGTACTGTTATATTTGATAAGCCTGTATATGTATCAATTGCATTTGATCCATTTGCTGATGCGTCAAATATGCGAAAAGCTAGCTCATTGTTTGCAGCGTTACCTGTTTGGCCATAAGTATTACTACCCCATGCTATTACATCTCCATTATCTAATAGTATACTTGCAGTATTATGAGCTAATGATACTTTGACTATTTGGCTATCATTTACTAATGCCGCAATATTGCTATTTCTATTTAAAATATCTATCGTTTCAAATATAGTTGTATCAGACCCATCTTGGTCTAGTAAAAACGCTGTATTAGTACCCCATCCATATAGTCTACCATTCTTTGCAAGATATAATGCTGCATCTGACTCTTTACCAGTTATAATATCTGAATATTGAATTTTAAAATACTGATTTGTTTCTAATTCTGTACCTGATGTAAATGCACTAGCTTTAGCTTTTATAGTAAAGTATTCGTCTTCTAAATTAAAATCACCACTTGTAGTTGGTTCTAAGGTGATAATACATTGTATTAATCCAATGTACTCTGCTGTTTTTATATCTATATTAAATTTTTCTGAGATATTAAGGTATGAAGGGTATGAGATTTCGAAATCTGAACTTGTTAGTGAATTTTTGAAAACTTCCGTCCCCGGATTTTCTATGGTTAGTAGTATTTGTGCACCGTCAATAGTTCTACTTGTTAAAGGTGTGATTGGTCTTGCAGATAAAGAACGCTCATCTGCTGCGTATGCAGTATCAATAAAAAAGTCTTTGACGTTCGACAGTTTTTTGTCTAAAATTGTCGATTCTAAAGACAGTTCTCCTTTACTCGTTGATATTGCTTGTTGGTAATTCGACAATCCTAATGTCAAACCACTAGTTATACTCTGCGTAAATAGTAGTAGTAATAAGATAAATGATACAAACCTTCTTGATCCCTTCATAATGCGTTCCTCCATTGCAATTCTCAGATTTAAATTTTCAGACTTTTCGAAATAGGTGCAATGTTCCATAATTGCACCTACTACCATTCTAGCACTCTTGTTTTTTCAAATCAACAAAAATTCTGAAAAATATAGTAAATTCAATCATTTCTTTTTTTTCGATATTATACACGCAAAAACGACACAATATATTGTGTCGTTTTGTTTGGATTATTATATTTTTACTATTTTATTCCAAAGTTCTCCGGATTTCCATATCCGTACCCTACAGTTGGGTCCCAATAACCATATTGCCACGGTTCGACTGATAGTTCTGTAAATTGTTTTGCATTATCTGGCATTCTAGCTCCATAGTACTCCTCATTGCCTTCATCTTCACTTCGATAATAACGTATTTCATAATGCAAATGGGGACCACCCATAGTTTGGGCGTATAGATTTTTTGATATCAGTTGACCTCTTTCTACATACTCCCCTTCTTTAACTAAACTATTATCTTTGTCCAAATCTATATGTGCATAGTATGTTACTAGTTTTCCAACTGTTTTGCCTTCATCGTCAACAATACCTTTAGTTACCGAAACATAGTGCCTATACTTTTCTGCGTCATTATCTACTGATATAAATCCATCGTGTGATGCATATATATTTACTTCTGTTTTCCCATTAAGATACATATCCAGCGCAGGATGATGCCCTTCAGTATTACTTGGCCCTTTTCCTGCTCCAAAACTACCATTTGCTGATATATAATAGTCACTCAGGTCATCATTTAAAGGATTGAGTAATGTTACTTTTTCTAAATAGTGACGAAATTGGTTAACTTCGTTTCTAAAATCACTGTCTGTATAATACTTAGGGGTCAAAAAATCTTCATATGTATACGATTCAACGAACACTTGCTCCTCTATTGAAATTTCTTCGTTACTTTGTTCCGCACCAAGGTCTATCGACAGGCCTTCCATTGCATCCCATTTGTAGTCCCAACCAAAAGCCTCAACAGCAAATCGCCATGTTAAAGGGAAATATGTTACATCTCTAAATAAGAGCAGTGGGTATTCTTCTTGGTCGTTATCTATTATTTCTTCATTTACGCTGATTGTGAATGGTACTAACCTCGCTTCATATTGCGCATTCATGTCATTATTTCCACTATTGTCTTCACTAAGCGCCACCCCTTTATTACCACTTGCTACTCTCAGTCCCTTTTCTCTGCTCCAATTAACATCCAACCCTAAAGCTTTTGAATAGTTCCACGTCATCGGAAAATATGTGATATTGTTATACATTATGAGTGGGTATTTACTCTTTACTTGATCTATTTCTTGACTATTTACTGTAATTTTAAATGTTGGCAAACTTACAGTTTTACCTATGTAATTATATCCACATAGTAATTGAATTATAATTATGAGTACCAACATATATATCATTTTTGTTTTCATAACATACACTCCTAGTTCTTCATGACAATATAACCAGTATATTTGTTGTATTTTACTTGCATGTTATAAATTTTGCCTACAAACTCTAGTGGTAAATACAAATATCCATTTTTCTCATGACCCTTTACTTCCATATCTGGAACATTTTCAGTTATATTGAATTTAGCTTGATTGTATCCATATGTTACACTTATTTCTCCTGCACCCTTATTATAGGTTACTGTTCCACCAATGATTTTGTTTATATCTTCCATTGGTAGCATTATATACTCATCAATCTCTAGTGGTGACATCTTCATTTGTTCAATATATTTTTTGTCTGTTTTATATATCTTTGCCTCTGATTCATTTTTTTTGAAAAGAACAGTTATCTTCTCATTAATAATGCTTCCGCTTTCGCTTACAACTATTTGTTTATCCCTTTCTACATATTCTTGACCTATAGCTATCTTTAAATTTGTATTGGTTGAATCATAATAAGTTATATAAAATTTGTCTTTTAAATAAGTCAACGATGCATATTTTCCTATAAGTCCTGATGCATCAACTATTTGCTTAATCCATTCCCCTTCTTCTTTATAAGCAAAATATAAATCTCTTCTGTACTCACTGTAGTAACTAATATATGGTTTCCCACCAATTTCTATCATTGAAATATCGCCACCTACCCAACCTGTATCATCTACGGTTTCGACCTGCCATTTGGTAGCTCCTTGGTATAGTAGTGCATATTTTAAGTTTGAATTTTCTTCATCTTTATATGCAACTGTTGGCTCATTATCTTTATTAAATACTAAGGATGTATGGCTTCCCGATTTATCTCCATCTATTTTTTCTGTTTTATACTCATGGGTTTGTGCATTAAAATAGCAGTAATAAAGCGCCTTTTCTGTACTGTTGTAATACGAGATACCTATATTTCCATTTTGATCTTCTGCTATTGAAGTATATTTACCTGTCAGCTTATGCGTATCTAATACTTCTTTGCACCATTCATCTTCGTCTATTTTTTTGTGAATTAGACATAAAGCTCTGTTTTGAAAATCATAATAGCTAATGTATATTTCTTGATTTTTTGTTATTAATATATCTGTGTACCTTCCTGTTATTAGACTGTTATCTATTGTTTTTACAAGCCACTTTTCATTACTTATATCATATGTTGCATATTTTAGGCTTCTATGATACTCATCATAGTAACTCACATGCGGAATATTGTTCTGATCATAGGCAAGCGAAGAATACGAACCTACAACACTCTCATTATCTATTTCTTCCTTTTGCCACTCAGTATTTTCTTCTCCTTTATACATGTATAGCAACCTTGATTGTTTTTCATCATAGTAGGTTACGCCTAAAGTATTATCTCCTGAAACGGCTGATGAAGTATACAGTCCTACCCTACCATCTCTATCTAGGGTATATCTTTCCCACTGTATTTCTTCGCCTGCAAAGATACTAGAGGCCTGGACTATCATCATTACTATCATTACTATATAAATTTGTATTCTAATTTTATTTTTCATTTGAGAACCCCTTTTCATTGTCAGAAAATTATAACTTTTCAATTTCATTATACCACACTTTTATATATTGACAAATATGAATCTACTTGCATTATTTATATCTGAAACTAAAAAAAATCAAGAGTTGTGTATGTCATATACACGACTCTTGATTTCTAAATGTATCATATAAAAAAGGGGGGATTATCAATAACCTATAGAGTTCTTTTTTAAACTCTCTTTCGGTTATTTTTTACTTTATCACAATCTCTTATCTTTTAAGATAAGGTGTGTAACATGGTTCATTCCAATATGATAATAATTCATCGTCCATTCTAGCTATGAATAATTGATATCCACCAGTTTCTTGAACTGTCAATATTTCATCAACAATGTTTGCTACTATTTCAATACCTTTTGCTTCTAGATATTTAACTGCTGCTCTATACGAAATAAGCATCTCCATCAAAGTTGTTGCTCCGCAGCCATTAACTACGCACATTAACTTTTCTCCACTTTCAATACTTAAATCTTTTAATAATTCGTCCATTAGTAATGCAACTGTTTCATCAGCAGTTTTGATCGGAATCTTATATCCACCGCCTTCACCGTGTTGGCCCATGCCTACACCCATTTCATCGTCAGACAAAATAGCTAAATCTCCGCCTGTAACGGGATGTGTCGCTCCAGTTAAAGAAACTGAAATTGCTCCCATGTTATCTGCAAATTTTTGCGTGATAGCTGCAACTTCTTCTAATGATTTTCCTTGGGCTGCTGCTCCTGCTGCAATCTTATATGCAGGCACACAACCAACAAAACCACGTCTATTATCAGCATCATCTCTCGGAGCAGTTGTGATGTCTTCTTGCGTAACTACTTTGACTACATTGATGCCTTCTTTTTTCGCCGCTTTCATTGTAAGGTTAGCAGTAAGCATGTCCCCTGCATGGTTCAGAATAACAAATAAAATACCCTTACCTTTATCTGCAAGCTTTAATGCTTCCAAACAACTATCTGGACCAGGTGCAGCAAATATATCACCGCATACAGCAATGTCTACCATACCTTCTCCTACAAACCCTTGAAGTGCAGGTTCATGTCCTGTTCCACCTAATGTTACAATTGTTACCCTATCAGCACCCTTTAATTTTTTACTAACAACGAGATTACCATCAACTAATTCAATAATATCTTTGTTTGCAAGTGCTAAACCTTCTAAAAGCTCCTCTGTTAAGTTAGATGGATCGTTTATGAACTTTTTCATCATTTTTTTACTCCTCCTTATATATTTGTGGTTTATTTATTAAATGCGTTATTAAATCCTTTAATTAAACAATACAATGAATATGCACCTGCATCCATCGTGCCGATTGTTGCTTCCTTGTGAAATCTTGCTCTACCAAACTTTGCTTGGCATTGTTTAGAATACTCAGCACCCTCATACGCTGCTTCTGCAATATCAGCTAAAAGCTGCGGTAAAGAAGAATCGGAATCCTTCGCTTTTTCACATGCTGGAATCAATGTATCCATTAACGTTTTGTCTCCAACTTTTGCAGTTGAAATATATCCCATATTTTCTAATACACCTGCAAACATAGATTTTATTGCCGCCTCATCAGCTTGTTCAATACCTGCAAGACCCTCACCAAATCCTTCAAAAATTGTGCCATATAAAGGGCCTGCACTGCCACCATTAACATTCATTATATCTTTTCCTAAACTCTTAAACATTGTTTCTATATTCTCAGCATCTGGTGAATTTTCAGCTTTTACTCTTATGGCTTTACTGATTTTACTAACTGTAACGCCATGGTCTCCATCTCCAAATTTGGAATCGATATCAGAAAACTCATCTATTTTTTCGTCTAAAGCATCACTTGCGCTAATAAGCATTTTTAAAAAATCATTTTTTGTTAATACCATAATATATTCCTTCCTTTCTTAGTATACATATCTATTTATAATTTATGTCGAATTTATTTTATATTTCAATTATCAATATCATATTAACAATTGTTATAACAAATGTCAACACAATGATTTCTATTCTAATTATTACTCATTCTCTGTATTGCAAATCTTACTGATTTATTAGATTCAAGCATTATATGGAGCTTAAATCTAATCATTTTATATTATAAGTTCATGTTCTTCTAATTTTAATAAAACGTCCTGTGCAATTTCTTGATCAACAAAGATATGTGTCAAAACACCTGTTTCAAGTGCTCCTATTAAATTGTCAACTTTAACATTACATCTGCATACACCCATTACCACCTCGGCTTTTTTTAACTGTTCCAAAGGGATTCTATATACAATATCACTCTCACTTTCAATTATATTTCCCTCTTTATCATAATAATAGGAAGCCAAATGACCAACTGCATCTTTTAGTTTGCTTCCAAATCTTGAAGCTGTAGCAAGGTCCGGTACCGAAGGGTGATTCTCAATATTTACTATTGCAAAGTTAACCTTGTCCCAACTTTGTTTAATCTTTCTGAAAAAGTCTAAATCGTTTACACATTGTAGTTCCTCATTTGTTTCATAAAATGCAGGTGCGAGAGCAAAGTGCGGCTCACATCCTGTTGCTTGGCCAAAAGCCCTACATAACTCATCAGTATGATAGTTTTTGTTGGCAGTTGCAGAATTTCCTACCAAAGAGCACACCGATCCATTTAATTTTAACTTTTCGTCTTGCGCCTCCATGAATTCAACCATATCACCTATCATGTTTCCCCAACTAATACCAATACACTCGCCTTGATTGACTTCTTTTTTTATAAAATCATATGACGCTTTTACTATCATTTTTTCTGTCATACTTTTTGAGTTTACTCTATTGATTATGCTTCCACCCTTTATATTATAAGTTTTATTAAGGATCCCCATTATTGTATTATCCATTTCAAATGGTGAGTTTATATTTATTTCTACAATGCCTAACTCTTTTGCATCAGATAATAAAATGCTTATTTGGGGTCGCGAAACACCTATAGCTTTTGCTATTTCGCTTTGATTCATATTGTCCTCATAATACATTTTAGATACTGTTACAAGCTTTCTCATTTTTTCTATATCCACCGTTAGCTCCAAACTTACTTATTTTTTACTTATGTTGAATTACTAGTATTATTAATTGTAAAAATACAAATGATTTGTTTCTCTTTTCTTTTTCGCAGTGTTTTACAAGCTCAGCATTGCTTTGTGTCTTAAAGAATCAATATACATGGCTATAAATATAATAACGCCACGTACAAACGGTATAGTATACGGTGATATACCCATAATAGCCATTCCAGAGGCTATAAATAGTAATATTAACGCCCCGATAAAACTACCTGGATAAAAAGAGCCTCTACCGCCAAGTAAACTTGTTCCACCAAGAACAGCAGCTGCAATAGCTAAGAATTCATACGAAATTAAACCCGTTACAACCACAGATCCCAGTGTAATAACCCAAAGACAACCCGCTACACCACAGATAGCACCACAGATAATTAGGGCTGCACTTTTAATTCTGTCTGTATTAATCCCAATGTTCTTAGCAACTTTTTCGTTACTACCAACTGCTAAAAGTTGTTTTCCAAATGGTGTATATTTCAACACTACATTACATGCTATTACAATGAATATAACCACCAATAGCAATAAGGGGAATCCACCAATTGCTTCAATCTTTGCTTGTCTTAAGAAAGAAATGCTAAATAAACTAATTGTTTTATCATGTGTAATAATTTTTGCAACGGCTCTAATAACAAGCATCATCCCCATCGAGACTAGCATTGAATTCATTTTGAATTTAACAATAAACAAGCTATTAATCCATCCAATAAATGTCGCTAGTGCTATCCCAGCTAAAAAAGCTAGCGCTATTGGTGCATCATAGTTTTTTATTAGAACACCTGCTAAACAACCTGAAGCATACCCCATTGCACCTACAGACAAGTCAATAACACCTACCATAAGGGCAAATGTAACAGCACAAGTAATAAGTATTAATGGTCCACCATTAAACATTGTCGTATAAACATTTTTTAGTGTAAAAAACTTGTCAGAACCTAATGAGAAAACGATAAATATAAGCGCTAAAACTATATATGTTGAATGTTGAAAGATATTTTCAAATTTGAATTTTTTAGTTTGCATCAGTTCCCTCCTGTTTAACGATACCCGCCATAAGGGCCTCTTTGGAAAAATCATCTCTTTTTACTTCACCAACAAGTTTACCTTCAGCGATAACGATGATTCTATCACAAAGATTCATAATTTCTTCAAGCTCTGATGAAATAACAACAAATGACATTCCATTTTCAGACTTCTCGAAAATCAAGTTCTGTATCTCTGTTTTTGCTCCTACATCAACACCTTTTGTTGGCTCATCCATAAATAAGACATCAGGATTTTTCAAGAACCATTTTGATATGATAACTTTTTGTTGATTACCACCTGAGAGTTTACTAACAATCATGTTTTCATCTACTGCTTTAACATTAACCTGCTTCATTAAACCGCGAGCTTCTTCGTTTTCTTTTCTTATATTTAGTACTCCTAAAAGCTTTGATGCGAACTTTTGTAGGAAAGAGCTCGTGATATTCTTACTTATTGACATATCCAAGAAAAGACCATCATGATGTCTACCTTCAGTAAGATATCCCGCATGTTTGTATAGTTGTTTATGAGAAACCTCTTCTAGCTTGTCATTTTTACTAAACAGAACTTTTCCTTCTATCATTTTATCTATACCAAGAAGGGTATTGAATAACTCTGATCTTCCAGATCCAAGTAATCCCCATACACCTAAAATTTCACCTTTATGTAAATCAAAACTAACATTTTTAGGGAATTTGACCCCTGTTATGTTCTGTGCTTTTAATACAATCTCATCCTTATCTCTAGCATCTTTTCTCTCTGCACCTTCAACTAGATGTCCAAGCATTAGATCTACTAACTGCTCTTTACTTAGCTCAGATACTGGCGCTTCCCCTGTTTTTTTACCATCTCTTAGTGCAAGAATCCTATCACATAATTCAAATATCTCATCTAAATAATGGGAGATATAAAATATGATATATCCCTGAGATCTTAAATTATTAATGATTTCAAAGAGTTTTGTCGTTTCATGATCCGATAAAGATGCCGTCGGTTCATCAAACAATAATATTTGACCACCTAAACTCAATGCTCTCGCAATTTGAATCATTTGCTTTTCACCTACAGTCAATGAAAACGCAGGTGCTTCTAAATCTATCTGGCAGTCCAAAGCATCTAAATGCTTTTTTACTTCTGCCTTCATCTCCCTCTTATTTAAAAAGGGTGTTTTTCCTTTTGTCCATTTTCCAAAATCACTTGCCAATACGTTTTCAAATACATTTAACGTATCAAATACCTGTACTTCTTGCTGAATAAAAGCAATGCCTAGTTCTTCTGCAGCTTTAGGATTCTTAATAACTACTTTCTCTCCATTTATGACCACACTTCCGCCTTTATCTGGCTGTAACAACCCGCCCAATATGTTCATCATCGTAGATTTTCCTGCACCATTTACACCTACTACACCAAGTACTTCTCCTGGATTTGCTGTAAACGAAACATCTGACAGGGCTTTTACACCAGGGAAGGTTTTACTTATATTATTAAGTTGAAGTGACAACTTATTTCCCATAACATCCTCCTTATGCCGCTTTCCTTGCAAGGTAATAGTCTTTAAACGAACTTACACCCATTGCAAAAATGATAATGCTACCTTTGATCAGTGTTGTATAGTAGTCTGATACACCAAGTAGATTCATAACGTTGTTAATCCCAACAATTAAGAATGCACCTAGAACAGCGTCTCTTACTCTACCTTTTCCACCATTCACTGCAACACCACCGATAACCGCCGCACTTATGATATCTAGAATTTGTGATTGTGATCCCATTGTTGCTCTAGCTGTTGATAATGCTGCAGTATTTATAATACCTGCAAGCGCAGCACAAACACCACATATTACGTATACTATCAAAATTACTTTAGCAGTATTTATACCGGATATTTTTGCTGTTTCTTCTTTGTTCCCAATATAATATACTTTTCTTCCAAAAGATGTTCCCGTTAAAATGAAATCCAATACAGCTGGAATGAAGATAAGCATACCAATTATAGTATATTTATTGAAAAAGTTTGCAAAAGTAGATGGAATAACTGGTAATCCAACACCTCCACCAACAACTGTTGCAATCCCTGTCGCAACTGTCATCATCGATAGTGTAACAACTAAGGGGACCATCTTTAGCTTTGCAATAGCAAATCCGTTGATTAAGCCAAACAGCCCGCCCGCTATCAACAATACTATAGATCCTATTATTAAATGAACTCCCGTTATAACTTCAAAACTTGTCATAAAGGCAACACCTATTACCGACGAGGCCGCCATTACCGCGGGGCTTGAAATATCCATTCCACCAGTAATAAGAACAAAGGTAACACCAGCAGCCATAATTGCAATTGGTGCAACTTGCGCTAATAAATTGGTTATATTTGCCCAAGTCATAAAATTTTCTACTGTAAAGGATAACACGACGAGCATACCAGCAATAGCAACAAGCATGCTTAGAAGTTGTTTGTTGTTTACTGCTAATAATTTTATTTTATTTAACACAATGCCCTCTCCAATCTATTTAGTTATGTAAATATATTATTTATATATAACTAAGATGTTTTTCACAGTTTATTTTAAACTGCCGAACATAGCTTGATTACTATAGTTAGCAAGTGGCAAATGACAAGTGAGGTCATAATAACCTCACCTTGTCTTTTGCAGCTTTACTAACTACAATATAATTTTTGATTTTCTAACAATAAATTTGCGAATTCATTATATTACTATAATGTACAATCTCTATTTATAGTCATTACCCCAAAGAGCAATTGTTGTATCTGCTAATATAGCATCAATGTCATCGTTAGTAGCCATAGTACCTAATGTAAGTTGTTCTTTCTCTACTTCCTTACCTTCTAGTAAATCAAACGCTGATTTTGCTGCATTAACAGCAAACATATAGCATCCTTGATCAACTGCTGTGTCAATATATCCAGCTTGAAGCATTTCAATAGCTATTGGGAAAATATCTGATGATGCAAGGTAAATATGTCCTTCGTCACCACGTGGATACCATTTATCATTGTTTTCTAAAGCTGTTTGAATACCAGGCATCATGAAGTCTGAAGAAGTATAAAGACAGTTAGCTTCTGGATGTGCTTGAAGTGCTGCATCTACGCTATCACGAGCAACATCTGGCTCCCACGCACCACTATCACAAACAATAACTTCTAAATCTGGGTAACCTGCATCAACAAGAGCTCTTCTTAGTCCTCTTTCTCTATTTGTTGCATTTTCATCTATAACCTGACCATGAACATCTATCATTGTTGTTGGCTCAATTCCGTCAGCTTCCATAATTTCAAACATTTTCATAACGCCTACGTAAGCTTGTTCTTCAGAACTAAAGTTTACTGTAACGTCTGGAACTTGTGCGCCTGTAGCATCTGGTGATACAGCACGACAGTATGATATGTATAAAGCGCCTGCTTCATGTACTTCTTCAACTGAAGCTAATATTGCTTGTGAATCTACGCAAGGAACGAAGATAGCTTCACAGCCTTTAGCTAGAAGATCTTTAATATCATTCGCTTGTTTTACAGCATCGTCACTAGCATTAGTTTCTGTCCACTCAACTTTGTAACCACGTTCTGCAGCTTCATAGTCTATTCTTTCTTTTAGGTAATCAGCCCATGCATGGAATGCTGGAGCCATTTTACTTTGCATAGCAAGACCCATCTTCACTTCAATAAGCTCTCCTGATGTCTCACCTGCATCCGGTGCTACTGCACTATCATCAGCTTTAGATCCACAGCCAGCTAACGCACCTACCGAAAGTACCAATACTAACAAAATCACTAAAAATTTTTTCATTTTTTTCCTCCTCTTATTTCATACTATTTCAATTGTTATTACTTTTTTGATATTATATCACCCATTTACATTTGTCAAGACATTTGCTAATTATTTTAGAATTTGTCATAACTTTTGTTAATTTCCATTGACACCCTATAATTTTACTGCTATACTTACAATCGTTTACTGGTATATTTTCATTTATAAAAAATGTACCTATTCATTATGGAAAGAGGTTATCTGATGTTTCATATAAACGAAAAAGACTGTGCTTATCGCTTTGGTGATAGTGGTCCAAAATATTTTATGAGGGGTCCAAGAGTAGGTATGGGACAAGCACTTTTAAAGCCTGGAGAGGATTTTCCCAATCACTATCATAATGATATGGAAGAAAATTTCTTTGTACTTAAAGGTACGGTCGAGTTTATCATAGATGGCATATCACATATTGGTAAAAAAGGAGATTTGTATAGTATGCAACCCAAAGAATCTCATTACCTAAAAAATGTAGGTGATGAGGAAGCAATCGTTCTTTTTTGTCTTTCCCCATTTAATGATGGCGATAAAGTAAATGTAGATTTAGAATCAAGAAATAGATAAGCATGCTTATCTATTTAATATAAAATAAAGGAGAAAAATATGGCTGACGCAAAAGGTAATAAAATTGCAAATAATTATCACTTAGACACACCAGTTCAAATGGAAGGTTTTCATGTAAAAGGCATGAACAATGTAGACTGGGGTATGAAAAATAGACTTTCAAGAGTTTTCAATCCAGAGAGTGGCAACTCAATAATGCTTGCATTTGATCATGGATATATCATGGGACCAACAGCAGGTCTTGAAAGATTGGATATAGTTGTTCCAGAATTAGCAGAGGATGTAGATTGTTTTATGGGGACTAGAGGCGCTTTACGTTCTTGTATACCGCCAAAATATACAAATTCTGTAGCTTTAAGAGTTTCTGCAGGCTCTACCATCGCATCTGATGATGTTACTCATGAAATTATTGGCGTTAACATGGAAGATGCTATTCGTATGAATGCTTCTTGTGTTGCAGTTCAAACTTTTATAGGTGTTCCTGGAGAAGAAAAGAACTCGATTCAAAACTTAGTACAAACTATTGATGCTGGGTATCGTTATGGTATGCCAACATTAGGTGTTATTGCTGTAGGTAAAGATATGGCAAGAGACACTAGATTCTTCTTGCTAGCAACAAGAGTCGTAGCGGAGCTAGGTGCAAACATTATCAAAACTTATTATTGTGATGACTTTGAGAAAGTAGTAGCATCATGTCCTGTACCAATTGTTGTTGCAGGTGGTAAAAAAGTTCCTGAAAAGGATGCCCTGGAACTAGCCTATAATGCCATGATTAGAGGTGCAAATGGTGTGGATATGGGTAGAAACATCTTCCAAGCTGAAGATCCAAAGGCAATGGTTAAAGCTGTTAATATGGTTGTGCATCAAAATTCAAATGCAGATACTGCCTATGAATTCTACTTAGATACAAAACAAAAATAAGGTTTAATCTAGTATCTAGTTATTTTTTTTCTAGATTAGTTCCTAGAAGGTTCCATTCTTGTTATTTTCGGCAATATCAACATATGATATTGTTTATATAATAAAAATTAAAAACAGGAGGAGATTATTATGGCATTAGAGTATATGCATATTGGTATTCCAGTAACCACTAAAAAACCGAACATGACCTATGTTGAAGGAATGAAATTGTGGTTAAGCGACCCAGATGATTATGATTACAAAATTGAGTACTTAAAGTTTGAAGAAGGTGGCCCATTTCCAGAGATTATGCATAGAAACCCGCATGTTGCATATAAGACAGCTGATATGACCCCTTACTTAGAAGATGCAGACGAGGTCATTTTTGGACCTGAAGATGCTGGTGAAAATGATCGCATGGCTTTTATAATAAAAGATGGTGCAATTATTGAATTATATGAGTCAAAATAACAAACACTATCAAAATGATATAAACTATTAAAAAAATGACTCCAACATTTGTTATGGAGTCATTTTTTATTCATACATCTATTCTTCACTACTTTGATAAGAGGAGAATACATACTATGCTTTGAATAAAAGCAATATGAATGAAAGGGTAATCTATGAGAGCAATTTTTATGACATCAAACAAAGAAAAATGTCTAAATGTTTATAACAATAAAAGCCTTAGTAATATACGCAAAGAATTTGAAATAGAGAGCATTATTTACACGCGAAATGATATTGTAAACTCAAAAAATAATTTTAGCGATGTTGAAATTGTTTTTGGCTGTTGGGGAATTGAAGATTTTTCAGTTGAGGAAATTAAGACACACCTACCGAACCTTAAAGGGATCTTTTATGTGGGTGGTTCTGTTAAATATTTTGCAAAACCATTTTTAGAAGCAGATATTAAAATATGCGGTGCTTGGCAAGCAAATGCTGTAGCCGTTGCTGAATATGTGGTTTCTCAAATGATTCTTGGTATAAAAGGCGTATTTTTATCTAGGATATCTACTGCTGAGGACTGGGAAGTAAAAAAGAACTTAGTTATACCTGTAAAAGGTTTTTTTAACATAAAAATCGGCATCTTAGGGAGTGGTGCTATCGGCAGAAAAATAATAGAACTTCTATCACATTTTAAAGATAATCAATTAGATATTTATCTGTATTCTCCTAGTCTAACTGATGAAAAAGCAAAAAACCTTGGTGTGAAAAAAGCTAGTCCTGAGCAAATTTTTAGTGAATGTGATATTATTTCAAATCACATTGCCAACAATGCTCAAACTTTTGGTTTTTATTCAAGTAAGCTTTTTGACCTTATGGGCGAACAGGTAGTATTTATCAATAGCGGTAGAGGTCAGCAAGTTGTTGAAAATGATTTAGCAGAAGCTATGAAAAAAAGACCTCAAGCTTGTGCTCTTTTAGATGTCACTTATCCGGAGCCACCAAAAGAAAATTGTCCTTTATTCACTACTGATAATATATTTATCAATCCACATATTGCTGGGAGCCAAAATAATGAACTCGAAAGAATGGTGAATTATATTTTGGAAGATGCTGTATCTTTTAAATATGGTAAAAATTTAAATAACGAAATCACTTTAGAGTCATTGTCTCATCTTGCTTAGTTCATTAAAATTATGGAATTTTTTTATCAGTTTGTTAACAATGTATTACTAACATTTATACTTAAACGCTTATATATTTTTTTCATTATTCGTATATTCTCCAAAACAAGAGGATTATTGGGTGTAATCATCCATTAATCCTCTTGTTACGTATGGGTTCTATATGTAATGGCCATAAAGGCATTTTCATTATTTACTGACATAGCAAAACCTCCATAAGCGTTATTACACACTTTTGGAGGCTCAATTATTAGTAAATCATATATAATACTACTATTTGTTAAGATTGAACATGTTTTGAAATGAAAAATCTTGTTCAGGTAATCTTTTTACTACTTCCTGTGCTATTTCTTGATCGACAAATACATGCGTTAGTATCCCTGTTTCAAGTGCACCTATTAGGTTATCAACTGTTACGTTACATCTACATAAAGCCATTACAACATCCGCTTCACGTAGCTCCTCTAAAGGAATTCTATATACAATATCGCTCTCATTTTCTATTATATTTCCCTCTATATCATAATAATACGAAACCATATGTCCCACTGCATCCTTTAACTTGTTGCCAAATCTTGATGCTGTTGCAAGGTCAGGTACTGAAGGATGATTTTCTATATTTACGATTGCAAAATTAACTTTTTTCCAACTTTGCTTTATCTTCTTAAAAAAATCAAGTTCATTTACGCCTTGTAATTCTTCTTTTGTTTCATAAAAAGCAGGTGCAAGCGCAAAGTGAGGTTCACATTCTGTGGCTTGACCAAAAGCTCTACATAACTCATCTGTATGATAGTTCTTGTTTGCCGTTGCTGAGTTTCCTACTAAAGAGCACACATTACCATTTAGGCTAATCTTTTCGTCTTGCCCTTCCATAAATTCTACCAAATCACCTATCATGTTCCCCCAGCTGATACCCACGTTTTCACCTTGATCAACTGATTTTTTTATAAAATCATATGCTGATTTTACTATCATTTTTTCTGTCATGCTTTTTGAGTTTACTCCATTTATAAGGCTTCCGCCCTTTATATTATAGGTCTTGCAAAGAATTCCCATAATATTACTGTCCATTTCAAATGGCGAATTTATTTTAATTTCTACTATACCTAGCTCTTTTGCATCAGACAACAATATACTTATTTGCGGCCTAGAAACACCAATAACCTTTGCTATTTCACTTTGATTCATATTGTCTTCATAATACATTTTAGCTACTGTTACTAGCTTTTTCATTCTCTCTATATCCATTGATAACTCCAAAATCTTTTTATTTTTTTCTTATATATTTCCATTATATACTATAAGAATATACTTTACATAAAAAAAATATCAACTTAATTAGCATATTGTCAAGAAACCTCAATTTAGTCAGCTTACTTTTTGATATTTTTATAATGATTATTCTATTTTTCATTACTTGTACTTATACAGCACACGCCAACAAACTTCTCTCTCATAACTAAGGCATATTCTATCATAATTCCTAATCACTTGCAAAAATAGATTTATTGATATCGATTAATTCCTAATTGATTTTTTGTGATTATGACTTTTAGGGTCAAAATAGAAAAAGGTCATCTGATTATTTCAGATGACCTTTTATTTATTAAATTATTCTACAGTTACTGATTTCGCTAGATTTTTTGGTTTATCTACATCACATTCTCTTAATACTGCAATATGATATGATAATATTTGTAACGGTATCACTGATAGTAACGGTGTTAATTCGTCTCTTACATGTGGGATATACATTACTTCATCTGCTTGCTTTTCTATCTCCTCATTGCCCTCTTTTGCTATACCGACTACATATGCACCTCTTGCTTTAACCTCTTGAATATTTGATAGCATTTTATTGTACAAACCATCTTGTGTTGCAAGTGCGACTAAGAAAGTACCATCTTCTATTAATGCAATTGTCCCATGCTTTAGTTCTCCAGCTGCTATAGCAAAAGAATCAATATAGGATATTTCTTTTAATTTAAGAGAGCCTTCTAATGCAACGCCTACATCTGTTCCTCTACCAATAAAGAATGCATTCTTACTCATATAATTTCTTTCTGCAACTTCTTTAATTTTGCTGGTATCTGAAAGTAATCGTTGTGCTAAGTCTGGTATTTCTTTTAAATCTTTTACTAATTCTTTGTAATAATTATTTGAAATATTATTTTTTACTTTTGCTAGGTACAATGCAATCAAATAGACTGACACAAGTTGTGTTGTATATGCTTTTGTAGATGCTACTGCTATCTCTGGTCCTGCCCATGTATAAAACACGTCATGTGAGTCTCTTGCTACTGAGCTTCCTACAACATTTACTATGGATAATACTCTTGCACCTTTTGTTTTGGCTTCACGAAGTGCAGCCAATGTATCTAATGTTTCTCCTGATTGACTTATAGCAATAAATAATGTATTTTCATCTATCATTGGGTCTCTGTATCTAAACTCAGAAGCTACATCTACTTCTACTTGAATCTTTGCAAATTTTTCTATAGCATATTTACCGATCAATCCTGCATGGTAGGCTGTACCACACGCTACAATGTACACTTTATTTATCTTTTCTAACTCTTCTTTTGTGATTTTAATGCCATCTAAATGAATATGGTCATTTTCATCTAAACGTCTTTCTAGTGTTTCTTTTATGCCTTTTGGTTGTTCGTTTATTTCCTTTAACATGAAGTGCTCATAGCCCTCTTTTTCTGCAGCCTCTGCATCCCATGTTACTTTGTAGATATCTCTTTCGATTTCATTTCTCTCTTCATCGAGTATTGTTACATTATCTTTTGTCACTATTACAACTTCATCATTTTCAATCAAATATACATCTTTCGTATATTTAAGTACTGCTGGTATATCTGAAGCAATAATATTTTCACCATCGCCTACACCTATTATTAATGGGCTATCTTTTCTAACTGCTATCATTTTATCTGGTTCGTCACTTGATATAACACCAATAGCATATGCACCTTCCATTTTATCTATTGCTTGATACACTGCATCAAGTAAGTCGCCTTTATAATAATAGCTTACTAAATGTGCTACTACTTCAGAATCTGTTTCCGACTTAAATACAACGCCCAAATCTTCACTTAACCATTTTCTTAGTTCTACAAAGTTTTCTATAATGCCATTATGAACTATAGCTACTTTGCCTTCTTTACACATATGTGGATGTGAGTTTTGGTCAGAAGGCGCACCATGTGTCGCCCATCTTGTATGTCCAATACCTAAATCAGATTCAGTATTTTTATTTTTCAAATCTTCTTCTAAATTAACTATTCTTCCTTTATGCTTACATACCATTAGTTTGTCAGCAATGGATAATGCGATTCCTGAAGAATCATACCCTCTATATTCTAATTTCTTTAATCCATCTAATATTACTTCTGTTGCATTTCTTTTTCCTATATATCCTACAATGCCGCACATTGTCTTCACCTCTTTTGATTTTATAAACTATCTTTGTCCTATTAGTTGCCTAATAGTTTTGTATAGTTTTTAACGACACTATTGCCGTAGGAGCATCCGCCGAAATATTCGATAACTCCTAATCCTCGTCAACTGTCTCAATACAGTCCTGGCGCTTTGTTTTTACTCTACTCTCTTCTCCTCTCCCCCATGATTTATAATCGGCCTCCTTTCACACTAGTACCATTATATAATATTGCTCTCTTTGTAGCAATTTCTTTATTATCACACTCATTTCTATTATTCTTCAAGGTCAATAGACTCATAGCACAATTTTATACACCTAAATAATAAAGAAGGGCTTTTAAATAAAAGCCCTCCTTAACTTAACACTGTCTTTAACCTATTTCCTGTTCAATTAGCTTTGCTAATTCTTCCGCTTTAATTTGAATATCTTCTTGATTTTTTCCTTCTATCATAACCCTAACCAGTGGCTCAGTTCCTGACGGTCTAATAAGTACGCGTCCTTCTCCCGCCATTTCATCTTCAAGTTTTGCAATTTTTTTGGCTATAAATTCATTTTCCATATAACGTTTTTTTAAATCTTTTTTAACATGCGCATTTACAAGTACCTGTGGATATATAGTTACTTCATTTGCCAATGCTGAAAGTGGTTTATTCAGAATTTTTATTGCTTGAATTAATTGTAAACCTGCTAAAATACCATCACCTGTGCTTGAGTGGTTCATAAATATAATATGACCCGATTGCTCGCCACCAATTGTTGCACCTTTTTTTCGCATACGCTCAACTACATATCGATCACCAACGTCTGTTACTTCTACACTTGCGCCCAAATCTCCAATGGCTTTGTGAAAACCTATATTGCTCATTACAGTTGCTACTGCAATGTCATTATTTAATTGATTCATTTCTTTCAACATTCTTGCACATACATATATAATCTGATCACCATCTACTATTTGTCCTTTTTCATCTACTGCTATTAATCTGTCTGCATCACCATCGTATGCTAACCCTAAATCAGCCTTATGCTCAACCACTAAATCTTGAAGCTTTTTAGGATGTAAGGACCCACAATCAACATTAATATTTGTTCCATTTGGTTGTGTATTAACAGCAATATACGCAACCCCTAGTTGTGTTAGTACCTGCTCTGCTACTTTATATGCTGCGCCATTTGCACAATCTATTACAACTTTATATTGATCGATTGGTTCATTTACTGTAGCCTTTAAATACTTGGCATATTCATTGTCAGCAGTTTCTAGTATAGAGTATTTGCCAATATTTCGTGTCTCTTTTTCCGTTTCAATTGGTCCATCAGCTAATATTAATTCTTCGATGGCTACTTCTAGTTGATCATCAAGCTTAAATCCTTCATGATTAAAAAACTTGATCCCATTATATTCATACGGATTATGTGAAGCAGAAATAACAGCCCCTGCATCCGCCTTATATTTTTTAACAAAAAAAGCAACCGCAGGTGTTGGTAATACGCCTACTGACATTACCTTTGCCCCTGCTGCTAAAAAGCCTGCTACAAGTGCCATTTCTAACATATCACCAGACACTCTAGTGTCCTTTCCAATAATAAAATATGGTGTGCGTCCTAATTTGTTCTTTAGTAATACTGCACTGGCTTTTCCTGTTCTAAATGCTAGTTCTGGAGATAAATCTTCATTTGCTATTCCCCTTATTCCGTCTGTTCCAAATAATTTCCCCATATTTCCTCCAACTATTCTTTATTTTATTATATTATTCTATCTTATCTAAACTATTCCTCTATTTTGGCATATTTAAAGTCGGCTTTCAAGCCGACTAAATATATTTCTATACAATTATTTGCTATTGTTATTTAATTGCAAAGCTTACTTTTCCACCCTTAATTTCAATTAAATCTGATATATTATCAAGCTCTACCTTTGTACTTATATTTGTATACTGTCCCGCTAGTAGCCCATCAACATCAATCTTTAAAGTTATCTCGTCTTCTGCAATAAGGTCTACAAATGATTTCGGGCCTGTAAATATCACTTGAATTTTTTCATCTGTTAATTCCAACGATTGCCCTTCTGCTAGGTTTGCTATTTCTAAGTTATTATAGCTTAGAGAAAACTCTTTACTGATTTTCTCTTCAATAAATATTTTTACACGCGGCTCACTCTTTAGCCCTACTATTTGACTACCTTCAGGGACTATAAACTCTATTGGCATTTCTATTGTTTCATTTGCATTTTCTACAACTATTGGCTCCGCTTCTATCTTCTCTAAATTTCTTACAATGCTTTCTGCCCCGATTACATCAACCTTGGCAGGTATTTTAATATCAGAAACCAAGATGTACCCGTCTTCAACTTCTACATTAACATCAACTTCTACAGGTACACGACTATAAGGGTATACAGGCAATGTTATGTCTACATATTGCTCTTCAACTGTTATTTCTAGCACTTCCATACCGTTAACATCTAATGGTATAACAGGTAGTGTCGTAAATATGTCTCCTGTAGCATTATCAATGTTTACATTGACTTCTAATCTATCAACTAAATCAACTTTACTTTTAGGTCCTGTTACTAATATTTCTGACACTTCATATTTGATTGAACCCGTTAAATAGCCACTAGCTGTGTCTCCTGAATATATGGCACTAATTGGTTTTTGTTGATGTATCAGTTGATCTATAGTAACTTCTGCAAAAAGTGGGTTTACTTCAAGGAGTGAAATGTTTTTGGGTATAGACACACTAACAGGCACTTTTACTTCCCCTGCATTATATCCTGACAAGTCAACCTGTGCATTAATATCATCTGCAGTTATTCCTAAGACTTCGCTTCTACGACCTTTTACTGTTACACTTATTTCTTCAGGCAGTTGATTAATAACCACTAGTCCGTCTGCTTCTAAAGATGCAACTTGCGTATAGTCAAGATTAACATTCATTATCTCTTTATCAATCTCGGGGTTAATTTCTCCCATTACATACATCCATAGCAAGATGGCCGCTATAACAGATATAGCCTTTGTCATGCCATTGCTTTGATTTTCTTGAGATTGTTTCTTTCTTTTACCAAATAGGGTATCAATTAAATTACTCATTGTCTTTCCTCCCTATTTTTCTCAGCAAAGTTGTAAATGCATTTGACTTTGCACTTTGATTTTCATAAATATTTAATATAATGCGCTCTATGGATTTGACATCTAAAAATCTAGAAAGCTTTCCATCTATTGCTACTGAAATATCACCTGTTTCTTCAGATATTATTATTGCAACAGCATCAGAGTTTTCTGTAATACCAATTCCTGCTCTATGACGTGTTCCTAAATTTTTACTCAAATTTTTATTATGAGACAGAGGTAATACGCATCCTGCTGCAAGTAGTCTATCACCTCTTATAATAACTGCACCATCATGTAACGGTGCATTTGTATTGAACAAATTAATTAATAGCTCTTCTGAAATATGTGCATTTAATCGTGAGCCAGTATCTGCTACTTCTGATAAGCCCGTTTCTCTTTCTATAATTATCAGTGCTCCAGTTTTTCTTTGCTTTAAATAAGCTACTGCATTTGAAATACTGCTTTTTAATTCGCCTAAATGATCTTTTTCTACTGGTACGATATATTTTGAAAACAATGACCCTCTACCTATATATTCCAAGGCTCTTCTTAACTCTGGTTGAAATACTATTATGAGTGCAATCATACCTAAAGTCATTGTGTTTCTAAGTATCCATGAAACTGTATATAATTTTAGCCAATCACTAATTCTAGTCGCGAAAAGTAACAGTAACAATCCTTTTACCAATTGTTCTGCACGGGTTTCTTTTATAAATTGTAGTATTTTGTAAATAAAAAATGCGACAACTATGACGTCAACAACATCCATAGGTCTAATGTTATAAATGATTGATAATACAGTTTCCATATATCCCCCCAATTTTTGTGACTTTATAATTCTATTCTAATGTAGAAAGTTTAATATTTCAACCTTTCTTACATATATTGTTTAATAATTGTCATATTATAATTATTAAAGAAGCAGTTAGATCAAAAAGATCTAACTGCTTGCTAATTTAGTACATATTTATTTCTTAATATTTGGGTTCTATTAAACCGTAATTTCCATCTTTTCGTTTATAAATAACATTTGATTCTCCAGATTCAGCATTAGAGAATAAAAAGAAATTATGTCCTAATAATTCCATTTGAAGTATAGCTTCTTCAAAGTCCATTGGTCTTACTTCAAACCGTTTTGTCTTTACAATAAACTTGTCTACTTCGTCCTCCTCATCAAAATAGTCTTCAGGAATTTCATCAAACTTTATATTATTGTGATGATGATGTTTTCTCTCCAACTTTTTCTTGTGCTTCGTAATTTGATGTGCCAACTTATCTACAACTAAATCAATTGAAGTGTACATATCTTCAGAACTTACTTCTGCTCTTATTAGTGTTCCTCGTACATTGACAGTCGCTTCGATAATTTGTCTTTGTTTTTGAACCTCAAAGGTTACATAAAGTTCAATTTCTTTGTCAAAATATTTTTCGAGCTTTCCAATCTTGCTTTCAACAGCATCTTTTAATCCTTCACTAACTGTTATGTTTTTTCCGGCTAATATTGTTTTCATATCTTCAGCCCCTTTCACTTCTCTTATGATATATATTCTATGTAAGTTATTGATACCCTTTTTTTATCTTCTCACTCATTATTATTTTACTTGAAATATTATTCATTGATATGTGTAAATGTTAGTTTTGTTCTATATAAAAAACATTGAAAAGACTTGTGCATAATCCTTGCAAAACCCTTATCCACATATTGTTAATTCTGTGGATAACTCTGTTGATAATTGATATTACACAATTCCTTATGTGGATAATGTTTTTTTAGTCACACCATGTATATATATACTTATCATTTGACTTTTAATTGATAAAAGCTTCATATTTCAACGTTTTTATTTGTTATATATATTCATAAATATTTTTCAGTTAATTATGACAAATTTGTTTTACATAATAATTATGTGCAAATCTGCATTGTGGATATCTACCAAAGTTGTTTATATCTGTCAAGGATTTTTTCAAAAAAACATAAAAAAAACAACAGTTTCTGAAAGAAACTGTCACCCCTAGACTCACCCGTAACCCGTAGGCGTTTAAACACAGGTTTCATCGTCTATTTACTATTTAAGATGTACAAAGCAGCTGACCTGATCTTTGCCCCCACACTCGCCTGCTGGAAGTTTCGCTCGGGGTTGCCTCACTACTACCTCTCTCAGTTTATTGACTGGCAGGACTTACCTCTAAGCCGCACCATGCTCACTAATTCATTTTTGTATTAGCTTACGTGGGTCCCTTTGCCTGCGACTGGCATGGACTTTCAACCACAGACCTGCTTTGTACAGCACCCTTATAATATATGTTTATAACCCATTCGTCAATCACTTTCGCCCTCATATACGGCTCTTGAGAAAACGGCTATATCTACTAATTTTGCGCCATTCATCACAAGTTCTTTTGAAGATATATCAACTGTACTGCCCGTCGTATATATATCATCAATTAAAAGCAATTTTTTTTCCTCTATTCTTCTTTTGTTTTCTACTCTAAAGGCATCGCTTAAATTGATAATTCGCTCTAGTGGATTTAAATTGTTTTGTGGTTTTGTCTCTTTAACTCTTAACAATACATTTTTAATCAATGGTATTTTCAATTCATAACTAATGTATTTTGCGATTTCATAGGACTGATTATACTCTCGTTTTTTATGTTTTTCTCTTGATAATGGTATCGCAATTATGCCATCATAATCTTTCTCACCTAACTTTTCTATTATCATTGGTGCAATTATTTTAGCTAAATACGGTTTTTGATTATATTTTAAATCATATATAATGTTTTTTTCAAGTTCATAATAATAAGTTGCTGCATACAGTTGCTCAAAATATTTATTTTCTATATCTTCAACTTCTTGTAGTCCACTTTCTGCAAATCTCATATGTACTATACACTTTTCGCATATACCGTACTTCACATCATCCTTTATGGGTTGACTACATATTGTGCAATGAATATTTGAAGGATATAACAGTTCAAATATCTCATATTTAATTGTCTGCAGTCCCCAATAAATCTTATTACTCCAAAATACCTTCATCAATATATTTTTTCAGCCTATGTTTCAAGCCTGAATACCTTTCTATGATACGATTATTTTCAACCATACCATTTAAGAATCGCTCACTACCCACAAGAACAACTGCTAACTTTGCTCTTGTCACGGCTGTATATAATAAGTTTCTAGTCGTTAACATAGGTGGAAACCATGCAATAGGCATAACTAGTATTGGGAATTCGCTACCTTGACTTTTATGCACTGTAACTGCATATGCTAAATCTAGCTCTTCTATTTGTGTAAAATCATACGTTACTACTTTGTTGTCATCAAATATGACTAGCATCTCATTATATTCATTATCTATGCTTTGAATAAACCCTACGTCGCCATTATAGATTCCTTCTCCATCGACTAGATCATCTTCTCTTTTCCAAGTGATATCATAATTGTTTTTAATCTGCATCACTTTATCGCCTTCTCTGAAAACTTTGTCCTTTAGCTTTTTCTCTATTTTATTATTCGAAGCCGGATTCAGTAAATCTTGCAACTCTTTGTTTAGCGAGATTGTCCCAAGTATGCCTTTTCTTGATGGTGATATTATCTGAATATCCTTCATTGCTTCGATTTCTTTATAAAAATTAGGGAGTCTATCTTTACATAGTTCTTTAATTGATTGTAATATATTTTGTTCATTGTTTTTCTTTATCAAGAAAAAATCTTTATCTTTTTCATTATAGCAAGGCGCCTCTCCCTTGTTTATTCTATGGGCATTAACTACTATTAAGCTCTCTCCTGCTTGTCTAAATATTTCTTTTAGTTTTACACTTGGCACTACTTCACTATCAATAATATCACGCAATACATTACCTGCTCCAACCGATGGCAATTGGTCTGCATCACCTACTAATATTAGCCTTGTCTTTGGCTTTATAGCTTTTAGTAAACCATTCATTAGTAAAATATCTACCATAGAAACTTCATCAATAATAATCACATCATACTCTAGTGGATTATGCTCATTTTTGCCAAATTTCATAGACTCTTCATCTTCTGAATACGTATATTCTAACAGTCTATGTATTGTTTTTGCTTCTCTATTCGTTGTTTCTGTTATTCGCTTTGCTGCTCTACCAGTAGGTGCTGCCAAAGCAGTCTCTAAACCGCATTCGTCTAGTATATGTATGATGGTATTTATAGTTGTTGTTTTTCCTGTTCCGGGTCCACCTGTAAGTACGTAAACACCATGCTCAACAGCTTCTTTTACTGCTTTCTTTTGATTTTCTGCCAAGCCAATGCTTTCTGTTCTTTCAAATCGTTCTACTAGTTCATCAATATCATTGGGTATTACTTTTAAATCTGAATTTATTAGTTTGATTATATTCTTACATACATTTACTTCTGCATTATAATATGCAGTTGGAAATACGACTGGTCTGTTTTCTATATTTTCGAGAGACAACTCCCCTTCGATTGCTAAATGCTTTATCGTCTCTATTATATCGTCTCTTCTTACGTCTAATGCAGTTGATGTTTTCTCTGCAAACTGTTCTAGAGGTTCAAATGTGTGACCCTGCCCTACAATTTGTCCCAACATGTATTTTATACCGGAAAAAATTCTATATGGTGAATCTTTTGCTATGCCCATTTTTTCTGCTATATCATCTGCCTTATAAAAACTTATACCATAGATATCATTGGCTAATTGATATGGATTTTCTTTTATAATACTTATTGCCATTTCCTCATATTCTCGGTATATTTTTACAGCAAATCCTGGACTAATACCATATTCTTGTAAAAATATCGATATATCCATTACTTCCTTGTGGCTTGCAAATGCGTCTGCAATTGTTTTGGCTTTAACAGATCCTATGCCATCAACTTCTGTAAGGCGCTCTGGCTCATGGGTCATTATATCAATAGTGTTTATGCCAAATACACTTACGATGCTTATGGCCGTTTTGCTACCGATTCCTTTTATTAAACCAGAAGCTAAAAAATGAACAATCCCCTCTTCCGTCTTAGGCATTTCTTCAGTATAGCTTTCAAAACTAAACTGCTCACCATAAGAAGGATGGTTTGTCCATTTCCCTGTTAAGCTTAATGTATTGCCCCTTCTAGGGCTATGCATATTGCCGACAATAATACGTTCTTCTGTGTCGCACTCTAACACCCCAACAAGGTATCCATTTTCTTCATTATAAAATATTATCTCTGCTAATATTCCTTTGACTTCTTCCATATACTCACCTTGTCGTTATCGTCTATGTACCAATTCTTGGGCCACTTGTAATAGCTTTTCTTTATTATTTTCCTCTGGGTTTAAATGAATAAACACCAATAAGTCTTTCATTAGATTCCCCAACTGTGCATCTTGCGGTATCCCTACCTCTATCAAATCATTGCCTTTTATATTTAAGTCTTTCATAAATATTGGATGATGCTTACCCATTATCATCGAAAGCATTTTTTCCTCTTCTTCTACATTTTCTTTTGCGCTATCATTGTCTCTATTTAACTCTCTTGCTAGTCTTAACAGTTGCTTTATTTCTATTAGTCCAGAACATGAGATGATTTGTTTAAATTCTTTTAGGCTATTCTCTTGAATAACCAAAGGATATAACTCTAGCGCTAATACCACTTTGCCAATTGTCTTGTTGCTATATTTCAAATCAACAAGCATGTCTTTTATTTCTCTCGCATCATAATCCGATTCTTCCATTAAATATATGAAAAAATAGATTAGTCTATCATCTAGCACGTATTCAATATCTCTCATATGTAATAATTTTTTATGATTAAAATCAATCTTTTTATGGGATAATTGTGCCGACAATACAAACGGCATAACGCCAACCTCATCAAGGACACTTAATCCAACAATAGGCTTCTTCGATACTAGTATTCTATTGAATTCATTTCTTATGCGTTCTTTGCTTACTTTTTTTACTAATTGGCTATTTTTTGCCATGCTCTTCTTTGTATCATTTTCTATCTCAAATTTTAAATCAGAAGCCAATCGAATACCTCGTAATATGCGCAATGGATCTTCAATAAATCTTTCATCTGCGTTTCCGACGCATCTAATGATTTTTTTTGCGATATCTGCTTGCCCATTGTAGGGGTCAATAAAGCCATCCTCTTCACTAAAAGCTATGGCATTAATACTATAATCTCTTCTCTTTAAATCATCTATTATTTGTGTTGAATACTCTACAATATTTGGACGTCTAAAATCCAAATACTCACTTTCACTTCGATAGGTTGTTATATCATAGATTTCGTTATTATATAGTACTTTTACGCCACCATATTCTCTGCCATGGTCAATCACTCTATCAAATATTGATTCTACTTCTTCTGGCGTTGCACTCGTTGCTATATCCCAATCTTTTGGGTTTTTCCCAAGCAAAAAATCACGTACACAACCACCAACTACATACGCACTATGCTTATTATCTTTTAATGATTTTAATATGTCGTTTACATCACTTGGGATACTAATCATATGATTACCTTAGCTTTCACTTTGATACAATTTTCTATTTTCCATAGTCCATATGCGATCAGAAAACTCGCCTGGTGCTACATCTGACAATGCTTCACTCATATCATAAACACGGGCATCAATATTATCTACAAAATGCAACATTTCTGCCTCTATAATCATTGGTCGTTTAGGACTTCCGTACTCTGGTTCACTATGATGTGATAGTATCATATGCTGAACCAACATACTTTTTTCTTCATCTACGTCTAGTTTTTCAGAATATCTTTCAACTAATTTTATGCCTTGAATGATATGCCCTAGTAGATGACCTTCTGGTGTATAGTCTTTTACTAAACCAAACTCATTGGCATCCATCTCATATATCTTTGCAATGTCGTGTAATAAAACACCACAGAACAGATAGTCTTTTCTTATGACAGGATATACTTCTGTCATTTTTTCAGCCATTTCTAGCATTCGCTTCACATGATAAAGTAGTCCGCCCATTATGGCATGATGGTTTTTCATTGCTGCAGGGAAATACAATAATTGCTCTTTATGATCCTCATAAATTGCCTTTGTTATTTTTTTTATATCTTCATCTGCCATCTCGTCAATTTTATTCATCAAGAACTGATACATATCTTCTGATTCTAATGGCGCCGTTTTTACGTAATCCATACTAACGATATTGTCTTCTTCACTACTTAATCTTAGTTTATTTATTTTTAACTGCAATGCACCTTTAAATATACTCACAGATCCTGCAATCTTTATTACTTTTCCTTCTATGTAAGTCTCTGCATCTTCTGGACAATCCCATAGCTTTGCATTTATTTCCCCTGTTTTATCCATCAATGTAAAATCCATAAATTTTGTATTGTTACTAGCCGTTTTTATGGCTGCTTGCTTAATCATATAGTAAGACACTACTTTTTGACCATCTTCTATATTTTCTATATACACTCTATCCATGTCCATTATTTGCCCTCTTTTTCTTATCTTTCTGCACGATTTTTGCGATAAAACCTGTGCATTATCTTAAATATAATAAAACCTATTATATATCCCGTCACATTTAATATAATGTCATCAACATCACAAACACCTAAATTATACTTGTATTGCATCCACTCTATTGTACTACTAAATAGGATACCAACAAGTAGCCCAATCCAAAACACTCTTGCCTTTTTATAGATTACTGATATAAATCCACCTAAAGGCACAAATATTAATATATTTCCTATTATATTGTTCATCCAGTCTCTAAACACAAAATACTCAAAATGCTCAAAATAACTCTTTATGGTATGGAAAGGAACAAAGTTCGTATATTCTTGTCGGTGAGCGATTAGCATTTCTCTTGCTATCATCCGACTTTCACCAAATAATAAAAAATACGCAAGGATCATCATATAAAAAAGCAGTGCTATTGCCACAGTAATTTTTATTATATTTTTAATGGTAAAAAAACCAGATTGACTGCTTCTCTTTATATAATTGCCCATATTATCCATCGGTCGCTCCCTTGTATTCAGTAATTTATCCTACTGTGATATACCTGCATCAGGGTTTTTCATGTCTTTATGTTCGTTAAAATAACTAAAATTATATGCTTTACTTAATTCTAAAATAGCATCACTTAAGTTTTCGTTATATATATTTATAACATTATATGTTACAACTTGATCTCTGCCTTCTAAGTGCAAATTTTTGGTTCCGCTCATGGTTTTGTAAGAAGCCTTTCTTGGCTCTATCTCAATCAGTAGTATGTCTTTTAGCGGCACTGTTTCTATTTTTTTTCTATAGTAAAATTTGATCTCTTCATCAGTTATCTCTACTTTTGTTTCTTTTCTGCTCGTATAGTACACAATTGCAGATACTAATGCAAATAATACAACTTGAAAAGGTGTCAAAAGACCTAATATTAACACGACTATTGCAACTGCTATTATTATAATTAAGTCTCTTTTTAAATGACGACTTGTTGCTATGAATTCTTTTTGCATGTATTTCATCCTCTATTCTTCATCTAATCGATTAATCCATATTGATGAGTCCCCGTCGCTAGGCATTCTCCAGTCACCTCTTGGAGATAAACTGACACTTCCTACCTTTGGTCCATCTGGTACACAACTTCTCTTAAACTGTTGCGAGAAAAATCTTCTATAAAATAATTTCAGCCATTCTTTTATGGTCTTTTGGTCATACTCATCTGCAAATGTTCTTCTAGCTATTTCTAACAGCTTTTCTGGACGCATACCTTGTCTTATTGTGTAATACAAGAAAAAATCATGTAATACATATGGTCCTACAGTTTCTTCTGTCTTTTGCGCAATCTCTCCTGCTTCATCTGGTGGTAATAGTTCAGGTGATATCGGTGTATCTAATACATTTTTTAGGGTTGATTTCAACGTCTCATTTTCAAACCTGTTTTCCATTACCCACTCGATAACAAATCTGACTAAGGTTTTAGGTATGCTTACATTGACAGCATACATAGACATATGATCTGCATTGTAAGTACACCAGCCTAAAGCACCTTCTGACAAATCGCCTGTTCCAATAACAATACCACCTACCTGATTGGCTAAGTCCATTAATATTTGCGTTCTTTCTCGTGCTTGTGCATTTTCATAAGTAATGTCATGCACATCAAAATCATGTCCTATGTCTTCAAAGTGCAGCTTAACTGCACTTGCTATACTTATTTCTCTTATGGTGGTTCCTAACTGCTCCATTAGGTGCTTGGCATTATTATATGTTCTGTCTGTTGTTCCAAACCCTGGCATGGTTACTGTCACAATATCTTTCATGTCTTTTCCAAGCAATTTAAACGTCTCGTAGCAGACTAGTAAGGCTAACGTAGAATCTAATCCCCCAGAAATCCCAATAACCACTTTACCTGACTTAGTGTGCTCAAGTCTTTTAGCTAAACCAGCCGCTTGTATGTTAAATATTTCCTCACATCGTTCATTAACGTTTGATGCGTTACTTGGTACAAATGGATTTTTATCATATTTTCTATTAACAAAATCCTCATCTTTTTGAATGCAATCAAATGCATTTATTTTAACATTTTGGTACATGCTTCTGTCTATATATGCACTGGCACATCTTTCAAAAGTATGACCATGTAATCTTTCAAACTTTATTCTTTCTATATCTATTTCACCATAGGTTACAGTATTTTCTCTCTCAAAACGTTTCGATGCGTTTAGCATTACACCATTTTCTGAAATAATGCAATCTCCTCCAAATACAATATCCTGAGTTGATTCATGCACCCCTGATGAGGCATAAATATATCCACATACGTTACTTGCACTCGACTGATTGACTAGTTGTTTTCTATAATCTGATTTTCCAACCATTTCATTACTTGCTGATGTATTTGTAATGATATGGGCTCCAGCCAATGCTAGGTGAGACCCTGGTGTGATAGGCATCCAAAGATCTTCACAGACTTCCATTCCTATTGTTATTTCGTTTGCTTCATCATTAAATAGCAGGTGACCAAACGGAATAGTTTGTCCAAACAATGTGACATGTTTTCGTGTTTTGCTTATTTCTACACCAGAAACAAACCATCGTTCCTCATAGTACTCTTTTGCGTTTGGAATAAACATCTTTGGTGTTATGCCTTTTATACAACCGTCTTGTATCATCAATGAACAGTTATAATAATTATTTTCTACACGAAGTGGTGCGCCCATAACTAAAACTGCATTATTCCCTTTTGTCGCTTCAACAATTTCTCTTAAGCTTTCCAAAGATTGTTCATATAAGGCTGGTTGGTAAAACAAATCACCACAAGTATACCCAGTTGTTGCTAACTCAGGAAATACGATTAACTCTACCTTTTGTTCTAGCATAGCTTTATAACAATCAATAATTTGCTCGCTATTATACTGCGGATTACCTATTTTTAGTTTTGGTGTTACTGCTGCTGTTCTAATGATTCCTAAATTACGACTCATTATTTTACTCCTTATTATTAAAAACCGCCTGATTCGTCCATTTCTGTATTCATCTGAAGCGAAAGTGATTTAACTTTTTTTATTATTTCGTCCCTCATTGGGTCAGTATCTTCAATTAAATTGGCTACACATTTGCTGATATATACAGGGTGAATTTTACCAAAATCAAATTGATCATTTTTATAATTTAATTCAAAGACTGCTGTCTTACCCGCATTTTCATCTTTCTTTAAAAATATAAAATTACCTGTACTATATATGATTGGTTTATCATTGTATATTTCGATTCCTTGTAATACATGAGGGTGATGTCCAACAATACCGTCTGCCCCTGCATCTATTATTTTGTGTGCAAGCTCTATTTGTTTGTTTGTTGGTTCATCACTGTATTCAATCCCCCAGTGCAACATGACAAACAATATATCGCAGTTTTTCTTTGCTTCACTTACTATTGACTGATCTTCAATAATGGTATTCATTGCTGCAATGCCTTGTCTAGTGTCATTTGCTATCCATGAGCTACTAGGAATAATATCCGTATATCCTAAAAATCCAATGGTTAAACCATTTCTCTCTATTGTTTTTAAACCTGTTGCTTCTTCTTTATTAAAACCTGCACCAACATAAGCAATATCAAATACATCCATTGTATTTAGAGTGTCTTCAAAAGCTAGTGGCCCAAAATCATTGGTATGATTATTTGCTAGATTAACTACATCTACGCCTGCGTTTACAAGTCCTTCAACTGTTCTTGGCTCTGATCTAAACCCATAGCCTTCTGGTTTTGTTGTTTCACCTCTATCACTTACTGCTGTTTCTAAATTGATAATCATTGCATCTGCTTCTTTAGTTAAGTGACTTACACTGGTCCAAGAATAGTCTACGCCGTAATCATTTATATAGTCAGCAAAATAACTAGCCATCATTACATCTCCTGCAAACATTAGTTTTAAATCCACAGGTTTTACTTCCTCCACTACAATATTATCGCCTTCATCAGTGATTGAGTCTTCTTGTACTGCTACCTCTTTTTTTATTTTATCTACGATTGAGTCGCCTGCCGAAAAGCCTATAAGTGCTAAAGCTAAGATGAAAAATAATAAAACGCTTTTCTTGCTTATTCTTCTTTTTTTACTGTACATTTCTTCTCCACTTTCTACTTCTTCACTATTATAAGTGCGTTTTTATCGTCCATATCAATTATATAGTTTTATTTCAATAAAGTAAAACACGAAACGGACTATTTTATAATAAAAAAAAAGAAGTGCAATTAAAATGCACTTCCGAAGTCGATAATCTTGAAGGCTTTCAAAAAATTCAAAGTTCAAGGCGCAAAAGAAGTTAGGGTTCGCAGTGTATTTGACATACATAAGAGTCCTGACTTCTTGAAGTAACGCAGAAATTTGGAGTTTTCGGGTAGCCTGAGAAGTGCAATTAAAATGCACTTCCCCATGTCTTTATTAAATAAAATACATATAAGCCAATAAACACGAACCCTTGCCATCTATATGTTCTCTTCTTTAGTATAACCGGTACGATTAAAATCGTTGTTAATACCATAACGATTGGAAAATCAAAAGATAAGTTAGTTGGTATAATGCGTAAATCTGAAATCAAGCTTGATGCTGTTACTACCAAACATACATTCAAAATATTTGCGCCTATAACATTTCCTAAACCGATACCAGGCTTCTTTTTTGCAATGGATGTAATGACTGTTACAAACTCAGGCAAAGATGTCCCTAGGGCAATTATGGTTAAGCTTATGACTGCTTCTGGTACACCTATTGTTCTTGCTATTATAATACCGTTTTCTATTAACAGGTTAGATCCACCAATTATTGCGATTATACCTATAATAAATAATACGCCTATTTTCATCTTGTCTTTTTTAAATATTTCTTCACCTGAAACACGCCTTTGGACACTTCTTTTAGACCTTACTTCTCTCATATTCATGACTAAGTATAGCCCTAATAAAACTGCTAAAATCAGACCATCAATAAATGATATAACATGATTTAATGCTAATAAATACAAAATCAGTGAATATCCAAATAACATAAAACCTTTTATATTAAAGTGCGGATCACGTACTTCCCCTGGCATAAACAATAAGTACGTTCCTAAAATCAATGCGATGTTACAGATCATTGATCCAACTGCATTTCCTACTGCCATAGTTGTATAGCCATTAATAGCTGATGTAACAGATACTGTCACCTCAGGAAGTGTAGTGGCCAAACTAACTAGAGTCGCTCCAATAAATACCTCTGGCAACCCTGATATACGTGCTATTCTTATGGCAGATTCAACAAACCAATCGCCACCTTTTATTACTAATAATAATCCTAAAACAAATAATACTACTGCTCCTGTCATATGTTTCCCCTTTTAGTTATGTAATAGGGATATTTTACTTTATATTACTTAGTTCTACAACTGATTCTGCTATATTTTTTCCCGTGATTCATATATATTAGCAATATTTGTTAGGATACTTTATTTCTCGCATTCATTATGGTAGTATGACTTATGAAAAACTACTAAAAAACTTAGTGAAATACTTATAATTTAAGGAGATTTACATGATACATATATTTGGACACAGAAACCCTGACTCAGATTCTGTTTGTTCTGCTATCGCATTAGCATATTTGAAAAATTCAGAGGGACTTGAGTCTGTACCATTTGTGTTAGGCGATATTAACAACGAGTCTAACTTTATTCTTAATCACTTTGATATTTCCCCTCCAAAACTACTTAAAGAAATAAAAATACAAGTATCTGATTTAAAGTTCGATAAACCTAAACCAGTAAGCCCAACAACATCGATACTTTTTGCTTATAATTTCATGGAGGAAAACAAAATCAGAACCTTGCCTATTGTTAATGCTCAAAATAGACTAATAGGTATAGTTACCATGAAAGACATTGCTATGCATTTTATACGAGATATTGATTCACAGCTTGACACGTCTACTGATAATATTCTTTCTAGCCTTAATGGTCATTTCATGACACCAACAGGCTTTGATCCTAGCGAAATTCAAGACAGACGTATTAAAGGTAACCTTAATGTTATTTCTTATTATCATGAAACTTTGAAAAAACTTGATGTCATTAATGAAGAATCCATTATGATAGTTGGCGATAATTATGAAGCTATTGAATTAGCCATAGAAAATAATGTTCAATTAATCATTGTTACTGGAGGAAGAGATTTACCTCAAGAATATATTGATAAAGCATGGCAACTTGATATACCTATTGTTTCCCTGCCACAAAACACATACAAAGTAGCTAGACAAATATCTTTATGCAATGATATTTCTACCATTATGTTTACTGGTAACGTGGCTCGTTTCAAGTTGCATCATACATTAGATGATGTGAAAGAAGACATGATGTTATTTAAATACACGAATTATCCTGTTTTGCTACCTGGAAAAATATATAAAGGTATGCTGAACAGAAATCATATATTGACGCCTACTAAAAAGAAAGTTATCTTAGTGGATCATAACGAATATGGGCAAAGTGTCTCTGGTCTTGAAGAAGCTGAAATCATAGAAATCGTTGACCATCATAAGATTGGCGATGTTAATACATCTTCACCCATATGCTTTAGAAATATGCCTGTAGGTTCAACTTGTACTATCGTCTACAATATGTACCGTGAAAAAGATATTGAAATACCACCAAACATTGCAGGCCTACTGCTTTCTGGTATTATTTCAGACACTATGTTTTTTAAATCACCTACAACGACAGATTTAGACCGCATTGCAGTTGAAAAGCTAAATATTATTTTGAATCTTGATTTAGATGAATACGCTCATAGCATGTTTAAAGCGGGATCATCCATAGAAGGACAAAGCATTGAAAACATATTTAGCAGTGATTATAAAGAATTTGAGTTTGATAATATAAAAGTGGGTGTTTCTCAAATATTTTCATTAGATATTGACTCTATTATGGCAATAAAAGAGCCGCTCTTAGAATATATGGATAGTCTATATAAAGCCAACGGTATTGAAGCTTTATTATTTGTCATTACTGATGTTTTGGAAGAAGGTTCTTATGTTTTATTTAAAGGCAGCAATCAATTGCTCATAAAAAAAATCCTAGATCAAAACACAATTCAAGGTAGCTTTATTAAAGGTATTATTTCTCGTAAAAAGCAATTATTACCTAAAATATCTCAAGGAATACATGAAATCAAGAATATGTAATTGAATTAATTTTCATTCTTTAAAACAGGTAATAAAACACCTGTTTTTTTGTGTTTTTCAATGGTTTTTAACTGCAAAATCCTGTATAATAATAGTGACAATATAACCCTAGCTTTAGTTGTTTAAACAGATATTAGCCTATATAAAAAGAGAGTGGCTAATTGCATAATCACCATAAAAGGAGAGTAGTGATGATTAAGGGTAATAGTACACTTGAACTAGATGCATTAATTAGTTCTATCGATAATATTTATGACGAAATAGTAATTTGGGATAATAACTATACTGTACTGTATGCTAATAAGGCATGCTGTAGACATTATGGTCTTACTCCTGACGATTTAATAGGCAAATCTTTAGATTACTTTGTAGACAAAGAAAAATACTGGACACCTTCTAGCGTGCCCTATGTTTATAAAGAAAAAAAATCTGTCATTCAAAATCAAAAAACAAAATTAGGCATTGATATTGTTACTATATCTGTTCCTGTCTTTGACGAAGATCACAATGTAAAATATGTTGTTCAAAGCGCACGTGATAGTAATGATTTTCTATATAAAATGCTTTCCCCTCTTGAAGTAAATCAAAATAATGAATTAAATGATTGTAGAGAAATAATATATAAAAGTGATTCAATGAAAGAAGTTATGTCTTTAGCAAAAAAAGTCGCTTCATATAATGTTCCTTGCATGATTTTAGGTGAAACAGGTACAGGAAAAAGTCTACTTGCCAAATATATCCATACGAAAAGCAATCGTAAGAATCAACCGTTTCTATCTATTAATATGGCAAGTATTAATCCTACTCTTATAGAATCCGAATTATTTGGTTATACAAAAGGATCTTTTACGGGTGCAAACTCCGAAGGAAAAAAAGGGTTATTTGAAATGGCAAATGGCGGTACTATTTTTTTAGATGAAATAGGCGAGCTACCTGTTAATATTCAGGCAAAATTTTTGCATGTTCTACAAGAAAGTGAAGTCATTCCGATCGGAAGCGTAACACCAATAAAAATAGATGTCCGTATTATATGTGCCACTAACTGTGATTTACTTCAAATGATTGATGCTAAAAAGTTTAGAGAAGATCTCTATCATCGATTAAATGTTTTTGAAATTAATATTCCGCCATTGAGAGAACGTATATCCGACATATATATAATAATGGCGCATTTTACAAATATATATAATAAAAAATACAGTAAAAACTGCAGCTTTTCTGACGAAGCATCTGATTTGATGATGCGCTATGCATGGAGTGGAAATGTACGAGAATTATCAAATGTTATTGAGCGTAGTATTTTAACATGTGATGATGATACTATTGATGCAAGTCATTTACCGCAGTGTCTATTTAAGAAAGATACTAACCAAACACTGCTTGTTGAAAATAGTTTGTGCAAAAGCATTGAACATTTAAAGAAAAATATCATTATTGATTCTTATAAAAAGCATAAATCTACGAGAAAAATTGCCGAATCACTTGATATAAGTCAGTCTCAAGTCTGTCGCCTTATTTCTCAGTATATCGAAAAATAATTATAATTATATAAAAAAAGACCTTCCGGATAATCTACAAGATTTTCCAGAAGGTTTTTTTAGGTTAAGGTTAATATATTAGAAGTGTATGTTTTTAATAATTTTATGCTACTTTTTCATCTATCTCTTCAATAGCAGTGTTTCTTTTGATTTGTTCTCTACTTAAATCCCCAAAGTCTTTAAATAACTCTTTTAGGAATCCATGGTATATAATCGCAAGTATAAATACTAATGGTAACCCTGTTGCCAGAACGATTGATTTTATTGTGTTTATATCTGTTCCTATAAAGGCAATACCAATTGGTAATGCTACAAGAACTAGACACCAAATTAACTTTAAGAATTTGTTTGGTTCTTCTGATGCTTTTAGCTTTTTTGATACTGTTGATGACAAAGTAAATGAACATGCATCTAAAGTTGTTGCCAAGAATAATACTATAACAAATAGATAAACTATCATTACTATTTTTGATAATGGCAATGCTTGTAATGTTTCTGTCGCTATCATTGCAGATTCTCCATTAGCTAACATTGCAGGAATATCAAGTATACCGTCTATTCTTAACTTTTGTTGGAATCCACCAATGATTCCAAAGAAACATATTAGTCCAAGTGGTCCACTGATTAACATATTTGCTATTACTTCTTTTATTTTTCTTCCTTTTGATATCTTTGCTACGAATAATCCTGTAAATGGTCCAAATACTAGCCAGTATACTAAGTAGAATGCTGTCCAACCTTGTGGATAACCTGTTCTTGCTACTGGATCTGTCCACAGACTCATTCTTAAATATTCTGTTCCTAATAGTCCTAATGAGTTGACTACTGAGTCTAAGATATATTGTGTTGGACCTATTAATAATATAAATCCTAATAATGCCATACATAAGTAAACGTTTGAATCACTAATTCTTCTCATACCCTTTTCAATACCCACAAAAGATGTTGCTGAGTATAGTAACGCTACGCCTAAAAGTACCATTGTTGTTAGCATAAACGTATGTGGTATACCTATTAATTCTGCTACTGTTGCAGATATTGTAGATGCTGATGTTCCAGCTGTTATACTGATAGAACCTACTGCTGCAAATATAAATATAAAGTCTACTAATTTTCCAAACCAACCACGAACTGCTTTTTCTCCTAATGAATATTTACAAAGTACACTGAAACGTAATTCGTCGTCTTTTTTAATATAATAATGATACGCAAATGGCAGTACAAATATACATAATAGCGCCCATGCAGATGGTCCCCAGTCAAAGAATGTATATGCCATAGATAGCTCATAGTTTACTGCTTCACTGACACCTATACCATTTAGTGATGGTGCTGCATTAAAATGCCATCCCCATTCCAAGAATGCCCAATAAACTGTTCCTGCACCGTTTCCACAAAAGAACATCATTGCAACCCAACTCAATGTAGAAAACTCTGGCTTTGCATTACCTAAACGAATATCACCATATTTCGAAAGCGCCATAACAATTAAGAATGCTATTACTAGTACAGTAATGAGCTGCATTGTTGAACCAAACGTGTTTGTCAAAAATGACATGATTGCTCCACCAGCACTTCTTCCTTGTTCTGGAAACATTGTCATATAGCCTACTACTGCTAAAATAACTGCGATACTAACGCCCATCAAAGGTACATCGTACCTATTAAAAATACTTGATTTTGTCTCCTGTTTTTTCATTTTCTTCTCCTTTTAATCCTCAATAAAAAACAAATATAAATGCGAAACTGATATTATTGACGAGGTGCCAAGCGAATTTTCATTCGCTTGGCTGTGATTCCATAGCTGAATTTGTATAATTTAAAATCTATATAACTTCTCGCTCATGTAATTCTTGGATCTTCGAATCATCATATCCTAGATTTCTTAGAATACCAACTGTATCTTGACCCATTACTGGAGCGCCATGGCTTAATTGAGCAGGGGTTTTACTTAATTTCATTGGATTATTGATGGCTTTGTGCTCTCCAACCCCTGGATCTTGGAAGTCTACCATCATTTCTCTGTGAACAATTTGTGGATGCTCCATAATCTCTGGAATATCCATAACAGGTGCATTTGGTACACCAAATTCTATAAATACATTAGCTAGTTCGCTTCTTGTTTTATCTTCAAAATGCATAGATACTATATCTGTAAAATCTCTATAGTTTCTACATCTGTCTTCATTTGTCTTGAATCTTTCATCACTTATTAATTCTGGCATATTGATTGCTTCACAAAACTTTGGATAACCAGAATCACTAGCAATCCCTGCAGAGAAATAGCCATCCTTACATTGGTAAACATCGTATGGCACCAATGTTGCTGGGTCTGCATTTCCTGTTCTGTTACTATCTTGACCTAGTACTGTTTCAAATAGTATTGGGCTTTCTAGAATGGAGAAGATTGTATCAAACATTGCTACATCTATTTGTTGCCCTTCTCCAGTATTCATTTTGTGGATTAACGCCATCATAATAGCATTTGCCATTTTGATGCCTGTAAAATTATCTCCTATAGCTGGTCCAACTTTTGTCGGCACGCCATCTGGAAATCCTGTCATTTCCATAACGCCTGTCATAGCTTGTACAACATTGTCATACGCTGCTAAGTGGCTTAATGGCCCTGTTTGTCCAAATCCAGAGATTGACGCATAGATGATTCCTGGATTAACCTTTTTGATTTCATCATAACCTAGGCCAAACTTGTCTAATGTACCTACTTTAAAATTTTGCACGATAACATCTGCATCTTTGACCATATCCAAAATTATTTCTCGGCCTTCGTCACTTGCGATATCTAAAGATATACCTTTTTTATTTCTATTTATTGCAGCATAGTATCCTGAATGTCCATTTTTAAATGGTGTCCACTCTCTTGATTGGTCTCCTATGCCTCTTCTTTCAATTTTAATTACTTCAGCACCAAAGTCAGCAAGTTGTAAAGTACAAAATGGACCACTGTATGCTTGTGTAAAATCTATTACTTTAATTCCTTCTAATACTTTCATCATAGCAATTCTCCCTTTCTATTTTTATGCTACCTCTACAACACCTTGTTGTTTAAGCGCCTGAATTTGTGCTTCGCTGTAACCCAAGTTTTCTAAATATGCTACAGTATTTTCACCTAGCTTTGGCGCTCCCGATACTATTGCACCTGGTGTTTTTTCAAATTTTGGCACGATACCAGGCATTTTTACTTTTCCTAGCGCCGAGTCATTTACTTCTACTAACATATCTCTTGAAACAACATTTTCTGTTTTCATTGCTTCTTTTACTGTGTATACTGCACCACATGCTAATCTTGCATCTCTTAAAACATCCTCAATTTCAAACTTTGACATTTTCTTTGTAACTGCTTCTATAGCGTCTTTTAGTCCTGTTTCATAGTTTTCGCCACGCTTTTCATTTGTAATATATCTTTCATCGTAAGCTAACTCACTTAAGTTTAATGCATCACAAAATTTTTGCCATTGTCTATCTGTTGATATTCCTACTGAAACATAACCATCATTGGCCTCAAACGTATCATAGGGAGAAATAGATGGGTAAGAATTTCCTACTCTCATTGGCACTTCACCCTTTAGGCACTTACACATAGGTGCAGCTTCCAAAATAGAGAACAGTGAGTCCAAAATAGCTATATCTACCATTTGTCCTTCACCTGTTTTTTTCTTGTGAATTAACGCAAGATTAATCGCCATAGCCATATATGTACCACTAACCTGATCTCCCATCGCCGCGCCTACTTTTGTAGGTGGTCCATCTGGGAAACCAGTACGGTCCATAAGTCCACTCATTGATTGTAACTGTAAATCTAATCCTATAACATCTTTAAAAGGTCCTGACTGACCAAATCCATTTAGGGCTGCATAAATAATAGAAGGGTTCACTTTTTTTAGTTCATCATATCCTAAACCCATTCTTTCCATACTTCCATACTTAAAGTTTTCACACACTACATCCGCCTCAGCTACAAGTTTCTTTATAATCTCTTTTCCAGCTGGTGAGCTTGCATCTAAACCTATACTCTTTTTGTTTCTGTTTAGATATGCGTAATATGCACTATTTCCATCTTTGATTGGTTCCCAGTATCTTGCAAGGTCACCTACCCCTGCTCTTTCAATTTTTATTACCTCTGCACCAAAGTCAGCTAAAATCATTGTTGCTAAACTACCTGCATGTGCTTGGGTAAAATCTACAATTTTGATTCCCTCTAAAGGTCTCATAATTTGCTCTCCTTTCAAACTATGTCAATTTTTTATTAGCATTTTGTTTTGCTATTAATACTAATTGCAAATGCTATGCCAACTTTCGACAAGGCTACAGACCTTATATTTCAACATTTTTTCTATTTGGTATTTTTCTATCATTTTTTTGAACCTCTGGCGGTTCACATGTTTATGACATTTTTGTAGCCATTACTTGAAATTTTAAGCGTATACAAAAAATAAAGAATGAGTCGCTGGCGATTCAGCGACTCATTCTTGGGTCATTTTCACTTCAATATCTTCTAAAAAAACATATTATTATTTTCAAAAAATATTTTTATATCATTTCTTGTAGTTTTTCCTTCACTAAACTAAATTGCAAATCATTTTGATCGCAATAATCTTTAATGCTCATATCTAACGTTTCAATTTCTTTCTCTATAATTATCTCTAATTGTTCCTGCGTTAAACCAATATCTATTAATTGTTGAAAAGTAACAGTTCTATTAATCTTTATTATCTCTTCTACTTCGTGTTCATCTAAGGATACTGCTTGTTTAACTTGAGATAAATCTATCAAATGGGACTGAATATATTTGTCATCTTTTAAATATATTCCCTTTTCTTCCAAAAGCCTATATGCACTAACTGGTAAATAATCATTATTGCTTTCATAGTCATAAGGCAAATCTTTGTATAACGAAACAAACATTTTTACAGAGCCATTACCTACTTCTTTGTCATCATCAAATATATAGAGACCTTCTAAGTCTTTATTTTTAAAAGTCTCAATACTGTATGTATCTGGTATTTGAAATGCCTCTTTTAAATCTTCTAAGGGTATTTCAAACACTTTACTCACATCATCAAATGAGTACGAGCCTCGAATATCACTGGGGTCGTATTCATCAGTATTTGCTAACCTTTTTGGGATTTTGCTGCTCTCAGTTTGCCAATAGCCCGTGATTACGGTCATGCCTATTCCTAAAAAAAGTGACAATATAATAATTATACTTAACAATTTGGATGTCATTTTCATTACTTGTCACCTCCTAAAATCATTTCTACTGTCTCATCTATTGGGCATGCTTGCTCAGATGTACATTCTAGGCATGAAATACACTGATGATCATTTATAATTGTGTTTTCATCAACGGCTATATTCATAGGACATGCGTTATTGCACTCACCGCACAATACACAAGTATATTCATTTCTTTTTATTTTAAACAGTCTAAACTTATTAAATATGCCTAGCAATGCACCAAACGGACATGCATATTTGCACCACGGTCTATCTATTATTAATGATAGTAACAATACAATAGCTAATATAATGCCACCTTGTATCACAACTTCTCCTGTCCAAAAATTAAACAAAGTATAATATGGATCAATCTTTGTGAAAATTAATTCCCCTGATTTTGCGGTTACATAGATTAGCCATATAAGCACAAAATATCTAGCATATCTCAAGTACTCATCTAGCCTTGTTGGTACTTTTATAGTTCTTATTCTTAATTTTTTTCCTATTTTTTTAATCCACTCTTGCACAGATCCTAAAGGGCACATCCAACTGCAAAAAACTGGTCCAAAAAATACACTTAAAGCCATCACAACAACCAATAAAACCATTGATGATTCATGTACTTTTTTTATAAAAGTCCCTGATGTAACTAAGTCAAACATACTTACTACACTCCCAAAAGGACAAACAGCGTGTAATGAAGCTGATGCAATTATTGGTATAGATTTTCCTGACTCTTCCAAATTATGATTAATTGCTATTAGTGCAATCAATAGGAAAAATGCCCCTTGAACTATATGTCGTATTTTAACTCTCATAAAAATCCCCTTTCTGTATTTATTTTATCATACATAAGGAATATGTCAGTACTGTGACAAACGTTACCGCTTTCTTAAATGTTTTATCAAAATAATTAATAGGAGAGTTCTATTAAAGAACTCTCCTATTGTTTAGTAATTCTCAATTAATCTTTCTATTACTACTATTGCCTCTGCTCTTGATGTATTATTTCTTGGTCTATATGTTTTATCTACATATCCTGTAACTAAATCAAGTGCATTTGCAAGATTTACTCGCTCTCTCGCCCAGCTTGATACTTCTAAAATGTCATTGAATCTTACTTCTTGAGTTATAATTAGATCCTTTAAAGATTTTCCTGTTTTGTATTCATAAGCATTAGTAATTAGTATTGCCATCTCTTGTCTAGTTATTGCTTTGTTTGGTGCAAATGTGTCATTTCCAACACCATTTACAAGCCCTTGTTCAAAGGCAACATTTACTGTATTGTAATACCACTTACTTTCAGCTATATCTGTAAAATGATTCTTTTCTGGTGTCTCTGAAATCATTAGTGCTCTCACCAACCAAGTAACAAACTCTGCTCTAGTCGCTCGGTTATTTGGAGCAAATAAGCTTTCACTTAATCCATTTGTTATCTGCTTTGAAGCCATTATTTCTATGGACTCTTTTGCCCAATGGATTGAAATATCTTCAAATGTTTTTGTGTATTCCATGATTGCATATTTTGAGAAGTGAGTTGTCTCAAATGAAATAGTACCATCTTCATTGATTTCTCCGCCAACATATTCCCAACTGTTTGTTTCTTCATTTAAGTAGTACACACCTACTTTTGCTTCGTTTTCAAAATTATCTTTATCATATGTTAATGTGATTCTTATAGGTTTCTTAAATGTATCTACAGTGCCATCACCAACTTTAATTTCGAAGTCAAAGATTTGTACGTTATCGCCTTCTACATCAAAGTCCCCAAAATCAGCATCTTCTAGCTCGTCCTGTGGAACCGCTTCTACATTTAATGATAGTTCTGCATCTTCATCTATTTCGTCAGTATTTATTGACTCTGCATCGAATTCAAATACAACATCATTGGTCTCTACTCTCATGCCATTTTCTTTTTTATTTAAGTCCTCGATTATGCTTATTGATATTTTCACTTCTACTTTATCTGTTTCTGTATCTGATTTGGCACTAAGTGTTGCTATATCGTCTTTAATGTCTAAATCTTTTTTACCTACTTCAACTTTTAAAGTAGTTTCTCCATCTTTACCCTTTTCTATCTCACCGTCAGCACTTGTTGGTGGTGTAAAGCTACCACCGCCACCGCCGCCTCCGCTTGATGTAGATTTTTTTGCAACTGGTCCAATTGCACTTGATGTTAATATGTCTCCATATTCATTAGCTTGTGACCTTGGTGTGACTACGTATATGATGTAGTATCCAATGTCATCGGTTGTTAATGTATATGTTTTTTCGGTTCCAGTTTGTATTGATGTGAATGTTGTCGTTGCTGACTCTCCTCGATACCATGTAATCAGACTGTTTTCTTCAGGATCATTTTCAGTATCTTCGTATGTGTAGCTTGCAGTTAATGTATTGCCTTGTTTTGCTGTTCCACTAATAGCTACTGCAGTTACTTCTGGATTATCGCCTGCTTCTCCTATTTGTATAGCTTCAGATGTTGCTGTTACAAATTCATTAGAAGATGTTTGTATCGTTGTGCTAAACTTAATGTATTTTGATACATCTGCATTTATAGGGCTATAGGTTACATTTGTTGCGCCTACAATATTACTATATGTACCGTCTATTGCATCTGATAACATCCATACATAGTCTTGGCTCCCAATCGTATCGCCATCTAAGTCTGCAAATGTTGAATCTGCTGTAACAATACTGTTTTCTCTTACTATACCGGATATAGTTGTTGATGTGATTTCTGGATTACTTTTTATTGGTCCAAATGCTTCTGACGTTTGCTCAACTCCTGTTTGTGCTGAACTCTTAGGTGTCACTTCAAACTTGATATACTTGCCTGCATCAGTGTCAACTAATGCATATGCTGTTGTTGTCTCTCCTGTTATTTCTTCATAGTTACCATTCACATCATTTGATACCGATCGATACCATTTGTATGTTGAATCGCCTTCAGCTACGGGGTCGTCATAATCATAGTCTGCTTCAAGAGTATTTCCTATTCTATTTATTCCTGCAATAGTAACATTCTCTGCTACTGGCAGTGAAATAATAGGGCCAATACCACTACTTGATACGGTTTGCCCTGACTCACTTTCTGACGAATATGGTGTTACTTCGAATTTTATATATTTATCCGCATCATCTCTAACAAGCATATATGATACATTTGTCGCTCCAATTATTTCACTATATACCCCATCAATAGTATCACTAATGTACCATTTAAATACACTAGTTCCTTCTGCGTCACCATCTAAATCATCATATGTATATTGTCCTGTAATAGAATTACCTGTCTCAATACCACTTATTGCAGCTATTGTTGCACTACTTGCTGTTGGTAAGGTTTTAATAGGACCTACAGCCTCTGATGTCTGTGTCACACCCTCTTCGTTTGCACTATTCTTTGGCGTTACTTCATATTTTATATACTTGCCTACTTCATCAGACGTCAACAGATAAATTTCACTTGTTGCACCATTTATTTCTGTGTATGTTCCTACTAATGTATCTGATACTAACCATCTATATGTTGTCCCACTCTCTGGTGTGCTAGCAGGATCATCATAATCATAGTCACCTGTCATGGTTTCATCCATATATACTATCCCAGCTATTGTTACATTTGTAGCTACTGGCACTGGTATTATTGGACCAAATGCTGCACTTGTTACAGTCTCACCTGTTTCCTCTGTTGTTTTAGGCGTAACCATAAATTTCAGGTATTTGCCTGCATCAGCATCTGTTGTTGTATATGTTAATTCTGTCTTCCCAGCTATTTCAGCATATGTTCCATCTGCTGTATCACATATGTACCATTGATAGCTTGATCCACTTTCACTATCTCCATCTAAATCTCCATAGTCATAGCTAGCAGTAGCTGTGCTACCTGTTTTAATGCCACCTATCGCAGATATTGTTACATTGCTTGCGGTTGGTAGGGTTCTTACCGGACCCACTGCTGCCGACAGCTGTGTAACACCTTCTACATTATCTGTATTCATTGGTGTCACTTCATATTTTATATACTTATCAACTTCGTTTGTTGTTAAAGTATAAGTTGTATTTGTTGCTCCATTAATCTCTACATATGTTCCATTAACAGTATCCGAAACTAGCCATCTATATGCAGTTCCATTCTCTGTTGTGTTTGCAGGATCACTGTATGTATAGTCCCCTGTAAGTGCTTCATCAATGTATACTATTCCTGAGATAGTTAAATCGCTTGCAACAGGCACAGGCAAGATTGGTCCAAATGCTGCAATTGCTACAGTCGTACCTGTTTCTTCTGTCGTCTTTGGCGTAACCATAAATTTCAGGTATTTGCCTGCATCAGCATCTGTTGTTATATATGTTAATTCTGTCTTCCCAGCAATTTCAGCATATGTTCCATCTGCTGTATCACATATGTACCACTGGTATATTGAACCACTTTCACTATCTCCATCTAAATCTCCATAGTCATAGCTAGCAGTAGCTGTACTTCCTGTCTTAATGCCACCTATCGCAGATATTGTTACATTGCTTGCGGTTGGTAGGGTTCTAATTGGCCCTATTGGATCAGATAAAAATGCATCTCCAACATATGATTCCTTATTAATTTCTGCTTCTAGTTTTAAATACTTACCACCATACTCATTTGCAATAGTAATATAGCTGTCAGTTACTGTTGCTATTTCTGAATATGTTCCGTTTTCATTACTTGTATCTGAAAGATACCATTTGAAATCCAAATCACTTTCAGTGATAAATTCATTGTCCGAAATGATTGCACGGGATGTTATCACATCATCAACGTATCGTAAATTATTAAATACAAATTGAATATCACCTTCCCATAGTATTTCATCTACTAGTTGACTTTTTATAGCTTCAAAAGGACTATAATTTGTAATTGGGTTGTTATCGATATTTAACACCTTTAAAAACCACATATTATTTAAAAACGTTATGTCGTTTATTAGGTTATTACTTATGTCCAAAGCATCAATATTAATAAATTGTGCTAAATGCGAAACGTCGTTTATAAGGTTATCATTTAAATACAGTTTAAAAACAAACGTTTCAAATAATGATTGCTTCAAGTTCTCAATGCTTGTTATTTGGTTTCCACTAAGATCTAGCTCGTAGATAATGAGACTATTAATAATATTTGGTATCGTTTCAATATTATTATTTGACAAGTCAATTGCTGTAAAAGCTGTATCACAATTGAATAGAGGTCCTAAATCAGAAATATTATTATTGCTTAAGTTAATAGTATCTGCCATTCTCAAATACTCAATGCCCTCAATTGTCGTTATATTAGCATCTGATAAATCCCAGTTTTCTACTTCATATAGAACTGGTAAAAATATATTATGCTCTAGTACATCTGCATATTCTGCTATAGCAGTTTGGAGAGCACTATCTGTAAAAGTTATAGGTTCAAATTTATCTAATGTTATAGCGCAAGAAGAAATAATATCTGAAAATACTTCTATATAGTATGTCCCTGCATCAAGCTTTGCAGCAACATATTTGCTAGTAGAATTATATCCGTAATCTTCAGACAAAACAGAAATACCAGACAAATCAACTATTTTAACATCATAATACCTTGTGTCAACAAATACACCATACATATCTGCTTCAGTTACTGTGAATGAAAGATAGTCCATGTCACCCTCGAAATCTATTGATACGTCTTTTGTCTCCTCAATATTTATTGATTCATAATTTGTCAAATCACTTCCAGTTGAGGATATCTTAAGTGTATAATCCCCAGTAACTTTGTCATTATAGCCTTTTATTAAAACTAAATATTCACCTGAGGATAAATCGTCAATTTCAAATGAATTATATCCCTCCGAAACATTCCAATACTCAAGTGTGTTTCCTTCATATACATTTATTTCCACTTCATTTTCAATGTCTAAAGCTTCAAAAACATAATCACCATCACTCGGCAACGTCACTTTGAACCAATCTCTATCACCTATATAATCTATTGCAGCAGAATACTCTACATCTGCAGACCCAATATTCTCAGGTATTAAATAACTATTGCTCTCACCGTCACTGCTAAAAGTTATTTCTTGAAAATCAATGTTTATTGCCATATCACTTTTTACGTTTAAGCTATAGTCACCTTCTATATGAGTTGTGTTTCCATTGTCCCCAATATAGTATGCACTATCATAAAAATTCATTGAATTATACGTCATTAAAGCATATATCTGATTTTCTCCTTGCACAACTGAAATAGATACAGTCGTTGTAACTTCTCCAGCATCTATAACGAATTCTTTCTGATCATATAAATTAATGGCTTCATTATAGAAACATATTCTACCCTCATACCCATCAAGATTCATAGTTCCCTCTGGCAAGCTTAGTGTAATATCTATATTTTTATTGGTAGTGCTTAGTCTTGCTGAATTTTTGACATATTTATTATTATTATCAACACAATAAAAGACATATAATTCCTCATCAAAATCGTCTATCGTATAGATAGCAGTTCCTGATCCTGATGAAACTGTTATTTCACCTACAAATGAAGGTCCGCTTAACACCTGAGCAAAGTCGCTTGAAATTGGAATTTTATATATACTTAGTGTTGTATTTCCCGTGCTATCTAAAACATATTCCGATTTGTTTGTATATGCTTTAAAAGTATGTTGTCCATCAGACGTATTACTTATATATAAGTCAGTATAATAAAATGAGATACCTTGCGACATTAATTCCCCATCATCATCTAAATTGATAACTTCTGCATCTAGTGTCCCTCCAAAAGCATCCATGTTTCCAAGGGGAACAGTATTTGATTGCATAATATTCAATACATCTTCAAAAGACCTATCATTGTTTTCTGCTTTTAAAAGTGCTGCATATCCTGCAACAAACGGAGATGCCATTGACGTTCCTGTTTTGAATCCATAACCGTTTTCTACAAAACCTGTCAAATCATCTTGAATAGACTTTTCGAGTGGAATAGTGCTAAGAATATCACTACCTGGAGCCATAACATCAACTTCTGTTCCATAATTTGAGTATGATGCAATCCTCATATCATGTGTGTCATATAACATAGCCGCTCCTACACAAATAACATTTTCAAATCCCGCAGGGTAACCTACAGTACCACCTTCATTTCCTGCTGCACCTACACAAATAACCCCTTTACTATTTGCATAATCAATAGCATCTTTTTCTAATAAACTAATATAACTACTGCCATAACTCATATTAATAATATCTGCTCCATGATCTACAGCATAACGTATACCTAAATATGACTGATATGTGTTTCCGTTACCACTATCATCTAATACTTTTATAGGCATTATCTTTGCGCCACTGGCAACTCCAATAATGCCCTCATTATTATTACCAATAGCTGCAGCAATACCCGCAACATGTGTTCCATGACCTCTTATATCATCAGTATCTGTATTATCCTCTACAAAATTATACCCATCCACCAAATTAGCTTGTAGGTCTGGATGTTCTGCATCCACTCCACTATCCAATATTGCAATTGTAATATTAGATAAATCATCATCATCAACTCTTGCCCATGTATCTGCAGGATTTATTGCATTTAATCCCCATTGCCAGTCGGCATCATAATATGGGTCATTCCCAACAAATGCTTTATTAGGATATATCGGCTCTATAAAAGCAATCTCATCACTTTTCGCCAAGTTATCCAATACTTGATTTGCTTGACTCGTAGAATCAAAATCAACTACTGCAACTTTTCCCTCCTCGATAACTTCAACATCATCTGTACCGTATTCCGCTGATGCCATTGCCATTGATTTTGTTGTGTCTTTAAATTTGACTACGTATTGCGTGCTTTCTTCATTTTTCACGACTATTGTTTCGCTTGTATCCGCCGTGTCCCCCTCTTCTAAACCAAATGCTATTTGTCCTTGAGAAAAAATTAGCATTACGACTAGAATAAATGATATTATTTTTCTATTTTTCACTTTTCCTATCCCCTTCCTAGGATTAATTATAAGTTTTCATCATGCTTTCACATATTATCATGGGAGTTGGACAGACTATGTCCAAAATAAGAAAAAAAATGTTGTTTTTTGTATGTTTACGTTACATATGTTACATTATGAACCAAAAAATCCTTGAGCACTTCATATGGCGTCATCCATTTTAAGGGTCGCATTGGAAAACCATTTGAAACACGCATATATCTGCTAAGTTGCTCTCTTGCATCTTTGATGCTATAAAATTTATGTTTACTATAAAAACGCTCATTATCAGTTCTATGACTTCTTTCTACTTTACCATTATGTCTAGGTGTTGCTACTCGTATTCTGTTGTGTTTAATGCCATATTCTGATAGCTTACGTTCAAATAACGTATTAGTTTTTCTGTTGCTCATTTTTCCTGTAAATTCAAAGCCATTATCGGTTCTAATCTCCTTGATTTCAAAGGGATAATACTTTCTTATCTTTTCTAAAAACAATGTTGATGTATAGGTGTTTTTCTCCTCATAGAATGCTAAACATCTAACTCTACTATACTCATCTATGGCTGTATACTGATACAACCTACTTCTTGCCATATCTCCAACTAAGCATTTTGTAGGTACATACTTTACATCTACTTGTACCCGTTCTCCTGGGTATGTCATTTGCATGTATGGTTTAGATACATACTTAGGTTTTACTTTCTTTTTCTCATACATCCCCAACCTTCTCATTACTCTATATAAGGAAGTTACAGATCTCTTGTATCCTTTTCTTCTCATACGAATCCAAAATTCAACTAATCCAGTTGTTGGGTTTCTTCTTCTCATATCTTTAATCAGCTTTAATTCGCTATCTTTATGCTGATTTGGATGATTATGTGGTCTTCTTGACAGTAGTGCCAATGATTTTAAGCTACCATCATACTTATGGAGCTGACGATACACAAATTGCCTATTGGTTCTGTACCTAATGGCTGCTTTAGTTACACCATGCTTTAAAGCATAATCACAAATCATCTGTTTCCAACGCATATCTTGTGTTATAGTATTCATTATAGGATCTCCTTTGAATATTAAGTTTGGTTTCGCAACTCAACTATATCATTCAAGGTGGTCCTATCTTGTCTTTTTGACATTTTTTGTTTTATGTCACATATGTTTGGTAAACCTACA
>PPCM01000245.1_pt1 | contig 66048 bp, 56 predicted proteins | sample 1555541 | NCBI WGS metagenome assembly PPCM01 (sample SAMN05284479, study PRJNA326546) | Marine sediment metagenome, whole genome shotgun sequencing project. | isolation source: marine sediment | place: Germany: Wadden Sea | collected 2012-09-05 | reverse complement strand
CATTATGTAGAGTGTTTTGTTATGGTGAGTGTATCTCTATAAAGTTTGAAATCACTCATATCATCTGAAAAACACTCACCATAATATTATTTGCATAAGTCATTCAACCAATCTAACAAATCCTCGTCTTCACTCCAATCAGGTACTTCTTCATCTAAAATATCTACATAAGCTTCTTCAAGTGCTTTTCTTTTCATAGATAAATCTGCTCTTGCGTATATTTCTGTCGTAGAGATGTCAACGTGTCCTAGGAAATCTCTTATATAAATAAGGTTAACACCTGCTTTTACTAAGTGTTGGGCCTTGCTATGCCTGAGGATATGCGGTGTAATTTTGAAATTAACTAAAAGATTATCTTTTTCTTTTGCTTGATCTACATATTTATTTAATATGTACGAAATACCCCATCGTGACAATGGCTTCTTTTGTTGATTAAAAAATACTTTATTTTCACCATAAGGTAAGCCACTTTTATAGCTTGTTTCATTTAAGTAAGATTCAAGCAACAGCTTTGTTTTCTCCATAATAGGTACTTGTCTGATTTTTTTACCTTTTCCCATAAGCGTTATTACACTCGGCGATTCAATTCTGATGTCTTTGCAACAAAGCGATATAATCTCATCGACTCTTGCTCCTGTGTCATACATCGTTACAAGCAAAGTTAAATCTCTTCTTTCTGATTTTTTTGTTGTATCTGGTTGTTTAAAAATAAGCTTCAATTCGTCTTCAGTCAAAGAATTAACATATTTTTTGATACCTCTTTTGCTAGAAATTGCTAAGATACAGTGAAGCTCAAAAAGGTTGTCAGGAACTTCTCTTTGAATAAACTTAATAAATGAATGTATAGCTGCTAATCTCTGATTTATAGTTGCAACAGAACAACTTCTATTACTTTCTAACCAACGCAAGAATTGTAGTATCATGTCTTTTGTAAACATTAATAACATAACTTTTTCTGGTGAGACATTTTCTACTTCATTCAAAAAAAGTAACAGCAGTTTAAATGTATCTCTATAAGATGCGATGGTATTCTTACTGTAATTTCTTTCTTTAGGTAAATACACTGCCAAAAATTTAGAAAGATATCTCGAAAAATCATTATTCTTCATGAGATGCCTCCAATCTAGGAATGATATAACCACATGAAGCTTCTGTCTTGTTTAAAATATCTGGATAAAGGTCTGCTGTAAGTCTTAAGTAATATTGTGTCGCCCTAAAGTCACTATGACCTAAATATGCAGCCATATAAGGAAGCATATTTGTTATATCTTCACCTGCTAAAACATGTCTTTTTAACGAATGAACACAGTGAGTATGCCTGATATCATGAACACGTGGACCATTTTTAGAATGAGGTATTCTTGCTACTAATAAGTAATCTCTAAACCTTCTATAAATAGTACTCTTGTCGATTTTTCCTTTCGTATGTGGACTTATAAAAAAATAATCTGTATCCAAGCTAAAACAATGAACAGACTGATAATATTTCTCACACATTCCATTCATGCTATCTGTTATTGGGACCAATCTATCTTTATTATTTTTAGCATGTTTGACAGTTAGAACTGCATCATCGAAATTAAAATCACCACATTTGAGGTTTAAAGCCTCTGTAATTCTCATACCGGTTGCATACAACAATCTAAATAAAACTGGATCTATTAAATCACGATTAGTAAATGGAGAAATTGGATAAGTATCTACTGATACAAGGAGCTTTCGATACTCATCTTTTGAAAAAATATAAGGAATATGTTGGCAACGTTTAGTAGGTCTAGAATCTATTGGTGGTAAATAGACATCAAATCCTACTTTTATCATATATTTTGCAAAATCATTAAGCAGACGTTCTTTCACATAATGCGTCGAAGGTTTCTCGTATTCAACGCCATAAATAAAATCATCAACCATTGATTTTGTTAATTTTACTCCTGAATATCCATTTATAAAATAGAAAGTATCAAAGTGTCTCAGTACTCTCATCTGACTTTCAAACTTATATCCTGTCATTTGTTTTTGGTTGATATAATCAACAATTAGTTTTGATAAGTCACTCTTCCAACTATAAGGTGTCTTCATTTGAACACCTCCTCTGGATCAAGAGCACATTTTCTAAGACCTTTAAGGTCAATTTTTAAGTAGATACTAGTTGTATTAGTGTTCTTATGCCCTAATGTATTTGAAATAATATTTAACGGTGTAGCTTGTTCTAACATAACACTTGCCAGCGTACTTCTTAATGAATGAAGTCCGCAATGTGCATCAAGGGGAGCATCGATGTTAGCTGCGACCATATATCTATGTAACTCTCGATAAAAGCTTTCATTTTCACCAACAGAATCATATGGTGCTCTGTGACGTATAAATACTCTACCAGACCTTGAATCAGGCCTACCATTCTTAATGTAATCAATTATTGCCCATCCAACATCATCTAATAATGGCAAGGTGAGCTGTCTCTGTGTTTTTTGCATTATTAAGGTGATGGTTTTCTTGTTCCAATTAAGCTGGCTGAAACAAAGTCCTCTCACATCGCTAACTCGTAATCCCAGACGTACTACCAACAAAATTATTGCATAATCACGTTTACCTTTGGGATCAGCACGATCAATTACATTTAATAACTTTTTCACATCATCAACTCGCCAAGTATAAGGAATAAATGCATTCCGCATGATTCTAACTCTAGGTAGTTTACTATGTATATCCTCTTCAATGAATCTCTCAAAATATAAAAATGATAGGAATTTTCTAATTGCATATATTTTTGTCGAAACATATTTTGGAGCTTTATCCTTATACATCTTTAAAAAATCTAGAATTCCAGCTATTTTTAAATCTCTAAATGATACAATAGATTCTTCGTCCAAGAACATTAAAAGCTTTTCAGCAGTAGGGATAAGATTAAGTAAAGTCGCTTTAGAAAGACCTGCTTCATGTAAGCTGTCCTTATAACTCTCATACTCATCAACAAACTGACTAGGACATTTAAAAGGTGGTATTTTAGATCGAATTTTAAATGTAATTTCATCTGTTAGATAATAATCCCACAATACATGAATAGGTTTCATAACATGATTAAGCTTTGTATTACCTTTTCCGTAGAATCCTTTGACATCATACCCACTTCGCATAGATACATATTCTAATAGTAAATCTTCTGTAACTTCAGATGTTTCGATTGAATCTAGAAATTTTAAGAATGAATTGTAAATAAGTTTATAACTTTTAATAGTACTGTCAGCATACTTCCTATTTTGTAGCTCAATAATTACGTCATCAATCCGCTGTTTTGTTTCAGTAATTCTCATAATAATAATCTCCTTTCGTATTATTATTATGAGATATTATGGTGAGTGTTAAACATTGATAGGACGTAACTTCAACCGTTACAGGGATTCACTCAACATAATAAAACACTCTACATAATGACGTAGATCATGCAATCGTACATGCCGAAGGCCATGAGCTTTCAATGTAGCCCTGAAATCACCTGAATAGGTATTCGGGTTCACATAGTGACCTTCTTCATCACAGAAGACCATTTGCTCAGGGTTAAAACCCTCACGACCAACTGACATAGCATACTCCTGTTGTTTTCTTTTATGATCTCTTAGAACAGCAATCACAAAATCATCTATAGGCACTGTTCTATTAGATTTCGGTGTCTTTGGTGGTTTCAATCTTAGGGCAAGTTTCTTATCCCCCTTCTTGAGTCTATATTGACCTAGTGACTTCTCTACCTTCAGATACTTAGCATCCATATCAATATCAAACCATCTGAGACCAAGAACTTCTCCTCTTCTTAAACCAGTCATCGCACTAACCACATAAGCAGCATACAAACGATCATCTTTAGTCACTTGAAGCATTTCATAGAGCTCATCTACTGTATAAGGATTAGTCTTAAACTTTTCTCCCTTTTTACGTTCTACATCAGGAGCAATATTCATGGTAATAATACCAGTCCTTACCGCATGTCTTAATGCTGTACCAATGATCACATGAATGCGTTGTACTGTATGAGGGTTAAGTCCTCCCTGACCATCAACACGCCCCTTCTCATACAACATCTTATAAAACTTCTGTAGATGGTGATGCCTAAGCTCTTTAAGTTTAATATGCCCGATAGCTGGTATGATATGATTTCTGACATTCCCTCTATAATTATCTAAAGTTGAATCAGCAAGTTTATTACTTCTTACATCCTCTATGAAGTAAGTCATCCAGTCACCAAGAGTGATTTCACTCTCCTCTTTGAACAAACCAAAGTCACGTTCATATAAAGCTTTACGTAAAGCTAATTCTGCATCTTCTTTTTTATCAAAGCTTTTAGTTTTTCTTCTTAGTTTGCCTGTTTTCGGGTCTCTTCCAACAGTATAGTTAATGATCCACTTATCACGTTTCTCATTATAATTTATACCACCTTCTCCATTCCCTCTTCTTCTTTTTCTTTTCGCCATAAGTTATACCTCCTAAATAAAAAGGCAAGCACATATAAGCACTTGCATTAGTCATTTTGTTGCTGTTCTGAACTGTTAATAAAGTTATAAAAAGCAACCCTAGGAACCATAATCTTGTGGCCAATCTTCTTGAATGGTAATGCACCTTGATATACCAACTTATATACAGTTGGCCTAGACACGCCTAACATCTCAGATACTTCAGCCACACTTAACAACAATTTTTCTACCTTCATTTCGTTCTCCTCTCATAGGTGGAATTAGAGTCGTTATTAACTCCTTCATTTTATGTGGCTGTAAAGATTTAGGGATCAGAGTAAGGAGTCACACTGATCTATTCAAATGTCTATGTTCATTATACTTTACATAATTGTCTATTTCAATACATTTTTAAGTATAATTAACTACATTGTAGCATTTTTATATACATTTAGCAGTGGTTATGATAGACTGTTCATGAGGTGAAATATGAACATAGGTAAAAACATTGCTCAAATGCGCAAACATAAGAAAATGTATCAAGAAGATTTGGCTTTTAAGATAGGTATTCATAGGGTTGCTCTATCAAACATTGAACGCGGAGAGACATCAGTATCATTTGATAGGGTCTTAAAAATATGTGATGAACTCAATTGTGATATTGAAGATCTGATCAATATTAAAGAATATTTAACTCAAGTATCATCTGAGAAAGCTGTTCCATCAAAGCTAGATATGGCTATGAATGATATCAATCAAAGTTATCAATTACAAGTCAGGGATCTATATTTAAGAAGATTAAAGGAAATCCTACCTCATTGCTCTAAGACAGCTATGAACAAAACAATCGACAAGCTATCTCTGGACATAAACGCAATCATGAATAACTCAGCGACTAACCAAGTTTTAGATGATCAACTGAAATTACTTGAATACAATCTAAATCAATACTTCTCACACGCTCTTAAAGCTGTTACACCAACATTTAACCAATTGCTTACAGAACTCATTTCAGATGAGTTTTAGTCTTATTGGAGATCAAGGCCAAATGATTTGATCCAATAAAATAAGCCCTTATCAACATTCCATTGATTTGGGCTTTCACTTTGCTCTATTTAGTTTCAACATTTTATTTATCCCCTTTCTCTAAGATAATATACTCGAAATTCAATCCAAGATATTTTTGTCCGAGTCCTTTAATATCATAGTCAGTAATTACCATCTCCTTATCTGCATCCAGTTGTAGCGATATAGCAGCAGCCAATTCTCTACTTAGATACCCTATCCTAAATGATGAATGATCAATAAATGTTACATGTATTCCCACAGCATTTTCATCAAATGGGTTGTTGTAATCTCTTGCACCCCATACTTTAACTCGTTGTCTATCAGCTCCACTAAGATATTCTAATATTTTTTGTCTGTTACCATGTGAACACCCTCTAACCTTAGAATGTCTTAGCATACCTCCTTTGATCAACTTCCACGCAATACGTAGCGCTATACTAAGTTTTAAATGTGCTTTCTTTACCAGTTTCCATGCTCTCAGCATTACATAATGCGCTATCTTTCTTCTTCTCAATTCCTTTTCAGACATAGATTCACTTCCTTTCTTTAAATCAAATCATTCTCTTTGAATGAATAGTATTTGTTACCTGAAACAATAATGTGGTCCAATACCGATATACCAATTATCTTACCAGCTTCAACAATACGATCTGTTATGTTGATATCCTCTCTACTTGGCTCTGGGTAGTCATAGCTGGGATGATTGTGGCAAATTATTAAAGCAGCAGCATTCTTTCTTATAGCGACATTAAACACTTCTCTTGGATGAACAATTGATGCGTTCAAGCTTCCTATGGATATAAGCTCCTTTGATAAGACTTCATTCTTAGTAGATAAAAGTAGTACAACGAAATGTTCCTTCTTCAAATATTTCATCTCTGGTGCCATTAGCTTATAGACCGATTCAGGTGATGTTACTTTAAACTTTTTCATTACATACTCACTATTCAACCGACGATACATTTCTTGAATTGCTATAATGACTTCTGCTCTACTGCTTGATACAGCATATTTAGTTGTTAATTCCTCATAGGTGCAATCGTAGAACAAATCTGGAACATCTTTGTCCTTCAAGATATTTTCTATCGAACCACCTTCACTTCTTTCTCTGATGATTGTTTTTAGTAGATCTTTTGTACTCATTCGACTTAATTGTTCTTGATAACTCATAAACTCCTCCTTTTGCTTTGACTACAATTTCATTTTCATACTTTGTCACTGGCACTAATTTTTACTTTCCTGGTTGCAAAACGTCAATACCAACAACATCTTGTCTTTACTTCTACTCAATCGTGACATCCATCACAAACACCTCCATTCAATAAAAAAAAGACCAAGACAACTGTGTTAACAATCATCTTGATCTCATGAGTAATGCACCTGGGGCATTCATCTTTTTTATTTAGTTATTTCAATCCTATCCTAGTAGAGAGGGAGCCTAATAGGTTTTTTCTAGTATGCAAATTACTTTTTGCAACATGATATCTAAGAACCTCATATATATGTGTATATTTTTTTGCCCCTATAAGAAGTCACAATATTAATCTATAAATGCTATACAATGTAATCAATAATTTGTATAGACTTTCATTTGATATTAGAATCTGACGTTCAAATTCTCACGTAACACCGTCGGTTTACTTGGTACCAGAGGAGAAAATAGACAAAAGCTAAAATGTTACCTATAGTACATTGAAGCATTATTTGATCAACATTCATCTACATGCTTCTCATTGATTTATACATTTTGATGCTAATTAATATGGCTTCTTTTAAAGTTGTAACTAGATTAGTCCTAGTATCATCATTAGAGATATCATATATCAACCTTGAAGCGTCACTGAACAGATCTGTATTAATATCTTTCAGTTTGAACCTGCAATTTGTATCTGCAAATCCTTTTCCAATCTCCATCAACATAGAATTATTGTCATCAATTTCAATTGTCACTTGGTCTTCTGTACGAAAATATCTTTTTCTTATGTTAAGTTCTTCGTACTCATATGATGCAGGACCATAAGAATCACTTTCTGTTAAATCCCATACAATCTCGCTACCAAGCCACAGTGTTGGCATTATATGCTGATCATCAGATTTATCGTTAACATATAACTCAAGACAATCAAACTCAACATCCTCGAAATCATGCAACGATCTTCTAATCATATTAGCATAATCATTTTTGTAACGAGTCTTTCTTAAACCATTTGATATCAATTCCTCCTCAATTTCACCAAGAAACTTTGAAATCAGTGCGACCTTTGTTCCAACGACTTTCTTTGAAAATAAGTCTGCACTCATAAAACTTTCATCACTTTTCATTACTTCATTACATTCAAATCTATACATAATTCTCTCCTTTTCAATTATAATTTTTGTTTTTGATTGTCATGTTATTCTACTAATACATAATCCTCAGTTTCTTCATCAAAATAAACATATGGGGTATTTTCATTAGCATATTCATTTTGAAACTCTTCAATATCCTTTTGCATACTGTCGTAATCTATAGTTTCATTTTCATCATATGCAGGAATAAAATAGTCTTCATCATCAAAGCTTACTGATGGAATATCTATTCCCATTTCAACTTCACCATCAAATATTTCATTACTGTCTATTAACTTAAATTTAATACCTGAATAAGCATACTTCCTCGTTTCTTTTAACCTTTTACGTTGTACATTAGGCAGATTTTCATTAATGTATGCTACTACTTCTTTTGGCCTTAAGGGTCTAACTTTGTTCGCTACACAAAATTTTGTAAACTCATTATGGAATTCTGAACTAAGTATATAGTCCTTCTCAATACCTGTAATACAAGTCGCTCTATTAATGAATGCAGCTACAGAATTCTTTTCAATCGAATAAGTTGCATTCAGCGTCTGATTAGCTACTGTTAGCCTGAAATTGTTTCTATACAAGCGTTGTAATCCTTCTAGAGCCCAATTGATTATTCCAGATGCTTCTGAGAAGAGTTCTGTTTCAAAATCAGCATATTTTATACTGTCAGGTATCACTTGATTAAAATGAATTATCTCCATTCTTCTCGATATCTCAGATCCTGTTTTACCTGAAAATCTAGGATAATAGTTAGTAGAGAATACTAATGTTGCAAAACTCCTATACGAAAATAATGGCTGAAACTTTCTACTTGCTGTTATTTTATCACCACCAGTAAGTAACTTTAGTATTGAGGAGTCTGAAATATCTTCATCAGGTAAATCCGCATATGTGTTTGCAAGTTTCATATGCAATTCAGCATTATAGAAGTTCTTTGTAAAGTCTTGCAATGCGATCGAACTATACGACTTCTCCCCTAATAGATGCTCTAGTACTCTTATTATTGTTGATTTACCGGTACCACCTTCACCTAGTAACACAAAGAATTTTTGAAGTGATCTATGTGAAGTGAGTGAAATACCAAACATTTCTTGTAATCTCATTTGTTCTGCTTTATCTGGTAAACTTCTGTTCAATTGGGATATAAACTTATTGCAAGTTGCCTGTGGATCATAAACTGTATCAACTTGAATATAGAACTCTTTATTAGGAGTATGATTATAAAATGTCATCGTTCTTGTATCAAGATGTCCATTCTTAAACAAGATCAAGTATGGATCCATCTCCTTTTCTACCTCTAACCAACTCCGACGTAACCCCAAATTCATTGTCCATAAGTTCGAAATTGCTTTAACAGTAGAACTATTGCAATCATCATCATTAAGATTATTTACAATCACTCCATTTAATTTCAATTCATCTACTGCATCATACAAACCATTAACATCATAAAGTCTATAGTCATTTTTTCCGAAAACCCTTAAATGATAATTCATCATTAACCTATCAGTAAATGGCTTATGTTCTTCTTTCTTCATAGCACTCTCCTAATTCTCTGTTTGTTTTTATAAAATCGATCTTTCATATTTTATATTATGTCATTTTGTCACTGACATTGTCAAGTGTTATTTTTTATAGTATAATGTTTATGGAGGTATTACAAATGAGTATAGGGGAAAACATTAAGAAACTAAGAAAGTTAAACAATCTTACACAACAGCAATTAGCAGACGAATTAAACATAGGAAGATCTACCGTAGCGGGTTATGAAAAAGGCAGCATTAAGGTTACTCCAGATAAAGTCAGACTTCTATCGAAAATATTTGATTGTGATGTAAACGATTTACATTCACCCCTTTTGTTTGAAGATGATTTAATCGGAAAAAAGGTTATAGCAAAAGGAGCACCAATAGATCCAGATATACCTAATGAATTACAGAGTTTATATAAGTATTTCATAAATCAATTTCATCATTCATTGAAAGACCATGTAAGATCTGAGTTACCTGAAGTTTTAGGTAAGACACATTCATATGTAATAGAAGTAATGACAGATAGGTACGAAAATGAGAAAAATATCGATATAAAGTATAAAGAGTTACTATTAGGACAGTTAGAAATCTACCATCAATTTTTCATTTCACACTTCAAAGATGAGATTAATAAAATGCTATAAAAAAAGCCGTTCATATTTCTATGGACGGCATTAGTTTTGTACTCGTTTTAGATTATTTACTACTGTTGAACAATCTGAACATCAATTTGTTCATTCTAGTTTATAGTATATGTTACATATAAGATCTTGTAAAATATAAAAGGTAATCACGATACGTTCAAGTTATTCAAAATTACATACTTACTTTCAAAAAAACATGTTCATTATGTTCAACTTGTTCATCCAAATAATAACATGCCTATTCCTTTAGTTCAGACTTAATCCACTTAGCAATTTGCTCAGCCATAAATGGAGGCACAGCGTTACCTATCTGTGTGAAATTTGCTGTTCTTGGTCCTTCAAAGAAGTAATTATCTGGAAATGATTGAATTCTTGCAGCTTCTCTAATCGTTAGCGACCTATTCTGAGATACATCAGGATGAATATAATGATGACCATCCTTTGCAATATGAGCAACCACTGTATGAGAATGATCAAGATCACCTGCAACAACTTTGAATCGATCTAGAAACGACTTTAAGTTTTTATGCGTGATCAACCTATCTGGTAGATCTGAATACTTCAATCGTCTTTTCTTATCATTCCATAATTTAACTGCTCTTTTATAGATTTCTAGATCTCTCTCGTTGTGCATTCTAGCAACATGATGTGTAACAATATCATCTTCTGATCGTAACCCTAATTCCTTCAATGTTTCATTATTTTCACCTTTATAACTTGTTGAAGTATACTTATCACCAGCTTTCAATTTCGGCAGATCAACAAGAATATCATTTATTAATGACACCGATTGGGACATGTAAATATTTGAAAAATCATTATAACTTAAATCTTTTCTCCAACCAATTATGATTACTCTTTTTCTATTTTGTAGAACACCAAAATCTTTTGAATTAAGATTATTTGTTTTTGTTACATAACCAGCTTTATCAAGCGTTTCGATTAAGTCCTTATATATAGATCCATTCTGTGCTGTGTAGATTCCTGGTACATTTTCAAAAACAAAAGCCTTTGGTTTGTATTTATCCAAGAATTTTACATATAACTGATAGAGATAGTTTCTAGGATCATTCGCCTTCCTATCAGCATCACGTGATCTACCAATAACAGAATAAGCTTGACAAGGTGGACCACCAACGATTAGATCAACCTTATCAATATTCTTTATATTCATCTGTTGATCAACTTGCTTAAATATATCATCTATCGTATCATCAGCTATTCCTTTGTTAATAACTGAATCCAGTATCTCTTGAGGTATAGTCTTGAGAAATTCCTCTCTTGCCAATTTTCTCTCTTTATCTGTTAATAAATAGGTCTTTTGATACTGCCTGTATATTTCTAACTTATCTTGCTCTTTTAAATAATAGTAAGCAGCTCTTGTTTCAAGAGTCATGGATGCATACTTATCTATCTCAACATGTGCAATAGGATCAAATCCAGCTTTCACAAAGCCTTCAGACAATCCTCCTGCACCTGCAAATAAATCTAAAAAATTCATATTCACCTTCTATTGTTTACTCGTTTAAAATAACGTTTCTTAATTAACGAGCTAAAAATCGCTCTGATCTCTTTAGATTTTTCCTTTGAACTTAGTAATACACCTAACTCTAAGTTTCCATCCATTCCGTTATACGATAAATTGGATGACGTAACAATGCTTTGTGAATCATCAATTGTTAATACCTTTGCATGTAGTGATTGAGTATAATTCTCAGCACCAACATACTCATATATATACAATCTACTACTGTCAACTTCTAATAAATCCTGAAGCATTTCGCTTTTAGCCTCAAAATTATCAATAAATATTTCAACGTAGAGTCCATGATTTGCTTTTCTTTTAATCAGATTTAGAATGTTTTCTGCATAGTCACTCAAGGAATAAATACTAACTATTATACTATGCTGAGCACTCTTTATTATATCTTCCAGAACTATTTCAGTATCTCTTCCTGGTAAACCTGATACATCTGGACCTGACCAAATAAGCTGAAGCTTTTCTGTTGAATTCCTGTTATATGCTCTTAGAAGTAAGTACAACATCGAATAGATCTCTTCTGATGTTGAATTCGGAAAAATCTTTCTTAACTCAACAATTATATCAGATTTATCATCGTATTTGTAGTGCCCTATATCACGATCAATAACACTCTTTAGAAAATGCCTCTTTTTATACAGCAGATCCTCTATATAATCTAATCTTTTATCGATATTCCGCATACTGTTTCCACCAAATCATCAAAGTATCCCCTAAAGTTTCTTTCGGCAGTTGGAATTACTGTTCTTCTATCCAATAATCTATTACCATTCTCACAAGCAGTTTCAGGAATCATCGAGCAAGCATGACACGCTGCACCATTTAAATCTCCATTGCCAGGATAATTAGTCATACAACTTGGATCACCAGAACATACTAAGGCATTTTTAAGAGCATCTAATAATATGTGAATAAAATTCTCTGATTTTCCCATTTCTTCAAGGCCACCTAATGTTCCTTCAGTATCTCCGCTACCTGTATAAATTAGAAGCCCATACATATCCTTTCCATAATATATACGTTCTTTTAACTCTGTTGTTGAATAACCACATTTCAATGCTAACTCTCTTATTAAGATGTGTGATAAAGTATGAAGCAAAACATAAACTAAGTCCCTGTTATTTCTATACTCCCATCCTTTGTTCTCTGTGAACTTTCTATATTCATCATCAAATACTCGGGATATTCTATTCGAGTCAAAACTATCTAACCATTCATTAATTTTATTTGATTGTAATTCAATAAAGATACCTTCTCCACTGGTTCTGATTGCAGGTAACCACCCTGTTTCATTACCTGCAAGATTTACAATACTTCCAAAGTTATCATTCTCAGGATCAGGATACGTTCCTCTTGCAAAGCCTTTCAACGCAGTAACTTCTCTTACTTTTTCTACTCTAATCAATCTACTAATATATTCTTGAATGTATGAAGGAACTACTTCTTCAGAAGCTAGAAAACTAGAATAATTAGCTTTCGATATTGTGGCATGGTTAAGTATAGATTTATACTCACTCTCTTTTATTTCTGAATAATCCGAAGCACCTTCCCTTACCTTTTCATATATTTCTACAAACTTCTCAAAAGGAAAATCAGGATCCTCAAGTTTTCTGTGTTCTATACGTAGTCCCATCTGTAAAGCTCGATCTGGATCAAACTCCTCACCCATTATTTCTGATTCTTGTTGTTTGTTTTCAACGAATTGATCGATCTGTAATACCTTTTCTTCAACTATTTGATACAGACGATCTGACCATGGCGGTATCTCAAGTGCAGATCTTACAATAGAGAAGTAAACATTTGTAGCACCTCTTAAACTTGGGATAACAACCGAATCGCATTTTTCAGCCTGTGCAGTTGGTTTATGAGCATGCTTACCTCGACATTTTGCATCCTTAAATGTGTCTTTATGTAATGCTGAACCCATTTTTTTTGATGCTTTACAGTTAGGATCATCACACTTTATCTGAAGTGCATTTAATGATGAAGTATATCTACCTGCTATCAAACGCATACTCCCATTGCAACTTGTCATACCATCATGTAAAAATTCTCTATAAGGAAACTCATCAACATGACCATTTTCGCACATTGTAATAAAACGTGATGGATACGCCTTCTTACCACATTCAGGACACGTTGGTCCCTTAACATCATAAACCTCTCTATTTCCTGTACTCGATTCAGACAGCTTAAATAACAGATTACATCGTCCACTTGAACATACATGCCAATCAGGGAACACTCTAACAGGCAAGGCTTGACGACCTTGTTTCGGCTCAACAAAATATTTAACACCTAGATATGATGCCAATTTATTAAAATAGATTCTTTGGCCTTTATACTCAATTCCAGGCTCAGACCAATAGTTTATATCCAGCGCTACTACAGAATCAGATTTCGTATCTATAATAGCACCTGGGCCAAAAGTTGTTATAATTTGGTTCTGACTTAGTTTACCAATCTCCATTTATTCCTCCCATAAATATAAGCTAGATTCCTTTTGTACACTTCTCATACTATTGAGAGTCTCTTTCTCATAATTATGATAGCCATAAGAACCATATCCTTTTAACAATCGATGAATTTTCTTTGTCTTATATGCCATATTATTCTCATGAACATAGTATCTCAGATTACTTTCTCGCCTTGCAATTTTAATCCATTCATCTAGAAAATATCGCAACTCATCTTTTCCTATCTCTAAATTGTCTGGATCTACTTTTTCAATTCTAACGGCAATTCTTTCAATAATATCTTCAATCTCATCAGCATTAACATACTCCACCTTTTGAGCACCAGTCTTGTTCGTTCTTAATTCATCTATCGTTCCTCTTAACATACCAACAAATGATGCATGTAGTGCTCTCTCTCTAGCTCTAGCCGAAAATGGTGTTGCTGATGTCCCCTCAACAAATCGATACAAATGTGAATGATATGCAGTAAAGTTTTCATAATGAGACAAATCTCTGGCTCTATACGGGTTATATATTGTAACCACTAATCCAGGTGATTGTCTCCCGATTCTTGAGCTTGCTTGGATGTATTCAGCAGTAGTCTTAGGTTGACCAGTTACAGCCATTAAGCCTAATCTATCAACATCCATTCCTACTTGGATCATATTAGTTGCTACTGCAACATCATATGGATATTTATCAACATGGACTGCCTGCTCTAAGTTTTCTAAAATTCTAGGTATCTCCCAAGAATTAACTCTAGAAGTGATCTCAGCATAATTATTAATGTATCTTGTTAATTCATCATCATTCTTTTGTTGCAATACTTTTATTCTGTCAGGAATATCATCCTGTATCAGTCGGATTGCGCCTCCTAGCTCTCTTTTACTGTTATAGTATCCCATTAGAGTCCAGTAGGCATCAATATAATCTTTGTATAAATCATGATCTCGATAACGCATCGCAGTCTGAAGTAATACTGCATAAACTCTGAGAATAGTTGTTTTCATAGAAGTATAAGGTGAACTTACACCAACATATAATCTGAATGGATGTTCTTCTAAATCTTTTTCTCTAGCAAAATATGAATCATCTGAATCATGACCACTTGGAGGAAACTGATTAAATGTATTTCTCGCATAAAGTGAGTTAATTTGATGATCAGCATTTTTTATTGTTGCCGTTGATGCAATATACTTAGGTTTAATTTTACTTCCATCTACAACCGCTTCTGATAATTCATCCACTGCCATTTCATAGGACCCATATATTGTTCCTAAAGGTCCTGTGATTAGGTGCAGCTCATCCTGCAATATGAGCTCTGGTGGATAAAACGGCTTAGCAAACTTCTGTTTACCCTCAAGAATATGTGCTTTATGTCCGCATTCTTTTATTAACTCTTTGTCCGTTTCAAGAAAACTACCACAATCAGTACACTCAACACTTCTTCGTCCAAATATTAAATGTACACGTTCCTCAAAAGTAAGCCTTGCAAATTTATCAACTGTACCAATAATAACTGTTGGTGTTCTATTGTAAACATCTTCATCAATTAAATAAACTGGAATAGACCTTTCATTAAAGAAACACACTGAGTTAGGGCAAAAGATTTTAAATGATCTATTATCAACATCTATATGATATGAAGTTTTTAGATCTAAAGTGGCTCCACAACATGGACACTTCAGTATTTGTGACTTTAAACTTCGTTTCTTAAAATCTACTGAACTTTGAGAGTTATACTGAGTGACTATTAGATCCTTATACTTATTAACAGTAACACCACTACCAACCCAGAAGCCAATTGCAAATTCTTTTTTTCCAAATAGTCCATCGCTTTTTGATCGAATATACTCGCATGCTGCTAAAAGTCTTAGCATTCTATCACGTTGCTGTGTTGTTAAAAGGCGAAGTGTATATCTGACGATTACGGTAACTCCACCATCCTTTTCATATTCGTCACATTGATCATTAGAGAGCCTTCTATAAGCCATAAGGAATGCTATAATCCCTAGATAAGCTTCTGTTTTACCACCTCCAGTAGGGAAATAGAGTAAGTCTACAATATCTCTATCATCAGAAGTCGGATCAACAATACCCTTGATATTTAAAAGTATAAATCCTATTTGGAAGGGTCTCCAATAAGAATGATCACCCATATAATCTTCTAAACTCTTACTTTCATCATCTTCTTTTGAATAGAGAGCCATACTTCTTGATAAGTGCATAGCATTATTCATAAACAAAAAAGCCTTGAATGCAAGTGGATTGTTTTTAATTATATTTAATCCTTCAATCATTCTATCTAAGTTATTATTACAAAGATTTATTTTATCCTTGCCATAGCTTACATAGTTATCATCTTTCATGTACTCATGTGATTCTAGCCTTGAGATCCAAACTGCATAGTCTCCTAATATATCAGATAACTTAGACAAAGTTGACTCTTTATTTTCCTCAACAGAAAACTCATACATAGAGAAATAATTCTTATACTTTTCTAAGTCAGCATCCATACCGCTGATTTCTTGTTCTGGTAAGAAGTCAGTCCTAATACTTCTTGTATAGTTGCCTGATACTCCCTCCCACACTGCAGCACATCCATATCCTCTAGAAAATATAGGCTTCTTATTGAAGAAATAATCCTCTTCTTCCATCTTTCCATATGCAAGGTTTTCTGACAAAAATGCTTCAGATTCTATACTGTCCAATACCAATTCCACCTGATAAATGTGTTTCGCAGTACTTTCTTTAACATCAACTCTTTTATTCTCAAGATATACAGAAACCATCATATTTTTAGTGTTCAAAGTATGTATAACCCAAGAGATGTAAACACCTTTCTCTAGGCAAATGCCTTCAACATTACTTCGAGTAATATCAAGGAGCATTTCTTCTTCTTTCTGAAATCTCTTAAAGAAGTGCTTTCCTTCTTCCTCAATACTTTTATAATCTGCCCATCTAGCTATTGCCTTAATTGATTGAGTATCTTTATCAACGTAAGCTTTTAGTCCAATTGAACTTTGTTTGTTTTTACTTACATGAACAGTTTCTTGATCACTTTCAACTTCCTCACTATCATCATTCTCATCAGAAGATCCTGTTGTCATTTCCTCATCAGTAATGATAACATCTTCATCACATGGCGATAATCTTCCCATAATGTAGCTAGAGATAGGACTTTCCTTTATCTCCTCATCTACTTCATATGGCCCAATTAAATCTGTTCTCAAACTTTTTACAAATTCAGCTCTTAACTCTTTATATATATGTCTCAAACTAATCCCCCTATTTTCAATTTCCAGTAAACTGTAATTATCACTTAAGCCTTTACCGAACTATAAAAGCTTGTATTCATACTAATCACTGTCTCTCCACCAAATCTATCAAATGAAAACATTTCACTAGCTTCTAATTGTTCTAAATATAACTCATACTCAAATGGAAAGAACTCATAACAAGATTTAATATCATCTATACTCATATATAGTTTTCCTTTAATGATTAGTATTGTAGCTACGATCAAATTGATTGCATTTTGATCCATCACTTTATGTTTTAATACTTTATATTTACCTGGCTTTGTTTGATTTAGAATGCCTATATCCTTCATTGTCTTTATGTTCTTGGGAATCGTATGTAGCAATGTTGCTCTTTCTCCCCATGCATCAAAAACTTTCTCTTTTACTAATGAAGAAGATATTTCTATCTGTTTATCATATAGCTTCCCAATTACAGATGCTACATCTGAAAAAACTTGATAAGTAATAACAATAGAACACCAATGGGCGACTAAACTGTTCTCTGTTAATCTTGATTGTGCGACAGAGTAAGCTTTCGAATAATAATGGTCATAATTATCTGGGTATCTCAACCATATATTCATTAAAATATCTCTAGTTTTTCTTAAGTTAGTGGGACTAGTTATATATAGACTTAAATAATCATTCAACATTTCCTTAACTTCTTTTTCATCTCTTGTATCTTTAATAATTTCAACAGCCTTGTTCAACCATTCTATATTAACATCTCGCGACATCCCTACCATCTTACTCATCAATATCTCCCTCAACTCTTATAAAAGGTACAATTACCTCATTTAAACTTATGCCTCCATGCGAAATGATATTCTCACCTTTCTTACCGATAGAAGAGTTATCATCACATATCAAATATTTGAAATCATTTGGCAAATAATTACTCTCAAACTCTTTTAGCATAAACTGATCCATCAATGTATCAGAATCAGCATATTCCTTGTTAATGATCATTCTTTGAGATTTTGTCTCCACTTCAATACCAAGCCCCTTTGGTTTACAAATTCCGATGGTACTTCTATTGCCATGATCAGACGTAATAAAGATATCAAATCCTTCATTCTTCAAACGGTTAATCAGCTTATTCAGTTTATCTGAGTCAGCCAGCATCTTTATATCCCGATACAATCCCTTAACACCTTGTATTTGATTATGGACTAAATCATCAATATCGTTAACAATGGTTGTTATAAACTTATCTGTTCGATATATGTCAAAATCATAGCCTCTATGATATTTAATAGTCTCTTTCTTATATCCATGGTCAACAAGATTTTCAATAAACTGTTTTTTCTCATTAGATAGTGAAAAAGGTTTTGTATGCTCAACGGGTAACTTACCAGATAGCAATGATTGCCTTGATATTGATGTTATTGTTGGAATCAAGGCAAATGAATAATTGGTATAAGCTGAAACCTCTAGTTGCTCATCTATAATTTGCCAATCTAAAACTGACATACCATCCATTACTATTAATGCAACTTTCTCATGATTCAAAAGAATATATTCGATGACTTTGTTTAACATCACGGGATGTTTAAAGTATGATCTATTTGCAAGTGAATTGTAATTTGATATTAGAAAATTACTGAATGCTTCAGAAATAAGTTGTTCGATTGCATCTACCTTAAATTCATTGTTAGTCTTCAAAAGCATTCTCTTCATAGATGCTTCAATTTCGGCTATTGTAAACCAAGTTTCATAAGAGATATTCCCATTCAATAATATCTTTATCATATGCTTCTTTTTCTCTATATACTCTTGAATATAGTCATCTCCATATATATCAACTTCAAGAAAAGCATCTGTTTCAGTTGATGTCAACTTCTCTTTATATAGGTGATCATAGGCTATGCTCAATAAATCTAAATCTATCTTTCTCTTTGAACTTAATACAGAATAGTCTAACTTTGAAAACAGTACTTCTTTTTTTATTGAAACAACGTAGAAAAATTCTCTTACATCATAGGGGAGATAAATATCCTTGTTCACAATTACAAAGTATTTCTGATCTTCACTTTCTTTAATCTCAGACTCGAACTTATATCTAAAGTCTTCAACGTCAGAATACTCAACAATTGAAAAGCCATGATTTCTAATCATTTCGCTTATTTCTGTCTTCATTGTCAACTTATCCATATCAATTGCTAGTATGAGGTTTTCGTATTCTAATAATGTTTTCTTCTTTATAATCTCATTTAGCATAAATTACTCCAGTATAGACATGAAAATTGGTTTGAACACAGGATAAATATTCTTTTGCTTTTCATATTTTTCTTTGAGAATCATCTTCTCTGAATTTAGTTTTCTAATCTTAGAATTCTTAATATTATCTATCCCTATTTTAGAAGCAGTCTCCATCTTCAATCGTAGAGAATACAAGTATCTATTATATTCTTCTTCTATACGTCTTAAATACTTGTCTTTTAGCTCCTCAAAATCACCATATGTTTGATCTAATGTAATCTCATTTACCTTGGATAGTGTTTCTACATCAATAATTTCATTATTACTGACTGTAAGTTTTGTATACTCTTTTAAAAGTGTTTCCCATATTTTCTTTCCAGATAGTTTTCTAAAGACAAAGTTACTATTAATAAAGATTGGTATTATCCTTGTACTTTTTTCATCATCGTTAATTGCTAACTCCCACAAACTGAAGTAACCAGGTTCATTTGGATAATCGTGAATGTTTATTACTGGCAATGGTTCATCCGAATGCCATTCATGATCTTGTATTAAATGTTTCTCTACTTCTTTATCTTTGAGATTAAGTAGATCATATGTTATTCGTTTGCTGCCTTTCCAATCATCATAATTTTTTAACATTGATTTCAAAGCTTGATCAATACTAAACCCATTTGATTGATAAAGGTTTTCTGTTAAGTCTTTTTCCTCACGAATAACATCTTTATAGTTTGTTTGAAACTTTATTTGTTGCTTTAAATCTTTCTCTAATCGTGATGCATTATGATCAATGAATTTAGGGTCTTTAATAGATCGCATATAAACTTCAGTAAAGTCAACTTCTGCAATTTCATTATCTAAAACATCGGCCATCTTGTCTATACCAGTCTCTTCCAGAATTACAGATAGCTTTTCTTCTAGCACTTTTCTAATTCTATTTTCGACAGTATCACTTAAAACGAAATTATATATCTTAACATCATTTTCTTGGCCGATTCTATCAACTCTACCAATCCTTTGTTCAATCTTCATTGGATTCCAAGGTAAGTCGTAATTTATGACAACATTTGAAAATTGTAAGTTTAAACCTTCGCCACCTGCATCAGTAGAAATCAAGATATCAGCATTTTCTTTGAACTCACTTAATGATCTGTTTCTTTCATCAATATCCATTGACCCATTCAATAATACTATTGTATACCCTCTTGAATTCAAATACGTTTTTAAGTAGGATTGTGTGCTTACAAACTCAGTAAAAACAATCACCTTAACCTTTTCATCAGAAATCTTAATCTCATCAAGAATACTTGTTAAACGTTCTACCTTTACATCAATATATTGATACTCAGCTTGTTTTGCTGTTTCTATAATGCCATTTAAATCAGCTAATTCAGTCTTTAGATTTAAAGACATCATCTCCAGTGCTTCATCAAGATTGACTTCAAGATCTGATTCTACCAAATCCTCAAAAGTTAATTTATGTATGCGCATTTGTTGATTCTCTAATACGTCTAATCTCTTCTCAATACTATCTTTAATAGCAGCTGTACTACTTGTAACAAGCCTTTGAAGAAGTACCATAAGAAAGCCAATGTACTGCTTTTTTTCCTTTACAGCTCGATTATATCCTTTACGAACATACTCAGTAATCTCTTCATAGAGTTGCCTTTGAAATGAGTGTTTTTCATCCCAAGTAATTTCTACTACATTGGTATCTCTATTTTTAAATAGCAGGTTTCCCTTGTTATCAATCGCTTCTCTTTTTTCAGTTCTTATGATATACGGAGATACTTGCTCCTTTACAAGAGACTTGTAGTTTGGAAAAGCCTCTTCATCTAATAGACCTAATAGCCTTAAAAATGGTTCAGTTTTACCTGAGTGTGGTGTAGCAGTTAGCAGAAGTAGATAAGGACTTGATTTACTCAATAAATGTCCTAATTTATATCTTGATACTTCGCTAGAGCTACCTGCCACTCTATGGGCCTCATCAATAATGATCAAATCCCAACCACTGTTAATAATTGAATAGATCCTATCATTGTTATATTTCTCAACTTTCTCATCACTCCAACCCGCTCTTCTTTCTAAAGGTTTAATAGAATCCATTGGTGTGATTACCTGGTTAAATTGACCATAGACATCTTTACTATCTGTTATTTTCTTAATAGTTTCATAATCTGAAGGTAGTATTACATGAAAACGTTCATAAAACTTTTCACTCATTTCAGCTTCCCACTGACTAACTAATCCCTTAGGACATACAACTAGAATTCTATTAACCAATCCTCTTGCTTTAAGTTCCTTGATAATCAGACCAGCTTCAATGGTCTTTCCTAGGCCAACTTCATCAGCTAGTACATATCTTATTTGACTCTTTGAAACAGCCTTATTGAGTACATGTAACTGGTGAGGTAAAGGGATAACACCATCATTAAGAGTAGAAAGTATCCCTTGAGATAACTCATTTTTCACTTTTGATAGTGTCACCATGTATTTTACATAGTTCTCATCATAAACACTTTCAGAAGTAATTCCCGACAATTGGTGTTCAGGAATCTTTTCTATTTGACCTAATACAGGATTATACACCTTATAAGACGTATAACCCCATACTTCAATTCTTTCGATTATTTGAACCTTTTCACCACTAATATTATTCTTTAACCACTCACCAGCGCTGTACATTATATATCATCCTCTATTCTACTCTACTTAAACTTATATCGTAGTACATTAATAATTTATCATCTTCTTGTATTACCTTTTCAGGGATTCTATTAGCTACATTAACAATCCCCTGATAATTCTTATCTTTCCACAACTTTGCAAATCCAACTCGTATTGCCTCTGTTCGGAATACTTTTAGTTTTCCTTTTCCATTGGTATATTCATCAAACTCCTTAAGTAATCTTTTTTCTCTAAGTTTAATTAAATCTCCAGAGTCTTTTGGGTCGGGGATATACCATTTTCCATTTGCGTCTTTTAGAAAATTTTCTTCTAGAATTATCATCAATTCTGGCATTTTTTCAAATTTTGCAGTCTTAAGTTCGACAATAAACTTTGGCTGGATTTCAGCATAAGTTTGAGGTGTACTCAACTCATTATACAACCATGCCAATGCAGTTTTTTCATCTGTGATTATTAAACTCAATTGGATTGGTTCAACATTTAACTCATGTCGAACTTTATCATATTCTGGAACTTGTTCTTCCAAGAAATACATACTATCTCGTTCATAATATCTATCATCTAACTTTCTATAAAAATCAGCAGCGTCAATTGGCACAGGAAATCCATTTACAATATGATACGCAATCATCCTATCAAACAGTAAAAATGCCTGTCTTTCCTTAATCATTTCAAGCGACTTAAAATTCTTACTCAATACAGGCAATTTACTTAAATGTTCATTAATAAAATCCCAAACAGTGTCTTCAGTACCAATATGTTCTTTTATTCTTCTGATAAGAATTTCTCTTGGTTTATATGCTGAGATAACCAGATCTTGTTTCACTGCACTTGTTGTTGTAACCTGCTTAAAACTTCCTTGTTTTTTATCAAGAGTTCTAACATCTGCTATAATAAATCCCGCTCTGTTAAGTGATTCCTGAATGGCATTCCATACCGAATTTTTTGAGTTGTGAAACTCAACTGTCATCCATCGATTAGGCTTTAATATCCTAAAAAATTCTTCAAAACATTGTGTCATCAACTGTTGATATTCTAATAATCCTTTGCTTTGAAAACGATTCATAATAGCTTCTTGCCTGTTATTCGTTTTAACTTTTAACCATGACTCCCATAAAAAACTTAGTTCTGAATAATTAATATTCTCTCCAAATGGTGGATCAGTAAATATATAGTCAATTGAATTTGTAGGTATAGGTTCATCGGTAGAACTATTACACGATACTATTGAGTTACTTGCTTTAGAATCTTTTATTCCTTTCGCGATCGCCTTCATTTTATTCTCAATTAAATTAAACACATTATTTTCCTGACACAATGCAGGGATATATAGTGTTCCTGTTACAATACCTCCTTTTCCATCAGTTCTATACTTATACATTTTAGTCGAATTTGGTATTATTGATGTAAATAAATAATTAAATCCTTCTTCTTTAATCGACTCATAAAACTTACTTAATGCTACTAAATTCCTCTTAGTATACATTAGGTTAACATTTGTTACACCATGGGAATTTTTTGGTTGGTTGGTATTAGCTCCAACAGGCATTGAATCTGTAGGATACCAATAATTAGAATACGATTCCTCAATACTCGTAATAAGCTTTAGATCATTAGAGTCTGGTTTTTTTGTATATCTTTTACCTGCATATGAATAATTAATTTGAACTGGTACTTGTTTCGATACTAGTAACTCTTTATTCAATTCTGTATTAAACTTTAGTTCTTTTGACCTATCACAGTCTTTCTTTTTAAGCTTAGTGTTACAAACCTGACAGTCAAACTCATTCAGAATTTTTTTCCCTTTTACTGCAGCATCCCAAAACACTATATCTGAACTACATGTTGGACATACATAAACGTCAGACCAAACTACAAAGTTTATTTGTCCAACACGTTTATCACTTTCAATGACTAATTGATTACTATCATTATTGTGTTCTGTTTCATACAACCAACTAAGTTCCTCCCTCAAATCATTTAGAATCTTAGTAGCTGTCTCAATAAATTCATCAGTAGAACTCGGTTTGTTATAGTTATAAGTGATAAAACTAGCAGCTGGAGATATGTCATTAAGGATAGCATATCGTGTTCCCCACTTTAAATCATCTAACTCTTTTTCTAGTACATATTTAAAGTCAGGATCTAAATCAGGCATACCACACATTTTTGCAGCAACACCAGTCATCCCCGTTCCTGAAAAGCCATCAAAAACTATATCTCCTGGTTCAGTATAATGAAGTATATATCTCATTATTGCTTTATGAGGTACTTTTGTATGATAACTATGAGCCATATAGATAGAATCGGCTTTTCCTTCACTAACATCTGCTGCAAATGGTTCAATAGAATAATCATCCTTCAACTCATCATACACATTACCATATTTTTTTATGAAATCATCGATGAATGGATTGGGGCAAATAGTATAATGTGGAGGTTTTGAAAGTGAAATTATGTCTTCGTCACTTCCAATCGGAAAACCTTCAATATGTCTCACTTTATCGATATCTTCTTTAGTCAGCTTCATTCTCTATACCTCTTTCTCCGCTAAATTGTTATTAAGGATTAGCCTCAATTTGGTCTTATCCATTCCATTAGTTTCACGATCAATAAAACTATTCATAGTTCTTTTAAATTCATCAATTGTACATGGTCCTAGCTTTAATAAGTTTTTTAACATTTCATTTACATCAATATTAACTTTTTCTAGCTCAGAGAATAGCATATTAAAACTCTTTACAAACTCAGTATCTATACTCTCTGGCAAGTTCTTGCTCGTAAAGAAAGTATCAATAATACCTTGCTGTTTTTTTTCAAGAAGGTTCTTATTATCCATAATTAAAGGATCATCCAGCGACTGAATCAATATATTAGTCCATTCATCTTTTAATGTATCAAGTTTGATTTCTAAATCGTCTATAACGCCAGTTACTAAAACTCCTGAATGTAGATCCCGTAAATGACAATGTGGGCAAACTGGTCTTTTCTCCAATTTACTTGTAGTTAATTCATAACATGGTTGTAAAGCCGAAATACTTTTTTCGATACTATTAAGTTTACTAACTTGGAATACAGCTTCAATATCTTTCAAACGTTTCAAGTTTGACAATACGTTTGATTTCAACAAAGCATCTTTCTTCTTCTTATCATTTATATTGAGTCTTAGTTTATTATGTCTATCAAAATAGTAATCGATGTACTCGTTCTTAATCTTAGATAGTTCATTAATCAATGACCTTGAGATAATTTCGGGATCAGATTTATCTTTTAAACTATCTCTGTAATTTCTAAATACATCTTTAGACCTCGCTATATCTTGTACCATATCTTTTGGTAAATCCATGGTTTCAATATTTGAAATATAATTTGTGATAGTTTCACATTTTGCTTTGAATATCTCATACTTATAAACTAAGTCAATACAAGATGAACCATCTGCAATTTCCTCTAGTCTATTCATTGATAAGTTTATATTGTTAAGCTTCGCCACTGTATTATACTTATTCTTGAAATTCCCAAACTCATCAAGGACATGACCTATTTTATACTTGTAATCATCCGATATATGAGATGGTATTAGCTCTTCACCCCATAGACTAAAGTCTTCATCTAAAATCCTTTTAGCATGAAGAGCTTTTGAAGCCATTTCAGATGTTCTTTCAAGAATATTACTTAAGCTCTTCTCTAACTCTTTCTGGTTGACAACAATACCACTTGGAAGATCCAAAATCTCAAATAATCTTTTCAACTCACTGATTGCTGCTTGTTTAGGTTTAGATATGTGTTTAAACTCGTAAATATCCATAATACCTACAGATGACACAGTTTCGATGTTTGAAGCTGTTAACTCTTTGCCATCTCGTAACTTAAGGGTTATATGTCCTGTATATACTAAAGCTAGTAAGACGACACAGTAATACTCTACATTGATATTAAAGGCCTTAATAAATGATTCATCGTATTTTTCTATAACTATATCCGATCTATTGATTACACCTTGATTAGATAATCCTTCGACCATCTTAACAATATGCATTGTATATTTTGAGTTTTCAACAGTGATTTTATCATTCTGTAATAAGTTAAAGCTCTTTAAGAAATCTATGCTGTCCTTGGTCTTTTTACCTGCAAAATAGTTGAACGCTCTTTCTATAGTACTTGCTTGGTTAGCCAATGTTAACTTCACTTCAAATCTTGGAAATTCAGGATATCTTTCGTTAAACACATCATCAAGACATATTGACGAGGCTAAATCAACAGCATCTTTTAAATCAGCACTCAATCTTGATTTACCATTTGTTGCCTCTAAAAGCTGTTTCTTACCTAATCTTGAATGCACATCAAAGCATGTATTTTTATTATCATTTAGCCACTTTAAGAGCTTCTTTCTATAACGTTCTAATTTTGTTTTGTATATACCTTTGGTGTTCTGATCAGCAGCCAAACCTCTTAATGCGCTCGCAGCAGAGAATAATTTTAATGTTTCAAAGAATTCCTCATCACCTTTGAACTCAAACATTACTTCATCATCTTCAAATTTATTATGTGCATTTGAATCCCCATAAGGAGGCAGTAAATAGATATAGAAGTCTCTTGGTGGTTGAGCTGTCGATCGCTCTTTGGGCTGACCCATGAATAGATAGCCCCTTCTAAAGGCATTTTTCGAGTCCCAATTCAATAAATACTCATATATCTCGAAATTAGGAACATATTGCTCAGCATCCCACTCAAGAGCATCATAAACCAGTTTAAAGAAGTATCTATTAAAGTCATCATCATCTAACATATCTGCCTTCTGAGATATCTTTGCATCATAATCAATATCCTTCTTCAGGTCTAGGTAATATTGCCCATTATCAGGGTTATTCTCTATAAATTGACCACTGACTAAGGTCACAATATCTTTTATAACTGTCTGAATCATACCTAAAAGGAACTCAGAATCCATCTCCGGCAGATTCTCGATAAACAGACATAAATCATCTTTTAAGTTTTCTGCTGTTAAACCTATGGCAACATCAATACCATGTGTTGTTAATCTATGAACACTTAAAGCATTGATAATTTGAATAGCCATAGTTTTATATTGTTTCTTAGGGAACGTTCTGAAGATCTTATCCTCCAAAACACTACTCTTATCCATAACTTCTTTAATCTCAGCTTCAGATTTTCTAGCATAGTTATCTTTGATAAAATTCCAATAGGAATCAAACGAAATAATACCTGGAACACTTTCGGATATTTCAGTATCTAACATTCTTTGAATAGTAACAGAAATCGTCTTTAGTACTTCTCTCTTTTCAGCAACATATACCTTGTTAAATATCTCAATATATGATGGGTGAATAGGATATAACTCTACATAGTCATCCAATCTTTCCGACATCTCCGAATAAAGGCTACAGAAAGGTTCTAAATGCCCTCTAATAATTGCTTTTTGCTCTGGAGTCTTACCAAGTATTCTCTCCGAAACAACATATGAAGTATCCTCTTTTCGGATAATAACCTGTTCAAATCTATCTTTAACTCTGCTTAATGATTTAGAAACGAATGAGAATGCCGGATTTTCAAATAGTTGTTCCTGAATACCACAGATCAATCTAAATCTTGAGCTCTTGATGAATTCTCCTAGCTCTCTTAAAAAGCCTAAGTCTAGCATTAAATCATGTTCTTTTCTTGTTCTTAAATAATCTAATAGCTCATCAATTACTAATAAATAACCCTTCTCAGGATATACTTCTTCAAACTTTGACATCATTTCGAGCAAAGCAGCTTTGTTATTTGTAATCTCATCAGCACTAGGAAACTCAAAGTGAATTCCTCTATCCTTCAAATCATTTTGAAGCTCTGTGACAATAATATTTCTAAGTGAATTACTTACAGAACCTATTTCTATACGCAATACTTCAAACTTACCTGCAACCTTTTCAATATGATTTGCAAACTCTTTATTCTTAATATGTTCTAGATTATCTGCATCATTAACAACAGATGAAATTAGTGACATTAGATGTGATTTACCCGTACCATAATTACCAACTATTAATACACCTTTATTATCAACTACATTCTCGAATTGCAGTTCGTTGATAATACCATGATTAAACTTGGTTGCCATTTCATCTGACATTACATAACTCTCTACAAGACCTTTAGCTTTCTCCTTATCATTGGCATCTTTAAGCTCAATGACAGTGACTATAGGCTCAAAATTCACTATATCCGAATACTTCATCAAATCCTCCTAATATACATACACTATGTTATGCTTGTTTATGTCTATTTCTATATAATCACTTAACCCAAACTCAGAATAATAAAGCTTCTCATTTTTCATTGTTCCAGGCCAAGTTAATACCACTTTTTTATTTCTACCTTTTTTAATAAAATAGGATTGTACATTTAATTTATATTGAGGATTAAACAGAAGATCGATATTGTCCACTATTATTTCCTCATCATCTAATTGCCCTATAAGTAAATCTAGTTCTTTTTCAATTCTCTCATCTCTTTCTGCAACCGATATTTTCCTCAATCGTTTTGATAACTCTAAACCTATATTAAGTTTGCAATAACTTTCAAATATACTTTCAATATCCTCAATGTCTTTTGGAATTACGATCAGGGAATTAAATGTATCTCTATGGTCTAAATACTCATATTTACTGATCAATTCACCCATTATTCGCCTTCTTTCCAGGTTTCAGATTTTCTGGCTTTTGACATTCTACAGGTATAGCCCAAACAGAAGCATGTTTAACAGCACCCTCTACTCTTCCTTCGGTACACAATATTTGTACTCTACGTTCAGATATTGACCACTTTTCAGCTGCTTCTTGAACAGTCATATAATCTTTCATGTTAACCTCCCATAAATTCGTTATCACCATCTTCTATTCTATTCGTTATAACGAACACATACAACCTTTAGGACATATTTCTGAACATTATTTACCTAAAACTCAGTTAATTAACACAAATTAGCCTTACATTAACTGTAAGAGCTAATTCTATACTTCATCCGAATGTTCTTCTATATACTTCATTCTTTTAGCATGTAATATTTCAGTATCGTCATTGACAAATATCCACTCATATATACATATTGAAGACCATGAAGTTATAATCTTTCCCCATTGATTAAATGTCATTTTTTTACCATTATACTCTACATAATTTGCATCTAGTACAACTGCTTTTTCATTTGGATGGTTTTTAATATGTACGGTATCACCGATTGATATAAGATCCCATTCCATAAGTTTCGCCATTCGGGGAAGATTGGTTTTCATTAGCCTCTCAGAAATCTGTGATCTTGAATTAATTGATTTTGAGTTTTTTTCTAAAATGTCAACATAATAATCCGATAGTTCACCAACAGGAAGTACTTTTTTTATACTTAAGTGATACTGATCTTTATATTTCATAGGCGTTATTTTAATACAACTGATATCTACATTATTGGATATTAACCAAGAAACTGCTGACAAGGTTTGCTTATCAAAATCTGATGCCACTAGTATTATTCGTTGTCCATAATTAAATGTTTTACTAGCGTTGTTTTCCTGTAAAAATTCATTAATACTCTTTCTTGCGAACTCTTCCTCTGTTCTTTCTCCTATCTTAAACTCCTTAATATACTCCTTAATATATGGCGTATATATTTTTTTGCTTACTTCTTCAATATCTTTAATGCTTGCATAACTAGCAGCATACCTAATTGCCTGTATTTCCATTGGTTCAGAACGTGATTTTATGTCTTTCTTATCACGTTTTAACTCAATCAAAACCAAACGACCTTCTCCATCAATTGCAGTTAAATCACTTCTTCCTCTTTCACAGTTCACAACCTGTTGGCCAATAACTAACATACTTTCATCATCGCCACATATCAAATCTATATTTTTTCTAAGAAACTCCTCAATATGTGTTTCCTGCAAATCAAGCTCCTGAAACGTAGTTTCTATCCATTCATCGCATAAATCCATACTTTTATCTTCATTCAATTTTATTGATATAATCATTTTTTCTCACTTTCTCAAATCTCTTTCTTGAATAATAATCTTATTTAACATGAATTGTTGAATCACATCAATTCATATACTGGTTAAGATTTACCTTGGGTAAAACTAATAAAATTGACATCGAAACTTCATCTTATTGACTCATTCAATATCCTCATCACGTTTCCTTGAATTTCCTCTAATGATGCAACTGGCATATTTTTCACTTTTTCACTTCTAGTAACACTCTCTTTGCTGACAATTCTATGTTCTGTTTTGCCTTTCTTGAACAATAGAAAGATGTACATTATTTGACCAACTACAGGAGTGTAAAATAATAGGGTTAACCACGGCGAGTAGCCTGCATGACGTAATCGTTTCGAAGTTAATGTAAGATTTATGTATATGTATAGAAAAAATGCAAGGCCAACAACATAATCCTGACCATATTCAACAATCAATCCATATGCAATCAAATATAGTAAGCCTAATATAAAGTAATTCTTTCGTCCTACAGTTCCTTTAAATGATAAAAGTAATCCCAAAACCGACCTCCATAAATCTACAGTATTAGTGGTTCTTCTGACTTCATTGCCTGGTCAAAATCATCAAATTTCACATATTTCAATTCTTTCCCAAAATAACTAGCAAGCTCACTCATGCTTTGAATAGAATATGACAAATCTCCATTCTTCAATCCAGTTTCAATACCAACTAGGAACTTATTAAATTGATGACTATTATTCTCTAACCTTCTAGCTATATACCTTTCGAAGTTTTCTCGCTCTTCTTTCATCAACCTAATTGATTCATCATACAATGCAATTAATCTGATAGCCTCTTCTTCTCTTAGCTTTGCATGCTTAAATGTATCGATACAAGTTTGATAGACATTTGAAGCTAACATATAGCCCACCAAACTACCTACAAGTGCACCGCCGGGTCCAAAAACAGCACCTGCAACCATTCCACTATAAACACTCGACATGGTGTTGAATCCTTTTTCACCAATTTGAATCATTGCTTGTTCTGAGTCTATTTCTCCTCTAGCATAACTGATTACTGTTATACCAACATCGATTACTCCTGAAGCAATACTCGTTGCTACGTTTGTTTTAGCAAGTGCTTGATTACCAGACTTTTGAGCAACTGTTCTTATAGTAGTACTTACACCACCAGTAGCACCACCTTTTATCGCTGATTTACCAGTATCTATTACTACATTTCCAACTAATTCATTTTTATCAATTTCATCCCTACTATAAGCAATAGTATTTTTAAGAACTGATATCCCACCACCTATTACTGATGATGCAACAGCTGTATTAGTAACTGATTTTCCTAGTTCTTTCTTGAACTGTTCTATTTCAAAGTTGGCTGCATAATTCTTATAATCTTCTGCTGCTTTCATTGCTTCCTGATAAGTAGTTCCGCCGGAATGTATTTCTCCATGCTTTAGCTCACCAGTCATATTTTTTAATGTATCAGCATATTCAGGAGCTTTTAATGTACCACTTTCTACTCTTTTTTCTGCTAATTCACGAGCTTTATCAACCTTATCCTTATTGAGTAATTTCTGCATTCCATTGTACTTCTTATCTGAAACCATAAATAATCCACGTGCTGCAGAATTACTAGATTTAGCCTGTACTTCTCTTAAAACTTTTCCACCGTCTTTTATTAAGATATCTGCCGGAGCATGCGGTAGACCCATTTCTGCCGTTGTAACAGCTCTTTCTGTCAGCCCTTTACTAGCAGCATCCATATTGAATTTAGTTCGTTCAATGATTTCAAATAAGTTTCCTTGTTTCTTATCTGCTAAAACATTGATCATCCTTTCAGCCTCATTACGCAATAAGTTCATTCCTGCGTATGCTTCATTACTAGCATTAGCGATATTGTTAGTTAAACTCGCACCTACTTGCGAAGCTACAAATTCAGCTTTATCTTTTTTCTTTTTAAAGAACTTCATTTTATACTCCTTCAAATGCAGCTTCAAAGCTTATGTCACTAATGTATTCCCTCGATTCTGGTTTTATATTACCCTCATCTTCTAATAAAGGTTTTTCCAGAACAACTTTTGATAATTGAACAAGAACGGTAATGAAGTGTAAAATCCTCTTCTCCTCATTATCTAGATCGCTATAGTCAATACTTTTAATTTTACCTTTAACAATGCTAGAGATTGTTGATGCTTCCTTCTTCTTCAACTCTATTTTATTGAATATTATTTTCTCTAATTCATTCAAAGTATATTTTAATGAACGTTCCAAACCTACTGCCAATTTATGATACTGATTAACAAGTTGCTCAATTCCATTTAATACTGAAATAGCATTGTTCATTTCTTCTACTGCAGCTTCTGCTTCTTTATGTTTTGCCTTTGCCTCTGCCAAATTTGCATTAGCCTTTGATGCGAGTATAAGTCCACCAACAGCAAGAATAGGGCCAGCAACTAGTCCACCGAGTACCATTGTTCCTCCAGCCATCCCAAGTCCACCAGTAGCTAAGGATCCCCCACCGAACCATGCCAATGTAGCATTTGTTGCTGCGGCACCTGATAAGGATGCAATCGCAGTTCCAGTAGATGCCGATGCAAACATCATTGCTCCACCATATGATGCTACTCCAGCTAAAGCACCAGCTCCAAGTGACGCTATACCACCGCTGACAATTTCTCCAGCTGTTAATGATAACTGATTTATTTCAGATAATTGCTCCTTAGTTAACTTACTACTTAACTCATCATCAGTATTAACATTACCTTCTATTTCAACATTCTTTATCATATTGAATAAGCGTAAAAACTTTGAGAACTGTTCATCCCATATTCCTATTTTAAGTTGACCATAATTTGATAACTTATTAGTTGTCATACCTCTATATTTTTCAAGTTCTGACTTCTTTGTATCAAACATATATTGTGCATCTTCTAAAAGCTCTTTAGCTTCTGAATTCTTGATAACTGCTTCTCCACCTTTTGCGATCCCTAACACGCCGGTAACTGCAGCAGCACCAATTAAAACAACAGGAATAGGCATTATGTTTCTCCCTTCAATAAATTTCTACATCTATCACATGACTCATAGTTTAAACTGTAGTACTCATTTCTTGTTAGCTTTCCAACTAGATTCTTATCATAGTAATCATCCACTCTACAGATCAAAGGCCGTTCAGTATATATCAAACACAAATCATCCTTTTCAGATAAATGTTTGCAAACACCATCTCCACGATCTAGCGAACCATATAATTCATTCTGATTTAGATTTCTACAACAAGAACCACATTCTTTGCATTTGAACATTATATTAACTCTGATAACTCACTATATAGAGATGTCATCCTTTCTACCCAATTCTTAACCTTTACTAAATGATCACTATCTAAACCATGTACTTCGATATACTGTTCTAGTATCTCAGCTTCTACCTGGTTATATTCATTGTCGACTAAAACTAATCCCATCAATTCTATAAAGATCTTTTTCACTGTACTGAAATCAGATTGTTTAAACGATTCAATCAAGTCGATCACACTTACAATATCTTGATAGTTATCAGCTTCAAAAGACATATTCATTTCTTGAGCATATTGACTTAAGATCATTTTTTCTTCTTCAGCAAAATCACCATCCTTATTCGCGATTTCATACGCTAGTTTCATAAAAGTTTCTTTCTCATAATCAGTCAGCTGACTTAAAAACATAGTTTGTCATCCTTTCGTTATCTACTTATTTTAATCAAATTTGTATACTATGCGTATACTATAGACCTTAATTACTCTTTATTACTTTTTACAAACAAAACCTGAAGATTGGCTTACAGACTAGGTTCTAGCCATTTATTCTTTACTGCTCTTTACTTAGATTTACAGCAATCTAAGCTTTTAATGTGTAAACAAAGCATCCTAATCGTTCTTATTCAACCACTCTATTAATACACGAATGTACTTATCGTTTTCTTCTACAAAAGGCATATGTCTACTAAATTGAAAGAGTTCCCATTCAGCATTAGAAATATTGTCATACATTGTTTTAGCAATTAAAGGAGAACATAAGTCTCTTTGACCATTTGTAATTAAACATGGTTCTTTTATTTCATGTAGACGATCTGTAAACTCATAACCACTAAGTGTGCCTGTAGGTGTAAATTCATTAGGTCCCCATCCTACTACATAAGACTTTCTACCTGCTACTTTCTTACGTGTTAAACATTCAGGAGAATTCTCAGTAATTGTTGGTCCACAATGATTTATCATAAAGACATCTAAAGCTTCTAAGTAAGCAGGATCATCATAATTACCTGTTTCTAAAGCTATCTTTAATGCCTCTTGATGTTCTTTTGTCATATAAGATATTCTACGATGTTGTTCCTCTTCCCATTGTTTAGCAGAAGATAATGTAGAAGAAAAGATGTATGAAGATATACCCTTTGGTTGATATTCAAGTGCATACCAAATAGCCTGCATACCACCCCAAGATTGACCCAATAGATGAATCTCATCTAATCCTAAATGATCTCTAAGAGCAATAAGTTCTTTAATCCAAGTATCAGCATTAAAGTACTTTTCATCACCTTCCATATAAGAGTTACCACACCCTATTTGGTCATACATGATAAGCATACGATCATCTAAATCTGCGATCTTATCAAATACTTCAAAGTAGTTATGTGTAGAACCTGGTCCCCCATGAAGTAATACCAATGGCTTCTTATTACCTTTGTTTTCTCCAACAATTCTATAATATGTCTTATGATTCTTAAACGGCATATAGCCTTCTCTAATGTTCATTACTTTTTCTCCTATAATCTATCTAATGTAATTTCATACTTGTATATATGACATCATCACTTTATAATACTTCAAGTTCTTAAAAGAACTGACTAAAACTCCAGCTAGAAAATGAGAACGCCAGAATAACAAGTAAGATACCTCCTAAAAATTGAACAGCAACTATAAAAGCGATCATCCCAATATTCCTTGACATCGAATCTAAACTTTCTTCTATCGTTCTTATTCGCTTAGGATCTACTTTACTCAACTCATGATTCACTTCCTGAATGATATCTTGACTACTGTCTCCATCTTCTTTTTTCTTCTTTGACGAGAAGTATTTATCAAGAGATACCATAATACCCACAAGGCAGATAATAACAAATATTCCCAACATAATATTTGACATCTTGTAGCCTCTCTTTCATATCACTTTTATCTTACTCACCTAATCATCTAAATTGAAGATTGCGAGTATTGCTTTACCATACTTATCAAACTTAACAGGTCCAAAGCCCTTTAAGGTAATTAGCTCATCTTTTGTTCTTGGATAAGCTTTGATCATTTCTTCCATTTGAGCATTGTTAAAAATATAATATGGTTTGATACCTTCACTTCTAGAGTTCTCTAATCTAAATGATTTGAGTTCTTTTTCTAACTGCTCTGAGTTTCTTTTTGATTTGCTAATTTCATTAACAACTTCATTTGAAGATTTAAGAACATCGTACTTGTACTGCTCATATTTGTTAGCAAAAGTATTTTCTGCTTTCTCAGAATTATATAAGATAAATTCACCAATCTCTTTCATAGTTATAATTGGCATATTTACTTCATTTGTTTTCTCATTCAGTTCTTTTAACTTATTCTTCAATTGATCGTATTTAACCACTTGATTCTTAATGGTCTTTGGTGCATATTTGTAGTTTAAGATACTCTTTGGATTGGCCATAACAACCAAAGAATGTATCGGTGCATATTTTATGATTTTATGATGTTTTAAAAACTTCTCTAACAACTCTGTATGTCTTTCATTTTGAGAAATCGGACTGTACATACCTTCCTTTTTTAAGGTCTTTCCCTTATATGATTTTACAGACCTAATAAAGTCACCATTATTTCGTATTTCAATGTTTCCATTAAGTGTTTTAGTCTCTAATACAACGATGTATTTACTAGTAATAAGAATATAGTCAAACTGAGCTTTTAAGCCATTATGCTTTAGGGTTATATTATGCAAACAATACATAGGTATATATGAATTTACCAGCTCAAAAGCTACTTGCTTTTCACCTTGATCACCATACTTAATCAGTTTTATATCTTTATCTATCGATTTGATAATTGTTTCATCATCTATTCCAATTTTTAAGTGCTCTAGCTCGCTAATAACTGTATCCTGATTCTCATAAGCTTTCAGAAATACAGGTGTATCTAACTTAACACCAATACTCTTTATTGAATTCTTTAGATTTTTAATCATAAGGTATTCTCCTTCTCGATTTTTAGACAAACAAAAAGAACTATAAATCATCAATTAACAATGATTTACAGTTCTTGTCACACTTAAATAAGAGATAGAAGTTTCTATCATATTGTATTTGCATCTAGCTCTATTAGATCTCTTTAATAATCTACTTCTACTATCAAACATTTATATCTCTCACTTAAATATAATTATATATACAACTATACATAGTATACTACAAAATGGGAAATTTTACATCAATTTTGTTGATATTTGGGAATTGTTTATTTTATCCAATCGCTTCAATTCTACAGTAATCATTTAGCTATACGACTTAGATTTCATTCATAAATAGAATCATAATATCTTCATCTGCATAAGTGTTATCTGCGTATTTTATTGCGTTCTTCATAGTACCATGTTTCACAAAACCTTGACTCTTATATAATTCAACAGCTCTTTCATTATCACTAACAACTTCAAGTTCTAATTGTTCTACTCCTTTATCTTTACACCAATTGATTACTTTTTCAATTAGCAGTTTACCAATACCACTTCTCCAATGTTTCTTCTGAACTGTAATACCAAATGCAGCTCTATGAAGGAATCTTCTATTGTTTCTTACAATACTAACAGATACATTGGCTATGACTTCATCATCAATTTCTCCAATTAGGAATAAACTGTTCTCATCTTTATCGAATCCTTTAATAAACTCTTTTTCTTGCTCAACTGTAAAATTAAACTCATCAGGCTCTCTACCTAAAAATTTTGTTTCGGTATCAACTTGCTTCAAATGATCCATTAATTGCAATGCATCATCTTCTTTGGGAACTCTCATTACCAAGACTTTCCCATTTTTTAATTCTACTTTAGAGCAATACTTTTCATCAAGTTCATTATGCTTTTTTTCTTTTTGCATTTTTCTTCCTCTCTGATAGTGTTTCTAAATTAGTTAAAATCCATAACATTTTTTTCATATCACCTTCCATTATAACACTTCCTACGTGTTTATATCATCATTACTCACACTTTTTCTCAACCGTTGCTTATACAATCCATCTTCCTTTATTGCAAGCCAATCATAGCTTGTAGAAAGAGCCATATTATTTCAGCTATTTCATTTGGCCACGTATACTCGGTTAGTCCCAACTCAGGTAGACCATCTACTTAGTATAAGATTTATGAATGTCAACAAATCATCTTTCGTAATTCTTATACCATTTTATTTAGGTATCAGTTCCATTGAATTTAATCAAACTGAGTCATGTATTTGTCCTATATGATCATCAAATAGAATAGCATCTATACCTTCGTCAATTTATAGATGATTATTGTACATACATTTAAACATCATTACATATTTTGATATTCTCGATTAAGCTAGAGACTCATCCCACCGTTTCTATAAAATACTTTTGTGAACAGAATTAGAATTTGCTGAACTTTTCACATCTTTTACACATGACTGATATATAATGTAGAGGAAGGGATAAGGTGACACATGAAGAAAATATTAATCATAGAAGATGACAAACGTTTAAATGAGATCATTTCAGATTATTTTGATACAGAAGGCTATACGGTTTTTTCTGCCTTTGATGGGCATGAAGGACTTGAAATATTTGATAAAGAAACAATTGATCTGGTGATATTAGACATCATGATGCCTAAACTAGATGGCTGGTCAGTATGCCGTAAAATAAGACAACATTCCGATGCATTTATCTTAATCTTAAGTGCACGATCTGATGAAGATGATAAGCTTATGGGTTATGAGTTAGGTGCTGATGAGTATGTTACCAAACCCTTTAGTCCAAAGGTTTTAGTTGCAAGAGTCAACGCCATCTTTAAACGTATGACCAATAACACCGATACTCATATCATTACTAAGGGTAAGATAGCCATTGACCAAGATAGCTACAAAGCGACTGTAGATGGTAGTGAAATCAACTTAACAACTAAGGAGTTCGAACTACTACTGAAATTAATTTCTAATGAAGGAAAAGTATTTACTAGAGATACACTTATCAGTGCCATATGGGGATATGATTATTTTGGAGATGGTCGTATTATAGATACCAACATCAAAACACTACGAAAGAAAATAAGTCCTTATGCAGGCTATATTCAAACAGTTATAAATGTTGGTTATAAATTTGAGGTGAAGAAATGAAACGTTCATTAACCATAAAGATGTTTGTATTAATCTTTACATCTATTATTGCACTTTTCTCGTGTATTGCTGTCTTTCAATATATCTATTATCAAAACTTTTATGAGAACAGCAAGATTAACGAAACCGCAAGAAATCTTGAAAACTATGTTTCTGATTACACAGAAAACAATTGGAATCTAGAAGAACAATTGATTCAGGCCAAAAACTTTAATCTAGAGAATAGCGCAGTTTTAGAAGTCATGCGGTTTTCATCAGACAACCTTGTTACAGCATCATCAGTCACTGAGGCAATACCCTTATTTGATAATAAGGTCATTGTGTCAGCAATAGATTCTGATAATGTATACTTTGATTTTTTACTTGATGAAGAGGATTTAGATAAAATTATAAGTGACTCTACTTATGCTGATAATATAAGCATATCCGTCACCGGTACAGTAGACAGCTCACAAACTATATATCCTACTATCATCAATGCCATTGAGATTGATTCAAGTATGCCACCTGAAAACACAGATCTTTATTCAGATACATTGTCCATGGTTGAAATCTATAGCCCAGCAAGTCAATCGTTTGTTGTTTCTAACGGTTTTACAGAGCTTACAACAAGTCAAGTATATGAAGATGGTAATATTGGCGACATTGAATATACAGTTACAACAATGTCAAATACCTCTATCAAACAAGTTAATTTTTATTACTCAAAACATATAAACGACGAGGAACACTTATTTTTCGCGACCGTTTCATTACAATCAGTAGAAGAATCTATGGATATATATCAGAAGTTCTTACCTCTTCTATTTGTTTCAACGGTGTTAATTGCATTGATCATATCACTGATATACTCAAAACAGGTATCCAAGCCAATTGTTGAAATCACACAAGTAGCCAACAATATGTCTCATCTAGATTTCAATCAATCACTACCTGAAGATCGAAAAGATGAACTAGGGGTACTGTCTAAAAGCATCAACACACTCTCAAGTTCACTCAATAAATCACTCGATGAACTGACTGATGCTAATAAAAAACTTAAAGAAGACTATGAAAACGAACTCAAACAAGAAACAGTAAGAAAAGATTTCGTGGCCAATGTTTCTCATGAAATAAAAACGCCTCTAGGTATTATTAAAAGTTATGCTGAAGGTGTAAAGGATGTTGTAAAAAAAGAAAAACAAGATTATTACATTGATGTCATCATTGATGAAATTGATAGAATGGATTATATCTTAAATGACCTCTTAGAACTATCAAAGTTAGACAGTGGTCATGCTGCTTATACGCTTACATCAATGGATGTTAAAGAGACCCTAAATCAGCTTATCAAACACTATGATCATATGTTAGATGAAAACAAACTTATAATCGATATCATAGGCGAATTTGAAATCATACAAGCTGATTACGACAAGATGTATCGAGTCTTTAACAACTTGATCAGTAACGCTATTAAATATGCCAATCCTGATTCTACCATTGTCATTGAAGGCACTCTTTCAGATCAGTTTACCTTGTCATTTTCAAACGAATGCCAACCATTAACAGAAGAGCAAAACGAAAGTATTTGGCACAGATTTTACAAGGTAGATGAATCACATAACAGAGACACTGAAGGCAATGGTTTAGGTTTATCAATTGTTAAATCCATTATAGAAGGTCATCAGTTCCACATTGAAAGTCGCTTAACTGATACTGGTATATCTATCATCATTGAAATACCTCATACGACTTAACAAAAAACTCCCTTTGGATCAAATCATCCATTGGGAGTTTTCTATATTTAACGAGTAACTTGTGTTTATTTAAATCTTAAACTTCTCAATAGAATTAACCAAATCATTTAACTTATCCAAGTTATCAGATGTTTTGTTTCTTACTTCTGACAAGTACTCACTTTGTTCCTGAGCAGAAGCACTGATTTCTTCTGAACCTGCAGCAGTTTCTTCTGATATACTAGATATCATTTCGATTTCTTCAATAACATTACTCTTTATCTCATTTACCAGTTTGAACTCTTCACCTAAGGCACCAACATTTGTAATGACACCACCGATATTGTCATTGATACCATTGATTATCTCTTCTGTATCATTTACAGAGTCGTTAACAAGTACAATGGCTTCGTTCGTACCATGTATAGTTTCATTTGTTTTGTTAACTAAATCTATGATTTCTGAAATAATTTCACTGATTTCACTAGAAGATTTTGATGATTCTTCTGCAAGTTTTCTAACTTCATCTGCGACTACAGCAAATCCTCTTCCCTGTTCTCCTGCTCTAGCCGCTTCTATCGCAGCATTTAAAGCAAGTAAATTGGTTTGCTCTGATACAGTTTTAATAGCTTCAACGATTGTACTAATCGATGATGTCTTTTCAGCAAGTTCGTCAACGCTAGAATTAACAATTTTAGTCGCATCCACATTTTTTTTGAAATTACTTTTAAGTGTTGAGAGCGTCTCTTCGCTCTTAATTGATCGTTCTCTAACTGACTCTGTCAACTCAATCGTATCCAGTACACTTTGTGTTGCATCATCAATCTTAGCTGACAAATCATTCATTGAACTCACTGCTTCACCAGTAGACTCAGCTTGCGATGTTGCACCTTTCGCAATTTCCTCTATAGAATCACTAATTTCAACACTACTTTTGGCAACTTCTCCAACAAATACATTCATTTCATTCGTTGAATCTTTTAATGTTTCAATATTGTTTTTTGATTCTTTTAACAATGCTTGTATATCTGATAACATCTTATTAAAACTAGTAGATAGTTTACCAATCTCATCTTTAGACTCAACATTTGAACGAACAGATAGATCACCGTTTCCAGCTTCGTGCATTCTTTCTTCAATAATCGAGATTGGTTTGAAAACTTTGCCTGTTACAAGAATAATAATTACAGAAATTAAAGCGATACTAATCAACATCAAAACAACTTGATTTATAACCATATTATTCAAGTTATCCTTAAAATCCGACTGAGGTAATGTACCTACTATAGTAAACTCTCCAAGTTTTCTGTAACTTGCATAAATCGTATCTCCATCGTAGTCATACGTAAAGAATCCTTCATCATTTTCAAGAATTGGTTTTAGCACCGGTATAGTTGCTATATCATTTCCTATATTATCAGGATTCTTATGATTTACTGTGATACCGTTAGAATCCAGTATATACGCGTAACCACTTTGTCCAATCTTTAATCCTTCTATCAACTTCTGTAGACCTGTGATTTTTCTTAATTCAGTGATATAATCCGGTGTAAGTCCAATCTGAATGATACCATCTTCATCTAATCTAGAAGTCCCTATGTATTGAAATAAAGTTTCGTCCGTTCCTCTCAGTGCAGGTCCCTGTGCAAGACGTCCATCTTTTTTACCAATCAAATCCATGAAAGCAAGTGTTTGATCGCTTGTATTAAAATCAAATCCAATAAATCCTTCAACATTACCATCTGTTAATACGCCTTTATCATTTGTTACATGTATTTCTGATACACCAATGCTATCAGCTATTGCTGCATAATCATTTAAATCTAATCTATTTGGTTCCAAATTAGACAACTGCTCAATAGCCTGATCGATAACCTCTGTATTCTCACCAGCTTCTGCAGCACTTGTTAATAGAGCAACGATACTTTCAGTATCAAAGTCCTTAGAACTTAACTTTACAATTTCTGCAACTGCTTTAGTCAAATCAAGATTCTTCTCATCCAATGTATAGAAAAATGTTTCTTCTATCAATTGTCTTGTGGTAATTGTTTCACTTAAGTTATCCAGCTGACTATCAATTTGCGCATGAATCAAGTCATTGGCTACACCATTTTTTACTTGGTTATAAGTTATAAAACTATTTAATAAAAGTGCAGCGAAAATTATTAATAGAGTTGGTATTAGTACTTTGTTTTTTAATTTCATTCTTCCTCCATTACTTACATTGTTTTGTCTCTCATAAATTGTCTCTCATTACTTCTTCCGTATTAGGAAAAAAGGTACTTAGTAGATAATGCTAATTTCTTCCATCAGCTCACCCATAAAACTTAACGGGCATAAGTTTATGCATATAAAATATTCTAGAATATAAACTATTTGTGTATTTAAACCTTCAATCTCTTCATTATATTTATTAACATATAACTCAAGAATTGATCCGACTCTATATCACAAGACTATTTCAAACAATTCACAGTAACCAACAAGCTTTCAAAAGGAAATCGTTTTCATTTCCAACTATTTCAATGTATCATGTAATATCACAGTTGTAAATGTACAGATTGCCACTTTTGTAGTAATATACAGCTGATATATCAAATTATGTGCAGTTTATACTAAATTATATATAGTTATTAATAATCTGTAATAATTGCTTTCGATTTTTTTATAATAAAAAAAATAGCGATCTGATAAATCAGATCACTACTTTGAAGTATTTCCTCTTCTATAATCCAGTACTAATTGTAACCGTTATTGTGCTAGCTACATCTAACAGGCCTGATACAACAGACTGAGAAGTAATTGTATCTTTGACGCCACCTGCTTGTTCAATGTATTTAACAGATATATTACCATCTTTGTTATTAATGCCTGATAACCAATGTTCCAATTCAGATTTACTTTTCCCAACAAAGCTTTGAACCGGTACACTACCAAGCGATTTCTTCACTTGAAGAATCTCTCCTTTAGAAACCACTTTCCTTAGGTTATCTCCAAATACATAACCAACTTTCACATCGCTGTTGTACACTTCATTGATTTTATAAGTGATGTCATTGTTATCACACCATCTTATAAACTCTGCTTCTGTCATACTCTCAAACACAGACGTCTCAGGTGATGACTTTACTTGAGATGAACAAACATAAAATACCACTTTTCCATCCAACTCTATCAATTCATTCTTTGGTGTATGATTGGTGATTTGTCCCTTTTCATAAGTGGTACTTTTCACATTCCTGTACTCAACAGTGATATTTCCACCCTTTTCATTGACTGAAGTCACCCATTCTTCAACTTGTTCTTTGGTCTGTCCAACGTGATTTCCAACAGATACTTTACCCAATGAATTGTAGACAATAATCGGTTCTGTCTCAGGTAAATAGATGTTCACATAGTTTTGATCAAACAATTGATTCTTTTTTACATTGCTACTATAAACATCAATAACTCTCAATTTAAAGCCCTTCGATTCAGCCCAAAATTCAGCTTCAACTTTTGTCATTGACGTTAAGTTAACAACCTTAATCCCTTTGTTAACTGATACATCTAAGGTGATTCGTGTGCCATTTTCTACAATTTTATTCTCTTCAATGTCTTGTTTGATAATCTGATCCTTTACTAGATGTACATTCACAACAGGATTGAACAAAATATTTAAACCTAAGTCTTCTGCCAAAGCTTCTGCTTTGAGCTTACTCATACCTTCAAAATCAGGTACTTGAATATTACCACCAGAAACCGTTAAAGTAATCACATCATTTTCATTAATAAGGTTACCTGAAGCAACACTTTGGTTAATGATTGATGTTTTTTCTTCAGTACTATCTACTGTTTTGTAGATAACTTTAACATTGTAAACGCCTAGGATCTCAGAAGCTTCTGACTTAGACATTCCCCTTAAGTCTGGCATGATTATGCTCGTTGTATTCTTAGAGACATGAAGCGTTATTATGTCATTCTTCTTAGCCTGACTATCCACTTGCAAACTTTGATAAACAATACGGTCAACTTCGCCACTACTTGGAACCGATTTTATAAACAATCTTAAATCATAAAGTGCTGCTAAAGCAGTAGCTTCACTGCTGGTTAAGTTCATAAAATTTGGTACAGAAATAGGTTGACCTTTTGAAATCTCAACTGTTACTTCATCAGTTCTGTTTATCTTATTGTCCTTTGGTACATCTTGGCTAATAACATAATTAGCTTCAACGTAATCACTGTACACCTCTTCAATAACAAGACTCACTTTATTGTCTACTGACCACTTTAAAACTTCTTGTTTTGTCTTACCATAAAAATCAGGTACCTTTAGTGTTTCTGTCAGCTCTTTGGTTCCCTTTGACACGGTAACCTTAACTCTGTTCTTTCTAATGAAACTGATTTCATCTCCATCAACAAATTCAACGCTAATAAGAGCACCCTTATCTATGGTGTTACTGTTTTCATATTGAATGTTGATACCCGTTAGTTTATTGGTATCAACCCAAGCTCTAATATCATTCAGGTTCATAGTTTTCAGATCAGGAAAGTCTATCTTTTCTTCAGGATCAGCACCTTTTGAAAAGGTTACCTCTATTGAACCATTTCTTTTAATCTTTGCACCTGCTTCAATACCTTGATTCATGACATGATCAAGGGCTACAATACCATCGTATTTTTGTTTACCTATCAGGGTAATCTTGTTCTTTTTAGCCCATGCATTAACTTCCGATACATCCCATGTGCTCATCTCAGGTACTTCTACTTTATTCATCAAGTTAAAGCCAAAGAATAATATCAGAACAAATACAAGAGCGAAACCTATATACATAGGTTTCTTACTCTTAGTTGCTACAAATACTTCTTCATTAAAACTCTCTGGTTTTTCACTTTCTAACTCTTCAAAAAAACTCTTTTCTTCTACCATCTTAATCCCATTTAACCTCTTCTAACTTACCATTCTTTAGCATTAAGGATATATCGCTATTAGAAGCTACATCATCTGAGTGTGTTACCAATATGATTGTTTTATTGTACTCTTTAACGAGTTTTTTAAACAAAGCGATAACCTCTTTAGAAGTAGCTGTATCTAGTGCACCTGTTGGCTCATCACCGAGAATTAGTGGCACATCTTTTGATAATGCTCTAGCAACAGCAACCCTCTGTTGTTCTCCACCAGATAGTTTTGTTACCTTTCTATCAGCTTTTGAGCGTACAATTCCCATAGAATTAAGAACCTTATAAGCAATTTCCTTTTGATTTCCAGGTATCTTCTTATCAACAATCATCATATTAGATTCTACATTTTCTACACCTGTTAAGTAATCAGTCAGGTTGTACTTCTGAAATATAATTGCCATATTGTTTCTTCTAAACTTGGTGTGACTAAGTTTTTTGATATCTTTACCCTCAAATAAAACCTGTCCACGTTCAGGCGTATCTAATGCACTAGCAATTGCAAGTAAAGTTGTCTTACCAGAACCTGAAGGTCCTAATATGGTATAAAACTTACCACGTTCAAACTCATAGTTTAAATCATCTAAAATAACTCTCTTTTTACCACCATCTATATAGCCATAGGTAATGTTCTTTAATTCAAATATTATATCTTTCATAGCGACCTCCTAATCCTGTAACGCTTGTCTTGGATTGTAACTCAGTATTATACCTAATGGAATCAAGGATGCAATTATCACGATACCAATACTTATAATAAATAAGTTTCTCATCACATCAAAGGTAATTGATACACTAAAGTCATTGGCCACATTTTCCATATTTACATCACCATTAACACTGTTCATACCACCGATGAAGAATAGATCATCACTTGTTGACTCCTCTTCTTCCATGAGTTGATTTTCAACAATCCACTCACTGACCATCTGTGAACTCTGATAACTTAAAAGAACAGAACAGCCAAAAGCTATAACAGCAACTATAATAATTTCTAAAACGAATTGTGCTATAATCTTGTATCTAGCTTCTCCACTTGCTAATAATAATCCAACTTCGAATTTTCTATCTCGTACAAATATAGTGATCAAAGAGACTATGATTGCTGCACCAGCAATAAAGATTACCCAAATCAAAATTGAAGCGATAATTGACATTAAATCCAATGGTTTAGTCAGAATATCATATTCTGAGTTACCAGCATCTAAAACAGTATACTTAGATGGCAGATTAACATTTTGATCTTTTATAAAGCCATCTACTTCTAAAGGATCTTTCAGTTTAAAGAAAATACTACTAATCACATCGGCTTGATCACCACTTAAGGATTTTTTAGAGACATACATATCATTTCCAGTGAAATTAGTATCCTTAACTTTGTATATACCGACAACTGTAAATTTAAGTTCATCAGTTTGACTATATGATTTAAAGCTCATTTCATCATTCAATGCCAATTCATTTTTCTTTGCAAACTCTTCTGAAATAACAATCGCATCATCATCAGATGCTTCAATATTTCTACCTTCAATAATCTCAAGTTTACTCGTATCAAATTCTATAGGCAGATGATTATCTGTCGCCTTAAAATTAAAGTACGCTGCACCATCAAAACCAACGGTCATTACCATACTATTACTAGACTCATCAGAATCAACCGTTTTATATGTCGAACTTTCAAGATAGTCAGAGTAGTTGATATACACCTTTTCTACACGACTGTCACTTCCCATGGTATCAGCTGTACCTTTAGACAATTCCAATTGTACAAATTCATCCTCAGGTAAATTGTCCTTATAGGCTTTCATATAATCTGCTTTATACTCTACAACCGCCCCTAATTCTAGTCTGACAAATTCCTTTGATTTAGCTATACTGTTTTGGATAATTACACCTGTAAACACCATTGAAAATACAATAAATAAAATTACTAGTATCATAACTGCTTTTGTTGGTTTTCTTAATAGACTCAAGAAACTATGTTTTAAAATTCTCATGTGACCTCCTCTTCTTTCATAACAAGTGTATATTTTTCTTGTGAAATTGATGTGAAAGAGAGGTGTTTTCTGTATGTAAAAAGAAGTCTCCAAGAAGACTTCTAATGATTAAAACTATTCTATGTTTCTAATGTATACTCATGTTAATTATAAGAATATATCATAACACTTCTATTTCGTGTATGATCTTTCCCTTGCAAGTTTAGAAATTCTACTACTCGGTCCATCCCCTCTTGCAACATTAACAGAAACCTCCCCATCTAAATTATGATAGATTTCTGCGACTTCAATGTGAGTAAATCCAGGACATAGTATAACTGCATCAATGTTCTCTTTTTCATGTATTTCTTTTGAAACTTCAATGGCCTCATCTTGATTTCTTACTATGACTGAGTATAACTTATACAAACCTGTATCTATAATACTTCTATGTATAGACTTATCAGCATCAGGTGCATGGCCTATAAATAAAACCTTAAAACTCATATTCTTCTCCCCTTATAATCATGCTGACTTATAGTCAGATATTATTAATATGCAAACTCTTTCGTACATAACCTCAAAGCTAGTTTTCTAAAAATCTAACTATTTAGTATCTTTCATTACTCTGAAACCAAAGTGATCATTTCCTTCTGCTAAGAAAGGATGAGTCGTCCCAAAACGTTCACTTTCAATTACAAAAACCATATCTGGATAGTTAAAGGATCCACCAATTAGAGATTTAGTATATTGATTATTTTGGCTAATAGGTTGAGTTAAATCTATCCTAATATCAACCAGAGATTTCTCATCATCTACAAAGGATTCTCCACCTGTATTGTTCATAGGATGAGTATCCATATCAGGATTAGGTAAATACCAATCACTTATCCACTCCCAGACATTTCCCCCTATACCGTACAAACCCAGTGGATTTGATGCAATACTTTTTACAGGTTGAGCATGACTACCAGCAACATAACCTAAACCTATAGGATTATACCATACATTAATCTCTTCTGGCTTCTCACCCTCATTACCAGCGTTTGGTTTTTCACCATTACTTGTCGGATACTTAAAGTTATTTCCGCCTTTTGCTGCTAATTGCCATTGCTCTTTTGTAGGCAATTTATAGCCATAATATTTTGCATAAGCATCCGCACCATAGTATCTTATGAAAGTAGCAGGCCACTTTTTTACTTCTTCTAAAGTTGGCAACTCCATATCAAGATCACCATATTCATATTTCCCAGTTTTATCGGGATTAAGTTCAGCCCAATCATTAATAGAATCTACAACATTAGGATATATATCTGTATCAAAGTAAATTGTCCAATCCACATCTTTAGGATCAACAACTTGAAACTCTCCCTTATCCTCATCAAACTCTATATAACATCTATTAAGTGGATTTTCCATCTCTGCTAATGAATACTCTCCATCCTTATTATGATCCTTAACAACTCTGCTACCACCTAAATATATTAATGGATTGCCATTTAAATCCCATACAGTATTTTCTTTCGGTGCATTATCCAGACTAAAATGATCCTTCTCAGGCGTATCAAGTGTTATCAATCCGTCTTTCATTGCCTCATTAAGGAATTTAGCATATTGCTCATTCGTAACTTCAGTTGTTGCCATATAAAATGTTCCTGTTTTTTCATCTCCTGGTATTTCAACGAACTCAAGAGCTTCATAACCATCATAATTTACCTCTAATAGTCCAGAATTACTTGTAGTAACAGTTGTACTACACGCTGATAATAACAAAGTGCAGATGCACAAAAACATAAATAAATTTAATTTCATATCGATTTCCCTCCACAACTTTATTGTTTCTCACGAGCTTCTTACGCTCTATAAAGAAGAATCAACAAAACCATTATTGATTTTGTTGATCTTATCTTTTGAATATAACTTGACCTAAAAGATCATAGTCTTTTTTTCAGATTACTTATTTTTTACTACTCTAAATCCAAAGTGATCATTTCCTGCATGAATATATGCTCCATGCTCCCAAACACCTTCACTATTTAAGTTCATTGCAGGACCTATCGCATCTTCGACAAGTGTTACTGCCATTGTTGCACTGAAGTAATTAAACGATCCTCCAATGAGTGATTTCTTGTACTGATTTTCAGTACTGTCCGGACCACTCTCATCAATTTTGGGATCTCTCATCTCATCATCAATCCAAAATTTCGTAATAGTTCCAAACCCTTTAGCACCTGCTTCAGGTGCAGTATAATCGGCCCATTCTTTAGTCCATTCCCACACATTACCCCCTAAGTGATAAATGCCATATGGATTAGCTTCTAAAGAAGTCACTACCTGTACATGGCCTTTATGGATATCTCCTGGCATACTTCCACCAATCCATGAAGATGTTGTTGCATCAGTACCATCACTTGTAGCATAAGGGAAATCTTCACCACCTCTTGCTGCGTATACCCATTGATCTCTAGTTGGTAAATCATAACCATAGAAATCTGCAAATTCTTTTGCACCATAATATCTAATAAAGTTTGCAGGCCAATTTTTTACTTCTTCAAGTGTTGGCATCAGTTTATCAGTATCACCATTACCATAAAAACCAGTCTTGTTATCATTTAACTCAGCCCAATCATCAATAGAATCAACTACGCCTGGGTATTTTTCAGTATCAAAATACTGATTCCAATCCACTGTCATCGGATCTACAACTCTAAACATTTGCGAACTTTCATCAAATTCAATAAAACATCTATTTAATGGATTTTCCATTTCATCTAGTGCATAAACACCATCATTATTATGGTCTTTAACCACACGTGAGCCATTAAGATCAATCATACTATATCCATCTTTTGTATATATATGATTTTTCTCTTTATCAAATACGTAAACATCTTTTTCAAATGCTTCATTTAAAAAGTCAACATACTGTTGATTTGAGACTTCAGTTGTAGAAATCTCAAAAGGATTTGTCATTTCATCTCCATCTAAGGCAACAAATTCAACCGCTTTTTCTGCTTCAACTGTATCAATTTCTTCAGTAGACTGACTTGCACTCTCCTCTTTACTTTCAACAGTTTCAGTTGAACTCTCTTTTGGAACTTCACTCACAGGCTCAGTACTCCTTGTACAACCTATACTCGTTATCGCTATTAACACACAAAATAATACTATAATCTTTTTCATAACAATTCCTTTCTTAACATAATTAACTCTCAGAGAACACTATCACCTTATCTACAAAGTGAAGTCTACTCATCATATAATGAAATTAATCCAAAACTATGATTGCACTGTTCCCTCTTCTTCCCCGAACAAGCTCAACTCATTTAATCTAGCTGTCACTAGACTACTCGACATCATCATATCAAGCACTGAGCTCACAGATTCATTCCCAGATTCTTTTTGAGACTTTTCTGCCTCTTTTGCAGCCTTTGCTGCCTCTTTCGCTGCTTTTTCTGCCTCTTTTGCTGCTTTTTCAGCCGCCTTATCAGCCTTATTCACAGACATATCTTCTTTAGATATCTTATCACTGGCTTTATTACCCTCGACATCTGATTTGTTACTGACATTAAAAGTTTGCTGGTTATTACTACTGTACATATATGTGCTCGAATTTGAAATTGAATTAATCATCTTTCCTCCAATCGTGTTTATGGCTTACAACAATTCTTAAACCAAAATGATCATTTCCATGAGTTTCACCCTCAGAATTTTTTTGCTGCTTGAAGTGTTGCTGTCTATTGTAAGAGTAGTACCTTCAACATAGTTTAACTTTATTACATCTGATAAATGACTATGATCAAGTCCACGATTTCAATGGTAACCTCATCATACCTATAAATATGGTCTGATTCTCTTAAACACAGGCTAATTACGACCTCTCCAGCTTTGTGTACAAATTATACAATACAAAGCTTAAAGAAAGATTGAAGACTAAAATGTTATTCTAAAAATTATATAACCCTCACCATTATCTACTTCTATTTTTCCATTATGCATCTCAACTACACTTTTCACAATTGACAGTCCTAAACCATGACCACCTGTTTCACTATTTCGTGAATCATCAATTCTATAAAAGGTATCAAAAAGCTTCTCTTTATCTTCATCAGACACTCTTTCGCATATATTTTTTACTTCAAGTATTTTCCTGCTATTTTTTGTATATAGATTTACATCAATCAAACTCTCCTTAGGAGAATACTTAATGGCATTATCCATTAAAGCCTCAAATAACTCTGTTATACTTTTCTCATTAGCAGAAATATAAATATCATCTTCAATATGATTAACTAACATCTTTTTCTTCTCATATGCTAAAACTTCAAAACTAAAGCTGTTTCTTGAAATACATTCTGATAAGTTAAAACGGTCAAATTTCTTTTTTGATAAATTTTCATCATTTTGAGACAATGTTAACAAACCATTCACAAGTTCATTCATTCTAAATGATTGGTTTTTGATCTCAGATAAGTATTTATCTTCACCATGTTTCATCTGAAACATTTCCAAATTAGCGAGCAGTATTGCAAGTGGTGTTTTGAACTCATGTGACGAGTTGGATATAAATCTTTTTTGATTTTTAAAGGCAATTTCAATAGGTTCTGTAATTAATTTTGATAAGAAAAAGGTAATGATAGAAAGTATCACAATACTTGCTAATGAAACATAATATGTTATGAGTCGTAAATCAGTTAACATAGCATCCTGCGTTGATCTATCAATAAATGCCAACATATTGTTCTCTTTTAAAAATCTATAGCTCTCATAACTTGATATTTCCACATCCATTGCCATTATCGAATTTGCTATTTCATCGAATTGTTTGTTTTCCCCTTGATAACTGATTACATTATTCTCATTATATTCGAAGATAATAATTTCATTAACCTTTTCAGGATTTAAAAGAGTCGTTTTCCCAGATGATCGAACGGGCTGAGAAGTTCTTGCTATAATAGCTTGTCTTAACATATTATCAACTTGTGATTCATTCGCTTTACTCATAACAACATTTGTAGATATATTGGTAATTAAAACCAATAAAACCAATGACACCATGGAAATAATAATGAACTTAAACCTAAGTCTTTTAATCATTTTTTACCTCCAATGAATAGCCAATACCTCTATGCGCCTTGATTATTACATTCGAATGTATATGCTTTAGTTTTTTTCTTATAAATGACACATAAACCTCTACTTGATTGTATTCACCATCAAAATCATAACCCCAAACACGCTCGATTATTTTTTCCTTTGAAAGAATTCTTTCTTTGTTGTTTATGAGAAATTCAAGAATCTGAAATTCTCGATTGCTTACTTTAATTTCCTTATCTTGATTAGAAATCATTAGTTTATCCTTATCTATCTCAAGATCTCCAAAGGTCATTTTAGAACCAACATATATTGCTTTTCTTCTTAGAAGAGATCTTATACGAGCGAGGAGTTCTTTTGTTTCAAAAGGCTTAGTTAAGTAATCATCGGCTCCACTATCAAGTCCCATAACAGTATCATCGGTATGCGACATAGCCGTTAACATTAATATAGGCATAGAACATTTTTTCTCTCTTAGTTTCCTAGCAACCTCATAACCGTTCATCTTAGGCAACATGACATCAAGAATTATAACATCGTACTCATACATAACGGCATAATCGAACCCATCTTGTCCATTGTAGACAGAATCCACAACATAGCCACTTTTCTCTAGCAATTCACTTAAAATACTCGCAAGAGATTTTTCATCTTCTATCAATAATACTCTCATGTTAACCTCCAGTTTTCTTAAAGATATAATTATAGTTCATTATAGTGGTTCAACCTTGAAAAAACATTGAACCTTATATATTAACAGTTTTCATTTGTCTTAACTACTACCCATATATTAAGGACTAACAACTCACGAATAAAGAGTTCATCATTCAGCTATACTCATCAAGAACTCTAAAAAAACTTTCATTCTCATACAATATGAAAATGAAAGTCAAACTAGATAAATTATATTCTATTCTTGGTTTAACAGCAATACTTCTGCTTCTGAAGCCATTAAAGGTTTGCTATAATAATACCCCTGAATTATATCACAATTCATTTTCTTTAATAACTCTACTTGTTCTTCATTTTCGACGCCTTCAGCTATAACCACTAAGTTCTTGTGATGTGCTAAGTTAATAATCATTTCAGCAGTATATTTATCAAAATCATTACTAGCAATATTATCTATAAAGATTTTATCAATTTTTATAGTCGATGCAGGTATATCTTTGAAGTAACTCAAGGATGAGTAACCAGTCCCAAAGTCATCTAAAGCAATCTCAATTCCCATAGCTTTGATTTTATCAATAATATGTTCATTACCATCTGGAAACTCAAATAATGTCGTCTCAGTCATTTCCAAACAGATATTTTTAGGATCAACCTCTGTCTTTTCAATTATATGCTTCAAATCATTGATGAAGCTTGGATGTAACATTTGAACTGAAGATATGTTTACTGCAATGACAATACTATCCTCAATACTTTTATTAATAGACTTTGAATATAGACAAGCTTCTTCTAACACCCATCTACCTATATCAACAATTAATCCCATCTCCTCTGATGCTCTAATCAATTTAAGAGGAGATACATAACCCAGTTCAGAACTTTTCCATCTAATAAGGGCTTCAGCACCTGTAAATCGTCCTTTTTTAAGATCAAAATGCGGCTGGTAATTCATATGAAACTCTGTATTATTGAATGCTTTTCTAACATATGACTGAAACAAAACCTTATCTTCTAGATTTTCTATCATACTTTGATTATAAACTATAGATCTGTTTTTCCCTGATTTCTTAGCATCATACAACGCCATATCTGCTCTTTTAATCAGTTCTTTAGAAGTTACACCATGAATAGGATGAATAGCAACCCCTACGCTAATCGTTAAAAACAAACTTCTATTATCAATTGAAAATGGCTTCTTAAATAATTCTTCTAGACGATATAAAAACTCTGAAAGGGCATCCATATTTCTGTCTTTATAAATAATCAGAAACTCATCGCCTCCAAATCTACCGATTTGAAGTCTATCGGTCTCTAAAGTAGATAATCTTTGGCCTGTTTCAATTATAATTTTATCACCAAAATCGTGTCCAAAGGTATCATTAATGAGCTTAAAATTATCAACATCTAAAAATGAAATTGCATAAGAAAATTCATCATAGGCGTTATCTAACCATTTGTTTATGAGTTCAGAAATAGCCAATCTATTTTTTAGTTTGGTAAGATCATCAACGTAGATTAGATTAAAGATCTCTTTCTTTTGTTCTTCAATCTTTACAACTGCATCAGATAACTTTTCATTACTAGTCGTTAATTCCTCATTCGATGCAAGCATCTCTTCGTTAAGAGTTGTTAGTTCGTCATTTGAAGAAGTCAATTCACGTTTCTTCTTAAGTAATTCTTCTTCTGCAACTTTACGAATCTTGATATTGTTATAGAGATAGAATATTAGAAAAAACTGGAGTCCAATGATTAAGATTCCCAATGTAATATACGGAAATAGCTTAATAAAAGCATTTTCTTCCTTGTTGATGTAAACGACATCATCCGTTAGCTTTATATCCTTTAAGTTGTATAGTTCAATTAATGAGTAATCCAACATTTTTACATGAGTATTCTCAACAAGTTCTATATCTTCTATTGCTTTTCCTTTTAGTACTTCTATCGTTAACTCTCCAGCTTTAGAACCTTGATTGCGATAAGAAACAACTTCTCCTCCTATTAAACCCTTTCCCATACCAAACTCGTATAATGTGTAGACAGGTTGATCCAGAGAGTCTAATACCATCTCAACTCCTTCATCAAAAGAAAGCGTCTCACCTGTTATATCTCTATGAACTGCCAATAAGAGAACAATATCATCAGAACCTAATTTCGCTAATTCCATCGAAAAATCATTAAATGTCATTGTTGATAAGTCAAGTGTCTCAAAACTCAAGTTTGCATCCATACTATTGTATGATTGACACGCCTCCAAAACTGCTTGTCCTGTTTTTGTAGCATCTGTTAATGCAACAACACGCTTTGCATTAGGTTGCAATAATTTTGCTAACTCCAAAGTTCCTTCAATAGAAACCATTTCAAGAACACCTGTCATATTAGATTTCAAACTCATCGATCGAGCCATCTCAATATCATTGATTCCTAAAAATATAATAGGTAATCCAGTAAAAAGCTCCTCAAATTCCTCTACAAAAATCAAGGCATTATCATCACCTACAATAATGACATCATACTCATCACTATTATCAAGTTTGTATTTTAAAGAACTATAAAAATTACTATAGTTTTCCTCTGTATAAAATCTTTTGGTATCCATAAACTCAATATCTAAAACAACATTATTTGCATCCAGTACAGATTTTAATCCTTCTACTTGATAAAAAAAGGTTTCATAACTTGGTGAATAAGAACTGATAAATAAGACTCTCTTACCACTTAAATCAATAAAGTCAGACTCATCAGCATAACTTATTATGCTGCACGAGAGTATTACTGTGAATATTAGAATAATGTAAAGTATATTTTTTTGATTTTAATCACTCCCTCTTCAAATAATCAGAAAAAGGTTCCACATTATCTGCAGAACCATTATTTATACTCCTACAATGAAAACTTATTAATCACATCATTTAGACGATAAGTTATATCGTTTACTTCTTCCACATTGTCTAAAATATTTGTCATTAATTCTACTTGTGTATCCATTGTCGCTGATATTTCTTCTGAAGCTGCAGCATTTTCCTCTGTAATTGCAGAAATGCCTTGTATCGATTGAGTCACAGAATCTTTTGAATCGCTAACATTGTCAATACTTGAAGTAATTACATCTAATTGCTTCATTGTTGTCACCATTGATTCCTCAATGGCTTCGAATGCACTTTTTACATTATTCATTACATCTCCTGATAACTCAATTGTCTCATTGGATTCATCCATATTTTTTTGAGTTAAGTTGATTTCATCTAAAATCTCAGTAATGATATTATTTATTTGAGTTGTAGATTGAGATGTTTGTTCAGCTAGTTTTCTAATCTCATCTGCTACAACAGCAAATCCTTTACCAGCCTCTCCAGCTCTCGCAGCTTCAATTGCTGCATTCAATGCAAGTAAATTTGTCTGCTCAGCAATACTCTGAATGGTAACCGTTATTTCACCAATAGATGAAGACTTAACTGATAAGGTTTTAACATTTTGATCTAAATCTTTGATAGTCTCTATTGTCTTACCAAATTTCTGATCCAAATCTCTGATAAGAACACCACCATGTTTACCATTCGCATCAACATCTTGAGTTGCTTCCTTAAGTCTTACAGAACTTTTTACGCTCTCATCAATTTCACTTGAAAGTGATATCATACTCTCTGATGCATCTTGAGCATCAACAGCCTGCTCAGTAGCGCCTCTTGCAAACTCATTTGCAGTTTCATTAACTGCTACAATACCTTCTTTTCCTTGAGTGGCAATGTCATTTAATGAAGCCGAGGAATTATTAAGTTTTCCTGAATCAATTTGCAGACCACTGATTACTTCACGCAGCTTTTCACGTAAGGCTGCTAAAGCCTTGGCTATATCACCAGTTTCATCTTTATAATTCAAAATAAAATCATAATCGGAATTGTTTCTAATATCTAACTCAGAAGTTTGATTGATTAATTCTGTAACCGCAACAATCGGTTTGGATATCTTTTTACCAACAATTAATGCAATGACATATCCAGCGATTATTGAAATTACGACTATTGATACCAGAAGAATCATAACAGATCTTAAATTTTCTTCTGCAAGATCTCTCTCCTCTTGTATAAACTGTGCGATATCATCGGTATAATTACCAGTACCTATAACCCAAGAGTATTCATCAAATGCCATCGCATAAGCTCGTTTTGGCAATGACTCATCTTGTCCTGGTTTAGGGAAATAGTAATCATAATAACCGCCCCCATTTTTAGCTATGCTAATTAGGTCTTCAATGATTAATTGTCCCTGAGTATCCTTTAGACCTAAACGATTTTTTCCTTCAACATCCTCACGACCAAGTAAGACTACATTGTCACCATTATAATCATCAACCCAGAAGTAACCACCTTCGCCATACTTTGCTTCACGTATCATATTTGCAGCGATTGTCTTAGCTTTATTCTCACTAACCAAACCTTGTTTAACACTCTCAACAACACCATTTAATTGCAAGGTAATTGCCTCAACTTCAGATTTAATCAATGTATCATAATCTTCATACATCTTCTTTTCAAGTTGCGATAATCTTTCATCATTAATTTGATTCATTATGATAATACTTGTTATCCCTAAAACCAATGCAACGACTAAAACAACACCTACAACCGATGTTATTATTTTTGTACTAATTTTTTTCATATAATTCCTCCACTAATTTACACTATCAGAGTTATTTATACCCCATCGTCGACATATTACACATTCTTTAAATATACCCTTTCCTATAATTATTGGTGTCATAAGAACCATATTCCCTGTCACATCATTATTTCTAACATATTTATCACACGTATTGTAATAAAAAAACTCCCCTATAACGGGAAGCTTTAGGATCCTATATGATTATTCTCATAACTTCTGGGAAGATTCTTTCAATAAAACAAATCCATTTTATTACATAACTAAAACTACTCACTTTCTTCATCTGAAAATTCCACTTGTGTAAATTCATTTACTCGCTCAACATCAATCAATCCCCATTTTTTTGTATCTGAGTTCAATTTATATGTCACAATTGCCTTTCCTTCAATGAAATTCTCATCATCTCTTAACTTTAATTCGACTAGATATTTCATTTCATTACCATAATCTGTCGGGTAATGCTCATTGATAGTAAGTTCTTCTATATCATCGGTTTTAATTCGCCATGTATTATTCCAGTAACCAGATTTATAACTAAACTTCTCATCATCAAGCTCCAATCTCATTTCCTCGACCGTTCTAGAAATAGGTATTAGTACTTCATATTCAAACTTGTCAATCAATGACAACTCATTCAATCTCCATTCGCGTCCATTATAAGATACCAACGCATTTATCGACCCACGCGAGACAATGTTGTCCTTTGATAGTTGCAATTTACACTCAACAATATTTTGATAATTCACAGAATCAATTTCGCTACTTATAATTTCGATAAATTCAAATTCACCAACATCATGAATTTCCCATTTGATTCCTGATTGAATATGATTAGGTTCATCAGTATAAATATTATTTAAACTCTTATACTGAAGACTATTAGCGAGTTCAGTATCGCTAATACCTTTGACCAGTTTTAATGATGATTCAACCACATCTAAAGAATATAGTTGCCAATTGTCTTCTCCAATTGTATATTTGTATTTAAGTTCTAGTTCACCATTCATTTGCTCATAGCCTGATTTTGATTCAACTTCTACAAAATAGGTTGCATAATTACTTTCATCATAATCTGGTGAACCTAGAGTAGAGCATATAGCATTTTCTAGTATCCAATATCTATTCAAGTCACTTAAATGGACCTTTTCACCATCAATAGATGATGATAGTTCTTCACTAACGAATTCCTTAGTAAAGGTTACATCTTCCACGTTTACTTTTGATAACGATCCTAATCGAGTCCAACCTTCATTAGGCATATATTCATATGATATTTCCAATGACATAAGAGTAACTGAATACTCTCTTTTATACGCCAAAGAGCAGGTTGCACTATAAATTCTTGTGTCCTTATTCAAATCACTCGATACTATTTTAAAATCATCAATATATTCAGGATCTAATGTAAAAGTACCCATTCTTGTTCTTATTTCACTATCACTTAAATCATTTAATATCATTGTACTGTCTGGCGAACTTGGTCCACACCCTATTAGAAATATAGCGATACCAAGTATCATAATAATTAGCTTACTATTTTTTCTCATATTGCCTCCTATTTATGCTTTTACGAATAATAAACCTTTAAAGGAATTCAACATTTTTCCGCTCAATTCGAGAACACTTTTAGGCATAAGACGCTTAAACTTACCCGGAGACCAAATTCCGAATGAAACTGCAAGGAAAATAATTGCTGAGTATAAAAGTGCAAAATAGTTCATTTCACCATACCAAGTATTAGAAGCAATGGATACATTTTTTACTGTGGCAATTAATATCGATAAACTTGCTACAATCTTGAAGATAAGTGCTAATTGGGTATTTGTATCAACTGTTGGATGTTCATGAATCTTGTAACTTATAACCGCCCAGAATAGCAGAAATACATAAGATAAACTAGGGCTAATGAAACCACTTGTTACACCTATCATTCCTAAGATAATAAGGTATATGTAAAGAGCTGCATAGTCTATTTCTTTACCCTTTTTAACTAGCCACCACAAACCACCTGATACAAACATCATTGTTTGTCCTATGCGAGTTGCGTACTCTATCATCCAACTTATGTCAACATCAAATAGACTAACTAGAGTAGTAATTGATCCGACCATTAAAGGCGCATTTATCCAAATTATCCATCCTAGCACTCCAGTTATTCCTGCCATAATAAGAGGAAGAGCAACCAATAAGTAGTACATCCCATTTAACATGAAGTGTACAATAAGAGCTGATAGTACAAGCAAACCTGATAGTTTTAACATTGAGTCAATCGTGTTACCTTGATTAAGGTACATTGGGATCATTAAAATGAAAACCATCGCATACAATACACCTGTTAGTACTGCTGCACTTTGAAGTTTTCCAAAATTAACACCTAATTTTTTTGCATGGTTCTTTGTTATCGTATCCATTAAACATCCTTTCTACATTAAACATTGCTCATCTCTGAAATAAAGTTTTATATCAGATAGCTTCATAAATCGATATCCTACTATTCCATCGAAAAATCATGTTCATCATTTGCATAGCACAAAATTACTACATTTTACATATTAACAATCATATTCCAACACTATCATAAATACACTTTACAGTCAATTGTATTATTGTAAAAAATACCAAAATGTAGATACTCATCACACCTCACTATATATGAACCTTCAATGAACTTAGAAGGTATTTAGAAAGTTAATACTAGCAAAGTTTAAACTCAAGAAATAAGAGTGTATAAAATAGCTATATATTTCCTTGTTCAGATCAAGCAGTTATACAATCGTCCACTATTAACATCTAAAACGAAAAAACTCCCCTATAACGGGAAGCTTTAGGATCCTATATGATTATTTCTCATAACTTCTGGGAAGATTCTTTCAATAAATATATTGGAAGTTATACCAACAAAGAAGCCTGTTCCTATACTTGTTAACAAGATATATGGTCCATAATTAATGGATATAGATACACTGTTCATAATAATCGCTAGTACAATTAACTGTGCAACATTGTGCAGAAATGCACCAAAGATACTTACACCAATAGGAGAAACCCACTTACTTGCAAACTTTATCAATAGATACATTCCAAGAAGACTTAAAACACCGCCAGATAGACTGTATATTAAACTCATGGCTTGTCCTACGATTAGAAATGTTACAAACACTCTTACAAGTACTACCACAAGCACATCCTTAAAATCATAATAATATAAAGCGGATAAGGTAATTATGTTAGCCAATCCAAGTTTCATGCCTGGTAGAAAAAAAGGAAATGGTATCATTCTTTCCATGTAACTTAATACAATAGCTGTTGCTGCTAACAAGGACAAGAATATGAACTTCTGTGTCTTACTGCGAAATTGCATCTACTTCTCCTTCTCTTCTTCCAAGTATTTCTATTGAAAATCTATTGGGTAGACAAACAACTGAATCCCCATTATTTTCTGCGTGTTTTGTATGAACACAAATAGAGTCTGGACAATCAGCATCACTGATTGATACCAGTCCATCATGAATTGTAACTTCATTTGAACCAAGCTCTGTATCGTATAATTTAATTATGTCACTTCCTATATCAAAGTGATCGACAACTTCACCATTCACTCTAACAAGAACTTCCATGTTCTTTGACACATAGCTTCTTTCAGCATTGATTATAAATGTCGTTGTTGTAAACAACAAAACGACACATAAGACAATTATATCGCCAATTTTAAGTTTCATCATAACTCCAATCCTATAAAATACCGAATAAAGAAATTGCGATTGAAAAGATATATGAAAATCCTAGTAAAAAGAAGTTCTTTATCGCTAATGAAAAAGTTGTTGCCTTATCTTGTGTTTCTTTAAATTCTTTAATGTTTTTACGAATCGGAATAAAAGTTAATAAAGCCAATAAAGCCGTAGCAGGTATCCAATTCAAAATTACAGTAAATATAATTGTGATGTAACAGAAGTAGTAAGACCATTCATACAACATTAGAGCCTTTTCCTTGCCCATATAATAAGGCAAAGTAAACCTCTTGTTGATGATATCATCCTCTAAATCACATATATTATTAGACAACATTATATTAGAAATCATTAAGATCATTGGAATAGATGCAAATACAATTGCTCCTAACTCTACAAAATTCAATTTTAGAGTAAACTCAGCGTGGTTAAACTGATAAATGATAAAACCCATATCGAAGATCTGCATATAAACTGTAACAAAGAATATCAGTCCACCCATCAAAACACCTGATGTAAACTCACCTAATGGAATACTCGATATAGGAATCGGTCCATTAGAATACAAGATGCCCACTCCAAATGCAAAAATACCACTAAATAAAATGACCAAATCCGTCATAAGAAATAATTTCATACCTGATAATGAGCCCATTATTAACAACAATAGAATAATAAACTTAACCATCTTATTGTCTAACTTGTATTTGATCACTGCATTGTGAGACTCATAATTATAACCACTTTTATTTATTGCTCTGTTTGAATCTGCTAAGTGATTCATGGCAGTTGTCGCCATATCTACACATAACATAGAAAAGAAGAACAATAATAGTACATCTAATTTAAATGTTCTATATCTATATAATGTATAAACAACACCTGTAATAAATGGAATTATACTCGCAACCTTTGTGCGTATTTCTACTAAATCCAAAAATTTTCTTAAACTCATTCTAACCTCATTTTTTTTTGTAACTAAATTTATTTTGGGGTCTTCCGACTGCTCCATAATATAGTTCTAACTCAACAACTTTTAAGTATTCCATATTCTCCAAATACCTTCTAGCTGTAATCCTAGAAACACCTAAAGCTTCTGCTATTTCAGAAGAAGTATAACCATTTGGATAATGTTCTTTTAAGTAAACTAAAATTCTATCGTAGGTTTTATTGACACCTTCTTGAGGTTCAAGTTCTTTATTGTGCATCAACACATCAATTGTTAACTGATCTAATGACTCTAAACCTTTTAATTTCATTACCTCAGATCGGTAATTCGAAATAGCTTGTTCAAACCTTTTGTATTTAAATGGTTTAACCAAATAGTCTTTAACACCATATTTTCTAGCTTCTTTAATAGACTCAATTTGTTTATCCGCTGTGATTAAAATGACATCTACATCAATGTTGTTGAGTCTAATCCACTTTAACAAATCAATGCCATTACCATCTGGTAAATATAGATCCAACAAAACCAAGTCAATTTGTTTTCTATTTAATAGTTCTTTAGACTTCAGTAAAGAGTCTGAGTGATCCACAACATGAACTTGACCTACTCGGTCTAAAAATCCTATTATAACCTCTGCTACCATCACATCATCTTCAACTACCAATACCTGAATGTCATTTTTCGACATGCCAATTGACCCCCTCTTTGTTGCTATAATATATTCTACCTTCAAAACCATTAACGATATTTACAAGGTTTGATAATCCATACCCTCTATTATCACCTTTGGTAGAATAACCTTTATCTAATATTCTTTCATCCTCTATATCAGGACCACTATTTGAAATAATCAACTCAAATCTCTTATGATCTGAAAAAATATACAGTTGAATCCATTTATCTTCGCTTTCCACAACAGCTTCCATACTGTTTTCTAGAAGATTGGCAATAATTGTACACACATCATCAGAACGTATACCTGGTGGTAAAGCACTCACCTCAGAATTATTATCTAATATAAACTCAATCTTTTTTTCTACTATTAACTCGTATTTCGATAAGATTAATCCTGAAATCAAATCATCATCAATTTGAACATTTGTGACAACATCAACTTCATTATTCTTTTCAGTTTGCTTATCTATAAAATCCATAGCAGTACTGTATTTTTCAAGTTGCATCAAACCAGAAATTACTTGTAACTTATTCATGAACTCATGGTTTTGAGCCCGCAACGATTCAACCATCTCTTTAGATCCTGTCAATTCCTCAGCTAATTTCCTAACCATAGTCAACTCTTCAAAACTGATAACAGCACCAAGAATCTCTTTACTATGACCGTACAAAATACATATATTAATCATGACTTTCATACCATTATTAAGTAATGTTGCCTCATTAATAAGATTTTCTTTGTTCTCAATTACCTCATTGAAGTAAGCGTGAATGCTTTCTGAAATAACTTCTAATGGCAATCCTATAATCGGATTATCTAAAGCAAGGATCTCATCTGATTTTGGGTTATTTAAAATGACTGTTGCATTCTCATCAACGGCTATTACACCCAGTTTAAGGTGATTAAAAACCATTTCTTTTTGAGTTAACAGAACCGCTATTTCTTTGGGTTCTAAATTAAAAATAGATTTTTTAATATTCAAAGCTAATAAATAAGCTATAAAAACGCCTAAAAACACACTACATACGAGTGCGTATTCTGTCTTCTTTCTTATTTCTGTGTTTTCAACTTGAATTGTGTCTGTAAGTAAACCAACTAAAACAGCACCAATCTGTTCATGGTCATTGTAAATTGGTTGAAAGGCTCTTATTGAAGAAATCAATTCATTTGTATCTGCGGATGTATAACTTTCCCCATTTAACAGAACTCTCTCTTCTCCACCATTCTTATACAACTTGTACAAACCACTTTCATAAGGATAAGAATATTGAATAGCATCCATATCCATAACAATGATGTAATAATAATGTGTGTTTTCCATTAAAGGTAACAGCAAATCTTGAATTTCGTGATCTGTATGTTTTTCTGATAAATGAAAAACTATTTCATCACGATTTGCAATATTGTAAGCCATATCACTGGTTGCAATTGCCATTTGCTTTTCCATTGCCTGTTCAGAATTCATACTAAACACAACATACATACCTACTACCACTACAATAACCACTAAAGAAATCATTAAATGTAACTTTGATTGCAGCTTCATTCACTATCACCTCTAGCATTCTCTAATGCATTTTCAACCGCATCAAGTAAAGCTTTACTTGTAAATGTTGCACCTGAGACAGCATCAACAGCCGTTTCATTTTTCTTAATGATTTTTGAAGGTAGTGTTTCAAATACAATACTCGCTAAAGTAGGAGGCTCTTGATTATCAAGTATTTCAATACTGATAATGTTGAACTCATCAACTTCAACTTCAACATTGATTTCACTATAGTAGCCTTCAGAACTACCTTTATAAGTGCCTGGTTTGTACATTTCTTTTCTTTCAATGCATCCGACTAACATCAAGACCAGGAAAATCGTCAAGACAAACGGTTTACTTTTTATTTTGAACAATTTTCCCTCCCTTTAATGTACTCTATCTAACAAATACGGTATCAAGTCCCTTAATAGATCTTTTGATTCACCATTAGGTAATTGCTTAATAAGATCATTTGCTTTATCAGCATACTTATTAACCATAGCCTTTGTTTTATCAATACCACCTGATTGCTTAATAATTTCATATACTCTATCTAGGTCATCTTGACTCATTGACTCACCAAGCAAGTCTTTTAGTTCTGCCGAATCTTTCGAATCCTTTAAGGCAAATATCACAGGCATACTGTAATATCCTCTAAAAATGTCCATCTGTAAGTCTTTACCAACAGTCTCAGCATCACCTTCGTAATCAAGCAGGTCATCAACTAATTGAAAAATCATACCAATTTTAAAACCTATTTTAGCAAGTATTTTGGTATTCTCCTTAGAAGCACCAGCATGATATGCACCTGCGCTTAAAGCAATTGCTATTAAAGCACAGGTTTTCCCTGCTACAATCTTTATATACTGAAATGGGGTGATATTAACATCGAATTTTTTCTGATGTTGCTTGATATCACCAATACATATTTTTGATACTATCTTAGCTAATCTTATAGCTAACTCTTTTTCTAAGTCCAAATGTGTTAACATCATAAAACACTTAGTTAAAAGATAATCACCCATATAAACAGCATAGGATTGACCATATTTTGATTGAATCGATTTATGACCTCTCCTATAGTCTGATTGGTCAATAATATCATCATGAACCAATGTTGCCAAGTGTATTGTCTCAACAGCAGCAGCTAATTTAATCAGCTCATCTTCTTTTCGTTTTGCCTTTCGGCCTATTTTACTACCTGTTAAAAGTAAAATAGGCCTTAACATCTTCCCACCAGTTGCCAGCAAATAATCTAGTGACCCATTTAAGAGCTCATCACCAGACTTAACATTTTCATACATCAATGCTTTTACTTCATCTAATTGGGACTGTAAATTTGAATCTATGTTTAACTTACTCATATATTTACCATTTCTATACTTAAGTGTATAAGTACCACTTTCTAACGAATTTTTGTTTCTTCCAGTGTTTCTTTAACCAAGGTAAAACATAATAATCTAAACCAAA
>PPCM01000244.1_pt1 | contig 66421 bp, 64 predicted proteins | sample 1555541 | NCBI WGS metagenome assembly PPCM01 (sample SAMN05284479, study PRJNA326546) | Marine sediment metagenome, whole genome shotgun sequencing project. | isolation source: marine sediment | place: Germany: Wadden Sea | collected 2012-09-05 | reverse complement strand
CCTTCCCCCAGACCCCCATCCCATCTCCCCTCCTAAACTTTTTGTAGCGCTTCGCGGGGGGGGGATGGCGGGAGAACCGTCGTTGCTTATTTATGTGGCAACCTTTTGGCTAGCCGTTAAACCATCAATCTCTGTGCATTCGTTCAGTTATCAAAAGTCCAGTCATTCTAGGAAACAATTAGTTAATGCTATCCCCCACGCCGCCATGTCCCCTTTTCACATTCATCAAATCTCACAGGCGCGTGGCTACAAAAAGTTTAGGAGATCCTTAAGAACCCTTTACAAAGGGTTCTTAAGCCCTCGGAGAGTCGCCGGAGGCATTCTTCTCCTCTCTCCCGGTTGTGCTGGTCTCGGGGGAACCTTTCCCGAGACCAGCGCGGTCGGAGAGTGTGATGGTCGGACTTATTGAGCCGGGGCTTGGAGGTGAGCCTCGGGCTCATCGCCCAGATTTTCGTCTTCTACATTTACATAAGTGGTATAGGCGGCCAATACGCCGGGAGCTTCTTCGATTTCCTTGATACGGTCCTCGAGCTTGCCGGACGGAATCTCACCAACTACCACGATATACTGACCGTCATGGTCGCCATAGACTGTCAGATCCGACTCGCGACTCATGGCATGGCTGACGGCTGTCAGCTTGCTGGCCTCAACGTGCAATATAATACCCGTGATCGCCATTACACCTTCTCCACTCGACATGCACAAATCTTGAACTCAGGCTGCTTGGAGCCGGGATCAATAGCATCAATGCAGAGTTCATTAACGAGCAGCTCGGGATCGAACCACGGCACGAATACCAGACCCGGTTCGCAGACATCACCGACACGAGCCTTGAATGTCATGTCACCGCGGCGCGTGGTCAGCTTGACGTTATCACCATGGGCGATATTCATCTTCTTGGCGTCCTTAGTGTTGACCTCGACATAGGCGTGCGGGAAGGAGCGTGCGATTTCGGGCACCTTTCCGGTCATGGTAGCGGTATGCCAATGATCGATGACACGGCCTGTTGTCAGAGTGAACGGATAATCGCCCCCTGCGGGTTCAGCCGCGGGCTTCTGCGGACGCATCCAGACTACAGCGCGGCCATCAGGCTTACCGTAGAAGTTATACTTGTTGGGATAATCGAGCGGGATGTTCGGATCTTCACCGCGAACATAACGAATCTTGGTGCCGGGATGGTCCTCGGTAGGACACGGCCACAAGATACCCGATTCCTTCTTCAGACGCTCACGAGTGATGCCTTCGAAGTTATACGGAGTCATAGCCGAAACCTTGCGCCATTCGTCCCAAACATCATCGGAATTCTTGTACGGGATGAGTTTCGGGTCCACACCGATTCGAGTGGCGAAATCAACCAGAATGTTGACGGACGGACGGCATTCTCCCGGAGGTTCGATGGCCTGCTCGACGAGAGAATAACGGCGCTCGGTACAACCATAGACACCGGTGCGCTCAACCCAGAATGCGGGCGGGAAAACCACGTCCGCGTACTTGAGACTGATGGCATCGGAGAAGGCTTCGATGGCTACATAGAAGGATTTTTCAAGACCTTCGGTGTATTTTTTAATGTTGGGCAGGGACTGCGCCGGGTTGGTGCAGAGTGTCAGGAGACACTTGACCTTGCCAGTATTCAGTGCGCCAAAGAGCGCCATGGTGTGCAGGCCGGGCTTGGGATTGAGGGAATCTTTGGGAAGTCCCCACTGCTGCTCAAGCTCGTTACGATGCGCCTGCTTCTTGATAACTCGGCCAGCGGGCAGGAGGTGAGAAAGTCCACCAGTATCACGCACGCCACCGCACGCATTAGGCTGACCCGTGAGGGAAAGCGGTGTAGAACCGGGCTTACCAATCTTACCTGTAATGAGGTGCAGATTGTGAATAAGGTTATTTGCCCAGACGCCGCGAATACGCTGGTTGATACCCATGCACCACAGTGATGTGGTTGCGTTGGATTCACCAAAGATCTTTGCGGCCTCGCGAATCTGCGCAGCAGGAACGCCTGCGATCTCTTCGATGTCTTCAGGCTTGTAGTCTTCGAGGAACGCCTTGTATGCTTCAAAGTCTACCTTCTGCTTATCGTTGGTCATGAAAGTGACGTACTTGTCATGGAAACGATAATCGTCCAGCTCCTCATTCACGATGACGTAAGCCATGGAATTGAGAATAGCGAGATCCGCCCCGGGCTGCATGTTCATGTGCAAGTCCGCAATACGTGAAGTATTGGTACGGCGAGGATCACACACAATAATCTTTACGCTCTTATCCTTCTGCTTGCGAGAAGCAATACGGCGGAAGAGAACAGGGTGGCACTCTGAGGTGTTGGAACCGATGATGAAGAAACAGGTGGCCTGATCAAGATCATCGTAGGAACCCATGGGCTCATCTTTACCAAAGGTAGACACGTAGCCGCCGACCGCAGAGGCCATACAAAGACGCGGATTACCTTCAACGTTGTTGGATTTGAGGCCTGCCTTGAATATCTTGGAAGCAAGGTAAGTTTCCTCAGTCAAAGCCTGACCAGAGCCATAGTAGGCAACAGAGTCAGGACCAGTAGTATCGAGTGCATCCTTAAACTTGGAGGAAGCGAGTTCCATTGCTTCTTCCCAAGAGGACTCAACGAGCTTGCCATTCTTACGGATGAGCGGCTTGGTAACACGCTCTTTGGCATAGATGACCGGAGCGAGCAGAGCACCTTTGAGACAGAGAATACCCTGATTGTGGTTGTTAGGATCACCCTTGACGGTAATGACCTTCCCATTGGACACGCCGACCATGACACCGCAACCAGTGCCGCAGTAACGACAGACGCCCTTAACCCACTTATCAATTTTATCACCGGGACCAGCAGCCATGGCCTTGGGAACGCCAAGAGCCATGAACGCTGAAGCGGCGGCAGCCTGTTTGATGAAGTTTCTTCTTGTTATACTCATGTCAAAAGCTCCTTATTTGTCCATGGTCTTCTTGGATTCAGTCCGGCCGTAGGCATCATGATGAACCGAATTGGAATGATACTTATGACAATCGTTGCACTCAGGGCGCATACCGTACTTCTCTTCCATCTTATTCACTGCAGGATCGTGGCAACGACGACAGATGTAGTTGGGGTCCGGGTTGGCGGAGTAGACGATAGAGCCTTTACCATCGGGCTGGCCGTGGCAGACGAAACATTTAACCAGCATAACACCATGCTTGGATTCATACCAATCCTGAGCGATCTTGGGCGTGGTTTTAACGTGGCAGGTGTAGCAGTCACCAGCTTCTTCTGGGCTTTCCAAATGCTTAGCCGCTTCGCATTTCACACCGGACATGGCTCCCTGAGTATAGAAGAGGAGCAATCCTCCAGACACTACAAGGAATACAACCGCTATAAGTACCCACTTGTTTCTACAACAACATTTTTGATTATCCATCACATCCCATCCTTTTCTCTCGGGAGTTTCGCCGCGAAATCGGCGTTGACCACGTAGCGTCTGTCAAAGTTAGGCAGATGAGCCATGTTGTGATGACAGTCCGCGCAGCCCCGGTTGGAGCAGCCATTTTTGCCGAGATACGCCTCGTGAGCGAGCTTGCCCTCGATGGAAATCGGCTTGTCCTTGGTGGTCTTCATCAGATCTTCGTGACAGGAGCGACAGCTTTCATCATCGATGAAAACACGCGCACTGACTTGAAGCTCGGCCCGGTAGAAATCATCCGGGTCACCGAAGGTATTGACGACCATATCCTTGACTCCAAGGTAGGTCTTTACCGCCACATACTTCGGTCCGAAAGAGTTAGGCAGGTGACATTGCACGCATTCGATAGGATTCTTGTCCTTATCGACTTTGTGCGGCGAAAAATTGAGTTCTGTCTGATGCCGTTTCATCAAGTGGCACGACGAGCAGAAGTCGTTGGTGGAAGTCGCTTGAAACGCGAATGCAGTCGCGCCGACCAGCACAAGCAGCCCGACAATGATCGTTGCCAGCGACTTTTTCCCTCTGGGTACGGGTTCCTTCATACCTCAGCCATCCTTTTGTTATGAATTTCTTCCTCACGCCCTCCGTCGACTAAAACCCCCAGGTCTGACGGCAAGGTTCCCCTCATTTATCAATATTCATGCCTGCATGAATCCAAAGTGAATAGGAACTGAAAAGGTCGTAAAAACAGCCCATTATCAACAACAAATCATACTACTTTAATCGGAAATCCAGCTTTTTTGTCATATATTAAGGACAAAGTGTCATAAAAAAACGACATTGAGTCACAAATAAATGACAAAAGCACTGAATAGAGAAGGAAAAGTATTACTTATGTAGCAGATGGAAGAGTTTGAAGCAACGAGGGGAATAAACAAGAAGGTGGAATATGCATTCACATTTTCTCAAAGCGCGATCAACCAGAGAAGCCATTCAGAAAGGACAAAGAAAAACGCACCAAACAACAGATTTGCTTGGTGCGTTACTTAGATCATTTATTACCAACGAGGTCCGTAATATCGAGGTGTTCCACGCTCGGTACCAGATGTCGTAAAGCGTTGTGCGTCAACGCCATAATCATACGGCATTCCGCAATTATAGCCATAACATGCGGCCGTGAACGTACAACCGGAAGAGCCAAATGCAAGAAGGAGCAGGACTAAAACCGCGAACAAGCTTTTAATATACTGAGTCATACGTCCCCCTATCCTATCTGATAGATGCCAAAAACAGCACCGGAGGGGTCTGCAATGATAGCCAAGCGCCCTTCTACAACATCCATATCCGGCTCAATGAGAACCTTTCCTTGCAACCCTTCCACCTTTGAGACAATGGCAGGGACGCTTTCCACAGCGATAAACGGGACCCACTCAGGCTTCATACCTTTCCATGGAATGGTAACAATACCGCCACGACGCTTACCGTTCTTTCTCAGCGCGTGATACTTTGACTCAATATGCACGGTCATGGCTTCAACTTCATATCCGACAATCGCCTGATAGAACTTTCCAGCAGCAGCGGCATTGGTAGTCCACAACTCGCTACCCAGCCATGCATTGGGCTGAGGGCGTGAATCAACAGGATCACCAATAGGAGAATTCAAAAGCGCAACAGCTGCGCCCTGTGGATCAATCAGCGCACCAACAGTGCCACGATCCGGCAAGACATGGTCTTCCCGATAGATTTCACCACCATTATCGACAACCAATTCCAAGGTTGTGGCTACGTTCTCCGTAGAAATATATGAAAGCCACTGAGAGTTACCCGGTTCGCTATCACGGCCAATCATGTTGGCAATGGGCTTGCTCTGACGAAATATCGTTTTCACACGAGGGTTATTACCGTTGGTCCGGCGGAAATCCCATCCAAACAACGCTTCATAAAAATTCTCACATGCGGTCATGTCTGTAGAAAAGAGATCAAACCAGACAAATTTCCCAGGACTGCTAATCTCAGCAGCACTCTCCGTAATGGCCGGGAAAACAACCTTATTCGAGGGGCACCCCGCAAGTCCGAACATCATCAACAAAAGGCAAATCAACACACCTTTTCTTATCATCATTTTCATACAAAAATCCTTGAATTACACAGTTCAAATTAACCCAAACCAATCAAGTTAAACGCCCTATACCACGCCCCCGAGATATAGCGACACATATTTCTTCCGCCCCCTCACCCGCACCCCACAACATCATACAAAATCCCACTCTCCCCCTAACGAGCACCGCAATCGTAAGCCGAGGCAACCAACTCCCCTTCCAAACGAAGGCCATAAAAAAGAGCCCCACTCAACGAGTGGGGCTCTGGGGTATCCGTAACCTAGCGAGGTGACGTTACGTGGCTAGGTTGTGGAGGCTGACTTAGGCTTCAGCGGGAGCCTCTTCTGCTTCCTCGCAAGGAGCGCAGTCACAGTTGTCCTCAGAGGAACAACCGCAAGGCAGTGCCTGGCACTGGCCCATTTCTTCCTTAACGTCAGTGGCAATCTTGAACAGAATAGTCACGACGAGAGCACCGATGGAGTAAACCATCAGGGAAACCAGAAGCTCTTTACCGGTAGGCCAGTAAGGAGTGATGGTTTCGAAGGGGGTGGGGTTGAAACCACCGATGAGCAGCCCGAGGCCCTTGTCGATCCAGGTTGCGATAACCAGGATAACGAGGGTGAATGGCAGGAGCTTCAGGTTGTTGCGCAGCTTGGGTGTCACCAACATAGCAATGGCAACAGCAGCCAGGCCGATAAAGGTCCACATGAGACCGACCAGCTCGTGGTGACCGTGTTCGCCAGCGAACAGGTAAACCAGCGGATGCATATGGCCGGGCATATTGGAGTAGAAGGCGGTGAAGACTTCCAGGGCGAAGAAGAACATGTTCACGCACATGGCGTAAGCAATAATCTTGACCAAGGTCTTCAAAGCGTTCTTGGGCATCTTGAAGGTAGTGAACTTCTCAACAACCATCATGACCAGAAGGAGGATGGCAGGACCGGAACAGAATGCGGAAGCCAGGAAGCGAGCTGCCAAGATGGCGGTGAGCCAGTAGTGACGGCCAGGCAGACCCTGGTACAGGAATGCTGTAACGGTGTGAATGGAGAAGGCCCAAATGATGGACGTGTAAATGAAGGGCTTGAGCCACTTCGGGTGCGGCAGATTCGCGCGATCAGCCTGCAAACAAGTCCAACCAACCAACAGGTTCAGTCCGAGGTAACCGTTCAGAACGATCATATCCCAGAACAGGACGGAGTTGGGGGTAGCATGGATAATCACGTTCAGCATACGAGTAGGCTGACCGATATCGACCACGATGAACAGCAAGCACATAATACAGGCAGCGATTGCCATGAATTCACCAAAGATGACCATGTGCTTGTTGGTTTTGTAATTATGGAAGTAGTTCGGCAGAACGATCATAACACCGGATGCTGCCAAACCGACCAGGTAAGTGAACTGGGAGATGTAAAAGCCCCAGGAGACGTCACGGCTCATGCCGGTGATCTCCAAACCGTTCATCAGCTGGTCAAGCCATGCCATGGCCCCAATGCCGATAAGCAGCATCAGGAACCCTAACCAGGCGTAGTATCTCTTGGAACCTTTGAGAGCTAATTCAAGCATTCTGATTCCTCCTAAATGATGTAGTAAACACTGGGCTCAGTGCCTGCAGTGGGTTTACGACGAATGGTCGGACGCTCGCGAAGGACCTTGCGGACATCGGAATCAGGATCAGTGAGATCGCCGAAAACGATTGCTCCGTTAGATGCCTCAGCACAAGCCGGGAGTTTGCCTACCGCCAGGCGCTCGACGCAGAAGTTGCACTTCTCGACGACACCGCGCATGCGGGTGGGGAACTCGGTGTTGAGCTTGGACAGGTCCAGATTCTTCCGGGGCTCGCCCCAGTTGAATGAACGAGAGCCGTAGGGGCAACCAGCCATACAGTAGCGACAACCGATGCAGCGATGGTAATCCATAGCTACGATGCCGTCAGCGCGCTTGTAGGTTGCCTTTGTCGGGCAAACACGCACGCAAGGCGGGTTCTCACAGTGGTTGCACAACAGCGGGTAAGAGCGCTTAGTGATCTCTTCCGCCATGTGCGGGTTTTTCTGCTCAGGGAAGACGTGACCATATTTGTCAGGCCAGAGCCACTTCACTTCCTGCTTGCCCTCGATATTGGGGACATTGTGGATGGAGTGACAGATTTCGCCCAGCTTGGCGATCTCTTCTTCGGAGTTGAGCTTAGTTGTATCGATAACCATGGCCCAATGCTTCGCATGGATGGCATTCGAATTCATTTTAACCGGAGCGGCGCCGCCAGAAGAAGCCATTGCTTTAGGGGCGACGGCAATTCCAGCTGCTGCAACAGCGGCAAGTTTGATGAAGTGTCTTCTATTATTCTTCATTATTTCAAACCCTCCGGCTGAACGTGACAATCCCAGCAGTACGGGGAGACGCCAGCGTCAGTGTGACATTTGTCGCAGAAGTCGGCCTTGTTGTTGTGGCACTTCATGCAAGTGTTCTGGAGGCTGATGGTGAACTCTTTACCAGCGTGGTTGGTATAGGTCCGTTTGCCATCACGCAGGGCCCAGTCACGCCACTGGTCGAGGAGCTCCATATGCTTGGTGCGCATGAATTCCTTGGACTCAATGCATTCCTTTTCGCCTGCGGGCAGCTTCAGTTCAGGCTGCTTGTATTCCGGAGCCATCAGACCTGCGGCAAAAGGTGCACAGAGTGCGCCGAGGAAGATGACCAGACCAATAATGATCGGGAATCCGTAGTGCATTTTCATTTACGCATCCTCCATGTTCGGGGGAGTCCAATCGTCGTCCTCATCTTCGAATCCGGGGAGAGCTTCCATGCGCATATCCATGGTACGTTCTTCGCCTTCTTCGAGGATCAGTGCGTTGGCGACCAACTCGTGAGTACCGCAAACGGATACGCCAGGAGCCCAGTAGTCGGCCAGTGGGATCAGAGTTGCGCGGTCAATGGCGCAAATGCAAGCCAAGGTGTTCACATCGTGTTTGTCCTGGACATACTTCAGAGCGTTGCCGCGAGGCAGCCCGCCACGAAGACGGATTTCCAAGATTTCTTCGGTGTTCAGACCGGAACCGCCAGCGCAGCAGAAAGTCTGCTCACGAGTGGTGCCAGCAGGCATCTCGAAGAAGTTGTTACAAACAGCTTTGAGAACGTAGCGCGGCTCGTCCAGCAGTCCCATGCCTCGGGCAGGGTTGCAGGAGTCATGGAAGGTGACGCGCAGATGATCGTTACGGCTGGGATCAAGCGGCAACTTGTTGTGCTTGATCAAGTCAGCTGTGAACTCAGTGATGTGCAGCATTTTGGTAGCAGCAGCAGTTTCGAACACGGTGCCCGTAACGGGGTTAACCGGAGTAGTCATCTGCTCGCCCTGGTTGTCGCCATTCATGGTGTCCATGTACTGGTGAACAACGCGCCACATGTGGCCGCACTCGCCGCCGAGAATCCATTTACAACCGAGGCGGTTAGCTTCGGCGTACATCTTGGCGTTGAGTTTCTTCATGGTTTCGTTGTTAGTGAACGAACCGAAGTTACCACCCTCGGATGCGTACGTGGACATGGTGTAATCCAGATCCAGGTAATCAAACAAAGTCAGGTAACCCATGAAGGTATAGATGCCCGGATCGGCGAAAGCATCGCCGGACGGGGTGATGAACAGGATGTCGTGGCCGTGCTCGTTGAGCGGAGCCTTGACCTTGCGGCCAGTGACTTCCTCGATATCGTCAACCATGAACTCCACGATGTCCGCGAAGGCGTGAGGCTGAATACCGAGGTGGTTACCTGTGATATTACAGTTGGAGACAGGCTCCATGATCCAGTTGGTGTTCAAGCCAACCAAGTGCATCAATTCGCGGGCCATCATGGTCATTTCCGCGGTGTCGATGCCGTAGGGGCAGAACAGGGAACAGCGACGACACTGTGTGCACTGGTAGAAGTAGATGAACCATTCTTTCAGGACATCTTCTTCCATGACACGAGAGCCAGTCAGCTTGGACAGGATCTTGCCGGCCAGGGTGAACTCGCCACGATAAACGGAGCGCATGAGTTCAGCACGAAGGACGGGCATGTTTTTGGGATCACCAGAACCGATGAAGTAATGACACTTATCAGCGCAGGCGCCACAGCGAACACAGATATCCATGAACAGCTGCAGGGAGCGGAATTTGCTGAGGCGTTCTTTGAAACCGTTTACAACGGTCTCTTTCCAATTGGCCGGAAGTTTCCAGTCAATGTCGCCGGGGCTCCACTCACGAGTTTGTCCCCACAGGCCGGGAAGCTTGGATTCCATATAATCCATCTTCTCGGGTTTGGCGGGGTAACACCAGTTGCCCGGGGAAAAGTCCACCGGGGTCTCCATCCAACCTGTGGTCGGCGGAGCATAGTCTATGCTTTTGAAAAGCTCATCAGCTTTAGGCATGTCGGACATAATTTCTTCTCTCCTAATTAAAGAAGTATCACCTTGGGTGCGAACCCTCGGCTAAGCCTCTTCTTCAGGGGCTTTACCGTTCTCGGGGTTATCCAAAGGCAGGCCAGCTTCAGCCATGGGGACACCGAATTGCTTTTCGTAGTCCTCGTAAGCGTGAGCCTTGATACCCGGATCGTTCCAGGGGTTCACATGGTGCTTGGCACGCGTATCGTTCGGCTGGTTTCTTGTCGGAGACAGGAAAACGCCTGGGAAGTGCATGAGCTTGCTGAACGGGAAGTAGATCATCAAGCAGCTCACCAGGAAGACATGCACGTAGAAAGGAGTACCGACGGTTTCGGGGATGACGTACTTGAAGTGCATCAGACCCATGGTCAGTTCCTTAATAGCGATGACATCGACCTTGGCGTAGTAACGCATGTAGATGCCCGACAGGGCGACAGCCAGAATCAAGAACAGCGGAAAGTAGTCAGAGACATACGAGATGTAATTGATTTTAGCGTCGATGAGCCTGCGACCCAACAGCAGGAGCACGCCAGCAACCAGACCGCAATCGGCCAGGTACATGGCAGGAGCACCAATCTGCAGGATGCCATCCACGAATTCCAGACCGTTCACGAAGAAAGGTACCGGCTCGAGGAAGAGGCGGAGGTGGCGCAATGCCACGATAAAAAAGGAATAGTGGAAAGTGATGGCAAAAATCCAGAGCCACTTGGAAGACTTGTAGGCAACGACTGGGCCGCCTTTGGTCTCGTGCAGGGACACCTGGGTGTTGCGGAACAAGGAGCGGAAAGCAAAGACTTCGAGGACCATGCGCACAAAGGTCTGGGCGCCGGTCTGAGGACAGTCGTACTTGTTCTGCGGGAACAGTTTCTCATCAAAAGATTTGAACTGGCCACCGGTTGTGGGGATCCTGAAAGGAACAGGAGATTTACCCCAGATTATGACTTTGTATGCAAAGCCGACAACGAAGATGAGGAACGCCGTCAACGGGATGGAGGCACCGAACAAAGAGTTCAGATGTGCCGCACCAACCCCGAATAACGGGATCAACACCAACAGAAAGACGAACAGAAGTGAGTAAAGAGCATTCATCTACCGTCACCTCGCTTGAAGGTTGGACCAGACCGGGTCTCACGCCGGGTGGCCTGCCACTTTCGGTACGCTCTGTGGGATGTATGTCGAGAAAATAAGACAACAGTCTATGACGTCGTTCCAACCCCGCGTTTTGCCCCCGGGTTCGGTCCGGCCATCAAAGCCCGATTCATGCCTCTCCTCACGCTACCCCCGCAGCGCGTCCTTAATCGGCTGAAGGTTCAGCCGTAACGTCCGTAGTTATACCAGCACGACGAATCAGATTCGTCTGAGCACGTTTTACTTCATCCACGCGCATCCGGTATATAAGTTCGCGACCTTTGCAGTAGATATCAAATGCCATCATGGCCATGTTATCAATCTTGGCCTCGAATCGAAGCAGCTCTTCCAACGTCCCGTCAGCCTGCTTCTTCGTGAAGAACTCGTCGCGAAAGAGTTTCTTCAGCAGGTAAACGAAACTGATGGCCTGAGAAGGTGTGAAGTCCTGCACGGAACGGATACGTATAAGGCGATCCAGCTCCTCAGCAATTCTTTCAGCATCATCCCACGCAAGCATATGACCGAAGAGTTCCCGGGTAGCCTCTTCAATGGCCGCCCCCACCGGGTTCTGAAAACGATCTTTCTGTCGACCCCAGACTTTCTGGGTTTCCTTGGGATAGGTCTGAAGGACCAGGTCCGCCCACTTCTGCGACAGTTCAGCCTTGCGTTCGGCAAGCTCAGATTCAAATGTCATTATCTACTCGTAAAAACTAACGAAAACACGGAACTCCCCCATCCCCCGGATGACAGGAATCCGCTATCTCGTGAGCCTTCTTTATGTAAGTTGTGAAAAACCTCACGTAAAACTCAGAAACATATTCCAAACCCATCGCCAAACGTCAAGGTTTTTTCAAGGAAATTCCGGCTTATGAGAAGCGTTCTCAAGGAAGAAAACAGGATATATGAGGCGGAGAAAAGTGGAGTGGATTACTCTGAAAAGATTCTTGGGGATGCGCTATCCCCTCACGACTCGGTTTCGACCAGTGCGTTTAGCCTTGTAAAGCGCCTCATCCGCTCGATTGATGGCATCCTCAATCTCGGTGTCACCCTCTTTGACCATGGCAACCCCCACGGAAACGGTGAATTTGATGTCATCGCCTTTCACTGTAACCACGCACTTCTCGGTTTCCTCACGCAGTCGTTCTGCAACCTGACTTCCATCTTCCAATGCGGTTTCCGGCAAAATGGCAGCGAACTCCTCTCCACCGAGGCGCCCCAGAATATCCGTTTCACGCAATGTCTCGCGCGTCAAAGTTGCAAACGCCTTAAGGACCACGTCGCCAGTATGATGGCCGAAGTTGTCATTGATAGATTTGAAGTAGTCGATATCAAGCATGATCACGGCAAGTGGTCGTTTATATCGCTGAGCGCGCTTGAGTTCCTGGCCTGCGAGATGGAAAAACTGATGGCGATTGTTAATCTCTGTCAACGCGTCAGTGGTCGCCATATGAGTCATTTCGCGCTCAAGGCGGATTCTCTCGGTAACGTCATGAATGACAGAATACAGTAGCTGCCTGCCCTGCACGAGGATAGGACCAGAGTATACTTCGACGTCCCGAACTTCTCCCGTTTCCAGCTTGTGCTGGAAAATAAAATAGACACGCCCTTCATCGCGGGCCTGAAACATCTCCCGATAGATCTCCTGCTCGGTCTGCGCACTAATCACGGACATGGCCATACCACGCATGGTGTCCACATCATATCCATAGAAATGACCTGCAGCAGGATTCGCATCCTCAATGGTCTCAGTCTTGGGATCTACCAGAAGCATGATGGCGTGGTTATTTTCGAAAAAGGCACGATATTGCTTCTCTCGCTCGCGCAGGACTTTGTCCGCTTCAATACGAGCAGTGATGTCACGGAATGTTCCTTCTATGGCAATGGGCTTACCCTTTCCATCCAGAACCAAGTGAGCATTGGCCTCGGTGATAATCGTCGCCCCACCCTTGGTGACCGCCGATATGTTAAACCCTCGCACAGAGCCTTTGGTTTGAATGGCAGTCACAAATTCAGTACGCTCTGAATCGTCACTGTAGAGCGTGCCCAAGTTCTGCCCGACCAGCTCTCCTTCGGTATATCCCAACAATTCTTCAGTGGCCGGATTGACCATCTGAATTTTGCTGTCCATGCCCGAAACCATATACCCATCTTCAATGGTTTCGAAAATTCGACGAAACTTTTCCTCGCTCTGCTGTAATTCCAGCTCAGCAGCTTTCCGACGGCTGATATCACGGGTTACACTCACTATACCAAGAGGCGAACCATCATCACCAGTGATCATTGATACTGAATGTTCAGTGGGGAAGATCACACCGTTCTTCCGTTTACGGACATACTCGAACCGCGCAGGTTCGCCTTTGGCAAATGCCTCCTTGCACCATCGGTCAAACTCTTCATAGTGCGCTTGATCAACATGAAGATCTGAGGCATTGGCCGCGCATATCTCCATATTGGTCATCTGAAACATCGCTTCAGCCACTGGATTGGCATCCAGAATTTCACCTTCCGGGGTGAGGATCAACACAGCCTCTCCCAATGCGAGAAATGTATTGCGCAGCCAGAGCTCTTTCTCAGCCAACGCATCTTCCATGGCCTGTTGTTCCGTAATATCCGTACCCGAACAAAGGATACCGATGGGCAGGCCACCCTCATTGCAAAGCAGCTTGTTCTTCCATGAGATGAGCCGCTTACGCCCATCCTTAGTCAGAACATAATTAATGTGCTCATCATCAAGATCGACGCCCTCGGAGAAGATATGGTAAAAATAGTCACGTAGCTCATCCCGATCTTCAGGAGGTACAGCAAAATCTATCCAATCCTGACCAAGCAATTCAAACTCGCCGTAACCCAAAACATCGGCGCCCGCTTTATTAATAAGGGTGATTCCACAAGAAGCATCCAAAGCCAAAACAATAGCGCCAACCACATCCAGGTAATGAGCAGCCCTGTTCCTTTCCTGACTCAGTTGTCGTTCCATCTCGACCCGCATGGAAATATCATCCAACACAACCGTATGGCCGGTGTAAATATCGGAGAAATTGGCGAGACTGGATATGGAAACATTGAAATGAGTGGGACCGGCAGTCGTGTCCGCAGACATATCAAACCGCACACTCCGCTGCTGACTGGTCAGAGAATACGATTTATCGATCTCCTCCGCCAACCAAGGGAGTACTTCTCGCAAAGAAGTCCGTGATGCAGGCGCTCCCTCTGGCACCCCAGAGGTCTTACTCAGAGCGTACGCTAAATCACCGGGATCGGCTCCAATCCCAAGAAATTCGGCTGCAGCCAGATTCATGGTTTCAATTCCCATGGAATCGTTAAGCATGAACACTGGATTGCTCAAACTCTCGAACAACGTCTGAAACCTATTACGCTCCTGACTTATAGCCTGATTACTTCGCTCTTCACGAGCACGATCGTCATGCTCCTTGCTGACCATCCAATTCACACACTGGGCTATCTCGATCCTATCAAAGAAACGAGCCACAGCAGCACGCGCCGCCTCCTGCTCGTCCGAGTCTATGAGATTCCGCTCAATCAAGTGAATGTATGAATGGCGATAGAGCTTGAGCAGCCCCATGAACATGGCGAGATTAACCCCACGCTTTCGATGTCGCCGGGCAACCTCAATGGCAAATACGGTAACAGGATCATCACTTTCCGTACACGTAGCCAGAGAACACCCTTCCAGACCATGAAGGTCAAAGCACTTGAATAACGCTTCGTTCAAAGGTCCCACCGCAGCATAAAACGGCTTTCCCGCAACATCAGGATGCTCGGTAAAGCCATGCTCTTCAGCCAGGCTGCGGATTCGCTCCGTCAGCCAGTCCACATGGGATGAAAAAAGTGTTTTAAGGTCGTCCATTTGCTGCCTGTTTGTATACAAATTTGGAAAACCGTATCAAAGAGACGCAAGAAGAGCCAATATGAAATTATTTTATTTCTAAGCTCATTTGTATCGCGAAAGGATTTCGTCCAACCCACCGCCCTGCCGCAAAGCATGGATTCGCTCATTGATCAAAGGCAGCCATTCCTCCCACCCAGGAGCACGATTAAAGACAAACTGCAACTGCACTTCGTCCACAGGCTGCGCCGACACATGAAAATCTTCAGGTTTAAGGGTATTACTATTACGTATAACCCACTGAGCCTCACCAACATCCAAGACAGCGCAATCCACGCGCCCTTCCTTGACCATGCGTAGCAAGACCGGAACCCTATTCACATCATACCGTTTAGCTTTGCCCGCAGCCACCATCATTTCAATTTTGGGATACGTATAATTCTTGATACAGCCAACAGTCTTTCCGATGACACTTTTCGGTCCGTCATACTCCATAGGGCGATGAGCTGGAGAATATAAGACATTCGTCATTGGCATAACAGGATCACTAAAGAGATAATGATACTCTGTGCTCAACCATTTCTTTGCGGTAAGACGCGTGTAGACAGGATTGGTCTCAGTATAGAGAAGCTTCCGTGGCTTATTGGAGATTTCTACCGAAGCATCCAATTCTGGTGGCATGACAGCCTTGAAAATATCAACGGCGATGCCGGATGGTTCATTGCCAACCATTAACTCCATGGGCAGCCACCCACGAGAAAAATAGGCAAAGACAACCTCCCTCTGCTCTGCATGGGCAGAGAAAAGTCCGGCGAGAAATAGATAAATGAATAGGGAAAGCGTTGCGATCAGCACGCCTCCCCGCAGTGCTACAACCATGACTCAGAGCTTAGAGACTTCCCCACAGATTACAACTACCTTTTCTCAAGTTGCACAGCGCTGTCTAAAAAAACCAATAAAGAAGTGCAAATTTCAACACTATTTGTGTTAAATTCGTACTAAATTAGTCAGAATTAATCCCACCTCAATGGACAACACCATATAAAGACTTACATTATTAAATGGTATGCTTTGTGCTTGAAAATGTAATTCGGCTACGTTTGTGCATAATTTCATACTTCACGAGTATGAAATAAAGGATAACCACAGGAGATATAATGACATTAAAACCATTTCACACCATCGCAGCAGCCCTGGTATTGACCCTGAGCCTTGTAGGGACAAGTCACGCCCTGTTTGGCTTTGGCAAATACACCACAGTCGAAGCAGAGAACGGCGTCGTAACTATTCCAGTTGCCGATGTAAGCGATGGAAAATCGCACTACTACCTGTTCAGCAAAGACGGGTTCGATGTAAAATTCTTCCTGCTCAAGTCCAGTGATGGTGTCATTCGTGCGGCCTTTGATGCCTGCGATGTCTGCTTTCGCGAAAAAAAAGGATATGATCAGGACGGCGAGTTCATGGTCTGCAACAACTGTGGAATGCGTTTTCACTCCTCACGCATCAATGAAGTGAAAGGCGGATGCAATCCATCACCGCTGGCTCGCGTCTATGACGACAAGATTGTTTCCATCAAAGTTAAAGATATCCTGTCTGGACGAGGATATTTTTAGATGAATATTCTCACCATCCCTCTGCGCAATACCCGCAAGAAATGGGTCAAGACCCTGCTCCTGCTAGTCGTATTCACCCTTGGGGTCACTTCTATTGTTTCTCTCAACTACGTATCCAGCGTTGTGGGAGACTCTCTGGAGAAGAAGCTGACCGCCTTTGGGGCGAACATTCTGGTCATGCCCAAAAGCGAAAAACTCACCGTGAGCTACGGTGGGTTTTCCATGGGTGATATGGTGCTCGGCATCACCGACCTCAGCGAAACCGAGGTCACAAGCAGAGCCACATCCATTGAACTGCGTGAACGCATTGCCGTTGTCGCACCGAAACTCGTGGCTATGGCTCAAGTAAAAGATGCCACGGTCGGCGTGGTAGGCGTCCGCTGGGAAAAGGAAAAGGTTCTCAAAGGGTATTGGGCACTGAACGGTCAGTTTCCGACAGAGGAAAACGGCATCATCATCGGCTCCAAAGCTGCCGCACGCCTGAATGCAAAGCTGGGAGACACCATTTCTCTGAATGGAATCCCCGCCACTGTTTCCGCTATTCTCATGCCCACAGGTAGTGATGACGACTCCGTCATCTTCGCTGGGATGAGTTTCGCCCAAACACATTTTGGCAAACCAGATCGCGTGAATTTTGTGGAAGTAGCCGCTCTCTGCGCAGGATGCCCCATCGAAGATATCGTAGTCCAGCTCCAAAAAGCCCTGCCTGACACAGAGATTAAAGCCCTGCAGTCCATCGTCAAGCAGCGGATGTATTCGGTAAACTTCGTCAAACAACTCATCCTCACCGTCAGCATCATCATCCTTTTCATCGCCTGCTGCATGGTCGGTGTAACCATGCTTTCCAGCGTCAACGAGCGCATCAAGGAAATCGGCCTCATGCGCTCACTCGGATTCTCTCGCAAAGGCATCTTCGGCATCTTCTGCTTTGAAGCCATGATCATTGGAATGGCTGCCGGACTCATTGGATACCTCGGCGGATTCATCCTCAGCCTCGAAATCCTCAAGGCATTGGACATGGCAGAAGGTGCGACACTCGCATTCAACAGCGCACATTTAGCGCTGACCTGTTTGCTGATCGTCGGTGTGTCCGTGTTGTCCGCATTCTTCCCAGCTTGGAAGGCCTCGGCCATCGAACCATCCGAAGCCCTGATTTCACTCTAGGAGCCAGCCATGCTTGAAGCAAAAAACATCATCAAAACATTCCACTCCGAGGGCGTAGAAACCCACGCACTCGACAATGTCGATATCACGGTTAATCCCGGTGAATTCGTCTCAATAGTTGGTCGCTCCGGTTCAGGAAAAACAACCTTCCTCAACGTCCTGTCCACCTTGCTCGCCCCGGACTCAGGAGAACTCCTCTACCACGGTGACAACATCATGGATCTCACTGCCGCAGACTTGAACCAACTTCGCCAGAAAGACTTCTCCGTGGTATTCCAGTTCCACTACCTGCTGCCGTATCTCTCAGCGCGCGAGAACGTCCTCCTCCCGTACATGAAGGGCCTTGCTCCCGTGACCAACGAAATCAAGAAACGGGCTGACGCCTGTCTGGATCGCGTCGGACTCGGCGGCAAGGGAAACAAGATTCCCGGGCACCTCTCCGGCGGTGAACAGCAGCGCGTTGCCATCGCTCGTGCTCTGGTAAAAGAGTCCACGGTACTCTTTGCAGACGAGCCAACGGGCAACCTCGACAAAAGAACCGGCGAATCTGTAATGGAATTGCTAGCCGACCTGAAAAATGACGGTCTGTCGATCGTAATGGTCACTCACGACGATGAGTATGCTGCACGAGCAGACCGTGTTGTGCGAATGGCAGACGGGAAGGTTATTTCGACCTAGCCAATCAAAAAACTAAAGAAAGCGGCGGATCATGATTAATACATGGTCCGCCGCGTTTTCATTTTATGAACTCTGACGATTCGCATCGTTATCTATACCCAATTAATCCAACACCACCTCATCGTATGACTGTCGCCAACCCTTGGGGTGTACTTCCACGCCCGGCTTGAGATGCCCAACGGCTATGAGCATGGGAATCCAGTATTGATCGGGAATATTAAATTCCTTCTTCACTGCATCATGATCGAATCCGTCCATGGGATGAGTATGCAAACCGTGATGCGTAGCCGCATACATAAGCGACATAGCAAAGAGGCCAGCGTTCTTGTTGGCAAACGCCTGAGCACTCTCTTCACTACCGCCATACAATCCAGCAGTAACACCGTTGAACCACTCCGCCTGCTCAGGCTGCATACCGCCGCCAGCCACATGACCTTGAAACACCTTGCCATGCGTTTCATTGCCTTCCTTCCAACCTTCACGGTCGGCCAGCACTATGAGCACCACAGGAGCTTCTGTAACCTTGGGCTGATCAAAAGCAAGGGCCCGAAGCGCACTCTTTCGATCCGCTTCACGCAACACCATGAGCTTATAAGGCTGAAGATTGTAGCTGGACGGTGCCTTCAATCCATCTTCCACAATGGCCTTAAGCACACTTTCGTCCACATCCTTTTCAGTATCGAAATAATTAATGGCACGCCGCTTTTCGAGAATATCCTTGAAGTCCATATGAAGCCCCTCCTGAATGGAAAAGGTTAAATGTCTACTCTTCATATGATACCACTTTGGGGAGAACTATCAAGCAAACGATTTCTTGTACTGGCATTTAAAACATGCCATGAACACTCCGCATTACATGGGAAGCTATAGTTACTCACATTTATCCAAATCCAGGACTGACACGATGTACGCGAGAATAGTTTTATTGATCTTCATGGCCATAGCAACGACAGGCTGCCTCTCCTCAATCAACGTTAGTTCAGTAGATGGCGTCCCCTATACAAAGGAAATGCAAGTTATTGAGCCGTCTATTCCTATCGAAGAACACAGTATCGCATTGCAGAAACCAGTCTCTGAAGTTGATTTCACGGGTAATGGGAACTTATTGATAGCTAGTGGCGACAGCTACGCAGCGCTTGTGAACCCTCCCGACATGCAGCTCAAAGAATTCAAAGCATTCAGTACAACCACACGCCTCTCACCTGATGCTAAAATCCTAGCGATGGGTGGTTATGTCGAATTCACAATCAGATACACCACTCATGAGGTTGCCAAACTCACGCTCTTTGACACCAATACCCAAAAGATAATTGGGAGCTATGAAGATGAGATTAAACCAATTTTGATGCAGTTCTCTGCCAAAGAAAACACGCTTGCCATCGCTAATTCTGAAAACATTTCATTGATCAATCCTAAAAATGGTCGATCTGTAAAAACAATCAAACGAAATTGTACAGGCCCGTTCGCATTCTCACCTGATGGTCGTCACATAGCTTTCGTTAAATATACAACTGGCACTCCAGGGGAATATACAGTCTGCGTGTATGACCTTGATACAGAAAAGCCCATTTACGAACGAGCTACTTCAAAATGGATAACTTCGATCTCATTCTCCACTGATGCAAAACTCATGGCTGTAGCTACAAGCGAAATGCGATTCACAGACCATCTCGGCACAGTTCAAGTATATGAGACTGAATCTGGTAAGGAAATACTCAAATGGCAACAGGAAGAAGCTATAACCAAAGTCGCATTCTCTCCAGACGCAAAAAGCCTAGCCATTGCGACTGCGACTTTTTCTTCTACAGGATTGACCAGACAGGGAGCAGTACACGTTCTTGCCATGTCTTCCCAAAAAGAAGAGACGACTCTTCGATTCGATGACCCCGTAGGAGACCTTGAATTCTCCCCAAACAACTCCTTACTTTCAATGATTGTTGGAAACATCAATCTGGGGGGAAATACTGGAGCATTGTTCCTGTATGACCTCTCTGAAAAGAAATTCGGATACAGAATGGATGCAAAGGAATTCCTCTCCCGAACCTCCTTTGCACCAAATGGCGAATACCTCGCTGTAGGCGGAATCGGAGAAACAATCCACATCCTCAAAGCAAAGGAAGGATACCGCTTCTAACCTCACTGCCCCTTCCAATAAGCCACAAAAAGGCCGCCCGGATTATCCGGGCGGCCTTTTTTATTTCTTAACAGAATGAGGCTTTCGAGAGTGGGGTAGCTGTTAGCTGAAGCCGTTGGCGAGTCTTCAAGCCTTACGGATGCAGACAGCAGAGATGGCGACGAGTGTGATTCAACCGGAGGCGTAGTCTTCCTACGTCGTGGATTTAATCACGCTCGGCAACGACGCAGCTGCGCCGCTATCGAAAGCCGCGACGTACAGCTTTAGCCGCACTTAGTATATGCGCAGGACTTGCAGATGTGGCAGCCTTCTTCGAAAACCAGCGGGTCGCCGCACTCGGGGCAGACTTCCTTGTTCAGGGAAGCAACCTCTACGCTTACATGATCGCCCTGCATATAGCGAGACTCGAATACGTGAGCAATGGCGTCCGGGATGGACTTGACCAGATGCTTCTTCATGAACTTCGGATTCTCGCCACCGATGCCCTTGAGCTGCTGAACGATCTCGCGGACCTCGACGCCTGAGCGCAGAGCCAGAGAAACGAGGCGGCCAATGGCTTCGGCTTTCGCAGTGATGGAACCACCAGACTTACCAATGGTAGCAAACACCTCAAATGGTTTGCCGTCCATCTCGTTAACAGTCAGGAAGAGCACGCCCAGACCAGTATCGATCTTCTGGGTGAACCCGTAGATGACATCAGGACGATCCTGAACGATAGAAGTCTCTTCCACATCCTTCTGCTTATTCTTTTCGCTCTCTTCAGTGCAGAGAACCTGAGAAACTTTGGAACCATCACGGTATACAGTGACACCCTTGCAGCCGTACTCGTACGCCTTCCAGTAGATATCCCAGATTTCTTCCTTGGTTGCTGTGGCAGGCAAGTTTACTGTCTTGGAAACTGCGTTGTCAGTAAATTTCTGGAAAGCGGCCTGCATCTTGAGATGCCAGATCGGCTCGATGTCCATGGAGGTGACGAAGACCTCACGCAGTTCGGCGGGCAGATGGTCCATCTTCTGGATGGAACCGCCCTTGGCAACCTGCTCCATGAGCTTGGCGGAATAGGCATCGGCATCTTTCAATGCATCTTCAAAGAACTGGTTGCTCTCGACGAGCTTGTCGTTGTCCATAACGTTGCGGACAAAGCTCAGAGCGAAAAGCGGCTCAACACCGGAGGAACAGCCTGCGATAATGGACAAGGTGCCGGTAGGTGCGATGGTAGTGATAGTGGCGTTACGGTAAGGTCCGAGGTTCGCTTCTCCAAAAATGGACTCCACATAAGTGGGGAACTGGCCGCGCTCGGCTGCCAGAGTCTTGGAAGCGGAACGACCTTCGTCGCGAACAAACTTCATGACGCGCTCAGCCAGATCAACCGCGGTCTGAGAGTTGTACGGGATACGCAGTTGGTAAAGCAGGTCAGCCCAACCCATGACACCCAGACCGATTTTACGGTTCTTCTCAACCGTCTCAGTGATCTGCGGCAGGGGGTAGATGGAAGCGTCAATGACGTTATCCAGAAAACGGGTAGCCAGATGGACAACGCGCTTCAACTCATCCCAATCGATTTCAGAATCCTTGCCATTCTTACCCTTGAGGTAGCATTTGCCCAGGTTGATAGAACCAAGGTTACATGCTTCGTACGGGAGCAGGGGCTGCTCGCCACAGGGGTTGGTAGACTCCATCTCGCCCATGGCGGGAGTGGGGTTGTCGCGATTGATGCGGTCCAGGAAGACGATACCCGGATCACCGGATTCCCATGCCTTGTTCACCAGAATGTTGAAGACGTCACGGGCATTCATCTGCCCGACGACTGCACCATCATTGGGGGCGATAAGATCGAAATCTTCTTTCTTCTCCACTGCCAGCATGAACTTCTCGGTCAGACCAATAGACAGGTTGAAGTTGTTCAACTCACCGTCGCGCTCTTTGGCCTTGATGAACTCCATGATGTCTGGATGGTCAACACGGAGAATACCCATGTTGGCACCGCGACGAGTGCCGCCCTGTTTGATCTGCTCTGTAGCGCAGTTGAAAATTTTGAGGAAGGAAAGCGGGCCGGATGCCACGCCACCGGTAGAACCGACAACAGAATCCTTGGCGCGCAGGCGGGAGAAAGAGAAACCGGTACCACCACCAGACTTGTGAATCATGGCTGCGTGTTTCACGGCGTCGAAGATGCCTTCGATAGTGTCGGCCACGGGCAGCACGAAGCAGGCTGCCAACTGTCCCAGATCCGTACCTGCATTCATCAGGGTAGGAGAGTTGGGAAGGAAAGAATACCCGGTCATGAGGTCATAAAATTCGCGCGCCAACTTGGCAGGTTTGTAAGTGGACTTCTCGTACTTGCCTTCTTCTTCCGCGATAGAAGAAGCAACTCGCCAGAACAGTTCCTTGGTGGTTTCATAAACCACGCCTTCGGTGTCCTTCCGTTGATAGCGCCGATCTAAAACTATCTTAGCGTTATCGTTGATAATCGGCTCGGGAAGGCTGGCTGGCATCTTGAGTTTGGACATGAAAAGACCTCTTGTAATCCACTAGAATATTTAATTTTTTCAGATTTGCCTTTGAAAAAAGGCGACACGCTTAGAGATTGTCTAAACTACAGAAAGCGTGTTTAAAATGCCAGCGAAAAGTGATCTTTTGCGGCAAAAAAGCGGGGAACCCGCATGGCTCTAGGGAAAGTCTAGTTAGGAACCACTCTCAAAACTTTATGGAAGGGTCACTGTGAGGGTCGTGCCCCCTGATTCGGAGGTGGTAAACGTGATATCGCCCCCCAATGAAGAAGCGATGAGATGAGCCGCGTACGTCCCCAGCCCGGTCCCATGACTCTTGCCTGAAGTAACGTACTTATCAAAAAAAATTTCGCGGATGGACTCTGGAATAACGCCCTCATTGTGAACAGAAATAACGTGACCGTTGCCCCTGCTGAAATCGAGTTCCACGACACTTCTATCTGGCGCGGCTTCCATGGCGTTCTTCAATAAATTGGAAAGCAGCCCGTAACAAAGGATCTCTTCAGAGGAGATGACGTAGTTCACTGTCTCCGTGACTGGCGCATCATCGACCGTAACCAGTACGCTCAATTCCTTGGCATTCAGATAAGGAGCCAGATCAGCAATGATAGAATCCGTCAGACTAAGAATATCAACGTCTTCCGGCTGCAACTCGTAAGCACCGTCTTCCATCAGATACAAGATGCGCGACATATCAATAATATTAAGCATCCTGCGGCCAGATCTCTGGACGCTCTCCAGCAACTCGCGCTGATCATCGGTCAGATTGTCATCCTTGTGCATCAAGGCAAACAACGTCTGCACAGCCAAAGTCGGAGAACGCAAATCATGCCGAACCATGCGCTCTACATCAACGCGCAACCCTTCTACCCGTTTCCGTTCACTAATGTCCGAAAAGAAACCGATGGCAAGTTCCATCCCCTTGAAAAGCAGATAGTGGGCAGACACTTCTGCCGGAAAGGTCACGCCATCTTCCCGGATCATAATATTTTCAAAATTCATAACCTTCCGGCTCTTGAGCTGCGCCCAGAAATCTCCCCAGTTTTCCCGGTCATAATCTTCCACGACATCCGGGATACTCATTTCTCGCAACGCCCCGAGAGTGTGCCCCATCAACTGCGCAGCCTTTCGATTGGCATAGACAATACGTCCAGACGGTCGAACTCGAAAAATCCCCACAGACGCATTATCCATGGCAAACTTCGTCAACCGAAGCTCTTCCTCAGCAAGCAATTGATCGGTGATATCCGTGCCAAAGCTAATCATGGCGAGGTCGTCTTCCGGGTTTCGGACAACCGAATTGGTCCATCGAATATGCCGGGTTTCGCCAGCTTTAGTGAGAAGTGGGTTCTCAAAGGATTGCGATCCTGTCCCCCCACTCTCATTGACGAGCCGGGAAAATTCTTCCTTAACATAGGGGAACCGCTCGCTGGGAACGACTACATCAAACCAGTTACGATCAACAACTTCATCCCGCGAATACCCGGTGGTTGATTCCGCCGCATGATTAAAGAGTTTCACATGCCCGGTATAATCAAGACCAATGATGATAACCTCAGCCGACTCAATAACCTGCTGTATGGAGTTATGAGATCGTCGTACCCGCTCTTCCGCTCGAATTCGCCCCCGAACTTCGATGGCGAGCCTGCGATTCCAGATCACGACCAGCATCAGAAGCATTAACGAGACAAAAACGATACCGCCAACCATCCTCCACACAAAGGGGCGGTCCATCCACTCACTACTCCGCAACACCGTCCAATAGTCATTAACCTCTTTACGCTCATCTCCCGGAATTGAGGCCAGGGCGCGATTCACAAGCGTAAGTAAAATTGGCCAATCCTTTCGTATACCAAAGGAAACCCGGTAAGAATACTCCGTAAGAGCAGCAATATGTACCCCTTCAACATTGAAGGTGCGCAGATAATATTCTATCCCAACCTGTGAGGCCACGTAGGCATCAACCTGACCGGACAAAACAGATTGTAGCCCTTGCTCTGTGGAACTCACAGGGAGGAGATTTACATCTGGATAATCATCAGGAATACGTAAATGAGGAACATGACCATCGCCCACGGCAACAGTTCGCCCAATAAGGTCCTTCATACCTGAAAGAGGGGCAGAATCTATTCGTGTAACAATAACGATAGGCAAGTGAAGATATGGTTCCGACAGGAGCATATCCTGCGAACGCTCCGGACCTGCGGTCACTGCAGCGACCACATCGACCTCACCAGCACGGGCCAGTTCCCACAAAGCAGCAAAATTAGAGGCGCGGATACGCTTTGGATTCAGCCCGAGTTTTTTGACGATGGCATTGACGTAGGTAGGAGTAACGCCCTGCATGGAACCATCTGAGCCACGAAACATGAACGGAGCGCCGTCGAGCCACATCCCAATGCGTAACTCTCGATGTTGATCAAGCCACTCGATTTCTTCTTCACTGATGGGAATGACCGTTGCGGAGAACTCAGGAGGAGCTGCTACGGCAGGAGAAACAACAAACAGTACGCCACACAAGACGAGCGCACCCAGTGCGATCCTAATCTGTTTCAGATATACACGAACACGGCCCATGCGCTCCTCTTTCTCAACCGCCATACATCTAATAAAACCCCAGTCTCCTCACATATACCGTATTTTACGCAACGGGACAAACCACTATGGGTAAATTATAAAAGGAAAGGGCTTTGTCTGCTCTGAACAAAGCCCTTTGTTGTACGATTCGTCACCAGACTACTTTCTGAAGACATGCATCTCATACCCATACATATTGGGATATTCTCGATAGAGATGAATTTCCTTACGGGTCATGTCAAGAATAGCCCTTCCATCCGGATCTTCGCCATAAAGCGGTTCAATTTCTTCCATACGCTGTTCCACATCATCATAAAATTCATCCCAGCATGAGGTGTCGATGGTGAAATGGCCCAGCGCGGTATAACCAAACGATTCCCCGGCTTTGTCATTTCCCTCTGCCGTACGCATGACCGGATATCCTTCTGCCCAGAATGCTTTCACCTCATCCGGAGCATCGGAGGTCAGCCAAACAGCATCGCTTATGACCAGACAGCCCCCCGGCTTGAGGAATTGCTTCCAGTACTCTAACGCTTTGTCTACGCCCAGAATATATGCAGCGCCCTCGCACCAAATAAGGTCAAAGGACTCTGGTTCATATGGGATTTCCCCCATATCCATTTTTACAGCGGAAACCCGATCAGCCACACCTGCAGCCTCAGCCCGTTGAGTGACGCCATCAAGAAAAGGCTGATATACATCGGTGGCAATGATATTGCCGCCGGAGACCTGCGCCAGATCAATAGTCGCGCCTCCAGTCCCGCACCCCATCTCCAAAATGGAGGGATTGGCTGGCACGCCTTCACATAGATCATAAGCACGCTTGGTCATCGCCAAACTACCGGGCCCTTCCCGGTTCAATCCTTCATATATCTTGAAAAACATTTCCATAAATCTACCTGATTCCTTATTTAAATTGAGTATCTCATGTGGCGCTGCGGCCATGGCACGGATAGCAGACACCTCACCATCGGGAATGGAAAGACGGCGCAGAAACTCCTCATGCTTATCCGGCGCACTCCGTTCAAACTGGATATGCCAGCGACGCATACGGTCTTCACTAAATCCAGCATCGTGTAGCAGCGATATCCAAGTCGCTTTATCCATGTCGGCATGGTCTGCAAGCAGGTCGCCTCGTCCGAGCAGGCCTGCCACCAAGGACTGCTGATCCCGAAGCGCCTCCATCTCCCCATTAAGCTGAGACAATCGCTGCTCCAAAGCTTCGGCAATGGTCGTTTCTGCGGCGTCATCAAGCATCCGCCCAATATCTTTGAGAGCAATGCCCGCCTTGCGATATTCACATATTCGACCGAGTCGGACATCATCCGCATCCGAATACTGGCGGTATTCTCCCTTGGCGTGTCCCGTAGGGCAAAGCAATCCTAGGCGATCATAATACAACAGCGTCGAACGCGATAATCCATGCCTTTTGGCCAACCTTCCCACTGTAAACATACTCTTCTCCAATAATGGGGAAGCACCCCAAACATCGTACCAATTGTCAGCTCGTGAGGATAACCTCACAGATATATCTGTGTTTCCAAATGTATCTTTGAACTATGAACCTATAGACAGGTCAACCCTTCCTACCACTTTCTTTCAGGAAGAACACTCCCGGCTGCCGCGCACCAATGGCATGATCTCTTTTCGTGCATTGACGAGAAAGATGAAAACAGTGAACAATAAATTCTCCACTCCGGGGTTTTACCTATCATGCGAGCAGACGAACACCTCATACACGACGCCCAAGGCGGCAATAAATCCGCCGCCGAGGAATTGTTCCGTCGGTATCAGGATAATATTTACGGTTTTCTACTGCGCATGACCAAGAACCAAGACCTCGCTGCCGACGCCACACAGGAGACCTTTTTACGAGGGTACCGTGGCCTCACCAAGTACACCGAGCAGCAGCAATTCAAGAGTTGGTTATTCTGTATCGCCAGGAATGAAGGACTACGCTGCTTGAAAAAGCAGTCACGAGTACCCATTTCCGGAGGCGACGGGGCCACCCCCGAACTCATGCGTGATTCCAGGCCCGGGCCCTTGGAACAATATGAGAGGATTCAGATGAACGAAACGCTTGAGCAGGCACTTACATCCTTGACCGTCGAAGAACGACAGGTGGTCCATCTGCGAATCAGAGAGAATGTAACCTTCAAAGAAATTGCAGAGATCATGGATTGTCCGATCAATACTGCTGTAGGCCGAATGCATACAGCCAAGAAGAAGCTCAAGCAGCTTATTACGATGGAGGCATAGATGAACTGCGACATCACCATGCTTACGCTCTATTGGAGCGGCGAACTTTCCCAGGAAGAGGCAGAGCAGGTTGAGGCACATCTCACCTACTGCACTGCCTGCCGGCAGGAATTGGCTGAGCTGAACGCCATGGACGAATCCGTCAAAGCACTGCCACAGGAACAAGCTCCGCGCGATTTCGTTTCCCCGGCCGTAAAAGAGACTGACAGCCGCAGCACGTCCGTCCTCGCCTTCATCCGACGCCCCATTGTGGCATATCCATCCATGGGAGGCATGGCCATTGCCGCAGCCATACTCATTATGGTCATGGGACCGTGGTTCACTCAGCCAGCTCCTGTTGCAGAGATACTCCCACAGCTAAAGAGACAGTCAGGCATGGCTCTCTACGCCAAGGCAGTCGATGCAAAACAGAGAGTTACCGCACGAAAGACCTCACTCCGGCGTACAACAAATTTCCGAGCGCGCGCCGGACACCTGACAAAACGTATCCGACTGGCTAAACGACTGACGTTTCGCCGCAACACAACCGTACCTACAACGAGGTAACAGTTATGAATAAAAAAACGATCCTTGCACTGGCATGTGCTTTCATCCTTGCTTTCGCATCAACATCTCAGGCCGTAGACATCAACGCTTACTCTACACATGAGAAAATGCCAGAACCACTGAGTCTGAGCGAAACCATCAACTGGCTTGAGGAATTCGCACCGGAAGCAATGCTGGCAGACATTGAAAAAATTCGCGAAATCGATCCACAGGCATACGAAGACTTGCTCTTCCAGGGGGCAGAAGAGATCCCCTTCATCGAAGATATCCGTGTCGCTGACCCTGAATCATTCCAAAGAATTGTTCAGACCGTAGAGATAGAGATACGTAGCGAGCTGCTTGCTTTGCAATACCAGCATACGAATTCCAAAAAGGACAAAGCAAAACTCAAGACAGAGATCGAAGAACTCACTCAAAAGGTTTTCGACAGCCGCATGGAAGAACACAACATGATGGTCCAAGAGATTGAAGCAGAATTAAAGGACCTAAAAAAAATGGGTGAAATGCGCTCCAAGAATCGGAGCCGCATCATCGAACGCAGGGTGAATGATCTGACTACCCCTGAAGATTCGTCCCTTGAATGGTGGTAGACAGAATCATCGCTCACGTCGGGGCGGCACATGTCGCCCCGACACTTTCGAGAAATCACTACAAAAGAGATTCCAATGACGCGGCGACAGATATTGCAAATGATGATTGGAACACTGGCTACAGGCATCCCCATTTCGTTGCAGGCGTATCCCCTACCATTCCAAATGCCCGCCGAATGGACACCCCATGCCCGCTGTTTCATGGCACTTTGCGCCGCCTATGACCTTTATGATGAAAAGGAGTTGGATGACATCCAACAAGCTCAGGCACGTGTTGCACAGGCAATTGCTCAATTCGAACCAGTAACCATGCTCGTCGACCCAGACGAAGACATGCCGTACGTGCGGAACTTATGTGGCCCAAGCGTCACCCTGCTTCCCATGGCCCACTATGATGTGTGGACACGCGACACGCTTCCCACGTTCGTCCATACACCCACAGGCCTCAATGCCATCGGCTGGAATTTCAACGTATGGGGCAATAAGTTTCCCAAGGACGAAGGGTATGAACTCGATAAGGATTTGGGGAGCCGACTGGCAGCGCATCTCAACATCCCATTTGTGCAAGCAAATATCATCTGCGAAGGCGGAGCCATTGAGGTCGATGGAGAAGGCACTTTACTCACAACAGAGACATGCCTGCTCAACCCCAACCGCAATCACGGCTTGAGCCGCACTGAGATTGAAGCAGACCTCATGAGGCTCACCGGGTGCAGCAAAGTCATATGGCTCTATGGCTCCGATGCAGACAAAATAACCAACGGCCACATTGATGGTATAGCTCGTTTTGTCGAGCCCGGCGTTGTTCTGGCTGAAGTATCATCCGACCCGGAAGATCCGGAATATGATGATCTGCAACGATGCGCTCTGGAGCTTGAAAAGGCACAAGACGCACGTGGACGCAAACTTGAGGTAATTCGCATCGAACGGCCTCGCTGGGAAAAAATGAGTGAACGAGGGCCTGATTTTGCCGCCAGTTATATCAATTGCTACGAGGCCAACGGTGGCATCGTTATACCCCGATTTGGAGACATGCAGAGAGACGCAAAAGCGCTTGCTATCTTTAAGCAATTACGTCCAAATCATAAAATCGTCCAAGTAGAAGTAGACGCTATTTGCGAAGGGGGTGGGGGCATCCATTGCAACACCCAACAACTCCCGATCTTCAAAGTCTGAAAAAGCGCATTTACCTCTCTTCCTTTTTGGTCTATTGGCCCTTGAGCGGTCCAATTTAAAAACCACCTTTAAGAGAGAGTTTTCCAATGAAAATTTCCGAACGTTTGGCAGCGATCAAGCCATCTGCAACCCTCGCGGTCAATGCAAAAGCCATGGAGTTGAGAGCCCAAGGCAAAGAGATCATCAGTCTGGCAGTGGGGCAGCCTGATTTCGGTACCCCTCAACACGTCTGTGATGCTGCCAAAGCAGCCATGGATGAGGGGTTCACTCGCTACACACCAGTCCCCGGCATCCCGGAACTGCGTGAGGCCGTAGCCAATTATTACACCAAATTTTATGGCGCAAAAACCAGCGCCGACAACGCTATTGTTTCCAACGGCGGCAAGCAGGTTCTTTACAACCTGCTCATGGCCCTTGTTAACCCTGGCGAAGAAGTTCTCGTACCGGCACCATATTGGGTTTCATATCCCGCCATGGTCCAGTTAGCTGAGGGCAAGTCTGTCTTCGTACCCACCACTGCTGATGAAGATTACCTCGTCACCGTAGAGGGCCTCGAAGCGGCTCGCACCGACAAGACAAGCGTACTGATCCTCAACAGCCCATCCAATCCGACCGGCTGCTGTTACACGCAAACTCAACTCGATGAGATCGCCACTTGGGCGCGCAAGAACGATATCTTCATCATCTCCGATGAAGTATACGATCGCCTTGTATACGCTCCCTTCGAGCCAGCATCTCTCGCTAAAACATGGGAAACCTACCCTGAGACCATCGCCATTGTTGGCGCATTGTCCAAGTCTTTCTGCATGACTGGCTGGCGTGTCGGCTATGCCCTCGCTCACGAAGATCTCGTCAAGGCCATGGGCAAGATTCAGGGACAATCCACATCCAACATCAATTCTATCACGCAGATGGCCGCAGTCACTGCTCTCAATGGCTCATGGGATATCGTCGATGAAATGAAGGAATCCTTTGTTCGTCGTCGTGACCTCGCCTACGAGATCATCACTGGATGGGGAGCACCGTGCCCCAAGCCTGATGGCGCATTCTACCTCTTCCCCGTCCTCGACCAGTTCTACACCGAGGACGCACCCGACTCCGCGTCCATGTGCACCAAGATCCTCGAAGAAGCGGGAGTAGCTCTCGTTCCCGGCTCCGCCTTTGGTGACGACAAATGTATCCGCTTCTCATACGCCGTAGACGACGAAACCCTCAAAGACGCTCTCGCTAGAGTAGGCAAAGTACTGACAGGCAAATAGCCACACAGCACAAACAAACTAATCGGGCCTGTTGCAATCGCAACAGGCCCGTTTCTTTTGATAGTAAGGTTGTACAGAATATCCCAATACAAGATATCTAGTTCAATGATTTTACACGGCCCAAAGTGCCCTTGCCCCCGAAGAGAGGGTCCACATAGAGATTGTCACCGGGCTTATCAAAGTAGCCATCCCTTACTGTCTCCACAGGGCCCATTTCCAGAAGTTCGCTCACAGTTACAAACTCATACCCTCGCTTCCTCAGCTCCGGTATGAGTTGCGGAACCAACTTGTGCGTCGATTTCGGAACGGCATTGGCGTGCATCAGGATAATAGCTCCCGGCTTCACCTTCTTCAGATTCCATTCTACTAATTGGTCTATGGTGCGCTTCAGTTCATCTTGCTCACCTTCCACCGACCACTGAATTATGGGGAGCCCCATGGACGCCAAAATATCTGCGGTATGCTCGTTGTTGCGGCCATAAGGCAAACGCATCAAGCGAAGAGAAGGTTGTACCTTGTCCATCTCACGCCCCACGCCGCGCTTCTTTGCTCGCTCCTGCAGCTCTTCGTACAACAATTCGTACTGAGCCTGAGTCCAATTCATCTGATCATGAACTTCCGATTCATCCATCAAAGCAAGATTACCGTGAGTCCAAGCGTGGTTACCCATTTCGAATAGCGGGTCAGCCATGAGCTGCATGGCCTTTTCCGGGTGAGTGCGCATCCACTTACCACCAGCAAAAAACGTCGCCTTCACATTCTGGCTCCTCAGATAATTGACGATGTCCTTCTGGTACCCTGCCAAGTGCGGAGCACGCTCGCAAAGGTCAAAGGTCAAAGCCATAACCTTACGATCCCCCTCGGGATTAATCTTCACAATGATCTGCTGACGTGAAGATGGCACCGGAGGCATAGTACGGAGTGGTTGCGTACGCAAAGGAGTTCGCAAATCAGGCTCAGAAAGAGTCATACGAGCCAAATCGCTCCCCGATCCTGCCAACTGTGTTTCAAACCACAAGGAATTCAGAAGAGTTTTCGAACCGAAGGAATCTGGAACAAGTGTGGTTTTGCTAGCACAACCGCCGAAAAGGAACAGAATACATATGAGAATCAAAAATTTGAATCGCGTGGAAATCATGAAAGAACCTCTGATCGGACAAATTCTGTCCGCGTTAAATTAGCCTCTTGTATAAATTTTACAAAGATGGGGATTTAATCTGAGATGTGCCTAAAAAAGCATTTGCGCCTCAAACATGAGGCTTTGGCTAGAGGCATGCTCTTCGATCTCACCCTGATATCGCAAGGTCAAAGCCAAACCGTCATCGTGAATAGCACGGACACCCGCACCAAAGACAAGAGCGTCGTTAGCCCCCTCGGCTGTAGTCTGGGAAAGAACCGTTCCGGGCATGCCGGTCATGTCCACACTCAGATTCCGGCTCTGAGTAAGCCATTCGTGCATCCACATGACCGAAAGTTCCGGTATGATCCGGCCAAAAGAAGTATCCCACGAACGATCGATTTTGCTGCCAATACCACTTTCAAAAAATCGACTGGAAATGGATTCAACTGATAAATTTGCAGCCCCGGCACCGCTTTCTGTATATGCATCCTGATAAAAGACCATATACTCAAGGGACGCCATGGGTGTCAGGCCGTAGTCCCCAACAGCAAATCGCTGCCCGGCAGATGTCTTGGCAGACACTGTATACCCAGTCGGATCGGATGTAGCAGTCCTGTCGAGAAAGGGAATCGGCCGTATTGTATTATATTTGTTGTATGCCTTTGCCAGAGTCGTATTCACGTACCAGTCATCCTTGAACCAAGTGGCGTAAAGGCCCATGGTGTAGCTTTCGAGCTTGGACTCACTTTGGCTGGTATCCTTGTAATCAACATTGGTCAGTGCGTAACCACCGAAAACCCCCATCAAGAAATTGTCTTTGACCATATGATCGTAACCGCCGGACAAAGCAAAAGTGCGGTAGTCGTAACCACTATTTCCGCCATGTGACTCCATGTCACCGGAACGTCCCAATGTCCGAAGGTGAACACCATTTGGTTTGAAATCGGGCTGACGCTTTAGAACTCCAGCCATATCGCCATTAATGGCGACCATAGGCCAGGACTCTGGATCATCAGGGTCGGGATCATCTTTCTGGGCCAAATAAAGTTGGTACGACCGAACTTCAGCCATGCGAGTCTCAGCCGCTGAGGAGAACATCCGAGCCATATCGGTAGATAGAGTCGGTATGGTTTCAGCGGTAACACCAACCAACTGTCCCACACAATCACCAAGCTCTGCAGTCGAAGACGAACTATCAAGCTTCTTCAAGATTACCGCAAAATCTCCTGTAGACCCGTCCGCGCTGGAATCCAGAGCAGCAGCTACAGCCTGTTCATTAGAATTCATTCCACTGGCAACGTCAGCGTAGGCATCTTTGGTAAGGGTTATGCTATTGGCATTTTGCGCCATGGTCAAAAAGATGGAATTATTGTCAGCCAACGTATACGTTCCACCGCCAGCCAAGGGATTGGCAGCAGACAGGATTTCGTGTGTTCCTGGCCCTACTGTTCCTTCCACGGAAAACCGAATCTCACCGTTATTGGTTATCGTACCGGATGCTTCCACTGAGGGGGAAGAGGTCCCCAGCACTTCGACACCCAGCACGCCTGCCTGTACATCTAGATCCACAGTACTGATTTTGCCAGATGTATTCCAAGTTCCTGCACTACTCTTGACCATATTGGTGATGTTATTAGCTGCGCCTGAAAGAGTTCCGGCACCATCTAAAGTCAAAGTATTGGTACCGCCGCCAAGTTCGATCTGGCCAGTAACACTTGCGCCATTAGCTAGAAAAACAGTGTCATTGACGTTGCCTCCAACCACCCACTCATTCTCATTAGCCATTCCAGAAGCAATTGCATAAGCTTTACCTGCTCCAGAACTGTCTACGGCACTAAGGGTACCGCTTACATTCAGATCGAGGCCATCTTTTGCACCGACAGCTACTGCCAATCCATCGGCTTGCGCTGTGACAGAACCAGAAATCGAGGTTGAACCACCTGCACCATTATTAAGAGCACCTTCGGAATAGATGCCAATACTATTTCTTCCACCCGACTCAGCGGATACCGTTCCTGAAAGCGTACTGATGGACATGTCCTGCGTACTGTAAACGCCGAATGCATTGTATGTCCCAGCCTTGGCGCTTATAGTTCCCACGATGGTATTGAGTGATACGCTATTTCCACCATACAGCCCAAAGCTACCATTAACATTCGTTTCAGCAGAAACAGTCCCAATTACGTCGTTTATAGAAAGTGCACCAAAACTACTTATACCGTAGGCCTTTCCCTCATTAGTATTGGAATTGGAATTGGCGGTAACAGTCCCAGTGATATCATTAATAGCAAGCGCTCCAACACTGCTAAGACCGTATGCTCTACGCCCTTGGACTTTGATTGTCCCGGTTACATTATTGATCGACATATCTTCTTCGCTACGGAGACCCATACCATCACTTCCAGCAGTGACATCAACAGTTCCATCAAGGTTTTGCATAGTCAGAGTCGTGACGGACTTCATGCCGAACCCATCATTCGCACTGTTAATCGTAATTCTGCCACTCAAATCGTTAAGAGAGATACCAGCTCTCAAAGTATACACACCATAGGCTCCCCCACTCACAGTAGAAGTAGCTTCAATCACCCCTGACAAATCATTCATTGAAATCGAATCTAAAGCAACCAAACCATAGGCGCCCTGCTCACTGCTTGAAGTAATTGTCCCTGAAAGTGGACTAGCCAAAGTAAAACTTCCGCGTCCCCAAATAGTATTTGCATCTCCACTATTGGTTAATGTCGTAGTTATTGATGGCAGCACACCTGAAATTGTTTTCCCGTCGGCGATGGTCAGTGGAGTGTCAGAATAATCGCCTGTAGTACGTGACAACGTGACGTTAGCACCATTAATAAATGTTACGGAATTAAGGTCAGGTAACGCAGAGCCTAAATCGATAGTGCCAGTCAGGCCCGGATCAATAGTGATGGAATCTGTATCGGCAGCAGCAGCTATAGCTGCTCTGAGTGAACCAGCTCCAGAGTCGTTCAGATTGGTAACTGCATGGTTGGCGGCATAGGAAAGAGAAGGGAGCAGGCAAAGCCCTACAAACAACGTGATAAGACACGCAGTAAATATTTTACGCGAAATATCTTCTGGAAAGACAGCTAAGATACTATCGATCATACGGAATACTTCATATTAGAGCCTTAATGCTGCTTGATCTCCCATCGATAGACATCCAACAGCAAGGAGAATGTCATTTAAGACACGATAAACCAAAGAGATACAGCACAAGTTAACTGAACGAATGAACGGTCACACAAGCATTATGTGTCATAACGTGACTTTCTTCATTAAGTCAAAATGAGGCACAATCTCTGGGCCGGTGCATGCTTAGTGTAACCCACTCCATCCGCCATAAAAAAAGAGGACCGTTCCAATTGGAACAGCCCTCTTTGTATACAATGTGTAGATAAGATCTACTAGCAAGTACCTGCGGATTTACCGCTAGACTGGCAGCTGATGCGTGCAATAGCGCGCTTCAGAGCAATCTGGTTACGAGCAGCATCGATCTTTTCCTTGGCCTTGGCAGTACGGTCTTCCGCACGGCTTTTAGCCTTAGAGGCGCGATCTACATCGATCTCGGTAGCCATCTCCGCAACTTCAGCCAGGATAGTCACCTGATTGTTGCTGATTTCTGCGAAGCCACCGGCGATGAAGACATAATACGCCTTGCCGTTTTGCTTATAGTAGAGATTGCCTACACCCAGTGCGGACAGGAAGGGAACGTGGTTCGGCAGTACACCGAATTCACCCATGATACCGGGTGCGCCCACGTATTCCACGTCCTCGGAAAGTACTTTCCGATCGGGAGTGACAATTTCAAGTTTCAATGTGGCCATGAATTACCTCGCTTACTGCTTGGCTTTTTCGATGGCTTCCTCGATTCCGCCGCACATGTAGAAGGCCTGCTCAGGCAGGTCGTCGTACTTGCCGTCGAGAATGTCGCGGAAGGCCTGAACGGTGTCCTCAGTCTTGACGTATTTACCAGATACACCGGTGAATACCTCTGCAACGTGGAACGGCTGGGACAGGAAACGCTGAACGCGACGTGCGCGGGCAACGGTGCTCTTATCTTCGTCGGACAGTTCGTCCATACCGAGAATTGCGATGATGTCCTGGAGATCTTTGTACTTCTGCAGAACAGACTGGACTTCACGAGCAGTAGCGTAGTGATCTTCACCGATAACTTCGGGGGAGAGAATACGAGATGCGGAGTCAAGCGGGTCAACTGCAGGGTAGATACCAAGCTCGGAGATCGCACGAGACAGTACCAGAGTACCGTCAAGGTGAGCAAAGGTGGTAGCCGGTGCGGGGTCAGTCAAGTCATCAGCAGGTACGTAAACAGCCTGAACAGAGGTAATGGAACCCTTGTTGGTGGATGTAATACGTTCCTGAAGTTTACCAAGGTCAGTACCCAGAGTAGGCTGGTAACCAACAGCGGAAGGCATACGGCCGAGAAGTGCGGAGACCTCTGCGCCAGCCTGAGTGAAGCGGAAGATGTTATCGATGAACAGGAGAACGTCCTGTCCTTCTTCATCACGGAAGTACTCTGCGCAGGTCAGTGCGGTCAGAGCAACACGTGCGCGGGCTCCCGGAGGCTCGTTCATCTGGCCGTAAACAAGTGCGGCTTTCTCGAGAACGCCAGCTTCTTTCATTTCGTAGTAAAGGTCATTACCCTCACGAGTACGCTCACCAACACCAGCGAATACGGAGATACCACCGTGCTGCTTAGCGATGTTGTTGATCATCTCCATCAGAATAACGGTCTTACCAACACCAGCGCCGCCGAAGAGGCCCATCTTTCCACCCTTAGGGAAGGGGATAAGCAGGTCAACGACCTTGATGCCGGTTTCGAGCAGTTCAACTTTAGTGGACTGTTCGGTGAATGCAGGAGCTTCACGGTGAATGGGGAGGCGCTTTTCGCACGGGATGTCGCCCATTTCATCAGAAGGCTCACCAACAACGTTCATGATGCGACCCAAGGAGCCGGAACCAACAGGAACGGTGATAGGAGATTCAAGGTCGGTTGCTTCCATGCCGCGGACGAGACCTTCGGTGGCGTCCATGGCGATAGTGCGAACAACGTTGTTACCCAGGTGCTGTGCAACTTCACAAACCAAGTTGGGTGCATCAGCGTTGTTGGGATTTTTAATCTCCATCGCAGACAGAATATTGGGAAGATTCCCTTCGGCAAATTCGACGTCGACAACGGCGCCAATTACCTGAACGATTTTACCAGTATTAGCCATTTTCATAGCCCCCTTTTATCCTTTCAGCGCTTCCACGCCGCCGACAATGTCCATAAGATCGCCAGTAATGGCGGCCTGCCTTGTCTTGTTGAAGAGCAAGGTCAGAGCGTCTGTCAATTCATCACACGCCTTGGTGGCGTTATCCATTGCGGCCATACGTGCTGCATGCTCGGAACAAGAAGTGTCGAGCAGGCCACGATAAACCTGGACTTTGATGAAGCGGGGCAGCAGCTCTGCGAGCAGGCCCTCTACAGACGGTTCGTACAAGTAGTCACCAGCTCCGCCTTCTACGGCTTCGCCCTCTTCACTGGCTGCCATGGGCAGGACAGTGAGGTCGACGGGAGGCTGTTTCGCCATGCTCTGGAATTCACCATACACAACGTGTACTTCGTCCAGGTCGCCATTGATGTAACCAGCGATAAGCTCGTTACCAATGCTTGCGGCCAGAGTGAAGTCAAAGCCACCCATGGCGTCGCCTTCGGCGCGTACCATTTCGAACTGGGTCTTCTTGAAGGTATCACGGGCTTTCTTGCCGATGCAGTACATCTTGACAGTCTTGCCTTCGGAAGCCTTCGCTTCGGCCAATTTCATGGCCTTATTGATAATATTGATATTGAATGCGCCACAGAGGCCACGATCGGAAGTTGTAACCATGATACCCACGGTCTTCACTTCGTCCCGGACTTCCAGCAGCGGATGTACCGATTCGTCAGCGCCAGCTGCCAAGTCACCGAGCATCTCATAAAACTTGTCCGCATACGGACGGAACCGTTCAATACGATCCTGTGCGTTGCGCAGTTTTGCCGAGGCCACCATATTCATGGCCTTGGTGATCTGCTTAGTTTTCTTGACGCCAACAATCTGATTTTGGACGTCTCTTAACGATGCCATTCGTTACCCCTTAGTTACGCGCTGAAGCCTTTCTTGAACTCTTCGATAGCGGCCTTAAGGTCTGCTTCGACTGCATCATCAATCTGCTGCTTCTCAACCAGATTGTCGAGAACTGCGGACTTGGAGTTAGCCATGAATTCGTGGAACTCAGCCTCGAATTTCTGGACAGATTCAACAGCAATGTCATCCATGAAACCGCGGGTAGCGGCGAACAGGATGGAAACCTGCTGCTGGACGGTCTGCGGCTTGTACTGGCCCTGCTTCAGAACTTCAACCATGCGTGCGCCACGAGCAAGCTTCTGCTGGGTAGCGGCGTCAAGGTCGGAACCGAAGGATGCGAATGCTGCGAGCTCACGGTAAGTAGCGAGGTCGAGACGCAGAGTACCGGCAACCTGCTTCATAGCCTTGATCTGTGCGGAACCACCGACTCGGGAGACGGAGAGACCGACGTTAATGGCCGGGCGAACACCGGACAAGAACAGGTTAGGCTCGAGGTAGATCTGACCATCAGTAATGGAGATAACGTTGGTCGGAATAAATGCGGATACGTCACCAGCCTGGGTTTCAATAACCGGCAGAGCGGTCAAGGAACCAGCGCCGAGGGAGTCGTTTACCTTACAGGAACGTTCCAGAAGTCTGGAGTGCAGGTAGAAGACGTCACCCGGGAATGCTTCACGGCCCGGAGGACGACGAAGCAAGAGGGACATTTCACGGTAAGCAGTAGCCTGCTTGGAAAGGTCATCGTAGCAGATAAGGGCATGCTTGCCGTTATCGCGGTAGAACTCAGCCATGGTTGCGCCGGTGTAAGCAGCAATGAACTGCAGCGGTGCGGGCTCGGAAGCGGTGGCGGAGACGATGGTGGTGTATTCCATGGCGCCGTGCTGACGAAGAACGTCTGCAACCAGAGCAACGGATGCTTTCTTCTGGCCGATGGCTACGTAGAAGCAATGCACGTCGCTGGTCTTCTGAGCGAGGATTGCGTCAACGCAAACCGCGGTCTTACCAGTCTGACGGTCACCAATAACGAGTTCACGCTGGCCACGGCCAACAGGAACCATGGCGTCAACGGCTTTGAGGCCGGTGTAGCAGGGCTCGTGAACGGATTTACGAGCGATGATGCCAGGAGCTTTCATTTCAACAGGACGGGTTTCAGTAGCTTCGATCGGTCCCAGACCATCGAGAGGCTCACCCAGGGGGTTAACTACGCGGCCCATGACGCCATCGCCAACGGGTACGGAGTAAATCTTGCCAGTACGTTTGACTGGGTCACCCTCTTTAACACCAGTATCGGAACCCAGGAGGGCGACACCAACGTTATCTTCTTCAAGGTTGAGCACCATGCCCATCAGGCCGCCGGGGAATTCCAGCAGCTCCATGGCCATGACGTTCTCAACGCCGTGTACACGAGCAATACCGTCACCAACGTAGAGGACGGTACCGGTCTCGCTCATTTCAACACGAGACTCATAATTCTGAATCTGGTCCTGAATGATTTTGCTGATTTCTTCTGCTTTGATCTGCATTGCCCTACTCACCCCTTTTAATATTTTCTTTCAAAATCTGCAGCTGAGCCTTGAGACTGGCGTCCATAACCTTGTCTCCGACCTTGAGTACGATACCGCCAAGGATTTCCTTGTCAGTAGCGAAAGCGAGTTCCAGCTTCTTGCCGGCCTGCTTCTCAAGATTTGCCTGGATTGCAGACTTTCTTTCCTCATTAAGCTCACTCACCGTGACGAGTTCGCCGGAGATGACACCGGACACGGCGTCCATCATTACCTTATAGTCGGCGGCGATAGCAGGAATCAACTCGACCCGGCCCTTATCGGCCAAAAGGTCACAGAAGTTCTTAACCATCGGATCAACCGACATTTTGTCTACGAGCTGGTTGAGGACCGTCTTCTTCTCTTCAGCAGAGAAGGAGGGGTTCTTGAAGAACCCAAAGGCCTCAGGAGCGTCCGCAATGGACTCGCTCAGAGCAACCAGCTGCTCACCGTATACTTTCTGATCTGCTTCACCTTTGGCAGCGCCAATTGCGAACAAAGCTTTAGCATAGCGGCGGGAAACTACGTTACCGGTCAATTGAGCACCACCTTGGTTAAATAGTCGTCCACGAGCTTATCGTGGTCTTCAGCGCTCAGCTTTTCAGCAACGATCTTCTCAGCGGCTTCAACGACCATGTCGGCCATTTCGCCGCGAATGGTTTTGATAGCTGCCTGAGCTTCGTTGGAAGCGGTACGCTTAGCCTGTTCCTTCAGAGCTTCGGCATCTTTATGAGCCTTAGCAATGATGGTTTCTTTCAGCGTTTCGCCCTGCTGTCTTGCTTCAGCGATAATGGCCTCTTTCTCTTGAGCCATGTTAGCGATACCGGACTCAACTTCTTTGAGCTTCTTCTCGGCTTCAGCCTGACGGGACTGCAGGTCATCGAGTTCCTGCTTGATTCCGTCGCGGCGACCTACGAAGAATTCTTTAATCTTTGCGCCCGCAAACTTGTACATAAGGGCAGCAAAGATAATGAAGTTGACGATACGAAAGCCATAATCTTTCACGTTATCAGCCGTGAAGACTTCGCCGCCTGCGCTAGCGAAAGCAATCGACGAGATCGCCAAGGCAGTCACGAGGACCGCAAAAAACACATACATCCGTTTCAAAATGAAACCCTCCTTGCCTCGTCTAAGCCTGGCCCAGGATCTTGCCCGTGGCGGCTTCGGCGAATTTGTCGACGTCCTTGGTCAGCTGATCCATTGCGGTCTTGACCTCGGCCTTGATCTCGTCACGAGCGGCCTGGATGGTGCCGGAAGCTTCCTCGCCAGCAACGGCCAACAGGGCGTGCTCTTCAGCAGCACCTGCGTCGCGTCCAGCATTGCGGATATCGTTAGCCTCTTTGCGTGCTGCTGTGAGCTGCGACTCGTAGTCGGCAACTTTGGTCTCAGCGGACGCGTTAAAGCCTTCGATTTTTTCCAGCTGATCAGCCATCAAACCCTTACGCTTCTTGATAATCTCGCGAATAGGTTTGATCAGCAGCACATTCAACACGAAGATCGTGATGAGAAAGTTGGCTGCTTGGATAAAAAGTGTTTTGTCAGGTAATACCATACCGTCTGCCCCCAGATAGGTTGTGAATTTTGGCGCAAAGTCACTGCCAATTACGCAATTTCACGCGATGTGTCAAAGGCTTTTTGCCTCTGAAACAGTTCGTGAAGCTGCGTTTAGAACGACTTTCGAACTATGAGCTGGAGTCCTCTTCCGACGCCCCTACAGGTGTTGAATCAAGGCTACCCATAACGAGCTGCCCTTCCAACACCGCACCTTCCTCGACCACCAGGACCGGAGTCCTAATGTTCCCTTGTAAATTGGCCGTCTTATGCAAAACGACCTTATTCTTCGCCTCGACTTCGCCCTGGATATTACCGGAGAGCACGAGCTGACCTACCCGGATCTGCCCTTCTACTACGGCTTCCTGACCGACTACCAATGTACCATCGGACACGACCTCACCATGGAAATTACCGTCAATACGGACCGCACCCTGAAAGTGCAGCTTTCCCTGATAATTGGTCCCTGCCCCCAAAAACGCATTGATTTCGTCTCTAGCCATGAAACGCTCTCCTCCAAAATCCAGTTATTCAAAAAAGGACTTGTACTTTTTGTCACACACTTGTCACGCTTCCTCCATTTAAGAAGAAAGAGTACCAAGTGATATACGCAAGGAGAGACAATTAATCGCAACTAGAGCCGCGAGAGAAACTGAATACTATTCAACAATATTGAAGGCTTACCCTAACACTACTGCTTGAACAAGAACCTGCGCATAGACACATTGAGTACGAGCCCGACGAGACAAAAGTTCACCAGTGTTGCGCTACCCCCGTAGCTAATAAAAGGCAGGGGGATACCCACCACTGGCATAAGTCCGAGGACCATACCCGTATTGATGAGGATTTGCCAGAAGAAATAGAAGAAGACGCCTGCCGCTAAATAACTGCCAAAAAGGCCTCGCGCGTCTCTTGCGATAATGACCATTTGGTAAAGAAAAAAGCAGAATAAGGATAAGAGAATCATAGTCCCGGTAAAGCCCCACTCCTCTCCAAAAACAGCCACGGCAAAGTCGGTATGCCGCTCTGGAAGAAACCGTAATTGAGACTGCGTTCCTTCGAGAAATCCCTTACCCCAAAATCCGCCGGACCCAATGGCGATCTCCGACTGAATGATGTGATACCCAGCGCCAAGTGGATCGGTGGTGGGATCAAGGAACGTCCTAATTCGCTGCTTTTGATAGTCATGCAAAAAGAACCAGGAGAGTGGCATAAGGCAGGGGATCGCCACCAACGCAGTTTTGAAAACACGTGGTGTAACACCTCGGAACAAAATCATTCCACCCAATATCATTATAACAGAGAGACCGGATCCCAGATCAGGCTGTTTGATGATCAGTCCAGCCAAGATCAGCCCAACAAAAAGGACATAAGCGAGTCGAATAAAGTCGAGAGGCTCTCGTTCCTTGGATAAAATACGCGCACCAACAATAAGGACTGCAATCTTCGCTAACTCTGATGGCTGGAAATTCATGAAACCGAGATCGAGCCAACGACGTGCGCCATAAATGGTTTTACCCACAAAGAAGACCGAAATGAGAAGAATAACCGTCGCCCAGAAAAGTGGCCAGGCCATGGTTTTCAAATGACGGTAATCAAAAAACATGAAAATGATCATACAGCAGACGCCCATGGCGCCCCAGATCATCTGTTTATTAAAATACGGAGCAACGCTCATGCCGTCTTCCAAACGATAGCCGGAAGCGGAGTAGAGATTGAGTACGCCAAGCATAAAGAGGACGAGAGCCGCACCGAACAATGGCCAGTTGATGTAGAAAAATAGCCGTCTATCAATGGGCATCAGTTTGTCCTCGTGGCGTTGAAAGAGAGTTCGCGAGCAGCACGAGCCTTGGCTTTCTTGGCTTCAGGCTTCTTAAGCACCTTGCCATTGAAAAGGTATTGGATGACAGCCTTGACTATCGGCCCTGCACCAGAACCACCATGCAGACCATGCTCGACCAAAACAGCGATGGCGAACTTCCTGTCTCCCTGTTCGGCAATAGCCGCCATCCAGGCATGATCACGGAACCTGTACGGAATATCGTCATCCTTGAGAGCCTTCAACTCATCAGTCAAACGTACAACTTGCGCTGTGCCGGTCTTGCCACCAACGGTGACCCCCTTAGTCCGAATGCGCCGACATGTGCCTCGGTCACTATCAACAGTCTGAATGAGCGCAGTTTCCAACAATTTGAGCTGCTCCGGCTTAAGTGGAATTTCGGCCTGAACCACCGTCTTGTCATCCTTGAGCAGCAAAGGTTTAAGCAGCTTCCCACCGTTGATCACACCAGCAAAGAATCGGGCGACCTGCAACGGCGTAACAAGAGTATACCCCTGACCGATGGACATATTCAGATTGTCACCGCCCTGCCAGCCTTCACCAAAGCGCTTCCGCTTCCATGCACGAGTCGGCATGATGCCCGCTTTTTCGTGGGGCAACTGAATCCCAGTAGTCTTACCAAAGCCAACTGCCTGAGCGAATTCGGACATACGATCAACAGTAAGCTTCTTACCCATCTTATAGAAATAGACATCACAGGACTGAACCAGTGCTTTTTCAAAATCAGTCTTACCGTGACCACCTTTGCGCCAGCAGCGGAAAACATGACGTCCCAGCTTAATCTGCCCAAGGCAGTTCACGGTCTCCTTGGGGTCAACCATGTCATAGTGGAGTGCTGCTCCGGCAACCACGTGTTTGAACACCGAACCTGGAGGATACACAGATTGGATAACGCGATTCTGCATGGGGTGAAGTGGATTATCACGCAATTCCGCCCATTGGGCAGATGACAGACCGGAAGAAAAATCATTGGAGTCGTAGGAAGGAGAAGTCGCCAAAGCCCATAGCTGACCAGTATTGGCATCCATGACAGCCACGCCGCCCGCCTCTTCGGAAAGCCAATCCATGGCGATCTTCTGCAATTCAAGATCAATGGACAGCGATATTTCGTGCCCGGCTCGGGGGTGCTTTAATATACGCTCTTTCAAACGGCGGCCCGTAACGTCGACTTCAAACTGTGTCAGCCCTTTTACTCCACGCATACGGTCTTCGAGCATAAATTCAATGCCCTGCTTACCCACGTTGTCGCCAAGATCGAGGTCAGCCTTCTTGCTCATTTCCTCTTCATTGGCTTCAGCCACATAGCCAAGCACGTGGGCCAGCAATTTTCCGTAACGATACTGACGACGCGGGCGAACCTGAATCTCCAGCCCGGGCCAACGCAAACGATTCGCATCAATAATAGCGAGCTTGTGAAAAGAAAGATTGGGAACCAGAATCAGCGGTTCAAACGGCTTAACACGACGCCGCATCTTATTGTAGAGCGCCTTGAGTTCGAAATAATCCTTCCCTGTCCAGGCAGCGATCTGATGCACTGTCTTGTCGATATCCGGGCAATCTTCACGCACGATTCCAAGGGCGTATGCAGGCTCATTCACGGCAAGCAAATCACCGTTACGATCACGAATCAAGCCACGAGGCGAGAAAACGCGTTCCTGACGCAACTGGTTTTCTTTGGCCTTGAGAGCGTATTCCTCACCACGGTGGATCTGCAGATACCAAAGGCGCACGGAGAAAAGACAGAACACGAACAGAATCAACCCCTGTAACAGGAGCAATCCGGCACGAGGCGGCGCTTGATCAGAATGATTATAAAGGTCGGACATCTTGCCTCAACCCCTTTGGAAAAAGTCGATCTGCAATGGCCCAAATAATGGGAAATAGCACGGCCTGAGCCACGCCTTCCATAGCAGCACTGCGCAGCGGTACTTCCAAGTTAGCCAATTCACCCAATCCGTACATGAGCAAAGGATGCAACACACCAAGCCCTATGCCCAACAAGCACATGAACAGAAATGAGCGAGCCTCAAACAACCAACGTCCCACGATGTAAAATGTGGCCAGCAGCCCATACCATGCGATTCCATAACCAAAGGGGAGATTGCCCATGCCCTCAAGAAGGAGAATCCACGCAAAAGCAAGCCAACCGGTGCGGTAGCCACCATTTTCCTGCATGGAAAGAACGATGCCTGGAGCCAGAAAATCTACGCCGGGAAGAACCTTTTGTGCCCAAACGCCGAGAACCGTGTACGTGCCCCACCACAGGACTGCAGCCAACCTACTCGTCTGAGCCACTGGATTGACCTTCTTCCGCGCCCTCGATCTCTTCTGCAATGGCTGCTTCGTCAGGAGACTCGACAGGTAGGCGTTTAAGTAGCAACACTTCTTCCAACCCGGCCACATCAACAAGCGGCTCGGCCAGAATGGTAAGGAACAAAGAAATATCGGAACGCTGCACTTTGATTACTTTTGCAACAGGCATTCCCTTGGGGAAAATATCGGATAACCCACTAGAGAGCAGTAATTCACCCGGCTCGATATCAGCATTAAGGTTCACGAAACGCAGTTCCAGCGGTTCGCCATATCCTTTACCTGTGAGCATTCCCGGAGAACGGTTCGACTCACCAATGACCGCGATACGGCTATTGGCATCGGTCACCATCAACACCGAGGCTGTGACAGCACCAGTATTGAGCACACGCCCGACAACGCCATCAAGAGCCACAACGGGCATGTCTTCTTCCACACCAGAGGTGCTGCCCTTGTCGATGACAGCGGTATCCAGCACTCCGGCAGGCCCCATGCGGTGAGCGATAACCCGTGCTCCGCTCGACTCCCATTGCTCGGGAGCAACAAAGCCAAGCAGGCGATCCAGTCGTTCGGCAGATCGAGCTTGGGCGGACAGAAGCATATTCTCGCGCTTGAGTTCGGACAAGCTCCGCACAAGATCATCATTCTTCTGTTTGAGATCCATCAGGTAGACATACCGATCCCAGAATCCCACGACTTTGTCGGACGCCCAGATACCGGGGCGCAGAATAAAGCCGGAAACATCAAGTCCGGTGTAACTGGACAGGCCGTCCAGATGCCCGGTGCGCAGATTCCATGTGTACATGGAAAGGTACACAAAGAGTCCTGCGACAACGATGATGGCTATTTTCTTGGGACCTTTCACGTCTGGCTACCTGCTTGAGTCATTAAAAACGCACGGCTGCCGCATTGGAGCAACCGTGCGCTGTTGGCAACAAGGGGTTTGATATATCGCAACCGCTTAATCGGTGGTGATATCCTTGTAGAGATCAATATTGTCCAGAGCCTTACCAGAGCCGAGAACGACTGCAGTAAGCGGATCTTCCACCACGGTAATGGGTAACTGGGTTTCGTGCTGCAGGAGCTGATCCAGCCCCTTGAGCAGTGCGCCACCACCGGTGAGGACAATGCCTCGGTCCACGATGTCGGCAGCCAGTTCGGGCGGAGTCTGTTCCAGTGCAATACGTACACCTTGAACGATCCCCTCCACCTGCTCAGAAATAGCCTCACGGACTTCTTCTGCGGTGATGGGACGGTTCTGCGGAATACCAGTGACAAGATCACGACCCTTGACTTCCATGATCGGCTCTTCATCGCCGAGCGGGTAGGCGGAACCAATGTGGATCTTGATCTGTTCAGCAGTGGATTCACCGATGAGCATGTTATACTTACGCTTAACGTGCTGCATGATCGCCTCATCCATCTTGTCACCGCCGATGCGCACGCTTCGAGCGTAAACAATACCGGACAGGGAGATGACTGCGATCTCGGTAGTACCACCACCGATGTCGACAATCATGTTAGAGGTGGGTTCCGTAATCGGCAGATTCGCGCCGATAGCTGCTGCCATGGGCTCTTCGATGAGGTAAACCTCACGAGCACCGGCAGACTGTGCAGACTCTTTTACCGCGCGTTTTTCAACCTGCGTAATCCCGGTGGGAACGCAGATCATGATGCGCGGACGCACCAGACGGCGAGAGTTGTGCACTTTGGAAATAAAGTGGCGAAGCATGGCCTCGGTTACCTCAAAGTCGGCAATAACGCCGTCCTTCATGGGCCGAATGGCTACAATGTTGCCCGGCGTGCGGCCGAGCATCTTTTTTGCCTCTGCGCCGACGGCCAAAACGGTCTTGCCGCCGCGCGAGTCTTTCTTGACCGCCACAACGGATGGTTCCGAAAGCATGACGCCTTTGCCCTTGACGTAAACCAAGGTGTTGGCTGTTCCCAAATCGATCGCGAGATCGTTGGAAAAAGAGCCGATAATTCTGTTGAGCAGGCTACCCATTAAACCCCCGCTAAATTCAAAATTCGTGTCAATCCCTATGCGTTCAAACCCCTTTCAAATAACGGAGAAAAGGGCTAGCGTACATTTCGCAATTGATGATTGGTAACAAACATAACCCGCTCTAGCAATACGCTGAGAGCTTTTTCAGCACTTTTTCACAACTTTTTCTAAAAAAACTATGAATCGAGTTTACGCACTCTCCTCTTATACTCGCCAACGCTTTGGAACTCGCGTCCAAAAGATACCGCTTGATGCTGGATTTTCTTGCCCAAATCGAGATGGAACACTCTCTCGCTCCGGCTGCATCTTCTGCAATCCCAATGGATCAGGCTCCGGCTTCGAAGCGCGCGGACTTTCACTCGCAGAACAGTGGAAATTCTGGCGCGACCTCCACATGGAGAGGCACAAGCTTTCACTCTTCACCGCCTACCTGCAATCATACTCAAATACCCACGGCCCCATTGAGAAACTGGCCGATACACTAGCCCAACTCAAGGGGCTTCCGGGCCTGACAACCCTGAGCCTCGGCACCCGGCCAGATTGCCTTGATGATGCCAAGCTCGACCTGCTTGCAGCGCAGGCAAAAGAACTCGACCTCGCTGAAATTTCGCTGGAGCTAGGTCTTCAGTCCTCCTGCGATGAAACGCTGGCCCACATAAACCGAGGACACACAGCTCACTCTTTTGCCGATGCCACCAAAGCCGCAGCAGCCCGAGGCATCCACGTTGTCGCCCACATCATCGCAGGCTTACCGACAACCTACGGACGTGAGGGCCGGACAGAATTACTCGCGACAGTAGATTTCATCAACAAGCTTCCGGTCCACGCTGTAAAATTTCACAACTTGTATGTTTGTAATAACACTCCGCTAGCCAAGCTTCATGCGGACGGAAAGTACGAGCCGCTCAGCCAACTCGAATATCTTTCACAACTTTCCGATGCGATCATGCGCCTCAAGCCCACAACGGTAATCCACAGGCTCAATGGCAACCCGTCCAAAGGCGACCTCATCGCCCCGGCGTGGGCTGGCAATATGCGTGGCCTGCACAATGCAGTACGTAATCACATGGATGCTAATGACGTCTGGCAGGGCAAGCACAATGGCGCAGAAGACAGCCCCATGCCTTGGAATAGCCCGGATTACTCAGGAGAACAGGCGTGCTGAATAAGCCGCTGAAAGAGTATGACCTTGAAGAGGTTGTGACTGCCCCACCTCTGGCACTGTCGCTCCACTGGAAAGACGACAAACTGATCGAGCTCCGCACACGATGGGCAGAGGATGTAGAAGAATCCGCAAAGCCTTCCGGCGGGGCACTACAACTCAAGGCAGCTCTGGAGCGATATGTTTCAAGGGAAAACCCGAACTGGCCCGACCTACCCTACGATTTCTCTCACCTCAGCAACTTCCAGCGAGCGGCACTCGAAGAACTGCAACGTATCCCCAGCGGCGCGACTCGTACTTACAAAGAACTCGCAACACGAGTTGGAAAACCCAAAGGCGCACAAGCCATGGGCCGAGCCATGGGAGCCAATCCATTTCCCGTAGTATATCCCTGCCACCGAGTCATTGCTTCTGACGGCAAACTGACAGGATTTAGCGCAAAGGACGGACTCAAGATGAAAGTCTGGTTGCTCCGGCATGAGGGAGCGATACTATAATCTTCACCGCATTTCACACCAACGAAAAAGCCGGAAGGACATACATCCTTCCGGCTTCATTTATTCTTTGCGAGTAGAGCTAGATAACTTTATTCAGCGGGTACTCAATGATGCCCTCAGCGCCGAATTCGACGAGCTGGGGGATCAAGTTACGAACGACAGTCTCTTCAACCATGATTTCTACAGATAACCAATTGGGGTCCTGCAGTTCTGCAACAGTTGGAGAATTCAGGGAAGGCAGGGATCCGTTCAGATCTGCAAGCTTCTCTTTAGGCAGGTTCATTTTCAGACCGACCATCTTTTCAGCTTTCAATGCGCCCTGCAGCAGCATGTTGATTTCCTGAATGAGCTTGCGCTTCTCAGGATCTTCCCATGCCTCTTTGTTGGCGATAAGCTGAGTATTGGTCTGCATCAGCTCTGCGATAATTCGCAGTCCGTTGGCCTTGATGGTGGTTCCGGTCTCGGTGATCTCAACGATACCGTCACACAGTCCTTCAATAACCTTGGCCTCGGTGGTGCCCCAGGAAAAGGAAACATCCACGTCGATATTCTGGGATTTGAAGTACTCTTCAGTAAAGCCCATCAGCTCTGTGGAGATTTTCTTGCCGTTAAGGTCTTCGGGACGTTTGTACGGGGAGTCGCCTTTAACGCAGAGAACCCAGCGGGCTTTGCGGTTGGAGACCTTGGAATAGATCAGGTCATCCACGACAACGACGTCAGATTTGTTTTCCTTGATCCAATCCATACCAGTCAGGCCGACATCAAAGGTGCCATTCTCAACGTACATGGACATTTCCTGAGCGCGAGCCAAAGAGCACTTAATGCGATCGTCGTCGATATCCGGGAAGTAGTTGCGGTCGTGCAGCTTGATGTTCCAACCCGCTTTCTTGAAAAGCTTGAGGGTTGCATCCTGAAGAGAGCCTTTGGGGACACCGAGACGGAGAAATTGCGTAGACATTATTTATATACCTCTTTGGGGTCGAAGACGAGCGGAGAACATTCTTTCACTTCGCCGTCTTTAAGTTCGCGGAAAAAGCAGGAGCGGTAGCCTTTGTGGCAGGCCGCACCGCCGATCTGATCAATGAGAAGCACCAAGGTGTCGTCGTCGCAATCAATGCGGATGGACTTCACCTTCTGTGTATGGCTCGAGGTACCGCCCTTATGCCATAGCTCCTGACGGCTGCGGCTCCAATAATGGGCCTCGCCGGTCTCCAGGGTTTTATCCCAGGACTCTTCATTCATGTACGCCATCATCAGGACTTCACCAGTCTCGGCGTCCTGTGCAATGGCTGGAATCAATTCCATTTTCTTAAAATCAGGTCTGATCATTGCGGTACCTCATATCAGATAATGATTGTTCGACCCCGGATTGGGCCGGATGGGTTACATAGCGGATGAGTGAGGCAAACGCAACTATGCATATAAGGTGTTACCCGGTTGTAACACTTGCTAGCAGGCCTTTTCTCGCATTTCCTACCTTGGTTCATCCATTTACCACCTCATATATATCTGTTAAAGCGGCAAACAGTAATTGAACTTATTCAAGGAGCAACACGAACATGCCCGTTCGTTCAAAAGATAATTTTCTGGTTTTCGGTTCCCCACGCATTGAGCAGGCGGAAATAGATGAAGTCGTCGCATCCATGGAAACAGGATGGCTCGGGACAGGCCCCAAAGTAGCGCAGTTTGAAAAAGATTTCTCTGCTTACCTCGGCGATGGTTTCGCCGCTGCCTGTAATTCCTGCACAGCCGCCCTGCACCTGAGCCTCGTGGCTTTGGGCCTCCAGCCCGGCGATGAAGTCATCACCACACCGCTGACTTTCTGCGCTTCAGTCAATGCCATTATCCATGCAGGCTGCACACCCGTACTTGCAGACGTTGACCCAGTAACCATGAATATCGATCCGGATTGCATCCGCAAGAAGATCACGAAGCGAACTAAAGCAATCCTGCCCGTCCACTTCGCAGGTCGCGCCTGCAACATGGACGCAATCATGGCCATTGCTGAAGAACACGATCTCAAAGTGGTAGAAGATTGCGCCCACGCCATTGAGACCACCTACAAAGGGCGTCACGCTGGCACATTCGGCGATTTCGGTTGCTTTTCTTTTTACGTGACCAAGAATGTCTGCACAGGTGAAGGCGGCATGGTCATGGCGCGCACCGAAGAAGACATCAAGAATGTTAAAATCCTCGGCCTGCACGGCATGTCTGCTGACGCATGGAAACGCTTTTCTGATGATGGCTACAAGCACTACCAAGTGGTACACGCCGGATTCAAATACAACATGATGGACCTACAGGCAGCCATCGGCATCCATCAGCTAAAGAAAGTGGAAGAGTACTACATTCGCCGCAAGGAAATTTGGGAGATGTATCAGGAGGCATTCAAGACCATGCCTGTTGGGCAGCCTGCTCCCGACGAAGCGGATTGCCGCCACGCCTACCACCTTTATACCCTGATGATTGATCCCGTTTACAGCGGCATTGATCGGGACCAGCTTCTTGTGCGTCTCACCAAGGAAGGCATCGGAGCTGGCGTACATTATCTGTCCATACCGGAACACCCGTATTACAGAGATCGCTTCGGGTGGAAGCTGGAAGATACCCCGCAAGCAGTGGCCCTCGGTCGCCAGACCATCAGCCTGCCGCTTTCGGCCAAGCTCACCGATGACGATGTAAATGACGTCATTAAAGCGGTAAAAATCTGCCTCGACGCGTAACCTTTACACTCTAGGATTACTCATGCGATTTCGCTCCCTGGTTCTGTGTCTGATTCTCATCATGGTGACTGCAACAACATCTGGAGCGTCATCGCTTGCGCCCTTTACCAAGGACGACGTACCGCCCGCGCCCGACTACACCAAAGCAGAGAGCTGGATAGCCCTTCCAGAAAATCCAAATCAGTACCCTGTAGACATTTTCTGGTCATACCCCACTATCCTGATGGACAATGAGCACTGGCTCATGGATATCTCCAGCACGGACCTACGGAAGAAAGCTTCAGGCACACTGCGCAAACAGGCCAGTGTATTTTCAAACCAAGCTAACCTTTATGCTCCGCTCTATCGCCAAATGAATATGGCTGCCTTAGGACTTCCCCCAGAAAAGCAGGGAGAGCTGCTCGGGTATGGGTTAGATGATGTATGGAGAGCTTTCAGCTACTATCTCAAACATTACAATCAGGGCCGACCTTTCATTATTGCAGGACACAGCCAAGGCTCCAACCTTCTGCTCAATATAGCTCTCAAGCATTGGGGAAGTCTCGGTGTAGAAAAGCAACTCGTGGCCGCTTACACCATTGGCTGGTCCATCACACCTGCGAACCTCAAGTCGAACCCGGCCCTCACAATGTGTGAATCCGCAAAACAGACCAACTGTTTCATTGCTTATAATACAATGCTGGACGGGCGACAGGACGCAGCGCCGACTCGCATCAAGGGAACTCTCGTCACCAACCCACTGACGTGGAAGACATCAGGCGAGTTCGCTCCAGCTGCGCTAAATAAAGGCTCCAAGTTCTTTTTCGATGACGGGACCACTCAAACCATCGCGCGTTTCACTTCAGCGCAAGTCAAGAATTCCGGCTTGGTGGTCAACCCCAAAGACCCCAAGTTAGTGGAATGTAATATAGCAACATTCCCCAAAGGAGTTTTCCACGTATTCGACTATTCACTCTTTTATGAAAATCTAAGACAGAATGTAGGCGAACGAATCAACGCCTTCACCACAAAGTAGAAATAACAAAAGGCCCGGGACTGCACTCCCAGGCCTTTTCCGCAAAATGGAAAGGATATAACCAAACGACTAGCAGTCGTGAAAATCCTTATTAATGTAAAAACAAAGATCAAAGAGATTGTGGACCATTTCATCCACCAGTTCCTCTGAATCCGTTTCCGTGTTCTCAACGCTCATGGTTTTGTTCACGATCTTGGAGAACAACATGCCTATGAGCTGGTCGTCATACATCGTCCAATACTTGCTCCCTGAAGGGAACTTCTTATCAAAGCCGTGGTAGTACATCTATCTCTCCCGTCCCTGGTAGAGTGTTTGAATCAGTGTTACTTTATCTATCGGTCCAAACCGGAATCTGCTTAAGGGGACACGGGGTAAAATGTATCATTATTTTATATGGGGCGAGAGAGCGTATCCTCAAAGATACAATGACATTTTGTCGTGATAAAGTTACGAAGCTGTAACACGATTGTGACACCACTTGGGCTATAGCAGGCTGTAACAATTACATTGCACCAAGGAGAAACCACAGTGTCTTCACAAAAAATTTTGGTCGTCGAAGACCACGTCGACACACGGGAGCTGCTCAAATACAATCTCATCTCCGGCGGATTTGATGTTGCAGCCGCAGAAGACGGTCAGGCCGCGCTCAATCTCGCCGCAGCTTTTAGACCCGATATAGTCCTACTTGATCTCATGATGCCCGGCATGGACGGCCTCGAAGTTTGCCGTCACCTGAAAGCAGACCCGTCTTTGTCTCGTATTCCCGTTATCATGCTCACCGCCAAAGGCGAGGAAGTTGACAAGATCGTCGGACTTGAACTCGGCGCTGATGACTATGTAGTTAAGCCGTTCTCCCCTCGGGAACTCATCCTCCGCATCAAGGCCGTACTTCGCCGATCCGGCGCACCAGAACCAGAAGCGCTTGATTTGTGGGAACGCGACGGACTACGCATTGACTTTGAAGCCCACCAATTGACAGTCGACGGAGAGGAAATTGCTCTCACTGCCACGGAATTCAAACTCCTTTCCGTACTCATTGCCGGAACAGGTAAAGTACAAACTCGTGACAACCTGCTCGACACTGTGTGGGATACCCATTTTGAAGGCTACTCTCGTACAGTCGACACACACGTACGTCGGCTCCGCCAAAAACTCGGGGCGTACGCATCGCTGATCGAAACCGTACGCGGCGTAGGGTACCGCTTTAAAGCTTAGCCTTATAAATTGTGGAGAGCCTTTCACTCGGCTGCTCCTGCCCCAAAAGTAACTTCTATGGCTGACTGTCTCAGACAGCATGCAGCCACGCCTCCAGAACACAAAAAGCGCTGTTTCCTTTCGAAAACAGCGCCCTCCTAACCACCCCCCAAGGTGGTGAAATTCTAGTCTTTGCCCAGCGTGATCTGAAACGCTACTGCGTAGAGATGATCAAAGAAATCTACGTACTCCACAGGAATATGCGAAGGCACATTAATGCGGGCTGGGGCAAAGTTGATGATGCCGCGGATATTGGCATCAATGAGATGGTTGGCTGCACGCTGTGCACGATCAGGTGGTGTGGCGATCAGACCGATTTCGAGATTCATCTCAGGAGCCTGCTCCTTGAGGTGTGTCGGACACACAATCTCTAGTCCTTCAAATTCCCGACCGATTTTATCTGGGTCACAATCAAAGGCGGCAGCGATATCAAATCCGCGCTTGGCAAAGTCATGGTGACGCAAAAGCGCTGTCCCCATGTTGCCTACACCAATGAGAGCACATTTCCAGACACGATCAATACCAAGCGACTGCTTAATGGAAGTGATGAGTTCCTGGACGTAATATCCAACACCTCGGACACCAAACTCGCCAAAATAAGCGAGGTCCTTGCGGATCTGCGACGAATTTACGGAACAGGCACGAGCCAGTTTCTCAGAGGAGATAACGTCGTTGCCGTCACGCAGCAGATTCTCCAGAACCTGGATATAGACAGCAAGGCGCCCGATTGTCGCTTTTGGGATATGTTCACTTTTCATTGGTCCAAATCTCTATTTTATCCGTAAAATCGGTAAAAGCTATGTGAATTTTTTAACAAGTAAGGTGCTGAAAAAGGGAGGCCGAAGCCTCCCCTTAATAGCAATATTCGTAAGTCTAAATTTAGACGACGAAGAGCAGGATCAGGTTAACAACCAGAGCGTAAATTGCGAGGGACTCGATGAATGCGAGGCCGAGAATCAGGGAAGTGGAGATCTGGCCGCCAGCTTCGGGGTTACGTGCGATACCTTCGGTAGCGCCTTTAACGCCCATGCCCTGACCGATGCCGCAGAGACCAGCAGCGATACCCATGCCGATGGCAGTAGCGTATGCTTTAGCGGACATTACGCCTGCATCGCCAGCAGCGAAAGCAGTGGAAGCAACGAGAACCATGGCCAGAGTGGTGAACAGAATTTTAGCGATTTTCATTTTGAATCCTCCAAATGGAATCATTTAATATAGTTTTGGTCCAAGGACCATTTCCCCAAAGTTAGGTATCAAGCGCGATTCTAATGAGCGTGCTCGATGGAGCCCTGCAGGTAGAGCATTGTCAGCATAAAGAAGATGAATGCCTGAATGGTCTTTGCAAGGATGAACAAGAAGTACATGGGCAGGGATCCGAGGATCGGTGCCAGGAAGAACATCAGGATGAGAACAATTTCCTCACCGCGAATGTTACCGAAGAGACGAAGTGTAAGGCTAAGCGGACGAGCACAATGGGAGATGATTTCCAGCACGAGCATAAGCGGAGAAAGTGCTGCTACAGGACCCATGAAGTGCTTGATGTAACCACCACCCCATTTCTTAATACCTACGAAGTTGTAGAACAAGAACACAATGATTGCCATGGCGGCAGGAGTGTTGATGTTTGCAGTAGGTGCGTCACAACCCGGTACAAGACCGATGTAGTTCATTGTCAGGATAAACAGAAAGATGGTGCACAGCAGCGGCACGAAACGACGACCTTCTTGGCCGAGGTTAGCGACAGTGAAATCTTCCAGGCCACCAATGATGGTCTCAAAGAGGTTCTGCATGCCGCCAGGAACCAGCTGCAAACGGCCGCGGACGAGCAGACCGAAAGTAAAAAGAATACCCATTGCCAACCACATGTAGAGCACGTGGTTGATGGAGCTTACGCCCAAGGCGTGCTCCATGCTTGCGCCCCAATGGCCAATGGATTTGACCATGTCAGCGTACAAAAGAGGATGCGGCAATCCGCCTGAGAAACCCATATCCAAGCCTCCTTAAAAATCTAGGCCTTTTTATTCCCCACCTGAATCAGGCCAGAGATAGCCACGTTGAGCGGCACAGTGCCAATGCCCGTGATTAACCCCCAGTGGGGAACCCGTTCGACTCCGATCAACCACCATAGGGCTGCCCCGCTCAGAGTCATCTTCACCATGAATATTACAAACAGTTTAAATGGTCCGCCTTTAGGTACATACACCAACGCCTGAGCAATGCGAGATAATGCCCAGAAATTGACAAGAGCGAGAATCGCTCCGGCTGCATAAGCAAAAGACCATCGGGAAAAGAGTGTTACCAGCATGATCACTAGAGAGGACCCCAGCGACGCATAAATCTGATTGCGGATAATGATCCGTATGTCAGGTCGCACAAACCCGTTCTTTACGAGCAGGTGTTCAACCTTCTTATTGATCGTTTCCAGCACTTTTTTCTCCATCCTGTTTCAAAGAGCTATGCTGCTGTTCTTCCTGGCGGCGTTGTAATTTCTGAAAATCTTCCCAGACCATTTTGAACCCGGCCAAGATCCCTAAAAAGAAAAAGATCATGATCAGCGAGGGCTTAGTCCCGAAATAATCATCCAGAAAGTACCCGATAACCAGTCCGGCTATGATGGCTGAGACTATATGAAGTCCCATTGTGCCGGCGGTGCCCCCGACCTGCACAAGATTTACCCATCGTCCGTCTTTTGAAAAGAACATGCTCACACCTTGTGAAATCGTTTTTCGCGGTCCGGAAGGACACGAAGCGGAAAACGGCTATTCGTGCAATCCTTCACAAGTTGTGGAGAAGTAGCACAACCAGCCTTTTGCCGTCAATCCGTTTTTAGGTAAATTGCGCTTTTTTTCTCAAACTTTGCCACATGCGCAAAACCCGCGCCACGCCTCAGTTTCTTTAAACCAAGAGCCGCTAACGCTTTCTTCCGAATTAGACCCACAACACCATCAAAAAAGGGAAGGCACACAGCGTACCTCCCCTTGATAATTTGTCGCTAACTTCACCCTACTCCGGGTCGCCCACATCCACGACCTTCACGAGAAATTCCTTCACTCCCGCTGGGGGATTGTAGAAAACTGCCATGAACGGTGTAGAGGCGCCGGGCCGGATGAAAGTATTATTTGAGAGGATGCCCACTTCACTGGACAGTCCATCCTGAATTTCTGCTTGTGTTTGCACTTGAAGCTGAAACTGTGAAAGAACATTACCACACAGGAATGCCTGTGAAGTCAGCACGTTCTGTGCTCCATCATAGAGCACGACTTCGACCTTGATCTGTTCCTTGGGAGTGGCGAACTTATTGACAGCCTTACCTTCGACCACAAAGAGGTTACCCGTCTTCTCATTGGCCACATAGTACTGCTTGACGTTCTTCAGCTCAATCTTGCGGACGCGATCTGCCGGGGATTCGCCCGGAGTAGCCGCTTCATCACCGCCCGTTTCCTCCATGAACATTTTGCCGATATACGGAACGTTCTGGAAGTAGGAGCCAAGATCCAGACCAAACATGGTCCATGCCTTGAAATATACACCCGCGCCAAGAATCAGCGCGAGAACCAAAACGATAATCAGACAGCCCAGCGGCTTACGACTACGAGGCTCATCATCATCGTCATCATCGTCGAAATCGAGATCTACATTTCCATCGTAGTCATCGTCGTCATCATCGTCATCATCGTCGTCTTCGTCATCGTCGTCGTCAGCGAAGAGGTCACCTGCATCGTCATCGTCAGAGTCACTGTCGTCGAAAAGATCACCCAGATCGTCGCTACCGTCATCGCTGGCAGCATCGTCACTAGCATCATCGTCGCCAAACAGATCATCGTCGTCACCAAAGAGCGAATCGACATCGTCCGCCGTAGCGGATTCAACGTCATCGCCACCGGTCGGAGCCGGCCCTTCTTCTGGCGCAGGAGCGTCATCGTTGTCATCAAAAAGATCATCAACATCGGGCATGCCATCGTCTGCCGCGTCATCTACGCCAACATCAGCAAAGAGGTCGTCCTCTGGAGCTTCAGGGACAGGATCGTCCGCCGGAGGCTCTTCCTCGGCAGGGGAGTCCTCTACCGGGGCCTCGCTGCTGGATGCAACCTCATCAAACGTCTCGTCAAATTCATCACCCGCCTGAGTATCAGTCGGAGCATCAGGCTCTTGTTCGAGCATGGTCTCGACTTCTTCCTCGGGCGTGGCCGGAGGAAGCTCGGCTTTAAATACGTGGGCGCATTTCGAGCATTTGACCTTCGCACCTCCTGCCGGGATTTTATCATCAGGCAGGTTGTACTTGGTCTCGCAATTGGGACAGGTGACGATCATAAAATTCTACTCCGGAATCCCGTTCTAATCAGTGGATAGTTCATAGATCCCATCAAGTTCACGATAGCGCTCTGCATAATCGAGGCCGTAACCAACGATAAATCCGTCGCTCAGCTTGAACCCGGCGAAATCCACGGAAACTTTCTTTTCCCGTCGCTCATCCTTATCAATAAGCGCGCAAATTTTCAAACTCTTTGGATTTCTTCTACGCAGAACATGCAGCAAGAAGTCCATAGAGTGGCCGGTATCAACGATATCTTCGATTACCAGCACGTCTTTTCCTTCGATGGAAATTTCCAGATCCTTGGAAAACACGATGTCTTCTCCGCGAGAGGTAGCCGAGCCGTAGCTGGCCAATCGGACGAAGTCGACTTCGATATCCTTTTTAATCTTGCGAATGATGTCTGAGTAAAACAAAAATGCGCCCTTGAGCACGCAAATACAGACCAACGGATCACTACCTTCGTAGCTTTCAGTCACTTCCTTGCCAAGAGATTCTACACGCTCGGCAATCTGTTCCGCTGTAATGAAGGGGGTGAGTTTATGTCCCATAATATTATTGTATACTTAATGGTTATAGTTTCATGACCATGGCAACTTCATTGCAATGATCAGGGAATCGCGGACAGTTAAGGCAATCAGTGAACACCTTCTGGTTCAGATTATCCATACTTTCTTCCACAAATCCCAGGTGAGCGAAAAAGCCCGCCTGCTCTGTCAGGGTATATACCTTATATATACCAAGTGTCACGGCCTCACTTATACAGGCCTCGACGAGCTTGCGTCCCAACTTTTTCCCACGATGTTCCGGCTCCACTACCAACGAGCGGATCTCTGCCAGATTCTCCCAAATAATATTCAATGCACAACAACCGATAATTCTATCATCTTCAACAATGACAAAAAAATCGCGTAGATGCGAATAGAGCTGGCTAAATGATCTCGGCAAAACAAGCCCTTCATGCTCCTCTCGGTGCATGAGCAAGCCATGGATCGCCTTCACATCCTCAATGCAAGCTTTACGAATCATTCTATTGACCAATCATCTTTTCAGCCATTGCCTGAAGCATGGCATACGGGAACGCTCCCGCCTTGGCAAAGGTCAATTTGCCCGTCTTGTCGAAAAACGCCAGTGTTGGAATGGCTTCAACTTCGTACTTCTGTGCGATGGCCTGATCGCCCATGTATACTGGCAGATCAACCTTCTGCTTGGCAAAGAAGGCGTCCAGAGCCTCTACCTTTTCGTCCAGAGAAACGGCTAGAATATTGATCTTGTCGCCATGACTCTTGTTCAGCTTTTCCATTTCAGGAATCTCTTCCTTGCAGGAGGGACACCATGTGGTCCAGAACAAAACAATAGTCGGTTTGCCCGGATTTTCGACAAGGAACGCATCCAATTCGGCCACACCCATCTTTGGGTAGGAGCCATCGTTGGCAGCGCTGCTGGCTTCAGGCTCGGAAGAACCACCGGAACAAGCTATAAGAAACAGAGAAAACACTAATATAACAGCAATACGCTGTAAATTTTTCATATATTACCTCGTCAAAGTATGCGGCCAGCCTAGCAGAGATGAGGCGCAAATAAAAGTGCGGACTTGTGCACAACGTCGTGCTGTTTCCCAATAAAAAATCCCCGGCAACCATACGGTCACCGGGGATCCCATCATACAATCAAAAAAACCTACAGACTCGCTGCAGCCTTCTCGACAGATTCCTTGAAACCATCACGAGCTTCCTGAATCTTGGCAGCCAGACCTTCATCCTGCAAAGCAAGAATCTGTGCAGCCAGCCATGCGGCGTTCTTGGCACCAACTTTGTCCAGCGCCAGTGTTCCTACCGGGAATCCGGGAGGCATCTGCACTGTGGCAAGCATAGCGTCCATACCACCAAACGGTGAGGCAGCCAGCGGTACACCCAAAACAGGCTTAGTGGTTTTGGCAGCCACAGCGCCAGCCAGGTGCGCTGCAAGTCCAGCTGCGCAAATAAAGACCTGACAACCGTCAGCCTCATACTCTTTGACGAGCTTGGCAGTGCGCTCGGGCGTACGGTGCGCAGAAGATACGGTGAAGACATGGTCCACACCCAAATCATTCAACAGATCAGAACAGGGGCGCATCTTCTCTTCATCAGAGATGGACCCCATGAAAATTACAACCTTAGGCATTCTCTCTCCCTTCCCTATTTGAGTCGTTTCAAACCTTTATCAGCGATATCACGGCGGAAATAGCTCTTGTCGAAATGGACCTTATCAACGGCCTCGTAGGCCTTTTTCTGCGCGGCAGCGAGGTCATCACCCAATGCGGTGACACACAGTACGCGACCACCAGAAGTGACAATCTTCCCATCTTCTTCCATTTTTGTTCCAGCCTGGAAGACCTTAACTCCTTCCATGGCATCAGCATCTTCCAACCCGGAGATTTCCATCCCCTTGGGATACGATGCGGGATACCCATCGGCAGCGATAACAACACCACATGCAGTCTGCGCAGTGGAGGTCACTTCTACCTGATCAAGCTTACCATCGATGCAGGCAAACATGATTTCGAGGAGATCGGTTTCCAGACGCATGAGCAACGGCTGGCATTCCGGATCACCAAAACGGACATTATATTCGAGTACGGACGGGCCGTCTTCTGTGTACATGAGGCCAGCATAGAGAACACCCTTGAAAGGTTCCCCCTTGGCGGCCATATATTTAAGAATAGGCTTGATGCAAAGCTCTGCGGTCTCAGCGTATTTTTCCTCGGGCAGGATCGGTGCCGGGGAGTATGCTCCCATGCCACCTGTGTTCGGCCCAGTATCGCCTTCGTAAACAGCCTTGTGATCCTGACTGGATGGCAGTAACGCATAATTGACGCCATCACAGAATGCCAAGAAGGAAGCTTCTTCGCCTTTGAGCGTTTCTTCGATAACAACGCGCTCGCCAGCCGCACCAAAGGACTTCTTGACCATCATGTCTTCGATGGCCTCAAGCGCCTCTTCTTCAGAGGTTGCCACGATAACGCCTTTACCAGCAGCAAGACCGTCAGCCTTGACTACCAGCGGTGCGCCCCGCTCCTTGATGAAAGCCTTGGCGTCGTCTGCTTCGTCGAAAACTCGAAATGCAGCAGTAGGCACACCTGCATCGTGCATGACATTCTTGGAGAATGCCTTGGAGCCTTCCAGATTGGCAGCATATGCATTGGGACCAAAACAGGGAATGCCTTCCTGACGAAGGGCGTTCTCCAATCCGAGCACAAGCGGCATCTCTGGACCTGCCACAACAAGATCAACTTCATTGTCTTTGGCCAGAGAAATCAAGGCAGGAATGTCATCGTCTTTCACAGCGACATTTTCGCCGATCTGGGCAGTGCCACCGTTACCCGGTGCACAGATAATCTGTTCAACCTTGGGATTCTGCGACAACTTCCAGCACAACGCGTGTTCACGTCCGCCACTTCCAACTACTAATATTTTCATGGAAAGCCCCCTCTCATTGTTTTTGGGATGCTCACGGTACTACGGAATTATGGTGTATTTTTCAAGCTTCGCGAGGAGAGGAAAATGCGAAAAATAAGACGAACAGCCAACCACCGCACCACATGTCGAAGGCATTTCCCTTTCTATCTTGACAACCCAGCAGGATAATTCATCGAATAATATCGCTTGATCGCATCCTTGGCGCTCTGAGCCAAACGCCCTTCCGCCATGGTGGGCTTTTCTCGAGTAAGAGTCTCAAAGGTCAGATCAGCCAGATTTCGAGCCTGAGTTGCAATCTGATCAATTTCACTATCGGGGACAGTCAATCCACTCAGTCGATCCCAAAGAATATACTTGAACAACGTGACTTGATCTGCAGAAGGATTCTGTTTCTGCTTGAGCTCAAACGACTGGTGAATTTGCATTGCGGTATCGGTAGGCATGACGTGATTCTTACTTCAGAGTTACAGCTTTTGACAAGAGGGAACAGGGGAATATCCGCTCTCATGAACGTCACAAAGGGAGGCATAAAAACAGGATGCGTTATTCCTTGAGACTTCTGGAGCGCAACAGTTCAGACTCCACGCGCTCCCGATAAATAGCAATAGCAAGAAGCTCTCCGATCGTTTCAACCACTTTCAGATCCTCATCCGTATAGTCACGAGTTGAATTTGCCAAAGCTATCTGCCCGACCAATTCATCTTCATACCAACAAGGCACAGCGAGAAACCTATCAATGGGAGCATGGCCTTCAGGCACACCTTTGGACAAAGGATGCCGTGTAGCCATGTTGGTGAAATCGGCTTTCCCCGTATTCAAACTATCCCCCCATAAACTAGGGAATCGATCATCTTCCCGCTTGAGAACGGGAACACCGGCATTGCCCTCACACTGCCCAGACATGGCTGTAAAACTGTACAGATGAAGATCATTTTCAGGAGGCTCAATAACACCAATGTAGGCGTAAGCGCTTTCAGTCAGACTCATGGCTTCACTGAGGATTGCGTCCGACACAATCTGGAAGGAAGAGTTATGCGCACTTAAAGCGTGAATCACTGCGCTATGAGCAATATTAGCCCGCTGCTCATAATCCACAGCCTGTTCATTCTTTTTCCGTTCCGAAATGTCACGGGCAATACCAAGAATAGTATCGCCACTCTTGGCTTTGATGCGGCCCAGCCTCAACTCAACAGGAAAAACCGAACCGTTCTTCCGGGTGTGCGTAGATTCGACAATGACATGCTCTTCATTCCACTGTTTCCCTCGAACCTTACTGTCTGCCGCAGACGGGTCTACATCCCATGCCTTGAGAGCAAGCAATTCCGAACGTGTATACCCCAGGCTTTTGCAAGCAGCCTCATTGACGAACACAAGCTGGCCCGTGGCATCACACGCGAAAACAGCATCTCCGGCCTGTTCCAGCAGCCCGCGGAACAAAGACTCACTCTGCTCCAATGCGGCGCGAATATCGTCTTCAGCGGTCAGATCACGGCAGAATCCAAGCGTGGAACCATCATCCAACACCACTCCATGAAAAGAAATTCGTGCGCGCGTGCCGTCCTTTCTCACGACCCTGTACTCTTCAGAATGCTCGGCATCTTCAGCCAAAGACTTCAGCCCCTGCTCGCCTTTACTGCGATCTTCATCCGGTAACAAGGTAAGCGCGTTTGTGCCTACCAGCTCTTTCCGTGCGAACCCGGATATCTGCTCCATGGCGGGATTCACTTGAAGAATGGTGCCCAATTCATCAAAGACAATGACGCCGTCAGGCGCACCGTCCAAATACTTTCGATATCGGCTGACATTCTCCAATGCCTCTTTCTCTGCCGCCGCCTTCACCCTGTTAACCCGTACAAGACAGGTAATGATCATCACCAAAAGGAAAATCATCAACCCCGCTTCAATAAGAACACTTCTGTGTTTCTCCAGAAAAGACGGATGATCATTGATAAGGACACTCCCTTCTGGCAGGTCCGATTTGGAAATCCCAAAACGCTCAAGAATATTCATGTCGAACATCACGATATTGGCATCAGTGCCTTGAACAATCGGAATAGCTGGAGGATTCGCACCATTAATAATTTTGATAGCCTGCTCCGCGGCCAGCCGCCCTTGCTCCTCAAAAGAGACAACTTTACCACCAAGCATACCGTCCCCAATCCCATGCTGCCAGCAATGGAAAATAGGACAAGGCGCGTTCTCGTTCAGGATGGAAAACCCATCATCAAACGACAGAGTCTTACCGTTCATATCCCTATAAAGCGACAATACGATAATCGCATCGTTGGGAGAGAGTTGTTTCACCAATGCAGGAAAATCCGTCCATTGTATGAGCGAAAGATCGAGAACAGAATATCGAGTTTCCCCGCGCAGGGTCATGGTATTCTCGAATTTGTGCAAGTCCGCCTGCCCGGAGGGAGTTCCATCACTCACGACAACAATATTCTTCAAATCAGGCAACAGCAGGTGCATAAGCCCCACCGTCTCCTCCATGGAGACGCTTTCAAGTACACCAGTCAATCGATGTTCACGCGCAAGCTTCGTCCCGTTTTCAACATCATTGATGCCAAGAAAAACGATAGGGATGCCTCTGAACAAATCTTTGCGGTGCTGTGTCGCATAATTAAGGGCATTGTCATCAGCTGCGATCAAAACATCGTATGTAGGCAATGAATCAAGTTTATGACTCAAAGCTCTCGTAAAATTTTCAAAATTCGTATCATTGTAAAAGCGCTTGGTGTCCATGACCTCCACATCGAGTTTGACGTCATTTGCATCAAACACTTTCTTGAGCCCGTTTGTAACAGGTAAAAAAGTCGGAAAACCAGGATGATACGAATACAGCAAAAGTGCACGAGAAGGTTCCGCCGCGCCAAAAGCTGGCGGCGAGAGGAGTAGACAGAACAAAAAGACCGTCAATATTTTATATACAAATGACCTGTTCATGATGATTCCTATACAGCCTTTTCCATAGAGGCAGGAATGATTTCGATCAATTATAATATGCTTTGGGCAACATAGGTGTTGTCATTTCCGCCAAACGCCGCTACCCGTGTGGCACAGGCCGCCTTTGCGGCTCATCTCACGGGGCAATTACCCCAGAAACAAGGCAGAACAGATGCACAAATTCGGAACAGTGGCCCTTATTGGCCCTCCCAATGCAGGAAAAAGCACGCTCATGAACCAGTACCTGGGGCAGAAAGTGGCTATCGTATCGCCACGTCCTCAGACTACACGCAACCGGATCAGCGGAATCCTCACCGAGGAAAATTCCCAGGTAGTCTTCCTCGACACCCCAGGTATTCACCAGCTGCGTGGTAAAATGAACCGATTCCTGCTGGAATCCGCATGGAGCGCCCTCTCTTCGTCTGACGTGGTCGTCGTGCTCATCGACGCCGCCCTCTATTCTGCCAAGCCACATCTCCTCGACAAAGAGATCAAGCCGCTGGTCAAGCCCGTGGCCGAATCCGGTCGCCCTGTCCTCGTCGCAGTCAACAAAATTGACCGCATCAAAGACAAGCCTGCCATGCTGCCGCTCATGGCTCGTCTCAACGACCTCTGGCCCAAAGCCGAATTTATCCCTGTTTCCGCGCTGCGCGGCAAAGGTTGCGACGAGCTGCTCACACGCTTGATGGACTTCATCCCCGAGGGCGAACCCATGTTCCCCGAGGATCAAATTTCCACTGCGCCCGTTAGATTCATGGCCGCAGAAATCATCCGCGAAAAGCTGTTCTACTCTCTGCGTCAGGAGTTGCCATATTCCACCGCCGTTGAGATCGAAGAATGGGACGAAGATTCCCGCCCCGATATGACGATCGTCAACGCCGTGATCTACACTGCCCAGAAGAATCACAAGGGCATGATCATCGGTAAGCAGGGAGCAAATCTCAAGAAGATCGGCACCGAAGCACGCAAGGAAATTGCCGAACTGCTCGGGTCCAAAGTGCATCTCGAAATGTGGGTCAAAGTCCGCTCCGGCTGGACCGAAGATCCCGGTTTCCTCCGCGCCATGGGGTTGGGCGAGTAGAAGACGCCTCCGGCGGCTGGGGGAAGGGAAAGAGGGGAACCGTTTGTAAACGGCTCCCCTCTTTCCCTTCCCCCAGACCCCCATCC
>PPCM01000243.1_pt1 | contig 66975 bp, 64 predicted proteins | sample 1555541 | NCBI WGS metagenome assembly PPCM01 (sample SAMN05284479, study PRJNA326546) | Marine sediment metagenome, whole genome shotgun sequencing project. | isolation source: marine sediment | place: Germany: Wadden Sea | collected 2012-09-05 | reverse complement strand
GCAAACAATGAACTTAGCTGCATTTCTGGCCTACAGCATAATAGTAACCTTTACCCCCGGCCCTTCCAACATAGTTATCTTTTCAACAGCCCAGAACCGAGGACATAAAAAAGCTCTTGAATTTGTAGCCGGCGCGACACTCGCCTTCGGCATAATGCTTAGTCTCTCAGCAGCCCTGAACAGCTACCTGTTTGAAATAATGCCCAAAATTCAGACTGTGATGCAAATCATCGGAACCGCATACATTCTCTATCTGGCATGGAAAATCCTGCACATGGATGATGGCGGCAATGCGGACAGCAGCGGCGGTTTCATGACCGGATTCACCATGCAGTTCGTTAATCCGAAGGTCATCCTCTTCACCCTGACCGTAATCGGCAGTTTCGTAATCCCGGTCATCACTGATCCGCTGGACATTGCCCTGTACGTAGCTATACTTACACTCATCGGGATGTGCGCCTACTCTTCGTGGGTAGTTCTGGGAACCCTCTTCCGCCGCTACCTGCGCCCATACCAGAAACAGGCCAACATCATTCTTGCACTGACCATGGTCTACTGCGCGTGGTCTGTCTCCGGAATTGCAAACCTCATCTGATCCTGAAAACATGCGTGAATTCAACTACACAAAACATGACGACCTGACCGTACTTTCTGCGCGATTCGATAAATTCGAATACCGCAAGCATTCTCACGAAGAGTACGCAATCGGGGTCACCCTGAACGGGATTCAGAGATACTGGCTGGATGGCGAAATGCTCAATTCCGGTCCGGGGGGAGTTATGTTTTTCCGCCCGGAACAGCTGCATGACGGCTGCTCCGGCGACAAAACCGGACTTGAATACGTAATGGGCTACATTCCACGGCAGCTGGTTGAAGAAATTTCCGGCAAAAATGATGTGCTGAAATTCTCTTCACCGATTATTTATGACCGCAAACTGGCAGAAACCATTGTGCGACTGACCCGCTCCATCGAGGCTGGACACGGCGAATTGCTGGTCAGTGAACTGATCATGAACGTCATCAACCGCAGCGCAAAAACCGATGATGAGCTACGCACGCCCAAAAACTACAAAGCCGTGCGCCGGGCAATCGAGATGATGTATGATAATTTTGAGGCTCCCTTGAAACTGGATGAAATCTGCGCCGAAGTTGAGATGTCCAAGTTCCACTTCATCCGCCAGTTCAAGGCAATAAAAGGACTCTCGCCATACCAGTTTTTTCTCGGACGCAGGATCGAGCAGGCAAAAAAATACCTTGATGAGGGCAAAGAATTGTATGCGGTGATGCTTGAATGCGGATTTTACGACCTTTCCCATTTCAACCGCCAATTCAAAAGCGTGTACGGATTAACCGCACACGCCTATGCAAAACTGCTGAATAAATCCTGCTGATCAATCATCTATATCAAAATCACCGCCATCATCGTAATAGTCGCCGGAGTCATAGTCCGAACCTGCATCTGATGAATCGGTGTTTTCGTTATCCATACCGTGCATGGCCGCCATATGATGCATGTGGGCCATGCCCATTCCCATAGCCATACCATCATCTTCCTCGGAACGCAGATATGCAGCTCTACGCTTGCCGCGACCGTAAACTTTGCGCATACCCGCCCAGATTAACAATCCTATAAAACTTGCTCCTCCCCCAACCACAAACATGGCCATAGTGTCATCGGCGGTGATATCCGGCTCCATAAATCCGGCGATAAGAACTAAGGCTCCGGGAAAGAAAAAAGCTGACCCCAGAACAAACAGAACAAAAACCCTGATTCGTGTTCCCCAACTGACTGTCATACGCACTCTCCCTGCACTGAGATTATTTGACCTTGCCAGAGGATAACATATTTCGGCATCAGCCTCACTGTTTTTAAAACATAAAAGCCGCCCCCATAAGCTGGGGGCGGCTCGCTTCCAAAATTATTGAAAAATTTGTTTTTCCTTTTCCTTCTTTTTTACGGGCAAATCATAACCCTCGGACTTGCCGGAAAGCATATTCATGAGCTTGTAGATGCGCTCCCTACCGTCTTCCCATTTATGACCGTCCCATTTACCGACATCCAGCCAGACCCGTCCGGCTTCAGATCCATCGCGATAAGCAGTAATTTTAGCGTCCGCCAGATAAAGCCCGACAACCCATGACCAACGCCCCTCGTACTCAAGCGTCCATTCACAAATATCAACGGGAGTTCCCTGCGGATAAACATCAGACGTTATGCCCTGCTCACGCAGCCACTCTTTCAGGGTGGTTTTAAAAAATTCACGGGTATCATCATGCACAACAAGGCAGACTTTTTCAGCCTGCAAAATCTCAGGGACCGGTTCATTCACAACCTCAAAAGAAGTGCACCCCCCGGCAATTCCCAAATATAGGAAAACAATAAAAAATCTGTAAATCTTCAACGCTCCCACCTCCCCAAAAATTACAACCGAAATATACTTACAAAACTGCCCGGTCAAGCAGTGGCCCTAAAAATGAGCAGGCCGCATTGCTGGGCAATGCGGCCTGTCTCGGACAATGGAGTACATGGCTGTACTAGGAGGAAAGTTGTTTTATCAGAACATTAAGTTCATCACTCATCCGAACAAGTTCGGAACTGGCTTCGTTTGCAGCATGCATACCTTCGGCGGTCCGTGAAGCAATGGAATTGATATCATCAACGGCACGGTTGATCTCTTCGCTTGTCGCCGACTGTTGTTCTGCTGCGGTCGCAATGGACTGTACCTGATCCGACGTACCATTGACAATATCAACAATCCGTTCAAGAGTCTGCCCTGAACTATGGGCAATCTCGGTGGACTGTTTCACAGCCTGGCTGGCAAGGCTGACCCCCTCAATGGAACGCTGAGCGCCATTTTGAATCGCTTTAATCGCTGTACCGACCTCGTCTGTAGCGACCATGGTTTTCTCAGCCAACTTGCGGACCTCATCGGCAACAACCGCGAAACCGCGCCCGGCCTCACCTGCACGAGCCGCTTCAATAGCCGCATTCAAAGCCAGCAGATTGGTCTGGTCGGCAATGTCCTGAATTACATTGATAACACTGCCCACGGAATCGGTCTGCTGACCAAGTTCGTCCATAAAAGTGCCCAGATTATTAGCGTGGCCGTTCATGGTCTCTATGGATTCAATCAGTTCACGAACTTCACTCTGCCCTTCTCCGGCATTACCGGCTGCATCGGTGGCATTATCGGCAGCGTCAACTGCATTGCGGGCAACCTCAAGGGTTGTGCTGTTCATTTCTTCCATAGCAGAAGCGGTTTCGGTAATGCGCTCGGACTGCAACACCGCACCACGGGAGGCCTCTTCAATCTGGGAGGCGATAACCCCTGCAGCGGAATTGACCTGCCCGGTGATATCAACCAGATCAGCCGCAACCTTGGAGACCCGCTCAGCATTTTCCTGAATTTCACGTTGCTGCTGTTTGACTTCAGTAAGGTCGAAATAAATAGTTAAAGCACCGCACAATTCATCATCAAGATCGTAAAAAGGTTCACCGGAAAACTGCAACTCATGTAGCCCGCCATCACCTTCAAAAGAAGTCTCGCCCTCAATCCTGATCCCCTCGCTGACAACACGGTCAGTACGGGTTTTTCTAGAATTGTCGCCATAAACATAACCACCGGTAGTCAGTCCGTAGTAGTCTTCCGGTTTGCCGGTTTTACCTGAAATTTTAAAAAGCTTGCTACCGACAAAGTTAACCCTTGCATCAGCATCACAAGTCATAAACGGATACGCCTCGGCAATGGCATTGAGCACGCCCTCTGCAATGCCAATGCGTTTTTTCAAGGCATCGACGGTAACATAGAGCTGCTCGGAAATTCTCCCGAGTTCATTTTTACTTTTTCCCGGTCGGTTGAAATTGAAATTTCCTCCTGCAACACCCTGTAAATATGAAATTATTTCATCCGTATCTTTGGTTGCCCGGGCAGAAAAAAGTTGAACAAAAAGCCCCCCGCTTAAAAGAACCGCCGCAAACACCATCCCGGACATAATCATGGTTTTGAATTGCGATTCCGCCATCATTTCGGCAACAACAAATACAAGCAAAGCTCCGAGCACAGCACTGACCAACACCCCAATAAATAATTTGGTCTTCATAGCACCCTCATAGTTGACAGGTTCAAATGAAAGTAAACTAAACAACACCCCCAAACAAAAAGACCAAACTCGAAACACATCCTATACCAAAGTGTTCAATTTTGATCGATTCCGAAAAAATTATTTTCGAAATTACTCAAAACGATCACCTGAGTCAATCCTTTGTGAATTTTTTGTTACACCTCAACTATGAACAGCAAACTATAGCCAATGATTAGAACATATTAAGAATCCCAATCTCGTTTATAATCCACCCCAACACAAATAAAACCACACAAACAGCATTCACTTCTCCGCTTTTCAATACACAGAATTCAAGCCCAACCATCTCTCAATCGCCTATCTCAGGGTAATTGCACACTAAACAGATTAAAATTCAAAACTAAAACGAGAATTAGCTTGACAAGGAAGCACAGCGATGGATAGTAAAAGGTTCTGCGCGGGCAATTAGCTCAGTTGGATAGAGTGTCAGCCTCCGGAGCTGAAGGTCACAAGTTCGAATCTTGTATTGCCCGCCATTAAATAGATTTTAATGTCCTTTACGGACCGTAAAGCCCCTGAATTTCAGGGGCTTTTTTTGTTTTTATGGCTAATGCTGTACGATGTAATCTATCCCAATCCGGGACCTAATGTGTGTACTCTGGTGTGTACCGGGGATTTGGGTGTATTGAAGTGCCCTATAGATGACGGACAGTCTCTGAGAGGTTAAGGTCAGCTCATGGAGAGACAGTCATGAGTAACCGAAAGTATTCAGAAGAATTTAAGAAGTCCGCCGTTAAGCTCGTTACCGAGTTGGGCTATTCATATAACGAAGCTGCGGAGCAGCTAGGGTGCAGTTCATGGTCGATCCGGCAATGGGCTAAAAAGTATGGCAAAATAAAAGATGTGCCACCGGAATTTGAACATATTTCTGCTGCTGATGAGATGAAAAAGATTCGGGAAGAAAATGCGCGACTCCGCATGGAGAACGAAATCTTAAAAAAGGCAGCGGCGTACTTTGCCAAGGAGTCCCTATAAAGTACGCATGGATCGCCAAACAAGACGGACTCTATCCGATAACTTCTTTGTGCCGTGTTTTGTCTGTTAGCAGAAGCGGCTATTATGACTGGCAAAAAAGGTTGCCAAGCGAACAAGAGAAACGACGAGAACAAATTCGTCAGGCTGCTTGTGCTTCTTATAAAGAAAGTGACAGTGTTTATGGATACCGAAAAGTTTATAAGGACGTGATTGAATCCGTAGGTTTCTACTGCTGTCCAGAAACAGTACGGCGCGTCCTTGCTGCTGAGGGGATGAAATCTCACACGGTGCGTAAGCATCGTTATCCGAAAACGAACCGGGATGAACACTTTGCACCGAACCTGTTGGGACAACGCTGTTGCAGAAAACTTTTTTAGCAAACTGAAGAGGGAGCGGGTAAACCGCACTATCTATAAAACGAGAAAACAGGCAAGGCAGGATATCTTCATCTACCTTGAAATTTTTTATAACAGGAAACGCAGACATGCCGGGATCGGCTATGTCTCACCGGAACGATTTGAGCAGGACTATTGCCGTAAGCAACAACGAGCTGCTTAACCTAAAAATGGGGTGGCCGTTTTTTGTGTAGCATTTCATACAGAGACATATACCCTTCAATTATAAATTTAAATGGTAATGTCATGGATGTGCTTGCACTCAGTCGCACATGGGCTGAACATAGAATAAAAGGGAGAGGGATTGTAGGTGGGATGCCCTCAGGGCACGACGCGCTGAAAGGTGCTCTTGTCAAATGTTATGATCATCACAAGGATCATTTCATTGATATAGCAACCCGGTATCTCGACCTTTCTGAATCACTAACAAATTGACTTTACCTATGACAACTTTCAATATCAAAAAGCGATGGGGGCTAACTTCTACCGCAATTAACCCATAACAGGAGAAACATATGGCAAAGTACACCCGTGAAGAAAAATTCAAAATCATTCAGGAAATCAGAAAACTGGATGCAGAAGGCAAGCATGAAGAAGCTTACGAGCTTCGTAAGAAACTTCCAATGCCCCCGCACCTTGCAATGGCCCTGAAAGACACCATTGGTGTTGAAGAACTGAAAAAAGCTAACCTTGATCTTACGGAGGCAAATGAAAAGTATGGCGAAAACTGGCTTGCTCGTTAAGCTTGCAACAAAACTAAGTGATGATTGGGAAGCATACCATCAAAAGGAAACAACCCTTGAAGCCCTCGCTTTTCAGGACGGCCTCAAAGACACACTGGGCATATACAAGAAGCTTGCTGAAGCTCAAGATCCAGAAGCCATCCTGAAAGCTGAACAGATAGCACTGATTCAGGAAAAAGAATTCGCCAACTCGGCTGAAATGGTCAACAGCATCAAGCCGGGTTTAACCCAGCTCAATGAAGCCAAACAATCGCTGGAACTAGTCCATGACAGCGAAGCTTACCAGAAAGCAGCCTCTACTTATGCCGGCAAAAGGAAACAAGGCGGCCTGCCTCTGGACGGCTTCAGGGAATTCATCAAAAGCCATCAGGTCAGGCTGACCAACCGCCTCAAGGCTGATGGTTCTCACGAAGAAAAAAACATCCTCCGCCAGCGCAAGACCAATCTCAAAGTCGCAAACGAGGCGTACACAAAGCTACAGAAAAAAGCCCTCGGCATTGGGAATGCAAAGGGCAAAGGTATTGCTAGATAGCAGGTAACTATGAGGGGGGATTCCTGTAACAAAGGTGAAAATATGTCAGATGAAAAAAGAACTACCCCAATGGGACTATATACACTTGGAATAGAATTTCATGATGCCTACATGGAACTAAGCTCCACTTCTAGCATTAGTGTTAAGTATTATCTACTTTGCCATGCCTTGGAACTATACATGAAATCCTTCATTTATTCCGAAGGAACAAGCTTAAAAAAGGTTATTGAAAAAGGACATTCCTTTGAAAAATTATTGAAATCTATTGACGCAAAAAAAATTGCCCTTTTATTTTATCAGAAGAAGATCGAGCCATTCTTGAAATGTTACATCCATATTACTGCGGAAAGGAGTTTGAATATCGGATTACAGGTTCTAAAAGATATCCTCACATAGATTTAATCAATGATTTATGCAAAAGACTTCGTCAAACATTAAGAAATCACATACACGACGATTTCAAACGCCGCAGGAAGTTACTAAAGAAACAAGACATATAGTGCGAGACTGTATACTATCTAGCTGCCATTCGATGAATTATTTGCTTCCTACCAATCTCATTCCCCGAAACCTTAACATTCCGCCCAAACATCATCCGCGCAAATCCCTGCGCGACCTGCGCCGCCCCTGGATCATTCACGCTGAAGAAAATTTTATCTCCATTATCTTTGATCATGGAGCCGTTCTTCAAGGTATAAAGTACGTTTCCGGAGGAATCTACGCGCCAAGTCATATTATCAAGATTGCGCTTTCTGGGATTGTAAACCTCCCCAAGTTAGTGCCATCTGTAAGTAGAGTTTTCTTGGGGTGAATGTGTTTGGACATATTCGACCGGAGTCATGGCTGCGACCTACGAATACATTTAATCCATCTGAAGGTTTGCAGTTACAGTACCGATAATGAGAATCCCCAATGAACGAAAGTTCATCAGGGACTCTCCATGGGGTGAAGTGATGCGGGGTTAAGCATCACAAATATTTAATTTTATTTAAAATACTGCTCAATAATTGAGGCCTTAGGCTTGCCTCAATTCTTCAATTAATCTGTGTAATTCTGCAGCTTGTTGGGCCAGATCGGTGATCGCGTCTGTCGCCTGGCTCATTGTTATACTGGTTTCGGATGATATTTGATTTATCCTCTCAGTATGCTGCGCAATTTCTTCTGTTGTGGCAGCCTGTTGCTCAGATGCGGTGGCAATAGCACTAACCTGATCTGAAGTTCCTTCTGCAAGACTCAAAATGCCATCAAGGGCTTCGCCTGATTTTTGAGCTAACTCGGTACTGTGGTTTACAACCTCAACGACTCTCTCCATATTATCAATGCTATTCTTTGTTCCGCCCTGAATAGAAGAGATCGAATCACCAACATCTTTTGTGGCATCCATTGTCTTTTCTGCCAGTTTACGAACTTCGTCTGCAACAACAGCGAATCCTCTGCCAGCTTCTCCTGCCCTTGCTGCCTCGATTGCAGCGTTAAGTGCCAGCAAATTCGTTTGATCGGCAATATCTGTAATAACATTCATAATTTGCCCGATACCTTCAGCCTGCTCCCCCAGCTCATCAACATTTCTCTGCATTTCTTGAACTCGTTGATTAATTTCAGAGATAGACTTAATCACATTATCTACAACTCCAGCACCATCTTCAGCATTTGAACGTGTGACATCAGCATTTGCCGCAGCATCCCCGGCATTGCGGGCAACTTCGAGCACAGTGCTGTTCATTTCATCCATTGCCGTGGCTGTCTCGGCTGCAAGCTCGCGTTGAGTATCTGCACCGCGGCTGGCTTCTTCGACCTGACTTGATAATTCTTCGGATGCTGAAGTAATATTTTCAACGATGGTACCAAGTTTGTCGGCAGCCATAAGCATACCATCTTTCAAAGCTTGCTCAGCTTTACGTTTCATTTCGTTGGCTTCAGTAATATCTTGAACAATCTCAATGTGACCAATATGGCCGCCTTTTTGATCTGTCAAAAATGCGGTATTAACCTGAAAATCCATATTAAGCCCAGGCTGAGTAAAGAAGGAGGCTTCTTCTCCTCTTTTTAAACATTCAATCCCACAACGTTCTGTATTACAGATATCTGCTCCCCAGTTACTACATTGCTTGCCAACAACTTCTTCACGGCTGATTCCAATAACATCTACTGCCGCCTTATTGATAAATGTCCAATTCATCTGCATATCAGTTACAGAAATAGGCCAAGGAATTGCATCAAGCAAACTTTGATACCAATGAATGTCATCAACCACTTTATCTAAAACTTGGTTTAAACTTGAGCCTAAATTATCAATATCAGTAGAAGACTCATCAAAACGAGATTCTAAATCGCCGCCTTTCGCAATAGCGATAACCTTCGCGACTTGAGCAAGCGGCTTAATTACTTTTTTAATCAGCAGCAAAAAGAATAATAATGAAGAGATTATTGCAACTGATGCGACTGGCCAGATTAATTCTGTTCTCCCATAGTAGCCTAACAAAGCTAGACCTAAGAAAAAGGTGATCATAGCTACAGTCAAAACCAAACATTTCCCGGTTAAACCAATCTTCTGTGACAAACCTACTACCTCCCAGTACATCACGATAAAAGTTTATACTTGCTTCTAAAATAGACTTCATCAACCGTACATTGACGCACACACGCACCATACCAGCACACACAAGAATGTTTGTATAAAAAAATGACAGATAGAAATAAGAAGGACAAACACCTCACCACATCAAACTATTGCCAGTGAATTTCAGAAAACCCAACGTTAGAGCGATATTTATTAATGAGACCCTCCTTCTTCATTTGTTTCAAAACACGTGCAAGCCTTACTGCCAATTCTTTGTGTTTTTTCAATAAAAAGGCATGAAATGAGGTCTCCTGCATAACTCCAGCGGTATAAATATTTCTACCCTCAAACAGTCCATCTGTTATATATGGAGCCGCACTGGAACAGATATAAACTTCGCTCCAGCCTAATACCAACCTTTGGAGTCCTGCTTTAATATCATGGACACTATGCATTTTTTCCCACGGAGCTCTAGCTCGCAACATCTCAAGAGTCCTTTTTGACCCGTGTCTGTAATCGATCCTTAACTGAGATCCTACCAGGCTATCCCAACCATCTAGTTTCAAGTTAGGATCTTTTGAATAAGCTACAATTGCAGAAATAGAGTGAGGTTCTTCAACACGAACCAAGTTAGGGTGTGCATCTGAATAGCTATAAACACGACTAATATCTCCATCCAAATTCTCGGATCTATCGATAATCCGACTTAGTCTTTTCAAAGGAAAGGATTTAAACCCAACGTTAATACCAAGACGCCTAAAAGCTTCCGTGTATATTGTTGTATGCAATACCCCCCAACAGTCTTTTTTACTACGAAGCCCTAAAACAATCTTTTTACTCTGCACAATATCACTTGTTGCATTAGCAGTAGATTCTACATTCAGAAATTCTTTATCATAAGTATAACCTCGATCCCACCACGCTAAAGAGGAAAAGCACAACAAGAAGACAATAACTATCTTTATCAAAACACCCAACCTCAAACAAACCTATTTTTGAATCATTTAACTTAAAACTGTAAAACGGATTTACAACAACGATAAACTTTATATGCTGCATCATCAATTTTAAATATAGGAGAAACCAAACAGCAACCGACTACTAAAAATTAAACAGTTATCACCATGTTCCTCCCTTGTCCCTTAGCTTGGTACATAGCCTGATCTGCCCTTTGAATCAATTCTTCAACTTGCTTATCTGTATCCAACACTCCAGTAATGCCGATGCTCACAGTAACATTAAATGAATTTATCCCTTCACATATAACGGAGTCTGCTACAGCCTGCCTGAGCCGCTCTGCAATATTTGTGGCCCCTTCAACATCCGTCTCCACTAGCAATATTGCAAACTCCTCACCCCCAAGTCGTCCAAATCCGTCACTACCTCTTAACTCTCCAAGACAAACCTGAACAAATTTTTTCAAACAGATATCCCCTACGTGATGACCATATGTGTCATTGACCGATTTAAAATTATCAATGTCCATCACCAGCATAGATACTGTACGGTCATATCGCTTACATCTGGAGAACTCACTTTTGACATAATCAATAAAACTTCGCCTATTCTTTATGCCAGTTAATGAATCTGTGGATGCCACCTTCCTGATTTCCTTTTCTAGTTTGATTCGCTCTAAAATCTCTTTTTCCAATTCAGAATTTTTTAATTTTAGCTTTTTAGTCTGTTCATCAACACGCAAGTCCAGCTCTTTATTTATCCGTGCAAGGACAGCCTGACGACCTTTGGCAACGATTAGGCGCCAAGCCAATATGCAGGCACAAATGGGGATTATGGATAAAACAGACAGAATAAAAGCTTGGTAACGTTCATAAATTCCAGGACGTTGAAAGGAAATAAAACTATCTTCAGGAAGCATGAAAGGTGTTATGCCGAAAACTTCCAACTCTCGAGAATCAAACATTGCTTTATTGGTGTTGGTCAGCTGGACCGGAATAGTATCTGCGGGGTGGCCTTCAATAATTTTTATTGTTTTTTGGGCAGCAGCAAAACCTTGCTCATATCCCGAGGTAATAATCCCGCCAACGATTCCGTTGCCGAAATAAAATTCCCAAGAGCCATAAATCGGAACCTTAGACGCATCATGAAGTAACCTTATTGCGTCTGCATAAGAAATAAATGCCCCAGATCTATCACGATTGAACGTAAGCAGATAAATTAAATCATTCTCACCCAACTTCGAGATGGGCTGTGTTATCTCTTTGAGGCAAAAATCCTGATAAAACTTAAACGTAAATCTATCTATAAACTTGTCTGCTGCTAACTCAAACTCTTTCTTAATACTTTGGCCAGTCGGCGTTTTATCAAGGATAACAACAATATTATTTCGATCTGGATGAATGTCGGACATCAACTGCAATGTTCCGCTGTAGTCGATAGTCTCAACAACCCCTGTTACGTGCTCAATCCCTTTTACCAAGTCAGGTTTAAAATTATTTACACCACAAAAAACTACCGGGATCTCAGGATATAATTCGGCGCCATATTTCTGGATAAAGTTAAGGGCGTTATTGTCTGAGCAAATAATCAAAGAATATTCAATCTTATTCAACTTGGATTTAAATCTTATAAAATTTACGAGGTAATCCTGATATTCTTCCCCTGAATTCCTTTTTGTATCCAAATATTCGTAGTGAAGCTCAACATTATTGGAAATAGAGGAAAGCCCCTCTTCAATGCCTTCTGAAATGCTATCCGTCCACTGTAGTCCCTGATGGTATGAATGCAGAATGAGAATATTTAATTGTTGAGGACTGCTTTTCGCAGAACTGACAAAAATAAATGAACAAAAACAGAATATTGCAAAACAATTCAAAAATATCCGGCACCATGCCCACGCTACCATTAAAAAATTACCTTTTTAAAGGATAAACAACCTTATTCTCATTCTTTAGAATAAAACAAAACAATTGATGATTGCTATAAGCATGCGCCATACCAAAACACAAACCATTGATTTTAAAAAACAAATAACCTCTAAACTCAATACAACAAATTGAGTGTCCGGCAATCATACACTTTACAACATTCAAGTATGTGATCAATTACATACGCATCATCGAGAATCACTACAACTAAAGAAATAACGCCCCACTGTATGATAATCGGACATTGTTTTGCATTGTCTGATTATCATACATTTAGTAAATGTGGTGCTGCGTCGAGTTTTTGATACAAGGTTGAACGAGCAATACCCAGCCTGCGTGCGGAGCGGGAGATATTACCACCTTCTTCTTCAAGAACCATTGCTATGGCTGCATGTTCGGCAAGTTGCAGCAACGATTCGTTTTCAGATTCTCCACCTGAACGAGAGGCTCTGGTGCGCTGCTTGATGCCATTTGTCATCCAAGCCTTACGAATCGTATCCGGTAACTGGTCTGGAGTTAGAATATCCATATCTAAGCCAAGAACAACAGCGCGCTCAAGCACGTTTCGCAGCTCGCGGACATTCCCCCTCCAGGAGTAGGAAACAAGGGCTTCATAAAAATTATCGTCAGCTTTAATACTCTGTCGTGAATACTCATTGGATATTTGTTCCAAAAAATGCATGGTCAAAAGGCGAATATCTTTAGCGCGTTCTCTTAATGAAGGGATTTGAATAGGAAAAGTTGCAATTCGATAATATAAATCTTCCCTGAACCGGCTCTGGTTAACTTCCTCAAGCAGGTCTACTTTGGATGCGGCAATTAATCGCAAATTGAGCGCAATTTCCCCAATTCCACCAACCCGAACCATACTTTTCGAAGAGAAAGCGCGTAGTAACTTTACCTGAAAACTAAGAGGCATTGCTTCAACCTCATCGAGAAACAGGGTTCCTCCTGAAGCAGCCTCAAGCCTGCCCGGCTTTCCTGCCTCCCTTGCCCCGGTAAAGGCTCCCGGCTCATAACCGAACAGCTCACTCTCAATAATATCAGCAGGAATGGCTCCACAGTTAATAGCGACAAACGGACTCTTGGAGCGATCGGAGGCTGCATGTATTGCTTGCGCAAACAGTTCTTTGCCTGTCCCGGACTCTCCGATAAGTAAAACACTTGAATCGGTAGCGGACACCATAGAGGCGAGCTCGCGCGCCTTAACAATTTCTGAACATGAACCGACAATATCACCAAAAGTATAGCTGGTTCGGTTTGATTGGGTAGCAGAAAGGCTCATTATCCGGCCACTATCTTCGATCATGACCAATGTTCTTGCGCCATTTTCGATGGAGTGAACATTTATAATAAATGATTTTTTCTTACCGTTAATTGATAAAGTGTGCTCTTTTTCTGTATGAATTTTACTTCTGGTATTGAGCTGTTTGGAGTGCAGGATTTTCTCAAGTTCCCTGCATCTTCGCCCAGCATTGGCTTTGGGGGATATTGCGAACAACTCAAGAGCTTTTCTATTGAAACTCACCACCTTCCCGGAGGAATTCAAAGCAATCACTCCCTGCGGCAAATATTCTATAATGGTCTCCAACTCTGAATTAGAGACTTTCAGTGAAGTCACGGTCCTGTTCAAAGCGAGCTGGTTTTCAATTGCCTTGGCAATCGAAGTTGTCAATCCGAGGGTCTGTCGATTCTGTGGAGTTGCATAGCTCAATATATTCAGAACACCGACAAGTTCAGCGTCCGGAGTGAATATTGGGGTAGCCGAGCAGTTCAGATTGTGAAGGTGCACATTGAAATGTTCCGGACCAATAACCTGAGTTGTCTGTTGTAACGCAAGACATAGACCAGCAGCATTTGTCCCCAGAACATCCATACTGACGTTGCAGCCAGGAACAAATCCATTGTGCTCCGATTCCTGCAAAAGAGCAGGATCACCGCAGGCGCAAAGGAAGTACCCCTCAAAATCAATACAATCTATACGCAACCCGCTGCCCGCAATCACCTCATTAATCATTTTCATGAATGGTTGAGCAGCTGTAATGAGCTCTTGTGATCGCTCAAGCAAGAAGTCTGTATTATGATGATAGGCAACTCTACTGTTAATATCTATCCCTTTATTCTTTGAATAGTGCCAGGATTCTAAAATTTCAGGTCGTATGGAGGATTGGTCAACCTCGTTTCCTGCAATAAACCTTTTCCACTGTAGAATGATTGTTTCACGATCGTGATTTTGCATGACCCAAAACCTGTTTTAAGTATTGAGGACTAGTTAAAATTTATATTCTCCGTCTATATCGCTATATATACATTTTCTAAAAAGTACCTTTTTACTGTAAACATTAAAAACAACACTTCTTCGCAAGTAACAAAATTTATTATTTAGTAATAATTGCAAAATACAGCAATAATATACATAGAAAATAATATAAAAGATCTCAATTTTGAAAAATCATATTCCATATGAAGTCAAATTTGTCAATTTAAAATTTAAAACTATAAAAAATAACAGATACGCAAAAACATAAATTAATTTATCACAAAAGGTTGGCTCCACTATAAATATAACGTAAAATTATGAGAGACTAGAGACATATTAAGCACATGAGAAACAGATTCACCACTATAGAACTCATATTATACATCTTAACGTGCTCAAGTGGTTGCACAAAGATTTAAAGCAGTTCAATAAGATTCATAGCAAGGATCAGGCGAGCATCATGGACAAGGTTAACGACCTGAAAACATTCCCCGAATGCAAGAATGTAAAAGCTTTGACCAACCGCAAAGATTACCTTTCAGGGTCGGCAGATACAGGGTTATATTTACCGTTGAAACTGGCGAACCTGTCATCATCTACATCGAAGAGGTCAAGAAACGTGATAAACTGCGTCCCAGCACCTTGAAACGTATCGCAGACTCAATGGGTATTGAGTGGGAACAATTTTCAGATTATTAAATCTTCTCGTCTCCCCTACTCACCTTTTCAGGTGAGTTGAATAGGTCTCAATAGGTAAGAACTGGTGTTAACTACCTGAAATAACGTACACCGGATATGATTGCGTATCCTCCAGAGCTGAAGGTAACAAGTTCGAATCTTGTATTACCCGCCGGAAGAATTACTCGTGTACTGGACAGAATCTTAGCATGGCGCGGTTTTCCTGAAAAAATGAGGATGAATAACGGTCCTGAGCTTATTTCGGTAACATTGGCAGATTGGGCCGAAAAAATAGGTGCTACTTAGGGTCTTTATCGCTCAAAGAATGAAGCTGATACGACTCTTTTAAAGCCACAACCCTTTTCCCTGACATTTCATCTAAGGCTAGACATTTTTTTTCATCAGCACGGAAAAATAGAGAGGTATTAATTTTGTGTATCGGCTGAGAAAAATCCATCCATTTAGCGCGTTGCTCATTAACGGTTAATCCTGAATGAACGTCTGCCTGACCATCGCGAAGATTTTGTAAAGTTCCGGGCCAATCACTAACGATAAATTCTAACGACACACCTGTTTCTTCGCTCCAGAGACGCCATATATCAACAAATAGCCCAGTAGGATCACTAGCAGGCAAAACCATTGTAAATGGAGAATATGTACTGTCTATCGCAACTTTTAAAAATAGCCGGGGATTAGCATGGACCGGGGCAATATGGCCTGCCAAAAGCACGGCACATGACAACACAAAACCTTAAATAATGTTACGTGATGCGATCATAATCTAATTCCATTGCGCATTGATAATTTTTAAAAATATTTGATATATCACAAAGCTGTTATGAAAAAGTACATCCACCCTCAAGTAACACGAGAAGCGCCCAGCTTTAATCTTTTACCAAATAAATAAGCTGGCTTAATTACTTTACAATGCCTTCTGAATTTCACCCCGGGCTGTATCCATCAGCAACCGAACATCACCCTGAAAATCGTCAAACTCTAATGCGGGAAGGACCGTCAGACGGATTGTACTGGAAGTGTTAAATGTCCACTTGCCTTTGGGCATGGCTCCGCCAGTTCCCTGAATGACTATGGGAAGAACTGCTACCTTTTTTTTCAGAGCCAGCTTGAATGCCCCATTACGGAAATCCCCTAGAGCACCAGTCTTGCTGCGGGTTCCTTCAGGAAAAAACATTACGGACACCCCGTTGTCGATCCAGTTTGATGCTTCCCGGTAGGCCTTGCGAATGCTTGAAAGGTTCGCTCGTTTAAGTCGGATGTGTTTTGCCAGTGACATGCACCATCCTAAAAAAGGGACTCGGAACAGTGAATCCTTGGCGATCCATTTGAACTGCATGCGAGTTTGAAAAAGCATAACTATATCCGCCATGGACTGGTGGTTGGCCACCACTACATAAGTTCTATCCTTGTCGATATTGTCCAGTCCTTCGATGACAACATTCCAGTAAGGATTTAACCGGATGACTATTTCCGACCACCAGAAACATTGCGCATGCTGAACTTTACGCTTTCTATCAAAAGGGAATGTCACTGCAAAAAGAGCAAGCATGACCATAAACAGGAATATCGTAAGAAAAATGGAGGATGTCCATATAACAGCTGACATGAAAATTCTTTTTGAATTGGAAGCCATTATGGTTCTTCTTTATTAGATGATGTAAAGGTAGTCCCAGAACCCCAGCACGTAGGCTAGGCCCCCGATCATGAAATGGGATATGCTGACACCTACCAGACATCTCTTTTGGATATATAAATATCCCCAGTAGAGTGAGCAGACAAAAGAGGCAAAGGCGATTCCCAAGGAAAGCTGAATATGCACCAGCCCGAATAGAGCCGAAGCGGTGAGAATAGCCTGAAGAGTGGCGTAGGGTTTGTCCAGCACAGACTCAATGGTAGTTTGTATCACCCCTCTGGAAATAAATTCCTGTAAAGCCGCAACAGGGAGATATACCAGTAAAATCAAATTAAAATTGTCCACCACGAACAATTCGTCGCCTATTTCTCTAGCCCAGAACATGATGAAAAAAACCTTGAGCAAAATGAGTATGCCGCAAGCTATGAGAGTGCTGGGAAGCATGCGGCGTATGGACTCCACAGCCCCTTCGAGGGTCACCCCGAGAAATGAGAAGGAAAAACCGCTTTTACGGATGATGAAAACACTTACCATTAGGAAAATTGCTTCAACTATTCTTGCCGAGTTTTTGCTTTCGTAATTGAGTTTGTCGGCAAGAAAAACCAAAAAAATATATAGTGAGACGGAAAGAAACAGGCTTACAAAAATATTTGAAAACAGATTATTCCTTTTTTTTTCTTCCAGCAGTTCAGTATTTCTGGATTTCAAACCTTCTATCGTTTTTTCTAGTACGAATTCTCTAGCTTCAAGTTTAACGGACATAAAGCCAAGAGATTTCAGGAGGCGGACTTCATCCTGTGTATAAGCTTCACTGCACTGCATTCGATCCATCTCATCAGACTGGGAGTAGTCCCCCCGCATGACGGAGGAGATAATTGTATCGAGTTGCCTTAACAGATCTTTATCCATAGTTAACCTCGTATTTCGAATTTCGGACACTTACAATAGTCCAGCATCGCTTGAGAAGACGGGAAACGTCCGCAGTTGAAATATTTCCAAAAGAGGCTGCCATAGCACAAACATCTATTTTCAGTCGTATCCAAAAAGCAGCAATCTACTATGAATGTGCAGCAACGGTTACATTCTCCGCAGCTATCTTCAGGAAGATTCCACTGTTTGGAGATACGAAAAAGGGTTGGGTCAGGGCGATTCATAGAAGGCGAGGTTAACGGCAGAACCGTTTTTATCAGTTCCTGCTCCCGACTCAGCAGCCCCCAGATGTAGGTAGCCGAATAAAAAAAATATTTATGATAATATTTCAGATATTTCCAAAAACGCAGATCGTTGAAAAAAAAATAAGAAGTGTAGGGGGCAATCATGTACAGGAATGTACCACCGGAAATCAGGTTAATTACAACAATGGAGTATGACATCAACCTGAACAAAGCTCGTATCATTTTGCCTCTTTTTTATAAATCAAAGCCTAGCACGCGATTACGTCTATGCTGATGTTTTCTATCTTAATGTATATATTTGTTCAAGACCTGAACAGCCGCCAACAGCCATAACACACTAATCTTGCTTTGGAATTTATTCAAAAAAAGAAATTTTGCATTGTATCTAGGGCCACGGACAGTGGCCGAGTGTGAGACAAAAAAAATCAAAACATTCTCTTAATCACATATCCCCACTCATTCAATAATGTTTACGGCTATCATAACCCTCCTCCGAATCAGCACATCACGATGAGACCTGCTCTGCACCAGGTCATTAAGACTAAAGAACACCTTAATAAGCAAGCAGTATACTTGCGATGATAACGCTGTCGCAACAAGTGTTTTTTCAACTTCTGAAACGAGAACGCATCAAACAGTGGGTATACAAATACCGACTTTAACCTCTTTACGCCTCATCGCTCGCCGCACAAATGCCCGGACAACACTTCCAACTCGTTCAAAACACCTTCTAATCCGCTCAGCAATTCCCGGCAACCTTGAACCTCCTGTTCCAGTTCGGAAATCCTTTGCCCTTGTTCGATTATCTTGCGATCCTGATCTCTCATCTTTTGCTTTTGTTACTGAACGGAATTGCCTTTCCGAGCTGGACGATTCGCGCCCGTTTCGGATCATCAGGTCTTGCCCATTCCATTCGCTCATTCCAGAGGTCGCGCCATACATCATATTGATTCTGCCGATGCTGAAGGTCACAGCTCAATCCCTCGGAAGATTTCAGCCTAAATGTAACCGCATCCGTGGAACACGGACGATAATACCATTGAAACTTCCCAGTCCATAGACGTTGCTGTTAAAGCAACACCTAAAGCTGTTATACACCAGAAGTACAGGCAAGTTACATCTGGAAGAATTGGGCGTCGGTAACAAAGGAAACGAAAATTCATACGGCATAAATGTACAAGCCCAGAATTACTCAAATCAACTCGAACTATGGGATGACCATCAGCCCGACGGCCTGCGGGTTACGAATTGTCTGACGGGAGGAATCCTGTACGCAGATTTGCGTACACTTTGAGGATATAAACAACCCTACCCCGCACACATAAAAACCGAAATCCCCTGCTCACATTCCAGCTTGTCGGCAACCACTTTGCACTTGGCTTTAAAGGCAAAAAAGACCGGGCGATTGGAACGCTCGTAAAGGGCCTCGAAATTGCCCTGCCCTTTGCAGAGGACGATATCTGCGGAATTATAGATTCCAAGTAATTCAGACGAGGCCTGATCAAGCACGGTACCGAAAGTGGTGCAACCGGAAGGAATTGTTCGGCAGATTTTATCCATGCCTACGAACTGCGCGTCTTCCATTAGAGCGTCGTTTAGAATCGGCGCACTGCGTACGGCGTAGGTCAGGTCAATTCCACGCTCCACCAATTGTTTTGCAAAAATGGTATCCAGTGCAATTTCCCCGGCATTGTCACCGAGGATAAGCATACGCGCTCCGGGTTTCAACAACTTTTCCAGCTTCTGCACAGCCCCGTCCATAAAAGATGTATCGTTTTCACTGTCCAATGCTGTTTTCCAGTCAAACATTTCCGGTGGGCCATGGTCGATATAGTTACCGATAATAGCAACATTCAAAGCCGCGCGCAGAGGATGTTCAGCAGCTGCGACAATTTCAGCAACAGTAGGAACACCTTGCATTACCATATGATTGGCTTCGCGTTTGATTTCGGCATACGGGTCACTGTTGCCAAGAATTTCATAACCGATGGGGTAAAGCTTTTGCGCCCAGTGCGGAACAGTCTGTTCCATGGACAAAGTATTCAGCCGGGAAGACCATTCATGCAGCAGCCGTTCGTGCTTCTCGGATTCGTCCGGCGCTGCAATGCGGGCCATTTTCAACCCCTGCATCAATAAACAGACCTGACAGTCAAGATGGGGAATCATGGTTAACTCACTTGTTTGTTCCAGACCGCTTCAGGACATCCGTTAAATCTTTTCCAATAAAAGCGGGAGAAATTTGTTTGCATCGGCTACAACCAGCACATCGGCTATTTCACGGATGGGCGCGTCCGGGTCGGTATTTACCGCGATGATATATTTTGAAGAGCTCGCTCCGGCAGAATGCTCCACAGCACCGGAAATTCCGCAAGCAATGTAGACTGTAGGTCTGATGGACTGCCCGGTGATGCCGATCTGACGGCAATGCTCAACGTCATTGGCATCCACTACCGGACGTGTTGCAGCGTGTTCACCACCCAGCCTAGCAGCCAGTTCTTGTATTCTGGGAAGGGAATCGTCATTCATCACCCCTCTTCCGGCAGCAACTATAACTTCAGCCTTGTCGAGGTCCACGCTGTTTTCATCGCCTGGTTCGTAGCCGAGAAATTCAATGCTGCTCTCAACTTCAACATCTACCGGGATGATCTCAGCTGGTTCGCATTTGCGCATTTCAGCGGAAAAGGCACCGGGCTGGAGGGTCAGCACCATACAGCTAGTCGATAATTCAACTTCGCGATTCAATTTCCTGTTATAGGCCGGGACAATCAGCTTATTATCGCGGTATCCTGCCACACCGGAAACGCAATCCGCTTTTAATGCGCAGGCAACTCGCGGGGCTAGATCCCAGCCGTAGCTGGAATGTAGGAAAACCACCATATCCGGCCGTTCAGCAGCTACGGTTTTAAGGATAGCTTCTTTGTGGCTGTCCGGTGCGTACCCTTCAGATTCCAAAAGATACAATCGTTCACGAGCCGAGGGGAGTTGGTCGCTGGTTCCGGCCATGAACATGACTGGGGCAGCGCCCAGCTGATCAGCAAAAGCGCAAAGTTCGTTGGTTCTCCCGGCGACAAGACCGTCTATTTGTTCAGCTACAAGCAGCAGTTTCATATTTTCTCCTGCCCGACAGCCAGCCGTAGTTTAAGAATATCGGCTACATCTTCTGCCTGTTTGTCCACAGAGCCGCAAAGGATCAGGCAATTGCTTTGCCTTGGGACAACAAGCTGATCTGTTTTCTTTTTCGGCAGATCAGTCAGGTCCTGAACAGCGATAGTCGTCAGCGGTTTTTTCTTTGCCTTCATGATATTGGGGAATGTGGGGTAGCGAGGCAGATTCAGGCCGGATTGGCAAGTAATCACAGCCGGGGAATTTACTGAAACTTTGCAGCGTCTGCCCTGTTCCAATTCCCGTTTAAGGACAAAACGGTCCTGTTCAAAAGAAAATTCTATTACCCCGGTCACTGTTGCAAAAGAAAGCATCTCACCCAGCATGGGGCCGACCTGCGCGTTAGCGAAATCTTCGGATTGCAGGCCGCAGAGGATCAAATCGTAATTTTTATCTTTCGCATAACAGCTGATTGTTTTGCATATGGCGTATGGGCTATTCGCTGTTTCGCTTTCATCAAGGATATGCACGCCGCAATCCGCGCCCATTTCCAAGCCTTTACGGACAACAGCCTCCACCCTTTGCGGGCCGACTGTCAGCACATCAACACTGGAAGTTACCCCTAGATCTTTGAGCAACAGTCCCTGTTCCACAGCGTAGGAATCATATTTATTCATGCGCCAGACAAGGTTGCTTTCGTCAAGAGTTCCGTCTTCACTGAGCGTGAAGCGTGCCTCAAGGTCAGAAACCTGTTTGATGCATATAAGAATTTTCAACTTATGCCTCCGGCGGCTGGTTAAGGGGAACTTTTAGCGCACAAAGCATTTTTTAAATTAATACCCGGCGAAGCCTAATAAGAGGTTTTGGGATTCTTAAACCCCTTTGCAAAGGGGTTAAGCCGCCGGAGACTTAATATACGATCTTAAATATTTTCAGCCAGAACCTCGGCAATATCGCGAACTTTCATACCGGAATTGCCAGACTGCTTCATGCCCTCTTCGAGGGTGGTCAGACAGAACGGGCAACTGGTGACCAGCTGTTCTGTACCCGTTGAGGCGGCCATTTCAGCGCGTTTGATATTCATCTTTTTGCCGCCTTGGGACTGAGATAAAAACCTTCCGCCCCCGGCACCGCAACAGAGCGCCTTCTGGCGATTCTCATCCATTTCGCTCAGCCGTCCACCGGCTGCCATAATCAGGTTGCGAGTGGGTCCGTAAATATCATTATGGCGAGCAAGATAACAAGGGTCGTGATAGGTGCAGGAAAATTTTTTGCCCTTGATTTTCAGTTTGCCTTCGACCAGCAGCTGCTCAAGATATTCGGTATGGGAAATGACTTCCGCGCTAAATCCGAAATCGCGGTAATCTTTGTTCAAGGTATTAAAGCAGTGCGGACAGGTGGTGACCACGGTTTTGATACCGTACTTCCTGATCCGGCGGATGTTTTTCATGGCCAGCTCCTGAAAAAGATACTCGTTGCCCAACTTGCGGGCAGGCTCGCCGCAACACTGTTCCTGCTTGCCGAGAATGGCTACATTCACTTTTGCGGACTGGCAGAGTTTAATGAAGCTGTGGGCCACGTTCTTGCTGCGCTGGTTATAAGAAGCGTAGCAGCCCGAAAAATAGACAATATCCGCAGTAGGTCTGGCGGACAGGTCAATGACGTTAAGTTCCTCAAACAAGGAATCACGTATGGAAGGCTCGCTTCCAAAAGGGTTACCGGTCACTTCAATTCTCTCCATAGCTTGTTGTACTTCCTGTCCCGGAAATTCACCTTCCATTAAAGCAAGATTCCGGCGCATTTCAACGATTCTGTCCACATGTGAAATGGACACAGGACAGGCTTCCTCGCAGGCCAGACAGGTGGTGCAGGACCATATTGCTTCCTTACCCACCGATCCGATAATTCCCTCCTGCGGGGAATTAAAAGAAATTTCATTAAGTTTGCCGACCAGCTCCATAGGCGAGAGGGGCAATCCCGCATTTAAAGCCGGACAGACTTCATCACAACGTCCGCAGCGGGTGCAGCTGTCCAGTTCCAGCAGATCTTTCCAGCTGAAATCATTAACATATGCGGCCCCGAAATTTTCAATTGACTCATCCTCAAGATTGAGGGGGACAAGGGCTACTTTAGCTCCCTTCACAGCAAGAAGGGAAATTGCTCCAGCAGTAAGCATGTGTTTCATGGCCGTGTAAGGAACCAGCCCCATAAATCCAAAGGCCAGAATCGCATGAACCCACCAGAACATTTTATGCAGAGCAAGCAGAGCCCCCTGTCCAATTCCCTCAAAAATTAAAGCCAACGTGTAACCAACCGGAGACCACAGGGATTGCAGACTGTCCATCTCGGTAACGGCCATGCGCGTTCCCTCAACCGCGAAACCGGAGATCAGTACCGCCAGCAGCAGGGATATAACAGCTATTTCTCCGGTTCTCTCTTTATCCTTCTCGGCCCTTACCCGTCTAATCAGGAAGTAGGAGGCAGCCCCGGTTCCGATGAACCCGCCGAGATCGAGAATGAGAGAGAACAGAAGGTAAAAACGGCCCTTGAGAAATTCGATTCCAAAAATCGGCCCGCTCAGATGGGTCTGCACTGCGATGAGCAGACTTCCTCCGAAAAGCACCAGCATGGCCCAGAACAACGCCCTGTGAACTTTACCGCTGAGACTTCCACGCGCAACTTTGTTTTGTAAAAGAACATCCACCAGATTGCGGAGAATCATTTTCCATTTCAAGCGGCGGCTGAAGGGGCGCCCCTTCCTGTAGATTATTACAAGACGGGTCACCCCTTTTACCGCTGCAGCAACTGCAAGCAGTAACAGGAGGGACATGAGGGACAGGGAAGAAACCTCAGGTCCGATGTTCCAGTATATTTCACGGGTAAAATCCATGTAAATTTGGAACTCCTTTTGGAAGAAGCTTTGGCAGTGTATTTGGAAAGAACCGCAGGGTAAGGGAAGAACCCCGCGGCTCTCTATTTTCAACTATAAATCCAGTTTACCGGGGTTCATGATGCCGTTGGGGTCAATGGCTTTCTTAACACGCTCAAGAACCTTCCAGCTGGAACCGAGGGTATCTTTAACGTAGGGCAGACGAGCCAGACCGCCACCGTGATGGTGGGAAAGGCATGCGCCGTGCTTTACGCAGATGGACATGGCAACGTCCCAGATTTCGAGCATTTTCTTCTCTGCGGTGGCATCGTCTTCTTCCTGACCGAGCAGGATGATGTACAGGGAAGTACCCTGCGGGTAGACATGGGAGAAGTGGCCGAGAACTTCCGCTGCGTAAGGCTTCAGGGCTTCTTTCAGCTCAGTATAGGTATCCATGATGCCGTGCCAGAAATGGGCGATTTCGATGGTCTCAGCCAGACCGCCTTTGGATTTAAGCAGATTCTCAACGGTGGAGAAATCGTAACGGCGACCGCGCCATGCTTCAACTGCATCAGGACCGATCTTTTTACCGTTGAACTTGGCGCAAATGTCCATACAGGCTTCGTATTCAGCTTTGGCAACAGCTTCAACACCTTCGAAACCGAGGAACATGACGCATTTGTCGAATTCCTTGTCCTGCATGGCGTGCTTTGCTTCTTCAAAATCGTAGTAGCGAACCAGTGCGGGCTTGAGGCCTTCACGGGTAATGATACGCATGACGTCAACACCGTCCTGCACGGAATCAAAAGTGATGGCTTCGAGAATGCGGTCATCAAGCAGAGGGAATATTTTCAGGGTTACGTCGGTGACAACACCGAGAGTGCCTTCGGAGCCCATGAAGATGTGGCGGAGATCCGGTCCCATGGCTGCACGGGGCACATTCATGGTTTCGATAATCTCACCGCCGGGCATAACTGCAGTGTAAGTAACCACGAGATCTTCGATGCCGCCGTAACGGGAGGAAAGCTGGCCCATGGCGCGGGTGGCGACCCAGCCTGCAACAGTGGAGCGGTCAAGGGACTGCGGGGAATGGTTCAGGGTGTAGCCGCGTTCGTTCAGTTCCGCTTCCAGCTTGTGACCGAATTTACCGCACTGCACTTTAACCATCAGGGAATTTTCATCGAGAGCAATAACATCGGTCATGGCAGTGGTATCGAGAGCGATACCGCCTTTTGCAGGCAGGGCCTGACCGGTAACACTGGAACCGCCGCCGTAAGGGGTAACGGGAACTTTGTTATCATCGGCCCATTTGAGAATCTCGCTGACCTGCTCTGTGCTGTTGGCCTTGACGACCACGTCAGGACCGAACATACGCTTGCCCTGATTCTTCCATTTGAAACAGGCGGGCCAGGTGTCGTAACTGTGATCAATGATGGTTTCTTCATCGGTGAGCACGGCTGCCGCGCCGATGGTTTCTTTCAGGCTTTCAATCCATGCGGGATTAGCAGAGGGTTTAAAGTTTTTTTCAGTCTCAGCAATAAAATTTACGAGAGTATTTCTTCTGGCATTCATTTTTAAAACTCCTAATTTGCGAAATCATTTGTTCCGGGTGCGCAACGGTTTGCAGCAACCCAATTCGAGTAATTATCTATTTCTTCCCCTGCCTGCTCTGCGGACCAGTCAAGGTGTTTTGCCATTTCATCAGCAACAGAGGCGGTGATGGACAGGCCGCCGTCACGCCGCCAGTAGAAGAGTGAAGCCCTTCTGGTGAAAAAGTCGGTGATGGTCCGGGACATTTCGTATTTGACTGCGTAAACGACCTCGGCCCTGATTACATCGTAGCCGCCCATGTCATCGGCACAGGAAGGATCATTTTCGATCATCTCGGCCATGAGCCGCGCGTTGCCGCCGTAGAGGGAAAGCAGCCGCTCTTTAACAGCTTCCGGGAGATTCATGGAAGCGAGCTTGCTCTTGGCTGCGTAGGTCTGCCCTGCATCCCCGCCGCTGACCGGGACTTCGTGGGTGTTACTGGCCGGGATGTCCTTTATGCCGAAAGTCTGGCCCAGCAGTTCAACCGCTTTATCCACAACCTGCAGCCCCATTACGCGGGCTGTGGTCAGCTTGCCGCCGCCGATGGTCAGCAGACCTTTGGGGCTGACGAAGATTTCATGTTCACGGGAAACCGCGCTGGCGTTACGTGAATCGTCCGGTGCGATAAGCGGCCGCAGACCGGCCCATGTGGCGATGACGTGCTCGCGGGTGAGATTGCGGCCCGGAATGGTGTAATTGGCAACATCAAGCAGGTAATCGATGTCTTCATCTGTGGCAGTGACGTCATCCAGCGGACCGTCATAGTCGGTATCGGTGGTTCCGACATAAACCAGATCGCCATCCAGTGCGGGAATGGGCCAAACCACGCGGTTATCGCCGGGGGCGCGCAGGAATACGGCATGGTTCAGCGGAAAATCTTCCTTGCTGAGCACAATGTGCACGCCCTTGGTAGGCCGCAAACGTTTATCACCGACGCCCTGCTCCATGTGGCGGATGGTATCCACCCAAGGTCCGGTGGTATTGATGACCTGCTTGGCGGAAATTGTTCCGCTTTCACCGGAAAGAACGTCTTTAATTTCCACGCCGTTGATACGTCCGTTGTTCTCGGTAAATCCGGTAACCTCGGCATAGTTGGCGATATGCGCACCGCCCGCTGCCGCGCCCTTGATGGTCTCGATGGTCAGCCGGGCATCGTCGGTAAGGAAATCGTAATAGTAACCGCAACCTTTAAGCCCGTCAGCGTTGAGATGCGGTTCCATTTCACGCAGCTTTTTGGACCGGAATATCTTGTGACGGCGGATAGAAGGTGCGCCGGAAAAGAAGTCGTAGAAAGTCAGACCCAGATTGAGCTTAAGCAGACCTTCAGGATAGCCGTCATATTGCATATACATGAACGGTCTGGGATGGGAGAGATGCGGTGCGAGCTTGAGCATGAGTTCGCGTTCCCGGCAGGCCTCGCGGACCATGCGGAATTCAAAACTTTCCAGATAACGCAACCCGCCGTGAAGAAGTTTGGTGGAGCGGCTGCTGGTACCCCATGCGAAATCATTTTTTTCAACTAACGCAACTTTTAAACCTCGGAGTGCGGCATCCCTTGCGGTTACTGCTCCGGTGATTCCGCCGCCGATGACCAGAATGTCGTAAGTCTCTTTGGCAAATTGCGCGATGGTAGTTCTTTCCATTATAAAAATCCTAAACGTTTGGCCACCTTGGTTAATTGTTTTTCTGCCGGAAGCCACGTGGGAGTGATGTTCGGCTCCCGGCAGAAAAACATGGTGGTGGTTATATAGTGCCTCCGGCGGCCCTGCCGGGGGCCTTAAACCCTTTTGCAAAAGGATTTAAGAATCCCAAAACCTTTTAATAGCTTTGGTTGAGTTAGTTCTATTTATTCCTCATCATCCTTAGCCCAGTTCATGGCCCGCTTAACTGCGCGGCCCCAGCTGCGGTAGAGGCTGTCGCGCTCTTCGCTGCTCATCTTGGGCTTGAAAACCCGGTCGACAGTCTGGTCATCAAAGCAGGCTTCCGGGCTGGGCCAGTAGCCTACTGCCAGTCCGGCCATGTAGGCCGCGCCGAGGCTGGTAGCTTCAGTCACGGAAGGACGCACAACTTCAGCATCGAGCATGTCGGCCTGAAACTGCATCAGGAAATTGTTGGCGGAAGCACCGCCATCAGTGGCCATTTTCCTGATTTCCACTCCGGAATCATCCTGCATGGCGCCGATGAAGTCCTTCATGGAATAAATGATGCCTTCGAGGGTGGCCCGGATCAGATGGGCGCGGGTGGTACCGCGGGTGATGCCGATGATCATGCCCCGGGCATAGGAATCCCAGTAGGGAGCGGAAAGTCCGGCCAGTGCGGGCACGAAGAAGACCCCTCCGTTGTCGTCAACAGACTTGGCAAGTTCCTCGGTATCCGGGGAAGCGGGGATCATTTCCGCACCGTCACGCAGCCATTGCACTGCTGATCCGGTTACTGCGGAATATCCTTCAAGGCCGTAGGTAGTTTCACCGTTCATGCGCCATGCAATGATGGTGTTCAGGCCGTTTTTGGAGATTTCAGGCTTGGTGCCGATATTCATATCAACGAATGATCCGGTACCGTGGGTGACTTTCAAGGTTCCCGGCTCGATGCAGCCTTGCGCAAAAAGTGCGGCATGCTGGTCGGCAATGGCCCCGGTGATGGGGATGGGTACGCCGAGGAAGCTTTCGTCGGTCATGCCGTAATCGCCGGAATCAGGCATTACTTCGGGGAACATATTCAGCGGCAGACCGAGGAAATCCAGCCATTCGGAATACCAGTCGTCTTTATGCAGATCGTAAGCTCCGGTAACGGATGCGTTGGATGCGGAGATAGCGTGGGTCTTGCCGCCGGTAAGCTTATAGATCAGCCATGAATCAATGGTACCGAAAGCAAGATCACCTGCTTCAGCGCGCTTGTTGAAGCCCGCAATGTTGTTTTTCATCCAGTGCAGCATGAGCGATGAGTAAACCGGAGCCATGGCCCATCCGGTTTTGCCGTAGGTCTTGTCTGCCCACTCGGAGCGGATTTCTTCCACGTAATCGGCGGTACGGGTATCCTGCCAGACGATTGCGCGGGAGATGGGTTTCCCGGTGCGCTTGTCCCAGACGATGGTGGTCGCACGCTGGTTGGTGATACCGATAGCCGCAATCTGGGAAGCCTTCAGGCCCGCTTTTTCAAGGGCCTTGCGGGCCATGCTGCGGGTTGAGCGCCAGATTTCCTGTGCGTCATGTTCCACGCGGTCCGGTGCAGGATGATGCTGTTCAAATTCAGTGTAGGCCTGAGCCTTGATTTCGCTGTTGCGGTTGAAGATAAGCGCCCGTGTGCCGGTGGTGCCTTCGTCGATAACCATTATATATTTCTTTTCCATTTTAGATCCCTCTTTTGAGTGCCTTCGGCGACCCTGCCTGGGGCCTTAAACCCTTTTGGGAAAAAGGGTTTAAGAATCCCAAAACTTTTTATTAGGCTTCGCCATTAGTTTTTTACAATCACCGTAGCTTAATTAGAACGGCATGGGTATGTTGTAGAGACCCAGATTCGCGCAGAGCAGTGAAACACTGGTCATGCAGGCGATAGTGCAGGCCGGGGGATCAATATGGGTATCGCCGTGTACGTGGAAAGTATCGGCAAAATATTCGCCGAGCACTGCGGCAATGGTCCCGAAAATGGTTCCCATGAGAATACTTCCGCTGGTTGCGGTAACTACTGCGGCAACAAGAGTGATGTGATGGGTAACCGGAACCTGAAGCCCGAAGAAGAGAAATGCGAGGCTGGCTGCGGAAATGGCGAAACCGAATACTACGCCGCCGTTATCCACGCCGATGGCGGTAGTCAGATAAGCGGAAAGCGCACCGGCACCGAGGCCAATGATCAGACGCTGACCGAGGCTGCTCTGCCACGGAACCCATTCAGTACCGGGAGCAGGCTCAAATCTGCTGGAACCTTCAGCAACTTTACCGAAAACACCGTTACCCCAGATAACGCGAACGATAATACCGGAAACAACAACAGAAAGGGCGATGGTGTCGGTCCACGGAAAATTAACCAGAGAGAAAAGATAGTTGAGGAGATAGCCGACAATACCGAAAATACCGCCGATAAGCAGCACGTCGGGTTTATTGAGCCCCATCATGGGAGAAACAATGTCTTTACCGCCGCCTTCAAGAACACCTTTTTTAGCAGCATAAGCTGCTGCGGCTACGCCGGAAGCAAAACCGCCGACGTGAGGTCCGAAAGCCGCTCCCAGAGGAACGCTAAGCAAATCTGCACCCGTAGCCTGTGCGGCAACACCGACCAAAATAAGAATACCGACAAAAACAAAGGCTGCCAGTCCACCGATTGCAGCACCGAAAATTCCACCAGCAAAAGCTACCAATAAATGTACAGTTTCCATTCTTCACCTCTTGAAACCAGACTATGCGTCAATCATTGGATGCACACCCCGTGCACTCCCGGATTTCCCAAGCCTGCGGTCCGTTTCCTGACATTAGCGAACCGCTTCCGTATTGACTGACAACTACCATCTGATTTATCTTTAAAAGTTCAGAAGGCGCACCTCTCCTGTCGGATCTGCCCGCAGACCTCAGGTAATGCGATCTAATCCCCTGTTGCAGCAGGATGATCTGATCAGTACGCTTTCGATTTCCCAAAGCCGGGCAGCAATGTCCGGCTTCCTTTTTTTGCAGGTTCCCTTTTTTAATCCTCCTCTATTTTACGAGCACTACAGTCAGTGAATAACTGTCGCCTCTGTTGTAGCACCTTGCATATTTCAAGGGCCTACCCTCTTCGGAGTAGAGCACTCTTTCCCCGTAAAGGACCGGGCTGCCGGATTCTGTTTCGAGAATTTCAGCCAGCTCCTTATCGGCTATTTGTGCTTTCAACTTTTCAACAACATTGGCCAAAGCGAAACCCATATTTTCGATCAACTGCCAAGTGTGCTGTTCATCCAGAGCAAGGTCGGATGTAGGGATGTCGCCCAGATCCGGGAACAAGGAAAGCGGAAGAAATGCGTCATGATAAGTGATGGGAATTCCGTCCATATAACGCAGGGTGGTCAGACGGAGAAGCTCATCCCCCACTTTAATCTGTAAAGCTTCGGCTTGGGCTTCGTCGGCCTGCACGATTTCACGTTTGAGCAATTTCGCCGCAGGCTCGTGCCCTTCAATGCGGCAGGTGGAAAAAAAATCTGTGAGATGGGTATGGTCACGCTGGAACGGTGACTGGCTGACAAAAACCCCCACTCCGTGTCTGCGGTAAACCAGCCCGGCATCAACCAATCCGTCAATACTCTTGCGGATGGTCATCCTGCTGACCCCGAACTGGGTGGCCAGATCATGCTCCGGGGGAAGACGGTCACCGCAACGCAATTCGCCCGAACGTATCTGAGCGCTGATATGCTCCCGGGCCTGAATATATCTGGGTATTCCTCTGGTATTCAATTGCATTCTGTCCTCTTTAAAAGGAAGTTAATTTTCAAATCAGCTAGATGTCTATACATCTGCTTGTCTTGATGTCTATACATCTCCCAAAAAACCGCCTGTGTCAACGGGTTTCGAAGTTTTTAGACGGTTCTACGAGTTGTATACCCGGGGCCGGAATGGACAATATTCAAGGATTTCAGGGCGGGCGGGACTTTAGTTTTTTCAATTTTTTTTAGTTGTATAGTATTATAAAAAAATCCAATACTTGTATCCACTTCTCCCCAACTCACCTTTTACTCACCTTTTTAGCAGGTGAGAACGTAAAAAGAATGGGTGTTAAACACCTGAAATAACATACACCGGATATGATTCCGTAGCCTCCGGAGCTGAAGGTCACAAGTTCGAATCCTGTATTGCCCGCCATCATATGAAACCATACAGTCCGATACTGTTTATTAAGCCTCTGAATTTACGGGGCTTTTTTGTTTTCAAGGCTAATACTGTACGATATAATCCAGCCCAATCCGGGACCTAATGTGTGTACTCTGGTGTGTACCGGGGATTTGGGTACACATCAGCACATAACACACCAATTTTAAGTAACATTTACAAAAAGATTCCTAACTACTACCTAACTATAATTACTTAATCTTAACGCATTGCGACCGAGTTAAGCGGTACAATTTATATAAACTAATCTTATACAAGTATTATATTGCTCGAAATTAAACCTACTGAAAATTGTGACCTTTTATCCAGATACAGCGTATATTTATTTAGAAAGGAATCATTTGTAACAGGAGACTCATTGCACTCATGAGTGACGAAAGGGATATATTGATCATCAAAAAAGTTCTGGATGGAAATATCCAGTTATTTGAAGTCTTGGTTATCAAATACCAGACATCAATTTACAATTTGATGTTCAGAATTTTCAAAGACAAAGAAGAGGCAGCCGATATGGCGCAAGAAGCATTCCTTAAAAGCTATAAAAAACTAAACTTATTTAACGGAAACAGCTTTTTCTCATGGCTATATACTTTAAGCCTTAATGTAGCTCGAGACCGTCTTCGGATCAAAAAAAAATCCGACGATATATTCTTTGTTCCTGAAAATATATGTGATTTTCCTGATTCAAATAACGAAATAGCCAAAATGGAATCTGCAAATGATTTAAGTAAACTATACACCATAATTGAGAGACTGCCCCTTGGGTATACAGAACCTCTTCTATTGAGATTCAGGGAAGATTTATCTCTGAAGGAGGTTGCAGAATTAACAGGCTTGAGTCTGAGCGGGGTGAAGATGCGAATTCACCGTGGGTTAGCAATGCTTAGGGAGGTTTTGGGGGAAAGCCATGATTAACGAAAACGACTATTTAAACGGCGAAGAGAAGAGAATAGCAGAAGAAATCCAAAAAATGGAACTACGGGATGTACCGCCCAATTTTTCTGATTCAGTTATGAATTCAATCAAAAAAGAAAAGACGCCATGGTGGAAAAAGATACTGCAGTGGATCAACAGCCCGATTGAACTACGGCTGACTCCCTTAAGGGTCGGCCTCACAGTCTCGCTGGCACTGCTGGTCATATTATTGTTTCCAAGGGACGAACAGGTCCCCCCCCCTGCTGCAAACGTTGTCTCCGTGCATTTTGAATTCAAGGCTCCTTATGATGACGTGCAAAAGGTTTCCGTCATCGGCTCCTTTAACGACTGGTCCGCGGAATCCGCATCTATGCGTTACGATAACACGACCGGCATCTGGATTTATGAAACCAATCTCCAACCGGGTGATCACGAATATGTTTTTCTGGTCAATGGAAATATCGTTGTTCCTGATCCAAAGGCTAATCATTACCGAAAAGACGGCTTTGGAAGCATTAACTCCATAGTCTCTGTAAGGAGTAATGAGCATGCAATTTAGACTTTCAGGTAAGGCTGCCATTGTACTCATACTGGCTATACTGCTTTCTCCCGGAATATCGAAAGCAACCGATCTGGAAAAAACCATTGAGAAAATCGTAGATTGTGGAAATGAAAGCAAATCAGTTACCCGGCTTCTTGCCGCAGTTCTAGATAAACGCATCAAAAATAATGATGCGAAAGAAATTCTTGAACCGATACTGGACATTTGCGAACAGGGTTATCCCGTGAGAATATACTTCCAGAAAATGGACGAAGGGCTTGGAAAAAGAATTCCAGCCCCTCTTATTATATCAGCCCTAAGAAAAATGCATCAGAATTTCAAGGCAATTCACACGGCTATTTCCAACGATGCTGCTACAATAGACAAGACGATTGTAATCAGCGCAACAAACGCAGCCAATTCCGATGTTAAGATCGACTTTATAACAAGCTGTATAGAAAAATATAAACGAAACAGCGACCCAAAAACTTTAACTATGACATTCTGGACTGCTGGTGCTCTGGCAAGAGCCGGTCTTAATCAATCTCAGATAGAGCGCATAGCGTTGGCAGGTATTGAAAGTGGGAGTATCGATACCAGTTGGAAATATGTTTCAAGAGTTGTTTCAGCAGCCAGATCAAAAGGAATACCCGACTCGGAGATAACAGCAACTGCTATCAGAATTTTAACAGAAAATGGTACCCTTGTAGATTTCATGGTGGCATTGGGATTCTCAGAAAGAAGTATACAATAAAAAAATAATGTATCCCTTCCGAAACCCCATACGTATATTTAAGTGTGCATCTTAAAATACACAAAAGATCCAGTGGAGAAAATATATGAACTCAATCCGAATTTCTGCAATCCTATTCAGCTTAGCTTTTCTGTGTTCTTGCGCCGGACATTTCGCAGGTGAATCATATCTGGCAGACAGGAATTATGACGACTGCATAGAAGAAATGAGCAAACTTTCTACCGATGACACTTCAAACGATACCGCTTTTTTTTATCTGGGTCGATGTCAACTTGCAAAGGGAAAAGCTGAAAAAAGCCTTTATGCCCTGAAGAAAGCTGTAGCCCTTGAGCCGCAAAATGCAGAACATCATTTCTGGCTCGGTATCAATCACTGGGCGTTAGCTGATTTTGACAATGAATACCGACAATATCACAAGGCTCTCGAACTAGACCCCGGATTTCTATCCGCAAACCTATACATGGGTCACATCCATTTTGACAAAGGCAATTGGGAAAAAGCTCTGCTCTATTATGATAAAGTTCTGAAAACAGACCCATACAACCCGGAGGCTTTGTTTAATCAGGCTGAAACTAAATGGCAGCAAGGGCAACGAGAAGAGCTGATCCCACTGTGGAAACAATATCTTAATTATTACCCTGATGGCTTAAAAGGCATGCGCGCCACTTCCAGACTAAATGCACTGGGTGATTTCTCCTACCGTAATTATCTGATCGGACAGCGGGTGCTGACTCTAAGAACACCTGAATTCAAAAACAGACGCTCTGACATAACCTACAAGTCGATGGCTTCAACCTCGGTAATTGCCGCCATTATGGAAAAGAATAAAGAACTCACAATCAACGTTATTACGTTTGTTGCTGGAGACAAAGAATTGGCAAAAGAACGCAGTTTTGAAATCCGTAGGCAGATTCAGGCAGGCCATCCCAATATTGATTCTTCCCGCATCCTTCTGAGCTGGTTCGGAGAACCGGATAAGGTAAAGACCCCGGAAGGACTTAAGATAATTAATGAAACAGTACTGTTTGTGACTGAGGTAAAGTAATCTTTAAACACGGGAGTAACTAAAATGAAAATGTTCAAATATTGTATACCATTAATACTTGCCAGCTTCTTGCTGTTGGTAATGGCTCCAAAGGTAAAAGCTCAAGATACAGTTGAAAATGACTCAATTCAGGCAACAGAATCACAGGAGAATCAAGATGCCACCACTGATCAGGATGCAGCAACTGATCAAGATGGTACAGAAGAATCTAGATTTGATTCAACTATGCAGGTTGACAGGGCTGAAGCCCTTGCAGAAGCAGTAGCGCAGACAGCATCCCAAAGTCTTGCTGATGCGGAGGATAATCTTAATGCAGCGCAGACAGCATACGACACTGCTGTGCAAGCAGGAGACCCTGAAGCAATTGCGACAGCACAAGCAACATTGGATTCAGCACAAATTGCGGCTGACACCGCCGCCGCCACCGCCGCAGGAGTATCTGCTTCTGACATTGCCGGTATGCGTGATTCCGGTATGGGCTGGGGAGAGATCGCCCATGAATTGGGAGTACATCCATCAGTCCTTGGAATGGGATTAACTCACCGTTATGGTGCTACTGAAACAGTAAGAGAGATGACAGAAGTGGCAGCAAGTACTCAACAGGGAAATAAGTATGGCCGCAGCAGTCTTACTACCCGTAATGTTGAAACCGGAGTAGCCACTACCCCCGGAGCACGCGGAAACGGCAACAGTAAGGGCCTTGGGCTTGGCCAAACATCTACCACAGCCAAAAGCGGGTCTTCGAAAAGTGCCTCAGGTGGAAACGGTAATGGTAATAGTGGTAACGGAAATAGCAATGGCAACGGTGGTGATAATGCCGGAGGCAAAGGAAATGGAAACAGCGGCGGAAAAGGTAATGGCAACGGTGGTGGTAATGGAGGCGGAAACGGAAATGGGAATGGTAGAGGCTAATTAGCAATGGTACTTGCTAATGTAACTATAAAAGGTTCTATCCTCCATTGAGAAACTCAATATCTGTTTTTTGTTAATCATCTATTATTTAGACTCACATTAGGCTTGTGGGAATTACCTCTTTTCCACAAGCCTTTGTAAACATCCCGCATATCAGGCCCAGCGAAAAACGCTTCGCTCACCCTTAACCAATATATTCAATCAACTGGCTCTTTTTGATCGGCTTAGCCAAAAAAGTATTACATCCAGCTGCAAAACAAGCTTTTTTGTCGTCTTCGAAAGCATTCGCGGTCAAAGCCACAATTTCAACCGGAGCCAATCCCTTCTCAGCTTCATACTTACGAATATTTCTGGTCGCCTCCAGACCGTCCATGACAGGCATCTGCATATCCATAAAGATAATGTTAAAATCGGGTGAGGATTTATACATCTCAACACCTTCATGACCATTCTCGGCCATGAACACTTTATGCCTGCTGTCCTTAAGATAAAATTCCACCAGCTTCCTGTTGCTTTCTGAATCCTCCACGACCAAAACCTTTTTGGCCTTACTGCGATCAGATTTCAAAAGAACATCCTGTTTAACAGCACTATGCTCCGACTCATGCCCTACGACAAAGGGCAGACGGAATAAAACAGAGGTCCCTACTCCTTTTCTGGATGAGATTTCAATATCTCCTCCCATCAATTCAGCCAGCCGTCTTGAGATGGGCAACCCCAAACCGGTCCCCCCGTACCTGCGGGTGGTGGAGGAATCAGCCTGGGCGAAACTATCAAAAATAGCTTCGATTTTATCCTGATCAACACCCACACCTGTGTCATCAACCCTGAACAAGACCTTAACTTTCTCGTCTTCTTCTGGATGAGCCTCTACTTTCAACGAAACAGAGCCAGTTTCAGTGAATTTGACGGCATTACCGAGAATATTCAACAAAACCTGCCTGACCCGGTACGAATCGCCATCAACCCACTGCGGGACGTTTTCATCAACTTCTACAACAAAATCTAGGCCTGCAGCTCCCGCAGACACACTCATAAACGACCGAACCTCTTCCAGAAGACCACGCAAATTAAAATTATAATTATCAATCACCAACTGCCCGGCTTCAATCTTGGAAAAATCCAGAATTTCATTAATCAACCGCAGCAATCCTTCTCCGGAAGTCTTGAAAATATCTACGTATTCCTTCTGCTCTTCATTCAAACCCGAGTCATGAAGCAAGTCGGTAACACCCAAAATAGCATTCAGGGGGGTACGTATTTCATGGCTCATATTAGCCAGAAAAACTGATTTAGCCTTATTGGCTTCAATTGCTGTTTCCTTTTCAATCTCGACCTGCTCCATCTGTTTACGCTGGGAAACATCAGTAAGCATGCCTTCGATGAAAACTTCACCGCCATCCGTTACAAAACGGCAATAGTTGGCAAATTGGCGGATTTCCCCGGTTGGTAATTTTGCTTCATACTCAAAACCGTGCACATGACCATGCTCATCCAATTCCCGAAGCATTTCTTCCCGCCGCAGAGGATCAACAAAAAGATCTGTGGCTATATCCTGAAGGGCATCCAATGCTTCTTCCAAAGAATTATAGCCGGCAATACGGGCAAAAGCAGGGTTCGCACTCACCAACTGTCCACTACGGGTGCTGCGGAAAATACCTTCGGTGGCATTCTCAAAAAATCCACGGTACTTTTCTTCTGCCTGACGGAGATCCATTACCAGATTCTGAAGCCCATCCGACATCTCGTTAAAAGCCCGCGCCAACTGCCCCACTTCATCACCAGACTCAACCTTGAGCCGCTGGTCCATGTTGCCTTCCTGAAACTTCCGAATATCGGAGATCATCCCGGTAATCTTCTTGGTCAGCGTGGACGCCATCCAGATGGCAATAAAAATGACCGCTATCACCATGAAAAAGGTCGAAAACGTAATTTCACGCGACGTTTCAGCCTGAGTCCGGCGCAGCAGTTCCTGCGTATCATCATTCTGTTTTTTCAGGGTCTGTAAAAACGCATCCGCCATGTTACTGATTTTCTCTCCCGTCTCAGTCGCGGCCTTATGGAATTCATGCACGTTGGCACCGATGGTAACAAAGCCGAACCCTCGCGGCCCGGAATACTTCCCGGTATGATATGGAATAGCCGCCGCAGTGGTCAGCTTCCACAGTCCGCTCCAAAGAATAACGAAAGATCCGGACCCACCGCCCTTAGTCAGGTTGTTCCAACCGTCGCACTGGGGCGCAAAATTCAAATAGCGGCAATCCAACCCCAGTAATCCCGCATCCGTCAGCTCCGGGGCGGGCTTTTTGGTCAGCGACTGATCTTTTAAAACAGGAGCAGTCTCTTCCCATTGGGCAATATCCTTGCCGCTTTTAAGAAAATCTTCATACATTTCTTCAGAAAGCCAAGGCACTGCCGGCAGCCCGGTCTGCGGGTCATACCCAGTGATAAAGTAATCGCGGGGATGTGAAATATTGCGGTCCTTGTAGTCCCAGATAAAGGCATAGTTACCCGTTGATGCGTCAGATATGGCTGAATAACGTTCAGCTGTAGGCACGATATGATCTGAAAATTCCATGATATGGGTATGATCAAGGGCAAGGGTCACATAGCCAATAATTCTGCCATCGCGTAAAACAGGTGTCGCCCAACGCACCAGCCCCTGAAACCGTTTGCCAACCGGATTTTCCTTGCCGGCATATGCGGCTTTTTCCGGTTCGAACGGAATACCTTTTTTTTCAGCGGAGACCTTTGTGTACCCCCCTATTATCGGGCTTCCCACATAAGGTCCGATAACTTCGGAAACATATATTTCGCCGGGTTTAAGCTTCTTAAGTTCCGGGAAGTAACCTTCTGCCCTGCAATAGGTATTTGCTTTGTCCGAAATATCTTTTTTCTCTTTATCCAGAATATCCGTAGTACCGACTTTAACCCGTTCATGTCCTTCCAGATCCACAAAAGTCATCTCCAGAAACAGCGGACGGTCAATAAAAACCCCGCAATCTTCGGGGGGACGTGAATGAAAATCTTTAACATTATCTGGATTACGGACTTTTGCGACAGATTTATTTGCAGAACATGGTTTAGAAGGAACCCATTCATCACCGGCTTCATTTAATTGCCACGGTATGGATTCCGTTACCCGACGGGAAAAAGGCTTAAGAAAATCGCGGTAATTATCCTCGGTAGGTTCAACCTCGGCGGCCAACCGGATATTATTATCCCGGTCATAAAGAAAAGCGGCAACCCTGCGGGCAGTATCGGTAGTCAACCTTTCGATGGCTTCGCGTGACTTCAGGTCCAAAGCCCGGATTGAGCTATCCACCGCAGTATCACCGATTGAACTTACAATTTCACGTGTATCTCTCGATAAATAAGCAACTTTGTCCTCTACGGACTGCCCCAAAAGAACGATTCCATTCCATGCAACCCACGCCAGAACGATCAAAGGTAAAACCTTGATCAACACAAAAATAGTAATCAGTTTGCATCGGATCCCAATGGAATTAATCCAGTGCATGCGCTCTCCTTCTTTGCCAATACCTACAAAACCGCCTCCCAGCCGCATGATCTTAAAACTTACTATTTACGGATTGCTAAAACAAGCAACTTGTCGGCATTTCAGTAAAATAAAATTTTAAGAGGATACACGCAAGGCATCCGGGACTATAAACCTGCCCAAGCACGCAAATAAGAAGGGCCAGCACAAAACATGCTGGCCCTTCTTATTTAGATTTCGGGAACGTTTACTACAGAGCTTCAAATTCCAGATTTTCAATATACTGGTGATAGTTATCGATGCCTACAAAGTAACTTGGGTCTTCGAGAATGTTAACCACGCATATTTTTTCTGCACGCTTAATCAGACGAACACAATCCTGACTGAGATGAACCAGATAAACCTTCTTACCTGCCCGCTCATACATGGAAGCGATCTTGTTGATTGCTTCTATCGCGGACTGATCCATAATTCTGGAATCCTCAAAATCAATAAGTACTTTATCCGGATCTCCCTTCACATCAAATTTACTCAGGAAAAGAGTTGTTGAAGCGAAAAAAAGCGGCCCATAAATCTGATAGTGCTTGATACCCTGCTCATCCACAATTTTGCGAGCGCGAATTCTAAGGGCATTTTCCCAGGCAAAGATAAGTGTGGAAATCACAACGCCGCAGATTACTGCAATGGCAAGGTCATACTTAACAGTCAGAACCGTCACCAGAATGATAACAATCACATCCCACTTAGGAACCTTGTTCATGATGTTGAAAGTACTCCAAGCGAAGGTCTTGATGACCACAATAAGCATAACGCCGACAAGCGCGGCAATCGGGATCTGCTCAATATATTTTGAAGTGAACAGAATGAAAAACAGCAAAGCCCCGGCGGCAACAATACCGGAAAGACGTCCACGCCCCCCGGAAGAAATGTTGATCATGCTTTGACCAATCATGGCACAGCCGCCCATACCGCCGAATAAACCATTAATAAAATTACCAATTCCCTGTGCCAGACATTCACGGTTGCCGCTGCCGCGTGTTTCGGTCAGTTCATCAACCAGAGACAAAGTCATCAAACTCTCAATCAAGCCGATAGCAGCTAAAATCAGGGCGTAAGGGGCGATAAAAACCAGTGTGTCCCAGTTCAACGGCACATTCGGAATCGCAAAGGAAGGCAGCCCGCCCTTAATGCCTGTTCCGCCATTGGATTGGATAAAGGAAAGCACGGTCTGTGTATCAATATTCATGGCAATAACAAAAATCGACACCGAAATAATGGCAATGAGTGCACCCGGAGCTTTTGCATGCAATTTAGGGACAATGGTCAGGATTGCCATAGTCAGGGCCACAAGCCCGGCCATAATCCATAAAGGTTCGCCTTGCAGCCATGCACCTTGCGATTTGAACATATTCAGCTGGGAAAGAAAAATGACGATAGCCAGCCCGTTAACAAAGCCCATCATGACCGATCTGGGAACCATTCGGATAAATTTTCCGAGACGGAAAAAACCTGCCAAAAGCTGTAATACTCCGACCAGCAACAAAGTCACGAACAGATACTGCAACCCGGCATTGGAGCCGGGACCGCCCAGAGCGTTGCCTTCCATCACCAGGTTGACCATGACCACAGCCATGGCTCCCGTAGCGCCGGAAATCATCCCCGGCCTGCCCCCGAGTACTGCGGTAATGAGGCACATAAGAAACGCACCGTAAAGCCCGACCATAGGCGGGACACCAGCCACAAAGGAAAATGCCACAGCTTCCGGCACAAGAGCCAGAGCAACGGTCAGCCCGGAAAAGATATCGGCTCTGACACTTCCATTTGAGGCAGCAACAATCGAGTTGTTTGAATTCACGAATAATCCTTTTAAACGAGTAAGATAGATTAAAAACAAAAAGAAAGACCGCAGCCGCGGCCTTACTGGAAAGAACTCACCCTTCCGGGCAGTAATATGTTCAATATATGATGATTTCCGGTACCTAAGACTTTAAGCCCGGGAATATGTGCCTGAATTGCGTCGAGGACGTTAATTTTTCCAAAAGCTGACTCTTATTGATGAGAATTGAAGATGAGTCAATAATTATTTGTAATTATTTGAAAAGTGAAAAAAGGCACAAAACGGGAGAAGTAATCGAAAAGTATATTTTGGCAAGATCGAAAAATATTTTGAGTGCAGGAGCAAAACAAAACTAAGACAGGTCCATGTAAAGAAAAATCTCAATATTTATATAAAACGAAGCATTTTTTTAATTTAAAACTGGAAACTATTTCTCCATGACTGTACACTTATCTACACGTTTATAATTCAGAAGTATATATTCAATTCTATGAATAGCAAAATCAATAGATAAAAAAATTTTAACTCAAGGAAAGAATGCCAAGCAAAGCTTTCTCCAACAGAATCAAAGCCAAAATTATTTTACAGGCGCTTGCCTGCTGCGCAGTAGCTATTACTCTGCTGGCAGCCGGGGGCTATGCATTCTACCATCTAAAATATACAGAGAAACAAAGAGAAAACAGAGCCCATATACGAACGACAGTGAATGAAGCACAACGACTCGTGCTGGAAGAAATGAAAGAGCCGATCTCAGAACTCATGTATCTGGCCAGCCTCAGCGAAGTGACCGAGGCATTTACCTCCATTATCTCAGCTGATAATCTTGCTGACCTTGTAAGCCTCTCACGCACGAAAAAAAAGTATGATCAGGTTCGCCTCATTGACCGCTATGGGATGGAGGTTATCCGCATCAATTATAATAATGGATCTCCTGCAGTTGTTGATGAGGCTGAGCTTCAATTTAAAGGCGGCCGCTATTACTTTTCAGAAGCAAATCAACTTGACGTTAATCAGATTTACATATCCCCTCTTGACCTTAACATTGAAAACAACACCATCGAACAGCCCTTAAAACCCGTTATAAGACTCGCTACCCCGCTCTTTGATAAAGACGGCAAAAGACGGGGAATAGCCATTCTTAATTATTTCGGCCAGCATCTTTTTCCTTATCTGGAAAACATCAGTCTTACTGCAGGAGAGCAAGCATACCTGCTCAACGAAGACGGTTATTATCTATACAGCAAAAACCCCTCTATTAATTGGGGATTTATGTTTGGTGACCGCAAGGATTTTAAATTCCAAAACTCATATCCTAAAGTCTGGGCAAAAATCATAAAATCAGAATCCGGTCAGATTGTTACTCAGTCAGGAGTCTTCACTTTCGTCACAATTAATCTGAATGATGTTGGACACAGTTCAGAATACAAAATCATAAGCCAGACCGGAAAATGGAAAATAGTTGTTTTCACCCCGGATCAGATTACTTCAGCTAATTCAAGCGCAATGTTTGGTGATGTTTTCCTTATTGTACTAGGCTTAAGCCTGCTTGCAATATTAATCAGTATTGCTGGTGGACGAATGCAGATGAATAAAGCCCGCACTGAAATTGCTGTTGCTGAAATGAATAAATCTTATGAACGTTTTGTGCCAAGAGAGTTTTTAAAACTTCTCAACAAAGAAAGATACCGGGACATCACGCTGGACAGCAATGTGCGTAAGAGAATGGGGATTCTTTTCAGCGACATACGATCTTACACAAACATATCAGAATCCTTGGAACCGGAAGAGGTTCTCTCTTTTCTCAACGAGTACTTTCAAAACATTAACGGATCAATTGCAGATAACCGAGGCTTCGTTGATTCATTTCATGGAGATGCCCTGCTGGCCTTATTTGCAGGGACTCCCGACCAGGCAGTACGAGCCGGAATTGAAATGCGTCAACGGCTTGCTGAATTCAATAAAAACCGAAGCGATGCCGGTGAAGAAGCCATAGAGATCGGTGTCGGGATTCATTATGGCGAAGTAACATTGGGGACAGTGGGAACCACTTATCGCATGCAGGCAACAGTAATCGGCGATGCAGTTAATCTTGCATCCCGTATTGAATCGGCCACCAAGACCTTCAAGATAGATATAGTTGTTACTGGCTCTGCCATTGAAATGATGGAAAATCCGGATGATTTTCATCTCAGGGAAATTGATACCGTTCGGGTAAAAGGCAAAGAGCACCCAGTTAAACTCTACGAAGCTTTTGACAACGATCCACCGGAAGTCCGTAATGCAAAAAGTGAGATTGCCCCGCTAATGAATAGCGCGTTGAAAATGTATAAAGCAGGTGAATTTGAACAGGCACTTGAAATTTTCAAGGTTTGCGCAAGCAAATGCCCTGAAGACAGCATTCCGCCTATATATATCAAACGATGCAGCACTTTCCTCCGCATTCCACCCGGACCGGGATGGACCGGAGTCAGCCCTGTATAAGACTACCAAGGAGCAGTTATGGCATTCATTGATTGGGAAAACAAATACAGCATCAATGTGGCCGAGGTGGACAAACAGCACCAAGGCTTGTTTGGAATCCTGAACCGCCTTCATGAATCCCTCACCAACGGGGAAGAGAAATCGATGCAGGAAAAAATTCTGGATGAACTGATCGATTACACTGTGGAGCACTTTGCCACAGAAGAAAACCTTTTTCAGGAAACAGGTTTTCCCGGCTACGAGAACCATAAAAAGATTCATGACGACCTGACAGGGCAAGCCATTCAAATCCAGAATGAATTCCGCAATGACAATGCTACAATATCCTTCGAATTACTTGATTTTCTGCATCAATGGTTGACAGAACACACTTTGGGGCTGGATCAGGAAGCCGGAGACTACCTGAACAGCAAGGGAATATTCTAAACTCGAAAACAAACACAGTCCAAAGAACAGAACGAAGAGTTCAAGACTAAACACAAAAGACTTCAATTAAATCCAGCATAAATAAGGCCTGAACCAAAAGTTCAGGCCTTATCCATTCAAAATCAAAACTACTTCAGCCCCAGCCTACGGGCCTTGTCCTCATCGGCTTTTGCAGAAGCGGCGAAGCCGAGTCTTTTGTAGACTTGTGCGCGGTTGGCGTAGGCCTGTGCGTCTTTGGGATTCTTGTTAATCGCCTCGGTAAGGGTTGTTATCATGGTGGGCAACTCTGCTACCGGCATGGCTGCGATTTCCTCGCTGACATCTGCTGACTGCGGAGCTTCGCCCTTAGCGGCCTGCTGGGCTTGAGCTGCTTGTTGAGCTTTGGCTTCCTGCATTGCCTGCGCTTTTTTAGCCTCTTTAAGAGCTTTGGCTTTCTTGGGTTGGTCAAGTGCCATCTTAGCCGCCCCGGCAACCGGGGGAACTATTGTAACTGCCTGCCAGCCCGATGACCATGCAGAAGGTGCGCAGATAAGTGTGCCCAGAATAGCACTTGAAATAAGAATAGATTTAATTTTCATTCGAGTCCTCCTATCAAAATGTCTGGCATCTTTAATCAACTAAATTAATATAATTAATTTATCGGGAGGGGCAAGAGCTTTCCGGTTAATTTTATGCAGCTTAAGCTTAGAATCAGACATCGCTGGCTACAGACTTCTTTGTCTGTTAAATATATCCCAACCTGAATCAACATAATACCAGCCAGCCCAACCGCAAAACTCTAACAGACCGGAGCAAAAATGATTGGAGAACTGATTGCACTGATTCTTTCGAACTTTCCTGTTTTCTGCTGCCTGATATGGATACTGGCTTCCGCTATTGCTGTGAGCAGAATGCCGCCCCCCAGAGATCAGCATGCCGTTGCCGACCGTTTTCTAAGCTTATTCTGTTTTATCGTGATGGGCATCTACCTGATTTATAACTTTATAGGGCATGTCTTCTACGGTGAGATGCTCGCAAGGTTTATAGGTTGGCCGAACAGCCCGTTTCAAGCGGAAGTTGGCTATGCCAGCCTCGGATTCGGCGTTGTGGGCTTGTTCGCCTATCGCGGTGGACAAGGAATCAGATTCGCAGCCATAGCAGCCCCGGCCATGTTTCTTTGGGGAGCGGCCTTCGGTCATGCCTATCAAATGATTACTACCGGAAACTTTGCACCAGGCAATGCCGGATCAGTATTCTGGACTGACATCATCGTTCCACTTATCGGATTTGGAGCATTTTTCTGGCGCTACGGGACAGTTTTGCCCGGTAAGAGGGAATAGGACAGGAACCCACCACAATCTCAACAAAGTCCATAAAATACCATGTCAGCACTCCCCTGTTTAATCTGGTAGAATACCAGTGAAACGAAACTAGCAGGAGGCTGACATGGCTAAAAACTCCCGGTTTGAATCAAACCGGGAGTTTTTTCATACACGAATTAGTAAGAACTGTCAGATACTCTGATTCCTTACAGATGTGCTCCAATCCATGCGCCGTAGATCAAGACCGGGATGATGCCGATCACAAAAGCGATTGCATACATCAGCATAAGACCGCCGATGGTTCCGTCCGCTTTGATGGCTGTGGTCAGTTTCCATGAAGATATGCAACCAACTAAGTTGAGCACGAAGCTCAGAGCAACCAGAAATACGCAGAACCATACATCGGGAACAAGAGGCTGACCGAAAATAGCGGTCTGCGGATTTGCGAGATCATTGAGAGCCAAGGATGCGCCCAGCGCGATGGTTCCCAGAATCAGGAAACGGAAGGTGCTCAGCTCTGCGAGCATGGGGATAAACAGGGCAAGGAAAGCCGCCAGCAGAAGCACACCGAAGCTCTGTGCCGCAAAAACAGGTGCTTCATTGACCAGAATCCAAGGAGCAAGCCAGTTGGCGTGATCAGATACTCCCAGAATAACGGGGGAAAGAGTCAGCATGAAAACATATAGTCCCAGAGTCTTAATAATCATCATCACCAATGATGAAGTGGACAGGGTTTCAGTGCCGAAGCTGCCGTCTTTTTTAGATGCGGCCCAAAAAAAGGCCACCGGAATCAGGCTGATAGCCAGAACTTCACCCAGAACAGCATATGTCTGCCAATTTAAGAAAACTTTTGCAGCGGAGGTTGAAGCCTCCAGAAAATTTAGCATATTCACTCCAATATTTTCAGTCGATTTACAGCTGCCAGCTAACGTTGGCTACAACTAAACTATTTCAGATTTCCTGAACTTCAAGGCCAGCCCGGCGGCAATCAGCAACACCACATCGCGGACGATTGTCATCTGCATGTCGGATGCGCTTGCTGCGTCTGTGGAAAAACAACCGCAGGCAACATCAATACCCCGATAGAGGTTCGCGGAAAGAGCAGCTATGAACACCAGCAGCATACCCGTCAGGATCGCCACCGCAGCATCAACAAACACACCGCAGACCAGCATGGCACCGCATACGAATTCCAGCCAGGGCAGGAAATATGCAACAGGGCCGATCATAATCTCCGGCAATATCTGGTAATTCTTGATGATCCCGGCAAAAGCCATCGGATCAGCAATTTTGTCCACACTGGCTAAGATAAAGATAATCCCTAGAAAAATACGGGGAAAAGATCTGATATCCATCAGTTTGCCTCCAAATCCATTCCGGCTCCAATCCAGCCGTCTATTCCTTCAGTATATATGGAAATATCTTTAAACCCAAGCCCACGCAACTTCTTGGCTACGATGAGGCTCTTCCCGCAGGTCAGGCCGTCACAATAGACAATAACCCTACGGCTGGAATCAACCATTGCAGCCAAATCAGCCAGTTCCGCACCTTCCTTGTCTATAGGAATATTTACGGCTTCGGGCACATGTCCCATCCCGAATTCCATGGCAGAACGGGCATCAAAAAAAGAATATTTCCCGGCGGAAAAATCCTGCAAAAGTTCCGCGGTTGCAATTTCCTGAATTTCCGGCGGCTGGGGATGGCTTAATTCCGCAAATGTATACGGGGTCGTACGGGCGGAGTTGAAAACAAAAGCCAGCCCCCCGGAAAGCGCACATATCAATAAACATTTGACCAGAAATCCGGTCGCTTTCCCAAATCTCATTGGAAGTACCTGATTTAACGTTGATATAAAGTCCCGCAGGACAGCCTTTAAAAGCGCGCAAAATCTTGCACTGTTTCCGGCTGGAAAGCAACCTCGCCTGTAAATATGGAGTAAAAAATAAAAAAGGGTGTGTTCATTAAGAACACACCCTTCTTTCAGTGAGACCGGACACCCGGGATAAACCGTTACCGCTGCTTCCTTTCGGACCTGACGGGGTTCACAGCGCACCCGCCATCCGGCCTCTCTGTCAAAGATTTCGTCGTTGCGACGAGGAGAATAACTATTTATTTCAGCCGAAATTGTCAACCCTTATTACTGAAAATTTAAACTTATTTTAAAAATTCTTTAAATCACACCCTGCTACAATCATCGTCGGCGTATCAACTCAAATATTGAACTTTATTTCGGCCTTTCTTTCTGCTTAACTATAAGGACTCAACCGCACAAATTAATCTCAATTCCGGAGAAAATATGGACGCACAGAACGTTAAAGATGTGGAAGGCATAAAAGTTCAGCAAATAGGCTACAAAGGCGAAAACTACAAAGTAAAAGGCGTAACTATCCGCTGGCTATCCAAATCAGGCAAAGACGAAAACGGCCAACCCGAATACGGACTACGCCATTTCACAGTTGAACCCGGTGGAGAAATTCCGGCCCACAACCACTTCTATCTCCAGACCGTCTATGTGGAAAAAGGCCAATTCGAATGTTTCGCCTACGATCCAGAAACAAACGAAGTAACTGAAAGCAAAATATGCGGTCCCGGCGACTTTGTTTTCTCTGACTGCATGGAGCCGCACGGCATGCGCAATATCAGCGACACCGAGGAAGCCACTTTCCTCTGCTGCATCGGCTGCGTCTACGAAAAATAGCCCTACCCACTAACAAGAAAGAGCCCGCCATCAACCTTGATAGCGGGCTTTTCCATTAAATGTCGGTGTTGATCCAAGTTGCCGGTTTGAATCAGTAGCTAAAGTGTCAATACAGGAAAACTGCTTGCCTTAATTATACATTATGATGCTTTTTTAGCAAGCTGAATTCTATAGTTAATTATGTCATCTACGGTCAGCACGGGCATGTCGTGCTTCTGGCCGAATTCAACAATCTCCGGCAGCCTTGCCATGGAACCGTCCGGGTTGGTCAGTTCACAAAGAACACCGCAGGGATTCAGACCCGCGAGGGTCATCATATCCACAGTGGCTTCTGTGTGGCCTTCGCGCTCCAGAACTCCGCCTGCCCTTGCGCGCAGAGGAAAAACATGGCCGGGCTTATGCAGGTCCGCGGGCTTGGCACCGTCCGCGATTGCTGCTTTTACCGTCGTAACACGGTCGGCGGCAGAGACACCGGTGGTCACACCTTCGGCCGCTTCAATTGTGACAGTAAACCCGGTCTGATAGCGGCTGGAATTAGCCTCCACCATCATGGGCAGATCAAGCTGTTCGATTTTATCTTCAGTCAAGCACAGACAGACGATTCCGCTGCATTCGCGAATCATCATAGCCATCTGCTCATCACTGAGCATTTCTGCAGAAAAAATCAGATCGCCTTCATTCTCACGACTTTCATTATCAGTCACAAGAATACCGCGACCTTCACGCAGAGCCTGAAGACCTTTCTCCACCCTCTCAGCAGGGTTTCCGTATTGGGATAACAAATTCTGATTCATGGTAAATCTCCATATCATCGTTACCAGAATCAGGGCGATAGAATAGACAGCTGTCCACAAGGGAACAGCGCGCAAACGTAGGGAAGACCGCCTGCGTTGAAACTGTCTCATTCTCTTTCATCCGGACTATTACCGTCGGCTCCGGAGTCTCACCGGATCTGCTGACCCTTTTCCACCGATTGGAAAAGGCGCTCGCGGGCTGTTTTCATATAATGAAAAATCACCGCCGGTGGGGAATTACACCCCGCCCTGAGAATTAAGATATTTTTTTCTACTGAAAAAACCGTTCCTTAGTCAAGGACAAAATAAAACCCCGCCTCACAATGAGGCGGGGCTAAAGGAAGTATTATAAGATCTGAAAAACTATTTGAAGCTGTCTTCAAAAAGCTTTTCAATGGCTTTTCTGCCGGAATCTTCCAGAAAACGAGTTCCGGTAGCAGTAAAATGCCTGTGAGTGATTTTGGGAGCATCACACTCAACCCATTTTTCTTTTTCCCAGCAGAACCACTGTTCTTTATCCTGAGAAAATACGTAAAGGGGCTTGTTGCAGATTTTTGCAAACTCAGCACCCCAGCCGGTTCCGCCTTTAACAGTGCCATCTTCAAGGATGTTCCCAATGATGAAGATTTCATGACCGCTGTTAACCTGCCAGCAGATAGACTGCAGAACTTTGCGGAAAATGGGAGCACGGGTAAAGCTGCGATTCATGAGCTTGGAAACATAAGTAAGGCTGACATCCTTGCTCTCAAGTTCTTTCTCAGTAAGAACACGCAGGCCGCGCTGACGGGCGTTCTGGTGACCTTCAAAACTGTAGTTAACTTCCTGCAGGCCATACTTCTCAGCATTCACACCAAATTCGCTTTCAGTACCGGAAGCACCGCCGCTATATAAGATAAACTCTTTAGGATTACTCATTTCTTCCTCCAGTGTTGGCTTGTCTAAATTCGTGAAAAGGTCTGATACATAAAAATGATCAAGTCCACAATCAGGATTATCGGTTGAACTACAATTTGCACCTGACTTGTTGCATACGATAAAATTTAGAACTTATCTACATAAAACAATGATTTTCACTAATTAACAAACGCCTGCCCCGTAGGCATGCAACTATTTAACTAGTAAATGATGTACCGAAGTAAATTTCCATACACAACATGTTCAAACAACATAATTCAGCTATTTTCAATTTTGTAACGAACTAATGCATTAAATTCTGATGCAAAAAAACAAAAGTAAATATTGTTACAAAAATCACACACTTTCACAGACCCAATATACACTTACAAAAACTAGACAATCTTATCAGGAATCACGTGAAGCCTGACACAGGTATTCGACCCCCACAATGCGGTCTGGACAAAGGTCAAAAATAGTGTATTATGCTTTTGTTGATTCGGGCTGGAAAATCTCAAAACGAAAGTAGCTACGGCTAAAACGTATAGGAGGTTTTTATGAACAACCACAGCACTATAGAAGAGACTCCAGAAGCTTTCAAAAAATTGGAAAAGAACAATCCTCAAAAGTTTCGTTCTGTTAGCAAGCACATTGCCGCCATGGTAAAGTCTCTGGATGAACAGGAAAAAGACAGCTCTTCCGACTCTAATGCGGAAGACACTCAGGACTAAGTCCTGCACCTCAATCTCTTACTCAATCTCTAGCAGTTTTAAATTCCGCAATTACTAAAAAAAACGCGTCTGACTAGTTTGAATCAAGCCAGGCGGAAATACTGCTTACAAAATCGCCGGATAAGCAATCGATCCACTTTTGGTCTGTCCCCACCCCTTCCACAATGGCAGGAGGTTCATCAATCATGACGATTTGATGGGGGGCAGACTGGAATCCGGTAAGCATAACCGGCACCACCCTCTTCCAGTCACCGCTGACACCCCGAAAACCGATGAAAGTCGGCAAACCGTCAGCAAGAACAGACGCGAGCCTTTCTGGATATAGCCCGTCATCAGGATGGTCTATGGTCAGAATGACAAATTTAAAAATCCCCGCAGGCAGGTCCATGCGGGGTATTTTTTTTGCCCCGTACCCTCTGGACCAGACCCCGATCCTCTGCGGATCGACCTTGGGATTTGAACGCAATTGCTCATAAGCAGTGCGAAGCTCCTTAGCACCGCACCCCTTGACATTAAGCACCACAACATCTTTACCGCAAAGATGGCGGGCAACTTCGGCAAGCTGAGCATCATCGACATCCAATCCATAATGCATCAGCACAACCGCCGGATACTGCCCTTTGGCAGCCGGGACAAACAGATTGCAATCTGCAGCAGACTCACCGGATTCGAAAGAATCTACCCGTCCTTTCACCGGATACTCGGCAGCCTCAGACTCAGGCATCCACATAAAGCGGTGAATCCAGTGTTCGTCTCCGGGCAGGAACACCACCGAACCTTTGACTGGCTCATCCACATCAAAAGCCGGTCCGTAGGTATAAATAAAGTCACCAAACTCGGATTTCCGCAATTTCCTGACCAATCCACTCTTACGGTCATGCAGAATCAACCGACCATGGTTCGCCCTGCCGTCAATAATGACCACCTGCCGCCCGGTAGAAGTTTCGTAATGTCCTCTAAAATCGTCTTCGTGAAATTCATACGCAGCCAAAGCCGAAAGCGACCGAGCTTCAGACCCCCGCTTAAGTACCATGGTGGAGTTACCGACGGTCACCCCTTTGCCCTGCCGTAAAACAACTGCGTCAGGATTAGACGAGGAACCAACTTCGATGTGAGGGTAATTTCTGGCTTTGCGCATAACTTGCCTGGAGACAGAAGTTCTTATCTCAGGCTGATCCTGTGTGATTGGATTTGCGGACTCGGTTGCAACCATATTTCCAGACTCTGCCCGCGCAGGCTTGCTTGATGACGAATGCCTGACATCTTTGTTTTCAGCCGCTTTTTTTTTGATCTCGGGCCGCTTACCTTTTTCCAGCTGCTTGTGCTTTGGAATACGGTAATCAATTTCTTTTTCGCGACTCACTTCTTCCAATGAAACCAGCTCAATGCCGAACGAACTTATCTGTTCCTGATTGGGCAACACAAAATCGACCATGAATAACACTGCCAGCAAATGCAATGAAATTGAAAGAAACGCGGCAAGATAACGCAAGTGCTCCTCCTGAGTCTTAAAACCCAGATTATTCCTGAATAACTATTTTTTCAACCTTTGAGTAACTTTTTTATTTTATTCCAGCACTATATAAAATTATTAACTGTACAACGGAATATGCGATCAACAAATATAAAAACAATAATTCAAATTTCTTATTGACAGTTCCAGAGAATACACATAGACACATCTTCACTTGAGTCGGGATGTAGCGCAGCCTGGGAGCGCACTTGAATGGGGTTCAAGGGGTCGGAGGTTCAAATCCTCTCATCCCGACCACAAGAAGGAACCCCGAAAAGCCACTGAGAAATCAGTGGCTTTTTTCTTTTTAAAGCCTCAAAAGAAAAACCCCGCAGTTAAATAACTGCGGGGCTTTTCTTATCCGAATAAAAAACAGCTTACTCTGGCACAGCCACTTTACGCACTGTAATCTGATAATGTTCGGGAATACCGTCCTGAGTTCTGTTGAATACCGGATCAAGAACAAGATACGCTTCCTGCTCACCATCTGCACACTGCTTGATCATGATATCCTTAGGTTCAATCTCATTTTCAGTGTGGAACATTACAATCCGACGCAAAGAAACAACAGCCTTAAGCCCCTCAATGCGATATCCATCCGCTTTAACCAAAGTAACATCATCTTTAGCCATTCCGGGTAAAATCATTATATTTTCCTCGCTTTTAATAGGTATTAGAACCGGGCTATCATATGCTTGTACGGAAGAAAGTCAATTAAGTATAGCCCAGTCAGTAAGACATGAAAAAGCCCCCTGCAGCAAAGACCGCAAGGGGCTAAAAAACTAAAGCAACTCAGGAACCACAGGCTGAAACATTACTCAACAAGCACTTCCTGTTCTGGCTGCAAAAAATCTAACCCATAAGCTTTTTGCAAAGCCCGTTAATTTTCTCGAAATGCTCTTCAACTGCTTCCTGAAAATCTTCAACTTTCAATATGTCCTGAGGGGCATTTTCGAAAACAGTATTACAATATGGAATGCCGAAATTATTGAAAACGTAGAAATCAACTGAGGAGATCTGTTCCATAAGGTTACGGTACTTGATCAACTGGTCACGCACTTCAGGATGGCTGAAATCCATAAAACTTCTATAAGTCCTGATTCCGCTTTCAACCAGATCATTACGGGACAGTCCTGTAGTTTTGGTCATTTTCTTCAGGATAACCAACGACCTTCTGGAAATAGTCCATGATTTACGCTGTTTTTTCGGCTCAGAAAATTTTCTGGCCCCATCTACAGACAAGGTCAGGAAATTCTTTTTATCAGCAAAAGCAGGCTGATTATAGGAGTTAAATTCCTCACAGATATAATCAAGCACTTCCTGAATGTTCATATTATGATTGTCGACAATGTAACCGATATCATTAACCGCTTGTTCGGACACCGAAAAAGTAGTTTTGGTGTTCTTTTTCTTCTCTACTGCAGACATCCATCCTACCTTTATCATTTTTAATTAGTTTGCGTTATGCAAACATATTCAAATGGAAGAACTATGTATCTAATAATTTTTCAGTTTTTTATCAACGGAAAGGAACAATTTCTTAAAGCAAAGAACAGAAAAGCCAAACTATCCCTCTTCCTGCTGTCCCATGAACAGCCCCAAAACTGAAACAGCAGCATACTGCTTTGAAATCTACTTAAAACAGAAAAAGGCTTACGTCTACTGACGTAAGCCTTTATTGTTATCTGGCGGAGAGGAGAGGATTCGAACCTCCGATAGCGTTAACTATACACGCTTTCCAGACGGGTAAAACGACCAACTAAAGCAAGTAAATTCAAGTATTTTAGATGCTTAATTTTTCTCAAATATGGTCAAATGCACCTATTTTAACCCATATTTATTAAGTTTTGGTGCAAATTTGGTGCACAATTTTTTCTTACCCGGCTACAGGAACAGCTAGATTTAGTCTCTCGCAAATTACAACACAAACAAACCATAACTTAATACGATCCATGCCTTCAGCGGCCTTCAATCAGGCACGAAAGGAGACTAAGCTGAACGTTATTAACTCTTGTAATTAATATGTTTGAATAGAAAATTATCAAAAAAATCTTTGTCTGTTTTCAACAGAAAATGATCATTCATTTGATAATACATATATCTGTAAAAGGGGTTCTTTTTTAGCTTTTCAGCGTAAGAGTTAAAATTCTTTTGTTCACCAAGCTTGAAGTAGCACTGCGACATAAAAAAAAGTGTTTGCTCTGTCTGCGGTAATAGCTTGTACTTGTTCAGAGCGTTTTGATACCTGCCAAGTAACTGATACCCTCGGGCAAAATAATATTCATTAAAAATAGACGGATCAATTTTTCCAGAATTAATATCAATTTGTATCAGTTTATAAAAGTAATCCTGAATTCGCCATGCTGTTTGCTTTGAGTTTGAGTAACTTTTGATCAATGCAGCAATATTATTTCTGACAAAAATCAAGTATGGATATGATTTTTTTTGTGAGATATCATGCCCAACTTTAGTAAGTTCATTTACAGCATTATCTATTCCAATACCTATGTTTTCATCATATGATATTTTATCCATAAACATAGCTTCGCCAGCTCCAAAACGATACTTCTCATCCTCTTTGGGTCTATACAATTCCAAATATTTTTGTGTTCGTGGAAGAATCTTATTTGGGAGTTTAAGTATTTTTTTATTCCCATTTAACCATGATGTAACATTTGCGAAAGAAGCTAATTGTTCTGAGTTATTTTTTATTCTCATGTCAGCATAAGGATCCATAATGAACCATCTACCGTTCTTATTTACCAAATTAAATGTATGGTGGCTGACATCAATTAACCCTATTTTATCTAGATATTGTTCAAGTATAGCTGTCCCCAAAGCGGACTGTTCTGAACAAAGTAGATTTCCTTCACTCAGCATCATAGAAGCCCCGTCTCGGAATGGCAGTCCTGTTCCAAGTCCTTTATATCGTGTTCCGAAACGAGGCGTAGAGTAAAAATTAACATACTCAACAGTAGTAGTTATCTTCTTTTGTATAGGCATTTGCGGGGATATATACACCCCGGAAATTAAGACAGGAAAAATATAATCATATATGATAAAAGCATTATTACTTTTGGTTGTTTGGAGATGATCTAAGTTAAAAACTGCCGCACTTTGTGCAGGAAAACTCATTTCCTTTACCAGTATAGTTATTAAAATTAAAAATATTGCAGCTATTCTTTTTAACATCTCAAAACCTTACTTTGATATTTAATATTACATTTTTTTGACAACGAAGAGATTTACGTTTCTTTTGTCATGAATGCAACTTTTTACGCTAGAAGTATAATCAAATATCATATTTTAACCCTCTCCCCCTCAACCGAAGTAATATACCCCCCACCCCCAATAGTATGGGTTGCGCGGGTAATGGACCAAAGCCCATTCTTTTCGGCCCGGAAGCCGGAAAGCGAAAGCCTACCCTCTGCCCTTAGTTCTGGCCTACCGGGAAGGCTTCCCGAAAGGCTTTGTTTGCCCCTTTGGAAAGCCTCAAGTTTACCCTTTGCGGCTTTCTGGGCTGCTTCAGGGGTTGAGTAAATATGTTTCATGCGGTGGACGGGTTCACCATCCCCGACACGCTCTTCAGCGTCCCGCGCGCCGTCTACGTCCCGCCAGAGCGCGATAACTGTTTTAAAATTAGTGCGCGATTCAATATCAACGCTGATCGTTGTTACCTGATCCGGGGTAAGCTTAATGGTGGGCATGGATTTGCCGGATACGGTTTTGCCCTGCCCTTTGTGGGCAAAGATCATTTTGCCGTCATTGGCTTTTGCTATCGCGTCATGGTCGGCAGCTACGCGAGTTAGCAGGTGCATGTCAGATTCATTAAGCTGGTCAAGATGGGGCAGCTTGATACTTAAAAGGTCATTTGCAACGGCGGGTGTAAGCCCGTTTTCCGCTGCAATGGAGCCAACCAACGCGCCTATTGTGCGCGGAGTCCATGAACGCTTTTTCATGGTCTGTAATTGGCTGTAGCGGCTTCTGGTGCTTTCCTGCGGCATCCCTGCGGCCTTGATGATGATTTTATCCGGTGGTCCGGTCAGGCGCACAGAATTCAGCACGAACAGTCCCATGTAAGTTGCCGCTGTTCCATATCCCAGCCAGACCTTAAACTCCGCGCCTTCTGGCGGCACGGTGTAGCCCTTGTCATTAATGGATATATCCAGCGAATCGGATTTTATCCCGGCTTCGTCGGTGATAGTCAGGGAAATTAAATCGTTCTGGATAGCGGCAGTAATGTCCTTACCATTGCATTCCACGCGGTAAACGGGCTTGTGTCCTAATCCCATATGTTAATCCCTTGATCCTGTTCCGGGGTAGCGATTTCGGGCAGGATGATTTCTACCCCGGCATTAAGCACCGGTCCGAGGTCAGCAAGGCCGGGATTGGCTTCTAGCACTTCCGTTACTACGGATTCCACGCCGTAATACTTCCAGCATATGCGGTCCAACATGTCGCCGTCTTTGGTGGTATAAATCATTCTTCGAACCGCTCAATTTTGATTGAAAAATCTTGCTGTTGTTCAACCCCATCCTTAAAAAATACGCTGTCCGTTTCGGTCACGTTTGCAATTATCCACTTGTCGTGAACATTGCCCTGCCCGTCCACCAGCATAAGCGGTTCGCCCGCGTTCATCATTTTACGCATTTCATCAATCTGGGTAAGCCCGCCTTTGTAAGTCGGATAGATTACGCCGGGCAAAGTGATTACATCGTCACCCGGTCCCAAATCCTGGTGGGCAGCGCGCTTGTCGATCCGGTTGATCTTCGCCAAGCGGCGGGAGGTGGACCGCTGAAGCTTTTGATATGCGGCAGTGTCCACGGAAAAAATAAATTCACCTAATTTAAGCATTCCCATAACTTCACCTATTAACTGTCATACATGGCAAGGCGGGCATTATCCCGGCCTTCTTCTTTAATCCGCTGCATAACAGCGTCCGCGACTTCATCGGCACTTTGGCCCGGCGCGGCATGAACATGTATTTCGTAACTATTTTGCACGTTCACCGTTTTTTCACTGTGCTGGGAATTCGGGCCGCTTCCGGTGGACGGGCCAGCTACAGACCCCATATCGAATGAATATGGGCTATCCGGTACAGGCCGGGCTTCGGTCATGGTTTCCGGTCTGGCCTCGGCTACGGGCATGGTCTTTTTCACCGCCGCGCCCACTTCGGGAACCGGGTCTTCTGCGTCTTCTTCATCATCACCAAAGCCGAAGAAATTCCCGACACTGGAAACAATGCTTCCTACTGTATCGCCCAGCCCGGCAAAGAAATCCTTGATCGGTTCCCAGTATTTCCAAATGAGCATGGCCCCGCCGACTACAGCGGTAGCAATAAGGCCGATAGGGTTAGCCGCTACAGCCGCGCCTATGGCTTTGATTCCGGTGGTGATGAACGGCATAGCCTGCCCTACGGTAACCAGCGAACTTGCAAAACTGACCATACCCATAGTGGCCTTGCCCGCCATTACCGCGCCGACAATCATTGCTACATTTTCAATACCGCCAACAGCGGAGATAAAACCCGCAACCATAGAACCGACCTTGTACAAGCCCTTGCCGAAATCCATAACCGCCGGAATCATATCCCGCACGGTATCGCCTACGCCCATAAGATCGGCCTTATGGGAACGCACGTAATCGGCAATCTTTGGTGCATACTCGGTAACCAGCGGGGCCAGCGCGCCACCGATCAGGCCGGAAACTTCAGCAGCCACCGAACCGACAACGGTTGTCATTTGGGAAAATGCGGTGTTGTAATCAGCCGCCCCCTTGCGGCCTTCTTCGGAAAGCACATTCAGCCGCTTTTGCTGAGCTAAAATTTCGTCTACGCCTTCCTTGCGGCTCCGCAAGTAGCCAAAAAATTTGTTAGCTTCACCGCCCATGAGGATATCAGCGGCAGAGACTGCGGCCTGTTGATCCGGCATTGCCTTGATAGCTTTTGCAATGGCCTTGAATTGCTCTTCAGGGGCTAGGTTTTGAAGCTCTTGAAAGGACAAGCCGAGCATTTGGAGAGATTCTTTAACCGGGGTAATCTCTTCAAGCCCGGCACTTTCGCCCAGCTTATTATTCATTTCCTCTATAAGGTCGCCAACGGTATCAACTTCAAAGCCTGCTTCCTTGGCTATGCCGCCCCACGCCTGAAAACCTTCTGCGGAAACGCCTAAAGCCCGTGCAAGCTTGACCTGTTCGCCCGTGACCTGATTTGTCATAGTCACAGCAGTGCCGACAGCGGCAGCACCAGCAACAACCGCCCCACCAACTACGGCCCCGGTACGGGCCAGACTACCCACCTGTGCTTTCATCCTGCCGCCAGCATCAACGGCGGCGGACATTTTTTTATAAGCCCGGCGGGACTTATCAAGCTCTTTGGTAAGTCTTTTTTGTTCCCCAGCTAGGTTAGAAGTTTTAACCCCGGCTTCATGCAATGATTTGCTAGTTTCATCTAATTTATCGCGGCTGTTCTTATATGCTTTGCCTGCTTTTTTTGCGGCGGTTTCAGCACGTTTAACCTCGTTCAGCATCTTCTTTGTGGGCTTGGGATGGGCTTCACATTCCTTGCGGAGTTTGACAGCATCGCGCTTAAGTTCCCGGTAGGCTTTGCCGGACTTACGCACGGCGGCGGGATCATACTGATTAAGCAGGTCCATCTTGGCGCGGGCTTCTTTCAAATCATCAGCATAAAGCGAAACATCACCGGACAGCAGCTTCAGGGAGTCACCGATACGCCCGTGCCGGGCTTCCATTTCCTGAAGCGCGGAACCGACTTTATCGACAACGGTTTCACTTTCAGCCATGCCGGAACTGAAGTCGCCAAAACGGGAATCTGTATCTTTGACAGCATCGCCAACGGACACAAGGCCGCTTTGCACGGATTTCATGGAACTGCCAAAGGAACCTTTAACGGCTCCACCGACTTCCACCACTGCGGAATATTTTTTATTTCCCATCCCTAAGCCTTTTCATTGCCTGTACATCCTGAATAAATTCTTCCGTGTCCATGTCCATGATTTCGGCCCGGCTCCAGCCCGTAAAGTGGGCCAGAGCCAGAACCATACGCCGAACGTCTTCCGGCTTTAGGACAAAAAACCTTTGTATTCCTTTTGCAGCTTCTGGTAGTCCTTCATATCCAGATCGTTGATAACATCCGGGGTAACTTCACAGAGGTTAGCGAAAAGGTGGACCTCATAATCAAAATCATTTTTAGAACTTGCTCTCGCGGCTCCCTGATCACGTACTTTTGCGCGGCGCATAAAAAGTTCATTAATTTCTACGTCTTTATTTTTGCCAGTCATTACCGGGTATTCAAGTGTGATAGCTTCCATTTTTTAGTGTCCTAATGCGTTGCGGCGGGCTTCAAGCTGATCCACGCCATTGATTTTACGAACCATGTTAGGAACATCAATTTCATGTAGAACTGTTCCACCCTGCTCCCGCTTGTAGTAATCAGGCTTTACGGTAAAGGTCTGGGTGTTGCCTTCTCCGGGTTTCCAATCGCCGTCTTCGATAGACACGATCAGACCGCGCATATTGATAACAACCGGGGTAACGGTTCCGTCCCTTGATTCAAGAGAACCGCGCGCGGTAATCTGCGGTTTTTCACCTACAGCCACGCCCCAAAGGGTAAGCACTTCTTCAAAATGCCCGGTCAGGACAAATGAAGTTTCAAGAGCTTCCATACCAGTTTCGACGGCAACGGAAGAATCCATGCCCCCGGCGCGGTGGTCTTTGGTGGTCAAGGCCAGCTTGGGCGGTTTAAAAGATTCAATGTTCCCGGCATAACCGCGACCATCAACGTACAAGTCCATATCTTTTAGGGTCTTTTCTGCAACATCCATTTAAAAAACCTCTTCGAAGTAATCGTTAACCATGCGGGACTGAAATGTGATTCTTTCAGCCGGGGCCGGGGCAGTGAAATCAAAATCAAAATAGACATGACCCGCTGCAAGCTGATCCGGGCTATTGAGTTCGGGATCGGCCCAGCATTCACCGCCGAGAATAGCACCTTTTTTCTTCAGATTGCGCAGGTAGTTGTTCACACCTTCAACCACGGATTCGAAATAAGTTTTCGATATGTTGCGATCTACAGCCCACAAATGAGCCTGAAGCAGGGATTCGTTGATCATGTCGGCGGTACGGCGCACATTCAGGAAAGCCCATTTCGGATCACTGCCGCAAAGACGGTTACCCCAGAGCCGGAAACCATCTTCATTAATAATGGTGGTAACGTTCTTTTCGTTCAGCAGGTTGGCCCGGCAGGTATCATCACCAAGCGCAAAATCAACCGGGCGGGATGTACCGGAAATGCCAGTAATTTCCTGATTTGAAGGCGACCACCAGAAACCCTTGTCGTTATCCATTTTGGAGATCAGACCAGCCACGCGCGCTGACGGCGGTTCATGAATATAAACGCCGTCGCGGTAGACTTTGGGCCAAGGGTCAACCATGTAACAACGCCAGCCGAGCATGTTTTCCATTGCGATAGCATCAGCGTCATTAGTATTGGGACCGTCAACCAGCACGATAGCGCGCAAGCGGTTTGCAAGCCCCTCAAGTTCTGCCACAACGGGATTTTTCAGGAATACGCCGGGGTTCTCGCTGTCTTCGTCCTGCTGGTGAGTGAAGCCCGGAGCCAGCAGCAGACGCGGGGTAAATCCAAGGGCAGACTTGCAGCCAAGCAGGGCCTGCACGCCTTCATAATCCCCGGTGTTTTCATCCACACCGCCGATAACGTTGGTCATAGTTGCGGTAATGTCCGCGCCTTCTTCAACGCGGATCACGATCACCACCGCGCCAATCTGGTCAAAGATTGCGTCAATGGCGTTAGGCAGGGTTCCGCCAGAGCCGAGCTTTGCAGCTTCACGGCGGTTGCCCGCAATAAGCGTTGGTTTGTTGATGGGGAAAGCGGCGGCATCGGCATCCGGGGCAGTTCCCACAATGCCGATAACCGAAGAGCGCACAGTGCGAATAGTGCGCGGGCCATCGTCAATTTCAATGACTTCTACGCCATGCAAGAAATTCTCAGACATTGTTATTGTCTCCTGTTATTCGATAGTTGCGGTTTCGGGTTCGGTTTCATCTGCCACCGCCTCGCCTTCAGCGACTTCAACATCATCACCGGGCCACCCTGCCCAACCCGCAACATCCAGCCCGGCAAGCTCTTCAACTTCCATGACTTCAAGGGATGCTTCGAAAACATTGGAAGCAGCCCGGATTGCGTCAGTCTGGGTAAACCTTTCATCAGTGGTTCCGGCGGCTTTGTCGGCGCGTTCCTGATTACCCTGCTTTACAACGCATTCCAGCAAATCAACTTTTCCCCAGACTTTAAGGATACGCTTTTCAGCCGATGCCTTAATGCGGCTCTTAACCGTGGTCAGAATAGTTTCTTTCGGCAGATATTCAACGCTGTATGTCTGGGTGCAGATTTTCAGGTCATGATTGATTACGATTTCAGCAGCTGCGCAGACCTGAAAATCAGGATCGTGCGCGGGCTTGTTATCATTGAGCGGATAGATTCCGAGTGCGGGCAGATTAACGCCGGCTACCATCAGACCACGGCGGGTGAGCTGAGACTTAGTCTGTGTATTGTCGAGTTTGGTATCGTAATACATTCTAGGCTCCTGTGATTATGCGGCGGCAGGGAATGACCCAACGGGCAGCGTATTTGGCCCCATACCAAATAACTCCTGTGTCTGCGTAACCAATCCAAGCTTGAGTGTTACTTTGCTCTGATGAAGTCCAAATGGTGTCAGATCCCATTGTTGCAAAGTCGCCTCCAGTTGTGTCATCTACAGATGCAATTAAGTCTTTATTGGCTAGAATAAATTTCAACTCGTCTTTGTTCGGCAAGAAGTACCCAGACTGCTCTTCAAACGTGAGGTTCGCACACAGATTTGCAGCAGGGGAACCGATAGAACCGTTGTTATCATTAATGGAGTTGTAGCTGGAGCCAACAAGAACCGATGTGTTGTATAATCCCGTATTGGAGTCGGGAGTGCTCTTGTCTGTGATGTTGTCCAACTCGCTTACGTCTGTCGCGTACAAGCCAAGTTTAATATTTGCGGTCCGCTGACTTGCTGGGGCAACAATCAAGTACCCTAGCTTTCCATCAGCATCTGGATAAGGACCGACTTTAATACCACCGGGAACGCGTTCAGCCGTAACAGGAATTATCTGGCGGCGACAGGGAACTACATAGTAATTTGACCCTTTGTTATACCATGTTGAATAGGCCGCTCCCAGTTCGGGCTGACGAATAAATGCAGCCTGTGCGCCGTTTTCAGAAGAAGACCAATAATGTTCTTTCCATACGGAAAAGAGATTCCCACCAGAATCATCAGCCGCGTCAATAATTTCTTTTGCAGCGACAACCCAACGAAGCTCATCGACATTAGGAAGAAAGTAGTCCGCACATCCTTCAAAAGACAAATCTGCGCAGTGCTTGAAGGCTGGAAACTGAGAAAAAGTAGGACCATCTATAGCCCTGATTTTTTCAAGGTTTGCCTCACCCGTATTAGGGTCTCCGTAGGTATCATTAGCCAAATCTTCAATGCCTGTGTTTACGGTTGTTGGTCCCCACTGCGTTTTGATTCTTTGGCTACTAGGGGCAACAATAAACCATACAACTTTACCGTCGGCACAAAGATGTGGACCGATAGCAACACCGCCGTCAGTTCTCACACCATGCCCGATAACCTCGGTAATGAACGGAACACCGCCAACCCAAGCGGACCAGCCGCGAGTACTGTCTTTCTGGCGCGCCCATGCATAATGCTTTTTGCCACGCTCAAGTGCGGCACTGACCACGTGGGATAGCAGGTCGGAAACCTCGCCGGAATCGTAGACCTCAACCAGCCCGGCGGCATCGCTGGTAAGTCAGTACTGGGATGCCACGTGCTCACCAGTACCGCCCGGCTCAACCTGCATATAGTCAATAACGATAGTTGCACCTGTTGCGGAAATTTCCGCATCAGCGACCGGGGCAATCATGGTCGGGGTCTGGGTGAACTGAAAAACATCACTCATCGAGAAGCCTGTGAGGTCGGATTTCTCGGAAACGGCCCCGTCGATATCGGTGTAATAGTACTGCCACGAGCCGATATCGTTTTCACCATAAGTGCCGCCCGGCGCGGTGTATTCCGGTTCTCCGGTGGGATTCTCGACAACCCCGGTATGAACCAAATTTTTACCTTCGGCATCGCTGTAAAAGAGAAAAGTACACGAAGCCATGTCTTTACCGAAAAGAGAGCGCGCAACGCTTGCTTTTACGGTGAACGGGTCCATCTGGTTGATTGCACCATCTGCGGGAATAAGGTTTATTCCCTTTTCAATGGCGGGTGCGCGGCCTGCCTGCGGGCTGGTCAAAAGCATCATGTGCTCGATGCGGATTGCAGAACCTTCAACATCCACCCGAAGTTCTACAATACCGCCTACAGGGATACGGTAACGAACATCTGCTGTGTTATCGGCAGCAAGCTTGCTGGAAACATATTCGGCAGCAAGCCATTCAGCAGAACCGATTTCACGCGCAGAAATTGAAACCTTGCCGTTATCATTATCCCGACGCACAACGATGATACCGTCCGACCAGTAACGCAGAATGTCGAGCGGCTTGGAGTAGAAAACACCGCCAGCCGGGGCAATGGCGTAACCCGATTTAATCTCCCAGTTGGTCAAACCCAGAGTGCCGGAAGTGCGATCTTTAGTGAGGTTCTCGGTAGCCTTGAAGCGGGTACTGGTCAGGATTTCACCGACAACTATAGTTTCGACGCCACCTTCATCAAATATTACATACGACGATCCGGGACTCAGACCACGGGTAGATTCAACGTCTACGGAATCGTCACCCGCAACAGTGCGGGTTACGGCAACGTCCGCGACATTGCGCCAAGTGTGGATGCTATCGCCGAACATTTCAAAGCTGAAGCCTTCGTCAGATTCAGCCCATGCACGTTCCTGTGCGCGGGAAACCGCAACAGCAGAACTACCCTCAACCAGCCCCAGCCGCTTATCCTGCGCGTCAATATCAGCCCGCGCCTTGTCTGCTTCGGCTTTCAGGTATTCGGTACGTTCTGCAAGCTGCTTATGCGGCAGGTTGTCTACTCCATCCGGGCCACCTGCAACCGGATCAGTAACGGCAAGCTCGTATACTTCCGGGAAGCCCGGTTTATCCGGGGTTGTCACATTAGCCATGTTTTTCTCCTTTTAAACTTCAAGTTCCCAAGTATCGCCGAGTTCCATGTCTTCAGTCTTTTCAATCAGCCCACGGGTACGGCGGGCTATCATGGTCCCGTCTGCGGTGAGCAAGCCTATTTCGCGTATCTGTAAGCCGTTTGCCTGATTGCGCGGCAGCTTCCAGACAACCTGCAACTTATGCGGATCATCGGCGAAATTTACCGAATCCACCGGAACTATGACCGCATCGGTCAGGGCTTCGGCTTCGCTGGCATCGGAAGAGCCGAAGCCGACACTGGTAATAATTTTGCCTGTGTCACCATTTGCCAGCAGACGGCGCACAGCATCGTAGTAAGATTCTAAAATCATGCGATAGCCTCCATATGGGTATGGCAATGCCGGATTGATCCATCACGGCAGTATCGCCCGTCACGGGCGGGAAATGCGTCTTCAGCGGAAAGGCGGACAACTAAAGCCCCGTAATTACCGGACCGCTCCCGGCTACCATCACGGGCAATGGTTTGCCGGATAGAGGTGTAGTCGCACCTATCAAGCGGCGCACCGGATGCACGGGAACGGCCCGCGTAATTAATGGAACCGTCACGCGGGCAACGTGCCGCCCGGCTGGATTTGCTTTGCAGCCCGATAGTTACCGGGCAACGAAATGAAGGCAGGCCGAAATATGGACCGGAGACAGAGCCGGAACGGTCAACACCGCCATAGGAAATATTGCCGTCACGAACCCAAGCCCCGGCACTGGACCGGGAAAAGGAGCCGTCACGAACTGCGGGCCGCTTTGCGGAGAGCTTCAGGCCGAGCCGTAATTTTAAGGATTCGGCCCGGCTGGTTTCGTTGGAATCTGAAAGAGTTATCCGGTAGCCCACGGCGTAAAGATGGGACCGTAAATTTTTAGCAAGATTAATGGCGTTAACGACCTGCCCGTTTGTACTGGCATCAAGACCCATGTCGTTTCCGAGGTCGCAGACAACGCGGAATAAAGCCCAATGACCGGGATTAACGTATTCATAAAGCCCGCCACGCTGGTGCTAGCTGTCATGACGGAGCGGTTCAACGCCTTCAATTATTTGAGCGTCCCGGTAGCCGAGAATTTTTAAATATTCTTTAACGGCCCACGGTGTACCCTTATGACGGTGAATAGCTATGCTACCCGCCACCATTTTACGCTTTACGTCTTCGGACCAAGCATCATCCCACCAATCAACAGACAAGGCCCAAGCCAGCCACGGCAAAAGCTCAAGCGGACATTTCCACGGGTTCCAGAGATCACGGATAGGCACAGGGATAGATTCAATTCTATTCCCGGTAACCTCGGATAAGGCGCGTTCCTGCGGGGTTGCGCTAATGGGCAACAGATCAGCCATTGCCGCCCTCGCTTATGTTGATAGCCACGCAATACGGCACTTGATGTTCCTGCATGGCAATGTCGGTGGTAGGCGAAAGCAGTTCCACCCGCGCCACGCCTTCAACGTGCAAGGCCGCGTAAATGGCGGAGAGCGAAACAGCACCGCCGAAAATATGTTTATCCGCCACCAGTTTTTCCACGGCAGCGCGGGAAGCAGTCAGCACCGAAGATGCCGCCGGGCCGGGCTGGATATAAAGCAGGGCTTCAATCTCATAGGGCTGAATATCAGCCGCGAGAACCCGCACCGTATCAGTAAGCGGACGGATTTTTTCATGGTTCAGCACACCGGAAACAGCGGCAAGGATTTCATCTTCCGGCAATCCGCTACCGGATCGACCCAGCACGTAAACAGCAGATACGCCCGGTTCAGGCGAAACCGCCTTTGCTGCTTTAACCTGCGGAACAGACAACGCGTAAAATTCATAACCGCCGGAAGGCCCGGCAACGCTGAAAGCTTCCGGGGCCATCTGTACACGGGCGCGGAACTCGTCGTTTTTCTCGTAAGTAGGATCAACAGGCGGACTTGCTTCCGGGTCGCCGGGGTCAATCATATTACGTTCAACCGGGACAATGGCGGCAAGATTATCAAGATCAGGCCCGTTGGCATAAGCCACCATGCAAGCACGGGCGGCATCATTAACCCGCTGGCGCAAGATCAGTTCTCTATAAGAAGAAACCTCTAAAGACTTCTGGATAGGATCAGATTCAAGAAAAGCCGTATATTCAGGATATGCCTTGAGATAATCAGCCTTTTGCTCTTCAAGAATAGTTTCAAAATCCAATTCCTCGACAACAGCCGGGGCCGGAACTTTAGAAAGGTCGATAGGGGTAAAGCCGCTCATGCTGCACGTACCCCTTCAAGTTTTACTTCTTTGCCGTTGGGCAGGTATTTACCCACCAAATCAATGATGATTTGACCTGAAGCACTGGCACTGGCGATAGAAATTTTCGTCAGCTTGTAACGGGGTTCCCATTTGTCGAGAGCTTCAGCCACGGCAGAAAACACTTCAATAGCGAAGTTCTTATCCTGCGGGCGGTCCACCAGCTTAAACAGACAGGAACCGTATTCCCGGCGGTAGACACGGGAACCGATAGGAGTGGTCAAAATGTCCACGATGGATTGCTTAAGATGGGCTATGCCGCCGAGCTTCTTACCTGTACGCGCGCAAACACCATTCATTATTCACCCCCGGAAGGTTCGCGGGTGATACGCCCGGTTTCAGGGTGAACATGGTTTTGCAGGGAAATACCTTGTGAAACAGTGTCGCCGTCCAGCTGAATCAAATCACCATTTCGGTGAATGATTTTACCGTTAAATTCAGCCCCGCCACCGTGTGTAGAGTTGCCGTGGGTAATGGGACCGTCAAAGACCAACTGCGGGGCAGAAAGGACAATGCGCTTTTTGCTTTCAGCTACGATTTCGCCTTCAGCATTAACAATCACCTTGCCGGGAACATCGGCGCGTAAAACATGATTCTCGCGGTCATACTCAAGCACCGCGCCGTCTTTAAAAACCATACGGGCAACGCTGGCCCGGTCAGCCGGGGCCGGATGTTCAGTTGAAAAAATGCCAGTGAGCACAACCCCGGCGGAAGTTTCCCCGGAAGGCGAAAGCACTATCACCTGC